>BNJT01002640.1_pt1 | contig 359574 bp, 612 predicted proteins | sample 8540491 | NCBI WGS metagenome assembly BNJT01 (sample SAMD00202455, study PRJDB9452) | human saliva metagenome | host: Homo sapiens | reverse complement strand
AGCGAGTTTTACGGCAAATAAGTTGTTTTAATTGTTATAGATCGTTAGGAAAAATATAGGGTTATTACTTTTAATAATAGGGTGGGACTCGATGAAAAATTAGCCTTATTCGGGATGTGGGGTAAGACCGGTATAAATATTTTTATAATGATCAGCGGATATTTCATGTGTAGATCAAAGCTTACGGTCAAAAGATACTGCAAGGAGATGCGAAAAAACTCAAACGAGTTTTTTCACATCCCCTTTTTTATTCCATACCTCCAAGAAGCCTTTTCATAATGTATTGATAGATATCCTGACTGCAGGAACGCCAGTTGTTTTTCATGATATTAGCCTGCTCTTCATCAGGTGAATTTATTTCAATATTTATAAGCGGTGTTTTTCCTTCCAAAACTTCACAATGAACAATTAGATCATTTCCCGGAAGTTTATAGTATTCGGCTGTAGTGGAAACTTCGTTTCTCATACGAAATTTATTTGTCTGTATAAACTCGTTGATATCTGTAATGATAGCCGGTGATATCTGTTTTTCAAAAAGAGAGGGCTTCTTTGCCTTCTTTTGTCATTTCATATCTGGAATTATTGTTTATATTCTCGACACTCAGCAAATTTGATTCCAAAAGTTCTGAAAGAGCCTGTTGGACTATGAAGTATGTAGTATACTCTTTACTGACAAAAAAAGTCGGATATATTTGAATTGGTAAGTGGAAATTTCACTTGTTTTAACATGTATAGTATCATTAACTTATATAAAGTCATCGGTTCTGAGAGCATCATCGGACCTCCTGTGTAATACAAAGATTTTACAACAAATGAGATATTATGTAAAGCGGAATGAAATTATACTTGATAACCCTACTGTCGACAAGAGACTAACTGCTTATTAGATATAGAAATTCATTGTTATTTATGATAAAATGTAGGTTATGGTTTATAGAAGAGGTGTATAAATGAGAGAGCGAATCAATCGTTTGGCAAAGGGGATTATAGAGGAAGAATTACCTTTATTGGTCTGTGAGCGGATTATATAGAACTGCCTATAAAGATGGATGAAGCTACCTGTTTTGAGTTGGAGGTACGAAGTGATAATAAAGTACCTTTGAGAGGAGTGGCATATTCTGACAATATCAGAGTAAGAATACCTGATGCAACTTTTGGCGGAGTAAAGAACAGACTTGTAATTGAGATCAACTCAGAGAATTTGAATGGTGAAGAGAAAAATAGAGGGTAGTATAACTTTGGTCACTAATGCCGGCGAAAGAGAAATACCCTATACTTTTTATATAAAAAAATACGGATACTGTACTGGTATTGGAATCATTAAAGACAGTGGATGATTTTATGGTCATTGCAAAAGAGGATATAAATATTGCATTGGCTATTTTTATGTACAAAGATTTTTGCAAATCAGGATTCATGAAGGATCTCAGGTATCAAAAAATTTATGAAGCTCTCAGTATAGGAAATGATTTCAGATCAAACCTTGAAAATTTTCTTCAGGCAGTGGGAAATAAAGAGGCTGTTGATTTTGTATTGGAAACAAGTGCACTTGATTTGACTACCGTAGAAGAAGGTAAAACATACTCTGTCAGAGTTTACAAGGATAATTGGGGATTGCTTGATATAGATGTATCATCAAATGCTGAATTCATTAAATTAAACACAGATAAAATAAAAATGAGAATTTTATTGATAATGTCTTTGAGCTTGAATTTACTATTGATACGGAACTTTTTGGAAGACAGAAAAATATAGCGAATATAAAGTTTACTAACGGTTTAAATGAAAAATCTGGAAGTTGTAATCAATAAAAAAATCTTGAGAAGGAATATCAAAGAGAGGCAAGAATCTTTGAAAGAAAGCAATGGATAAGTTATCAAAAAGCTTAGAGTGGAGTATGAACTCAGTAATGAATTGGTCGAGAAAAATGAAGTACTCTTTAAGATGCTTGCTGTGCTTGACAGATTGCTGGCAAGTACATATAAGAGTCTTTTGGTAAAGTTATTGAAGGCTGAGATATACTTGATGCAGGGGGATAAGGCCACTGCAAAGTCTATTATAAACAGTCTGGATTCTAAAAATTAAGGAAAACAGACATGAACTGAGAGATGAATATTTGATCTTAGAATATCTGGATACCTATATGTATCCGGATGCGGATAAGATGAGAGATTTGACAAAGCTTGTTAAAGATCTGTATAAAAAATATCATTCAAATATCGAACTTATGTTGGTTTTAAATTTGGATGAAACATTGAAGGATAATCCTGAAGAAAGACAGAAGTTTTTAAAAGAGGGCTTTTTGAGCTTGGAGACAGATCTAAACTTTTAATGATGGAGTATGCTCTGCTTCTTTGTAAAAATCCTCAGTTATTAACAGGATGCGGAAAGTTTGAAGTGCTTGCGTTAAGTTTCGGTATAAGAAATAATCTTATATCAGTCGGCCTGTCGGAGAAAAATACCGGCTGTAGTCAGGAGACAAAAAGATAAACGGAGCAATATTAAATATTTTACTCTGTATATACAATGCTCTTCCAAGCAATGAGCTTTTTATCTGATATATGTGAGATATTTATAAACGGAAATGTCAGAAAGAAGTATGTAAATGCATGGTATGAAAGATGTATTGAAAAAGGATTGCCTGTTGAGGGTATATATGAGTACTTTATTTATTCACTTCCTGAAAAATATGATTTACCGATACCTGAACAGGTACTCAAGCATTTTGAAAGAATAAATTCAATGGCTGATGATTTCAAAGTGAAGATATTTGAAAACATTGTGGAGTTTTATCCTCATAACAGTGAGATACATAGAGAATTTATTAAGAGAATTAAGATTTTCACCATAGATAATGCAATGAAATTAAAGATGGATGATCATCTTATAAATATATATTCAGGTATACTTGAAGAAGATGATATTGATGAAAGGCTGGCAAAGATAATTCCTTTCTTGATGAATTCATATGAGGTTAGGGTACCGGAAAAAGGAGCGAAATCCATTATAGTTGTTTATCCGGAATTAAACGGAGAGAAAAGGTATGAACTTGAGAATAACAGAGCATTTGTAGCACTGTATTCGGAAAATGCCATTATTCTTACAGAGGATGATAAGGGCAACAGATACTATTCAAGGGATTTGACCGTTGATAAGATATTCCATATGCAAAATCTTATAGACAGATCATATGAGATGAGAAAAATCACGATATGCACAGACTTGAGATGCTTGGTAGAATCGCAAATAGTGAGGACATCAATGAAGAGGATGTGGCTTTGATAGAAAGTGTACTTGATGAAATAGATATAGATGTTCGTTTCAAAAACATACTTTTATCCAAGCTTATAGAGTATTTCTGGAAGTCATCGGAGAATGAAGAAGATGCAATAAACTTCAAACTTTTATATAAAAACAGCACAGATGAATCTGAATGAAGATAATATTTTTTTATGTACTGCGACACATTGATGAATACGGAAAATGTGAAAGAGGCAATAAATATAATAAAGGCATTCGGGGTAGAAAGCTTTTAAAAAGATGAGTTATTGAAATTACTTGTTAAAGCTATTGATGATGAGGCATTTAATCAAAAATAAATTACTGGCTGTGATTGCATTTAATCTGTATAAGGATGATAAATACACAGATAAAACTCTTGAATTTATTGCTAAGATATATAATGGAAAAAAACTCAGAATATGTTTGACTGTTTGAATACATGTGTTGAAAAGAATATTGAGACATATAATCTTGAGGAAAGGTTGCTTATACAAATGCTTTTCTCAAATCAGACATCAGATCTTGATGAGGCTTTCAAGATATATACAGAGAAAAAAGAGTTACAGATATGATCATCAGAGCATATTTTACTGTTAAGAGCGATCTGTTCTTTATGAATGATGAGATTATTCAGGACAATATATTTGAATATCTGGAAGACGGACTCAGTGATGTGGATGATATAAAGGAATTCCCAAATATATATATGCTTGCTTTGTCAAAGTATTATTCTAAAAAAAGGATAAACTAAATTTCAAGCAGACCAGACTCTGTGAACAGATAGTAAAATAATCTTTGTGATATGGGAATGGTGTTTTCATATTTCAAAAATTTGTCAAAGTTTGTGCCTATAGAAAGAGATATACTTGAGTCTACCTTTGTGGAATATAAAAGCCGAGAAAAGATTCTATTATATTAAAATCAAGAATTTTTCCGTTAAATAAAAGATTTTGAAGAGGAGGACTTCCCAAATATCTATAAAAAAACATTTTTTGTTAAATACAAGAAGATTTTTCTGATGAGATATGGGAGTATCAGATACTTGAAAAATGAGGGACGGCAATATAAAAACTTTGGTAAATGACTGTGTTCAATTTTCTAAATTGGATAATGCAGGCGAGAGCAGGTTTATTCTTATTAATGATATGGAAGAATTACCTAAGGGTGAAGACAGAGAAATAAAGGAGAAACTGACAGAGTTTTGTGTATAAGGACGAATTGGTGGCCAATTTATTTACTCTGATATAAAAATGAAAGGAATGTAGATTTATATCTGCATTTGATATTTGTATAAAATGGGAGATACAATGAATCCAAAAGGTACTTGGAATCGCTTTATCGGATATAAGTACAAGTCTTATATTTTATCCGGATGATGAAGCATTGATTTTTCCCCACTGTTATAAGTAAGAGAAAAGGGCGAAGAGTCCTGGGTTGTGGGTGAAGATGCATATGCTTTGGCATTGGATGGAAAAAGGTATAATTACTGATAAATTATTAAAATTGACAAGAAAAAGATGGGGTTGCTACCATCGACGGTACAAGATATGAAGGAAAAGAAATACTAAAAATTTACTTCAGAGAAATAATAAATGTCGGTATGGAAAAACTGTATAAGGAAAAACCTGAGGAAGTAGTTGTAGCTATGACAGGTTTGGACGAAGAGATAGTTGTTGATATAAGAGAAGCTTTTGTAGGACTTGGATATCAGCCAAACCACATACATGTAATAAGTAAAGAAGAGAGTTTTATATTTTGTACTTTCATTGAAAAAGACATATGGAACAATAAAGTCGGAATGTATGATTTATCTGATGTAAAGCCTTACATATTACGAAATGCTTGTAAACAGAAATTCAAGGAAGTTGCTTGTAAATGCGGAGTCGGAAAAATATGGATGAGGCATTTAACCTGCAGATACTTAATAATCCTTCAGGTGCAAAAGCTTGCGGATAAGATTTTTGACTTCTGTTGCCGAGAAGGTAATGGATAAGAAGAAATTTTCGTCGATTTTTCCTCACAGGGTCAAGTGTTTGCTGAGCATGAATGGGCAGACGGCTTTATAAAGTTATCTTTGTTCAAGGGGTAAAGTTTATCTGGATACGAATATATTTGCAAAGGGCGCCGCATTTAAAGGTGTAGACCTTGCAAGTGAGAATTCAATATATAATTTAGTTGCCATCTGTGAGGAAGACTTAGAACGGACGTATTTATAGATGTAGAAAGCAAAGGTAAGGTCAGCAAGATATATCTGGCAAAAAGCAGGTGATTTTTGGGGATGAGCCGAATGACGAGCTTTTATTGATACCCGATGAGAGAGAAATAATAGAGGTAAATATAGTAAGTATTGACGGCAAGACTAAGAAAACTGTTCCTATAGCACTGGATTTCCTTCCTAAGAGGCCTATAAAAACAAGAAGATTTTATCTGAGAACAATGTTTATTAATGATAAAATAATGAAGCTGGAAGTAGAGGATGCAGGTTTTGGAGATATGTATCCGACAACTGATATAAAAAGAAATTTTTGAGGTAAACTTATGGGATTGATTTTATGTGAATCCGTAACGGCAAAAATCCTTTTCATATAGATGTATTATCTCTGGATATATATAGTTATGAAGAGCTGTGTTATATAATATTTGAAAATCCTATTTTTGGTTTACAGAGGGAATTGTAAGTGAAACTCTGATTGACTTTTTAAGAAATGAGCTTGGCTTGAGTGCTTTAGCCGACAGCTTGAGAAGAAAAATGTCTAACGGAACAGATGATGAGGATATCCTTGTATATATCATAGATTCCTGCAGCCTATATAATAATGCTGAATCCATAATTTTTCAGAAATGTCATGGGTAAGATAAAGAAAAATGGCAATCTGGGAAGTTACAAAAGCAAAGAGCCGACTACATGTTCTATATAGGAAAATATGATTTGGCAAAAAAAGTACTATATGGAAATACTTGAAATGGATACAAAAGGCGGACGAGGGCTTTACAGGCAGCGTACATCATAATTTAGGCGTGGTATATGCAAATTTTTTTCTTGTATGATGAAGCTTTTGAAGCTTTGAAAAAATCATATGAGCTTACAAATGATGAAGCTATTTTTAATGGAGATTTATTTCCTGAAAAGGATATTTGCTTCATCCGACGAAGCAAAAGATGAAGACAGGATGTCTGAATTATTAAAAACCGGAATTGATAGGGTGAAGCAAAGAAATCTTTTGATATAGCTCTTGAAGGTGTCGGAGAGGTGAAATGATAAAGAAAAATAGAGTCAATATTTGCAGTAGAGAATAAAAAAATGAAAAGAAGAAGCTGATAGGTGAATATATAGCTACTTTAAAAAGCAGATTATAGAAATATGAAATAAGGCAGGTAAGCATGAAAGAATTGGAAAAGACATACAGCCCCGAAAAAATAGAGGGCAGAATATATAAAAAATGGTTGGAAGAAAAGTACTTCCATGCAAAGGTAAATAAGGATAAAAAGCCTTTTACAATTATAATGCCGCCACCTAATATCACAGGTCAGCTGCATATGGGACATGCACTTGATAATACTATGCAGGATATCCTGATAAGATATAAGAGAATGGCCGGATATGAGGCGCTTTGGCAGCCGGGAACAGACCATGCGGCTATTGCTACAGAGGTTAAGGTTATTGAAAAGCTTAAAGCTGAGGGCAAGGATAAGCATGAGCTTGGAAGAGAAGGATTTTTAAAGGAAGCTTGGGCATGGAGAAATGATTACGGTACAAGAATAATCAATCAGCTTCAAAGACTTGGTTCATCTGCAGACTGGGACAGAGAAAGATTTACTATGGATGAACAGGGACAAAAGGCTGTAAAGGAAGTTTTTCTCAGATTGTATGAAAAAGGGTATATCTACAAAGGTAACAGGATTATAAACTGGTGTCCTGTTTGTAAAACATCTATTTCAGATGCCGAGGTTGAACATATTGAGATGGATGGCAATTTCTGGCATATAAAGTATCCTGTTGCCGGAGAAGAAGGAAAGTTTGTTGAGATTGCTACAACAAGACCTGAGACACTTCTTGGAGATACTGCGGTTGCGGTAAATCCGTTGGATGAAAGATATAAAGATATTATAGGTAAGAAGCTTGTTTTGCCGCTTGTAGGAAGAGAAATACCTGTAGTAGCTGATGAATATGTTGATAAAGAGTTCGGAACAGGCTGTGTTAAGATAACTCCTGCACATGATCCTAATGACTTTGAGGTAGGAAAGAGACATAATCTGCCTGAAATCAATATAATGCATGATGATGCAACTATTGATATGCCGGGAAAGCAAGTATGACGGGCTTGACAGATATGAGGCAAGAAAACTTATAGTAAAAGATCTTGACGAGGCCGGACTTTTGGTAAAGGTAGTTCCTCACAGCCACAATGTTGGAAGACATGACAGATGTAAAACAGTGGTAGAGCCTCTTATAAAGCCACAGTGGTTTGTTGCTATGAATGAAATGGCAAAACCTGCGATAAAGGCGATAGAGACAGGTGAGCTTAAGTTTGTACCTGAGAGCTATGCAAAAACATATTTACACTGGCTTGAAAATATAAGAGACTGGTGTATTTCAAGACAGCTTTGGTGGGGACATCAGATTCCTGCATATACATGTGAAAAATGTGGCGAGATAACGGTTGCAAGAGAAAAACCGGAAAGTTGCCCAAAATGCAGATGCCATGAGCTTGTACAAGATGAGGATACACTGGATACATGGTTTTCATCAGCACTTTGGCCTTTCTCAACACTCGGATGGCCTGATGATACCGAGGAAATGAAGTATTTTTATCCGACAGATGTACTTGTAACAGGTTATGATATTATATTCTTCTGGGTAGTAAGAATGGTATTCTCAGGCTATGAACAGACAGGAAAATCACCTTTCCATACCGTGCTCATCCATGGACTTGTAAGAGACTCCGAAGGTAGAAAGATGAGTAAATCTCTTGGAAACGGTATTGATCCGCTTGAGGTTATAGATAAATACGGTGCGGATGCACTCAGAATGATGTTAATAACCGGAAATGCACCGGAAATGATATGAGATTCTACTACGAAAAGAGTAGAGAGTGCCAGAAACTTTGCAAATAAGATCTGGAATGCGGCAAGACTTATCATGATGAATATAGGTGATGACAAGCCCGGAAAGATAGATACCTCAAAGCTGATGCTCTCAGATAAGTGGATACTTTCAAAGTCAAACAGACTTATAAAGGAAGTTACAACAAATCTGGATAAGTTTGAGCTTGGTATAGCTCTTTCAAAGATCTATGACTTCGCATGGGAAGAGTTCTGTGACTGGTATATTGAGATGGTAAAGGTAAGACTTTGGAATAAGGAAGACGAAACACGAGATACCGCACTCGCAGTACTTACAGAGGTTTTAAATATCATCTTGAAGCTTTTACATCCATTTATGCCTTTTATCACAGAGGAAATCTACTGTACCGTAAATGAAGATGTAAAGAGCATAATGATCGAGCCTTGGCCTGTAGAAAATCCTGAGTACAATTTTTGAAGATGATGAGAACAAAGCTGAGCTTATAAAAGAAGCCGTTAGAGCAATAAGAAATGTAAGAGCATCTATGAATGTTCCTCCTTCACATAAGGCAAAGGGAATTGTAGTAAGTGAAAGCGAAAAGATAAGAGACACTTTTGAAAGTGCCGGAGATTTCTTTAAGCAGCTTGCAGGACTTGACAAACTTATAATAGATTCTGATGACAGTACTGTTGAGGAAGGACTCTGTAAGGGTTGCAATACCTAATGCATCCATTTGTCTACCTTTAAAAGAGCTGGTAGATATTGAAAAAGAAGTCGAAAGATTGAAAAAAGAAGAGAAGAAGCTTATAGGCGAGGTAGCAAGATCTACAGGTATGCTTTCAAATGAGAAGTTTGTAAGTAAAGCTCCTCAGGCAAAAATTGATGAAGAAAAGAAAAAGCTTGAAAACTATGAGCAGATGCTTTCACAGGTAAGAGAGCAACTCGCAAGACTATCCGACTGATATGAATGAAAAAAGAATATATAGAGAGCATACCCATGTGGGCCAAGAAAAAGAATTCTCTTTCGGAAGTAAGAAAGAATATTGAAATTCTTGGGATAAAACTGCCAAAAAGTGATACATGTGGCAGGAACAAACGGAAAAAGGCTCAGTATGTGCATATCTTAGTAATATACTGATAGAAAATCGAATGAAGGTGGGAACATTTATCTCACCTCATTTGATTGAAGTGAACGAAAGAATATTACTTGATATGATACCTATAAGCGATAGGGAGCTTGAGAGTATATCTAAATACGTAAGGGAAAAACTTTGTGATTCCGATACGGCTCCTACATATTTTTGAATATATCTTTTATATTGCAATGGTCTCATTTTTCAGAATCAAGCCTTGATTATGTAATACTTGAAACCGGAATGGGTGGACGACTTGATGTAACTAATGTTTTTTTGAAGATACTCTAAGTATTATTACAAGCATAGGAATGGATCATATGCAATTTCTGGGTGGTAGTATAAAAGAAATTGCTTTTGAAAAAGGCAGGTATTATAAAAGCATAATTCTACTGTAATATTTGATGATTCAAATGAAGAGTCAAATGAGGTAATAATAGAAAAATGCAAAGGCTAAAGAAGCAAAAAAATAATACCACTTTTCAGATTTTGACTATGAAAGTCTTAAATTTACATTTGTAAAATACAAAAAGAAAGCGGCTGCACTTGCTATACTTGGAGCAGGGCAGCTGCTTAATAGTATAAAGAATATAGATGAAGCTATAACAAAAACTGTATGGCATGGCAGAATGGAAGAGATAGAAAAGGACATTATTATTGACGGTGCATACATGAACCGGCAATCATAGAGTTTACGGATAATGCGGCAAATATTTCTAAAGAAGGTAATAAGAAAAATCAAACTCTTGATATCCGTAGTAAAGGATAAAGAGTTGGAAAAAGATTTTTGATATTATTACATCAAAATTGGAAGTGGAAAAAGTACTATCTGACAGCTATGAATTCTTACAGAAGCAACTCTATAAAAGAGCTTTATAATAGCTTAAACATACTTTTTAGAAAAATAAAAAGACAGTCAAAGATAAGTTGCTATAATAACAGTATAGAGGCCTTTTATGAGGCGAAAAAAGAAAAAGCAGACGATGAAATTTTGTTTTGTGTAGGCTCATTATATTTAATGGGAGAATTATTAGAGGGAAACAGATGATAGATTTTGAAGAAGAATTAAGAAAGTTTAAACCTTCACGGATATTTCCGCAGTGGAGGACATAATAGCTAAAAGTGATATTTCAGATATGAATGATATTTTGATGGAATTATTAAAAGAGCAAGTAAAGGGCTAATATGAAGAAAAACAGACATCTTGAACAAATTTCAAACGGTTATTATAATTTGGGTTTGTCTCTTGCAAAGGAAAGAAATTTATCTTCTGCATTGAATGCACTCAGTATATCTTTGGGATTGAACAAGAAAAATACTGATGCCAGAAATCTTTACGGACTTATTCAGTTTGAAATGGGAGAAGAGACGAAGGCATTGATTTCCTGGGTAATCAGTATAAACATAAATCCAATTAACAATCCGGCGCAGAACTATTTGCAAAAAGCTGAGAAATAAGTCTTCATATCTTGAGAAATCTCAAGAGGCAATTTCAAAGTATAATAAGGCGATTTCGCAAATAAAAACGGTAAACTATGATGTGGCAAGAATCACATTAAAAGCAGGCCGTAGATATAAGACCTCATTTTGTAAAAGCAATGCTTGCACTGGCGCTGTTAGATATAAGAGAAGGTAAATCAGGTGAAGCTAAAAAGCTGTTGGAAAATGTGCTGGCAATAGACAGATTCAATACAAAGGCTATTACTTATCTGGATGAGATGAAGCCTTTAAGCGAAAAGAATGTAAGAAAAGAAAAACTAAGTGTTATAGGAAGTCCGGTAAAGAAGGAAAAACATGTCGAGAATACGAACAACGGAATGCCTGTAACAGAGATATATAAGAATTACTCGGGTATGTTTACAGCCATCAACGTAGGAATCGGTCTGATAGTAGGTGCATGTGCGATGGTATTTTTATATATGCCTACTATGAAGGTGTCATTAAACAATGCACACAATAAGGAGATAGTGGCAATATCACAACAGCTCAATGATATAAATCTTGCAATGGAAGGTTTAAAGAGTGAGAATGAAGGTTTGAACGAACAGGTAAATAAGCTTACGGAAGTAAATAATACATCTACAGAGAATATGAATTATAAGTTGTTGCAGTATGTTTATTTTTAGGTCTTATAAGGGAATATAATACTAAAAAAATTATACCAGAGCGGCAGAGATATTCTCAAATTTGGATGTTGGACAGCTTACTGATGTTGACAATGGTCTGGAGATATCTGTGACAGGTATTTTTTTGCCGAAATGGCTCCTAAAATGAGAGAAGAAGGACCGAAGCTCTTACTGAAGGTCGCGGACGGACTTAACAGAGCCGGTGATTTTGCAGGAGCTATAGGCTGTTATGATGCCGCACTTAGAATATTTCGGATTATGTGGAAGCCAAGTATAAGAAAGCATTGGCATACAAGGCTATGGGTGATGTTGATACTGCAAAACAATCTGTTTACAGAGATTATTACAAATTATCCTGATGACAGGTTTGCAAATGAATCAAAAAGAAAGAAAGAGGTTATTGATGAATAATATTTCAAGTGCAAAATATTTTTCGCTTTTTCAGGAATAATATTCTTGATAGTTGGAATATATGTAATTGTAAACCCTTTGTTTATTGCAGGTACAATAAATATTATATTATGTATACTATTGATAATGAGGGAATTTCTCAAATAAGTGCTTATTTGTCTGAGAAAAAGAGAAGGCAGAAGTATTTGGAGATTAATTGAAGGTATTTTATCTGTTGCGGCAGGAATTTACTTTTGCAGTAAAAAGATTCTGTAGGGATTGCCGGTTGCCTTTATAGTGGCAGCAGGTATTTGGTTACTTCTTATCGGAATAAGCAGAGTTTTTATGGGAATGAGAGTGGTAAAGTTTGAAAAAATATAGGTCAGAGACTTATATTTATTGCAATAATTGATATACTGCTTGGTATCATTCTGGTAATAAACCCTGTGTTTGTGGCAGGCTATATCTCAGTACTTTTTGGGGTTTCATTGATAGTACAGGCTGTGGTTGCAATTTTCAGATTCTTCAGATTAAACAGAATGGAGAGAAAGTTGAAATAATAATGCAATAGGGGGAATAGTATGAATATTAAAAAATAAATTATCGATATGTGTAGCATTGGGCTGTATCGTTTTTGTTTTTAGTGGGATGCAGTAGGACCGCTGTAAATGTACAAAGGAATCAGGTGACTCAAAAAGTATCAGTAGAAAAAGAACTATTTTCCTTATGAAAATTTACAGGAATTATACATTGATAAAAATGCTGACAGTGAAAACATTAAGATCATAATAAATAAGCTACCGATGTTGGCAGATTATCTTGAAATAAAGGATGCAAAAATTGAAAACACAGATATAGGTATGGGGCTTGTTTTAGAATATGATGAAATATATGATAAGGCAAAACAGCTTAGACTGTCTGAAAATCCTTTGTATCATTCTCCTTATTTTAATACGTTTAAATTTAATAACAGTGTATTATTGATGCTTGAAAATGAATACATTTCATATATAAAAACAGAAGTTAATATTCCGAAAAGAATACATAGAAGGAACAGAGGAAAAAAATAGTTGATGAAATAAGCAGAGAAAAGCTTATTACAAAAAAATATAAACTTTGAGTACATGAAAGAAAATCAAAGTTATTATAATGAATTATTGGAATTTAATAATGCAATATATGCAGACAGACTATTTTATAATCGTATCAGACTCGGGTCTGATGAAGAAACCTTGTTACTTAGGAATGGAGATCCTGATACAAAAAGAAGAAATAGATGATTTGGAATCCATTTATACTTATGGTGATGAAAACTGTTACACATCATTTAAACTGACACCTAAAAAAATAACGGTTCAGGGTGAACAGGAAGTATCAGCAATAGTCGTGCATCCAAGTAAAGAAGATATTAACGGCGGTGAGTTACTATATAATTTGGGTTTATTACCGAATGAAAAATGAGTATTTAAAGAAGGTTCAGGTGAGAGATTATTTGGGTGAGCCTGTTTTTGAGATTGCTGATGCAGATTATTATAGAATCAGCTCAGATATATCGGATTATTTATATTTTATTTACTCAGAAGGCGGTGAAGTTATTGAATATGGGATCCGAAAATGGATCGTTGCTGTAAACTAGTATAATATTATATATATAATACTTTGAAATAATACACAAAAGTGGTAAAAATAGAATAGAAAATATATGTGAGGTGTACGTATGAAATTTTTATTGATACCGCAAATGTGGATGAGATCAGAGAAGTTGCTGCCTGGGGCGTGTTAGCAGGTGTTACAACAAATCCTTCATTAGTTGCAAAGTCAGGAAGAAAATTCGAGGATGTTATCAAAGAAATCACTGATATTGTAGACGGAGCTATAAGCGGTGAGGTAAAGGCTACAACTACAAAGGCTGAAGACATGGTGGCAGAGGGCAGAGAGATTGCAAAGATCCATAAGAATATGGTTGTAAAGATTCCGATGACTGCTGAAGGACTGAAGGCAATAGCAGTACTAAGTAAAGAGGGAATTGCTACAAACTGTACTTTGATCTTCACACCACTGCAGGCACTTTTGGCTGCAAGAGCAGGTGCAAGCTATGTTTCACCATTCCTTGGAAGACTTGACGATGTAGGAACAAGAGGTGTTTCTTTGATAGAGGATATCGTTGAGATTTTTGAAATTCACGGTATAGAGACAGAGATAATTGCCGCATCAGTTCGTAACAATATGCATGTACTTGAGTGTGCCAAGGCGGGAGCAGATATTGCAACCATACCTTATTCCGTATTTAAGTCAATGTTAAGCCATCCGCTTACAGATGTAGGAATAGAGAAATTTATAGCAGACTATGAAAAAGTCCGTGAAATAAAAACAATAAAAAGAGCCTTGATTGGCTCTTTTTATTGTTTGAATACGTATTCTCAAGTATTAATTATGCACGCTCTACGAAACCTGAACGAAGGCATGAAGTACATACATACATCTTCTTAGATCCACCCTCTGTTTTGACCTTAACTGACTTAACGTTAGCCTTCCATATTTTGTTGGATCTTCTATGAGAATGGCTTACTGCATTACCAAAATGAGCAGCTTTTTCGCATATTGAACATTTTGCCACGGTTACACCTCCTTTGACTTTAATTATAAAAAATTATAATTATTTTGGATTGGACTTCATCACAATCGGGAAAAACCCGTGCAAAATCCATAACGGATATATTTTACCAAATAAAAATACTATTTGCAAGACATTTTATAATTTATTATATTGTGGTAGAATAAAAAAAGATTGGAGTTCAGACCGAAAATTTTGATTATCTTTATGAACTGTAAAAATCGTATCGTTATGTAAAAAAAGGAGCATAGAAATGAATAATATTGACATCAAGTCCGTGAATACCATTAGAGTACTGAGTGCAGATGGTATAGAAAAAGCAAAATCAGGTCATCCGGGATTGCCTTTAGGTGCCGCCCGATTGCATATGAGCTTTTTGCAAATCATATGAAGCACAATCCAAAGAATCCTAATTGGGCAAACAGAGACAGATTTATTCTGTCAGCAGGTCATGGTTCAATGCTTTTATATTCTTTATTCCATCTATTTGGATATGGCGATTTGAGCATGGAAGATTTGAAGAGTTTCAGACAGCTGGATTCAAAGACCCCGGGACATCCTGAGTATGGACACACTGTAGGTGTAGAGGCTACTACCGGACCGCTTGGTGCAGGTATGGGCATGGCAGTAGGTATGGCTATGGCTGAAGCACATATGGCAAGTGTGTTTAATAAAGACAGTTTTGACGTAGTGGATCACTATACATTTGTATTAGGTGGAGACGGCTGTTTGATGGAAGGTATATCATCAGAAGCATTTTCACTTGCCGGAACACTCGGACTTTCAAAACTCATTGTATTCTATGATTCAAACGGAATTTCTATCGAGGGAAGCACAGATATAGCATTTACAGAAAATGTAGTAGATAGAATGAAGGCTTTCGGATTCCAGACTATAGAAGTAGATGACGGAAACGATCTTGAAGCTATCGGAAAGGCTATAAAAGAGGCTAAATCAGATAAGAAGAGACCTTCATTCATTAAGATAAATACAGTAATCGGATATGGTGCCGGAAAGAAGCAGGGAACTGCAGGAGTACATGGTGAGCCTCTTGGAAGTGAAGCGCTTGCTACACTTAAGTCAGGCTTCGGTTTTTAATCCTGAAGAAAGTTTCAAAGTAGATGCGGATGTATATGAGAATTTTAATAAAATAAATGAAAAGAATGCTAAGTGTGAAGAAGAGTGGAATAAGCTCTTTAAAGAGTTTGCAAGTAAATATCCTGAAGATGCAAAGAAATGGGATAATTACCACTCTGAAATTAATGCTTCTTTAATAGATAATGATGATTTTTGGGCATGGGATGATGCACCTGCAGCTACAAGAAATATTTCAGGTAGTGTTATTAACAGATTAAAAGGATATATTCCCTAATCTTATAGGAGGATCTGCAGACCTTTCACCTTCAAATAAGACCGTAATGAATGGGGAAGGATATATCTCAAAAGATGATTATTCAGGAAGAAATATACATTTCGGTGTAAGAGAGTTTGCAATGACAGCCATTACAAACGGTATATTATTACATGGAGGACTTAGAGCATATTGTGCTACCTTCTTTGTATTCAGTGATTATACAAAGCCGATGGCAAGACTTTCCGCTCTTATGAATATTCCTACAATATTTGTATTCACACATGATTCTATAGGTGTAGGAGAGGACGGACCTACACATGAGCCTATAGAGCAACTTGCAATGCTAAGATCATTGCCTAATTTCAATACCTTCAGACCTGCGGATGCAAAAGAGACTATTGCTGCATGGTATGCGGCTATGCTTTCAAAGTCTACACCTACAGCTATTGTACTGACAAGACAGAATCTTCCACAGCTTGACGGAAGTGGAAAGAAAGCACTTAAGGGAGCTTATATTATAAAAAGAAGCTTCAAAATCCACACCTGATATGATTTTGATAGCATCAGGATCAGAGGTTTCACTTGCTATAGAAGCGGCGGAAGAACTTGAGAAGGATAATATCTCTACAAGAGTTGTAAGCATGCCATGTATGGATGTGTTTGAAGAACAGAGTAACGAGTACAAGGAAGAAGTGCTTCCAAGAGCTGTCAGAAACAGAGTGGCAATTGAGGCTTTATCAAGCTTTGGATGGGATAAGTATACAGGGGCTTGACGGAAGAGTTATATCTATGAATTCTTTCGGTGCATCAGCACCTCAGGATTTACTCTTTAAGAGTTTGGGTTTACAAAAGGAAAATGTTGTAACCACAGCTAAAGAAGTGTTTAATCAATAAATAATATTAAGACAGATATAGAATTTCTATATCTGTTTTTGTGCTATTTAGGGAAGGAAAAAGGATTGTGTTATGGACTTCTTATCAAGTCTTGGATGTTACGGACTTGATGATTTGAAGGAATATATAGGAATAAGTCCATGTAAGTTGTGTACATATTGCAGGAACTGTAAGGAAGCTTGAAATTACATAATAAATTTAGTATAATACTAGTTTGATAAATCAGGTGTTGTATTTTTGTACAATACAAAAAAAGGATGAGTATTTTTGAAGGGTTCAAAGGAATTTAAAGTAATACTTGTAAAGTTGTTTAATGATATACTTGATTATGAGGAAAGTGTACTGCGGACTTCAGAGTTTAAGGATTTGACCAATAATGACATACATGTAATACGAGCTATAGGAATGAATGCAAAAAAAGAATATGTCAATGATTGCAAAAGAGTTGGCAGTCACCATAGGTACTTTGACGATTTCAATTAACGGCCTTGTCAGAAAAAGGCTATGTCATAAAAGAGAGGTCACAAAAGGACAAGAGAGTGGTTTTGTGAACCTCTCATCAAAAGGTGAGGCGGCATTTATGAGAAATGAAGAACTGTATGATCAAATGGTCAATTCAATGCTTGAAGATCTGGATGAAAAGGAGCTTAATACATTGATGAGTTCTTTATTGAAAGTAAACAGATGGATAAAGCAAAGAAAGGCTTAAAAAAAGTATATTTTAAATACAGATATCAATATTGATGAAGAAATTATTTCTTCGGATTTTGAATATAATACAAAAGTAAGAAGGCGGAATGACAAATGAGTAAGAAACCATATTATATAACAACGGCTATTGCCTATGCTTCAGGAAAAGCCACATATCGGTAATACATATGAGATAATATTGGCTGATGCAATAGCAAGATTTAGAAGAGAAGAAGGACTTGAGGTTTTCTTTCAAACAGGAACTGATGAACATGGTCAAAAATAGAGAATAAGGCAAAGGATGCAGGTATTACTCCAAAGGAGTATGTAGACAATGCGGCAGGACAGATCAGAAAGATCTGGGATATGATGAATACATCATATGACAAGTTTATCAGAACTACAGATGAAGACCATAAAAAAAGCAGGTTCAAAAGATTTTTAAAAAAATTCTATGATCAGGGTGATATATACAAAGGGATTCTATGAGGGTATGTACTGTACTGCCTGTGAGTCATTCTTTACAGATTCACAGCTTGTAGACGGTAAATGTCCTGATTGCGGCGGTGAAGTATATCCTGCAAAGGAAGATGCATACTTCTTTAAAATGAGTAAGTATGCCGACAGACTTATCAAGCATATTAATGAGCATCCTGAGTTTATTCAGCCGGTTTCAAGAAAAAATGAAATGATGAATAACTTCCTTTTACCGGGACTTCAGGATCTTTGTGTCAGCAGAACAAGCTTTACATGGGGAATTCGGTAGATTTTTGATCCTAAGCATGTTACATATGTATGGCTTGATGCACTTTCAAACTATATCACAGGTATCGGATATGATGTAGACGGAAACAGCAGTGAGAGATTTAAAAAGTTCTGGCCTGCAGACCTTCATCTTATAGGTAAGGATATTATAAGATTCCATACAATATACTGGCCGATATTCTTAATGGCACTTGATTTACCGCTTCCAAAGCAGGTTTTCGGTCATCCATGGCTTTTACAGGGTGAAGGAAAGATGAGTAAAATCAAAGGGTAATGTGCTTTATGCGGATACATTGGTTGATTTCTTCGGTGTGGATGCCGTGAGATACTTTGTATTGCATGAGATGCCATTTGATAATGATGGTGTTATAAGCTGGGATCTTATGGTGGAAAGATTCAACTCTGACCTTGCAAATGTACTTGGCAATCTTGTAAAGCAGAACTATATCAATGACCAATAAGTACTTTGACGGTGTTTTGACAAATACAAATGATGAAAGTGTTGCAGGTTCTACAGAAATAGATACTGATTTAAAAGATGTAGTGCTTATGTCTGTTGAAAAGGTTGAAAAGAAAATGTCTGAACTTCGTGTTGCGGATGCCATCACAGAGATATGGACATTGTTTAAGAGATGTAACAAATACATTGACGAGACCACACCTTGGATACTTGCAAAAGAAGAGGATAAGAAGGCAAGACTTCAGACTGTTTTATATAATTTGGCAGAGTCAATTTCAATCGGTGCTTCTTTACTTTACAGTTTCATGCCGGAGACATCCGAAAAGATACTTGATATGTTCGGAACAAATAAGAGAAGCCTTGAAGATATGAATAAATTCGGACTTCTTATGAGTGGTACAAAGGTTGTAAAAGAGCCTGAAATATTATTTAAGAGACTGGATCTTGAGGAAGTACTAAAGCAGGTAGAGGCTTTAAACCTTGGTGGAGTCAGTGAAAAGCAGGAGCCTGAAATAGAGGGGGTTGATGTAAAAGCAAAGGAGACAATAGAATATGATGATTTTGCTAAGCTTCAAATACAGGTAGGACAGGTTATAAAATGCGAGGAAGTTCCTAAATCAAAGAAACTTCTATGTTCGCAGGTACAAATCGGAAGCACAACCAGACAGATTCTAAGCGGTATCAAGCAGTGGTATTCTGCAAAAGGATATGGTAGGAAAAGCAGGTACTTGTTGTTACAAATCTTGCACCGAGAAATATTGCCGGACTTGAAAGTCAGGGTATGATACTTATGGCAGAGGATGATGCAGGAAATGCAGTTTTGGTATCACCTGAGAAGAATATAAAGACAGGTTCTGAGATAGCATAAATATATTGTGGGGAATGCTTTTTCTTTGCATTCCCCGATTTTAAAGGCGCATAAAGGTGGATGTGTTGGGAAAAATAAAAATTAAGTTTTTTTCTTCAGCGGTATTGAAGTATATAGCAATGATTTCCATGCTTATAGACCATATAGCTGCAAGCGGTTTGATATTTTTGCTTTTTAATATAGCTGTTTCCATGAGATTGTATTATATTTCAAGGATGATAGGACGTGTAGCCTTTCCTATATACCTGTTCTTACTGGTTGAAGGATTTGTTCACACAAAAAAACACAAAAAAATATAATCAGACTTACATTATTTGCATTGTTGTCAGAAGTACCTTTTTGATATGGCATTTTGGGGCGGATTTGTCAATATGCAGCATCAAAATGTAATGTGGTCATTGCTTATATGTGTTATCATGCTTTGCGGTATGAAAAAGTATCCGGATTTTAGCGTGATTTTTGTAGGTATGGGATGTTTTGCCGCATGGTTTATAAAGTCCGACTATGAGTATATCGGACCTTTGGCTGTGGGATGTATGTATTTGTTTAGAGACAGAGTCGTATATAAAAAAATGTTGCTACAGCAATTATTTTTTCATTTGAACCGCCGGCATTACTTAGTCTTATACCGATAAATATGTACAATGGTGAGAAGGGAAAGAGTCTGAAAATACTTGTTCTACTTCTTTTTATCCTGTACATCTGTTGGTTTTTAGTTTTGATAAAGAATATTTTTGCGATAAAAAAATATTACATAAATTTTAAGAAAAATATTACATGGACAAAAAGAAGATTTATATATAATAGATACACATGCTCATTATGATGATGAAGCATTTGACGAGGACAGGGATGAGCTTTTGAAGAGCTTTGAAGACAAAGGTATAAAGAGAGTTGTAAATATCGGTGCTTCAATGGAAAGCTCAAAAGGAAGTCTTGCATTGGCAAAGGAATATCCTTTTGTTTATGCAGTGGTGGGAATACATCCGTCTTCGGCAGAAGAGATATCGGAAGATAATATTTCTTTGCTTGAAGAAATGTCTTTGGATGAAAAGGTAGTGGCCATCGGAGAAATAGGACTTGACTATTACTACGATGAGCCGGATAGAGAGATACAAAAAAAGTGCTTTAGAGCACAGCTTGACCTGGCAAAGAGGTGTGATTTGCCTGTAGTTATACATTCAAGAGATGCGGCAAAAGAAACACTGGATATCTTGAAGGAATTTGAAGGAGTCAAGGGAGTTATACATTGCTATTCCTATAGTAAGGAAATGGCAAGAGAATTTATTAAGCTTGGATATGTACTTGGCATTGGCGGTGTGGTTACATTTAAGAATGCAAAAAAACTTGAGGAAACAGTAGAAGAGATTTCTTTTGAGGATTTTGTGATTGAAACGGATTGCCCGTATTTATCCCCTGTACCTAACAGAGGGAAGAGAAATTCTTCTTTAAATTTGACTTACATTATAGATAAATTAAGCGAGATAAAGGGAGTTTCAAGAGAATATATTATAGAGAAATCTGTTGAGAATGCAAGAAGATTGTATCCTAAGATGAAATAATGAGTTTTTCATTATACTCACATAGAGTGAGATGGAGATTAAAAATGACAAATATTGCTAATCCGGCAAACACTATAGAAATAATCAAAAATATGATTTCAACTTTCAAAAGAAATTTGGACAAAATTTTTTTGATAGATACACATGTTTTAGATAAAATATGTCTTGCATCGGGACTCGGTAAAAATGATTTGGCTATCGAAATAGGTCCCGGAATAGGTGCATTGACACAATACCTTGCAAATGCCGCAAAGGCTGTTGTGGCTATTGAAATTGATAAAAAATTTATTGCCGATATTAAATGAGACATTGGCAAATTACGAAAATATAAGTATAATAAATGCTGATTTCCTAAAAATTGATTTGGAAAAAGCTTATTGAGGAGTGTAGAGAAAAATACGGTGATTTCGAGAATATAAGAATTGTTGCGAATCTACCATACTATATCACTACTCCTATAATCATGAATGTACTCGAGTCTCATACTCATATAGACAGTATTACAGTTATGATACAAAAGGAAGTTGCTGACAGAATGCAGGCATTGCCCGGAGGAAAAGACTATGGAGCATTGTCTTTGGCTGTACAGTATTATTCAGATCCGTATATTGTAGCATTTGTTCCGCCTAATTGCTTCATACCAAGGCCTAAGGTCGGATCAAGCGTTATACGACTGGATATCTATAAAGAAAAACCTATCAAAGCAGTTGATGAAAAATTGATGTTTCAAATTATTCGTGCAGGATTTAATCAAAGAAGAAAGACTTTGGTAAACTCTCTCGGTAATTTTGAAGGTCTTAATTTTTCAAAAGAGAATATAATTCACGCTTTGTCATTGCTTGGAAAGTCTGAAAAGATAAGAGGTGAAGCCCTTACTTTAGAGGAGTTTGCAAAATTGGCAGGATATTTAAAAGATAGCATATAAATTTTGACAAGGAAGAGAAGATGAGCAAGAAAAAAAAGAATGAATTTTTACGAAGTGTAAAAGATAGAGTAGAAGCCATACAGGATATGGATAGGAATAAAAAGATAATGGCCGGAGGAGTTATCGGTATTGTTGCTTTGGCGGCAATCGTCGGTGTTTCGGTATCCGGGAAGAGTGCAAGAAGTGTTGCTACCGAAACAACCGCTTCTGTTGAAAGCTCAACTACAGCGGCCCCGGTTGCGGCAGCACAGGTAATGCCTATGGAAAAGTCGGGAAATGAGTTCCCTTCACTTGGTATTGAAGTTGAAACAGAGGAGCCAAGACCTGAACTTTTTGGAAGAGGGTGTACAGCACTCATATATTGAAAAAGTGCAGGAAAGACTTATGCAGCTTGGATTTATGGAGCACGATGAGCCTACAAATTACTTCGGTAATGTTACAAAGTCGGCTGTAATGATCTTTCAAAGACAGAACGGTCTTGCGCAGGACGGTATAATCGGTCCTTCAACACTACCTCTTTTGATGGATGAGAATGCAAAACATTATGCGGCTAAGCTTGGTGATGTCGGTGAGGATGTTAAAAGAATACAAAATCGTTTGTACGAACTTGGATATCTGGCTTCTGCAGATATGATTACAGGTACATATGATGAGAAAACGCAGGAAGCCGCATTAAAGCTTCAGCAGGTAAACTCATTAAGTGAGGACGGCAAGGTTGGAAGTGAGACCATGAACCTTTTATATTCTGATGAGATAAAGGCAAATACACTTTCACTTGGAGAGCACAGTGAGGTGGTACAAAATATTCAAAACAGATTGTTTGAACTCGGTTATCTTACTACAAGACCTGACGGTACATATGGTAAGGATACTGAGCTTGCCGTAAGAGTATTCCAGTCAAAGAATGACCTTGTAGTGGACGGGTATCTCGGACCTTCTACAAGAGCTGTTATACTTTCAAGTGAAGCAAAGGCAAACGGTCTCGTCCTTGGTGATGAAAACGAGCAGGTTGCAAGACTTCAAAGTCTTTTGGCAAAGGCCGGATATTTAAGCGAATCAAATGCTACCGGATATTTTGGAGAGATTACAGAATCTGCATTAAAGAGATTCCAAAGCAATAACGGACTTTCTGCAGACGGTAGAGCAGGAGCGCAAACATTTGCCAAGTTGAGTTCAGGAAATACAAACGGACCTTCAAGAAATGATTCTGTAAAAAGCGGAAAATCGGACAAAAAATCAAGTGGCGGAAGTTCCGGTGGTGGTGGCTCATACCAGGTAGTGTAGGAAGTATGATAAGCATTGCCTCATCAAAGATCGGAAGTCCGTATGTATGGGGAGCAAAGGGATCAAACTCATTTGACTGCTCGGGATTTGTATACTGGGTTCTTAAGCAGATGGGAGTAGGACAGTCATATATTACGTCTTCAGGATGGAGAAATCCGGGAAGATATACAAGAATAAGTTCGTTCTCAGATATACAGGCAGGAGATATCGTAGTAGTTTCAGGACATGTCGGTATAGCTGCCGGAGGCGGTGAGATAATAGATGCTTCATCCTCAAGAGGGTAGAGTAAAGAGAAGCAGTATGTCAAGCTGGTGGAGAAATAACTTCATAGTTGCTTGGAGAATATTCTAATATTGAAATTAAAGTCTATATCTATTTTTGGATATAGGCTTTTTATGTTGATTATTTTGATTGTAAAAATATCACTCTAAATATATAATATTTTTATAAAAATATCGAAAGGAATAAGTAGATGATTGATTATACCGAAGGTGCCGGCGTTCAATATCATATTGGTGTCGGTAAGGGTGATGTGGGAAAGTATGTAATACTTCCGGGAGATCCGAAAAGATGTGAAAAGATTGCAGCATATTTTGATGATGCAAAACTTGTGGCAGACAGCAGAGAGTTTGTAACATATACAGGCTATTTGGACGGTGTAAAGGTTTCAGTAACTTCAACAGGTATAGGAGGACCTTCATCGGCTATAGCGCTTGAAGAGCTTGTAAGATGCGGTGCGGATACATTTATAAGAGTGGGAACATGCGGCGGAATGAAGCTTGATGTATGCGGTGGCGATTTGGTAATTGCAAACGGAGCAATAAGAATGGAAGGTACAAGTAAAGGAGTATGCTCCGATAGAGTTTCCGGCAGTGGCTGATTTTGATATAATTACCGCATTAAAAGAAGCGGCCGATAAACTGAAATACAAGTCACATATCGGAGTTGTTCAGTGTAAGGATGCATTCTACGGTCAGCATGAACCTGAAAATAAGCCTGTAAGCTATGAACTTGTAAATAAATGGGAGGCTTGGCTTAGACTTGGTACATTGGCTTCCGAGATGGAGTCTGCGGCATTGTTTACCGTGGCATCATATCTGGGAGTAAAGGTCGGCTCAATATTTTTAGCAATTGCAAATCAGGAAAGAGCAAAAGGGCCGGACTTAGCAATGAGCAGGTACATGATACAAGTAAAGCTATTGAAACAGCTGTTGAGGCTATCAGAATACTTATAAAAAAAGAGCAGTTAAAATAATAAAAAAATACTTAGTTGTTTACAGATTAAATCTATTTAATATTATATTTAAATATTACAACTTGATTACAAATAATTTATAGGATATACTTAAAACGTTATTCAAATATAATGTTTACACTCGTTTTTTTAAGGAGGAAAAAAATGAAAAAGATTATTAGCTATCGCTATGGCAACACTTATGGGACTTTCTTGTAGCTTGTTCTTCAGGCTCAACAGAAGGCACAAAGGCAGAGAGTACCGAGAAGGCACAGGAGAGCAAGGACGGAGCTGAGAGTAGTGCAGCAGAGAGAAGAAGGCATCTACAGATTTTAAAAATCGGTATGGTAACAGATGTCGGCGGTGTTAATGACGGTTCATTCAACCAGTCAGCATGGGAAGGACTTCAGAGAGCACAAAAGGAGCTTGGAATTCAGGCAAAGTATCTTGAGTCAAAGACAGATGCGGACTATATTCCAAATATTGAAACTTTGATTGATGATGATTATGACCTTATTATTTGTATAGGATACCAGTTGGCAGACGCTCTCAGAACTGAGGCTGAGGCCAATCCTGATAAGAAGTTTGCAATTGTAGACGATGCTTCAATCGAGCTTGACAATGTTGCATGCCTTATGTTTGAACAGGCACAGGCATCATATCTTGTAGGATATATAGCAGGAAAGACAACACAGACAAATACTGCAGGTTTTGTTATCGGTATGGCTACAGATGTTATGAACGAGTTCGGATACGGATACCTTGCAGGTGTTAAGGATGCCAATCCTGATGCAAATATCTTACAGAACAATGTAAACAGCTTTGCTGATACAGGTGCAGGTAAGACAGCAGCCAACAATATGGTAGCAAACAATGCAGACGTTATTTTCCATGCGGCAGGCGGTACAGGACTTGGTGTTATTGATGCATGTAAGGAAGCAGGAATCTGGGCTATCGGTGTTGACTCGGATCAGTCAAAGGTTGCTCCGAAGACAATCCTTACATCAGCTATGAAGAGAGTTGATAATGCAGTATATGATGAGGCAAAGGCTGTACTTGACGGTGAATACAAGTCAGGTGCTAAGACTTATACATTAAAGGACGGTGGTGTTGATATAGCACCTACAACAGATAACCTTTCAGAGGAACTTCTTAAGGAAGTTGAAGATGTTAAGGCTAAGATCGTAGCAGGAGAGATCAAGGTTCCAAACAACAAGGCTGATTTTGAAGCTAAGTATGGTGATATCTACGAATTAGACTAATAAAAATATACTCATTTTAAAGGGCAGCGATATGCTGCCCCCTTAAACATATCTATGAATCTCGTAGGTATATTTAAGGGGACACCCTTATAGAATGGAGTAATATGAAAGATATTAGCTTAGATAAGGTAAATGAAATAAGAGAGAGAATGCTTGAGACTGTAAAGACTGCAAGCCTCACACATGAGCAAAAAGTAGCTACTATGGCAAACCATGCGGATTCACTTCTTGAAGTTTTGGATAAGCCTGAGGGACTTGATGAGTTACTTGATGCCGATATAGATAGTCAATGTATATGTGACCTGTTTGAAGGACATGCTCCTATGAGACCGAGATACATAATACCTGATTACGCAAAGTTTATGAAGGAAGGAAGTAAGTTCCTTCAGCTTGATCCGCCAAAGGATCTGTATGAAGCACTGAATTCATTATTGATTTTCTATCGCCATGTGCCGAGCGTAACAAACTTCCCGGTATATGTGGGACAACTTGATGAATTGCTTGAGCCTTTTGTACATGATGTGGACAGAGATTTGGCAAAGAAGATGATAAAGCTTTTCTTTATCAATATGGACAGAACTATTTTGGATTCATTTTCACATGCAAATATAGGTCCTAAGGACACTTTAGCGGGAAGATTGATACTTGAAGTTGAGGCCGAGCTTGAGCAGGCGGTTCCAAATATCACACTTAAGTATGATCCTGAGATAACAAGTGATGAGTTTGCTCTTATGGGAATAAATACCGCACTTCACAGTGCAAAGCCTTCATTTGCAAAACCATAAGATGTTTACAAGTGAGTTTGGTGAAAGATATGTTATTGCAAGTTGCTATAACGGCCTGCCTCTTGGCGGAGGTGCATATACTCTTTCAAGATTGATTATAAAGAATATTGCAAAAAGAGCTAAAAACATAGAAGATTTTAAGACAAATACTTTGCCTTATGTAATGGATATTATGGCAAGATATATGGATGAAAGAATCAAGTTTGAAGTTGAAGAGAGCGGATTCTTTGAAAACAATTTCCTTGCAAAAGAAGGATTTATAAAGAGAGACAGATTCTCGGCAATGTTCGGTATGGTAGGTCTTGCAGAGGCTGTAAATATTCTTCTTGAGAAAGAAGGAATTGAAGGCAGATACGGACATAGTGAAGTTGCAGATAAGCTGGCTGTGGAAATAATGGATATCATAGATGAGTTTAATAAAAAAATCATTTTAATAAATACTGTGAAGTATCCGATTGTCATTTCCTTTTTACATGCACAGGTTGGAATTGCAACTGATGTAAATGTTTCACCGGGAACAAGAATTCCGATAGGTGAGGAGCCGGAGGATCTTATAGAGCATTTAAAGCATTGTAAGAAATTCCACAAGTATTTCCCTTCAGGTACAGGAGATATTTTCCCTATAGACCTTACAGTACATAAAAACCATGAGTATGTACTTGATATTATAAAAGGTGCTATGAAAGAAGATATCAGATATCTTTCATTCTATTCATCAGATTCGGATGTAATAAGAATTACAGGATATCTTGTAAAAAAATCAGAAATAAATAAGCTTGAAAAGGGTCAAAGTGTACTTCAGGATACTACAGCTCTCGGAATGGGAGCAAAACACAATTGTAAGATATTGGAGAGGAAAGTACGTTAGTGTACAGTGCCGATATCAATAAGATAATACCGTTTAGCAGCGTGGACGGACCGGGAAACAGGACTGCGATATTTTTGCAAGGTTGTAATTTCAACTGCAAATACTGTCACAATCCGGAAACCAGAAACCATTGCATTAATTGCATGGACTGTGTTACTCCCTGCCCAAGCGCTGCTTTAAAAAATGAAAATGGTAAGGTGGTATTTTATCCTGAAAAATGTATAGGCTGTGATACCTGTATAAATATTTGCAAACATGGTGCTACACCAAGAATTGTAAGACTTACTTCAGAGCAGACATTTGAGAAGATATGTGAAAATGTTCCTTTTATAAGGGGTGTGACATTTTCAGGTGGTGAATGTATGCTGTATCCGGATTTTATGAGGGAGGTATTTACCCTATGCAAAGGAAAAAATCTCGGAACACTGATAGACAGTAACGGAAGCGTTGATTTTAAAAAACATACAAAGCTTTTGGAAGTTACGGACGGTGTAATGCTTGATATAAAGGCATATGACAGACAGGAACATATAAATGTCACTGATGTGAAAAATGATATTGTTTTTACAAAATGCATTGTTCTTGGCAGACAGGGGCAAGTTGTTTGAAGTAAGAACCGTAATAGTACCCGAATTATTTGACTTTAGAAAGACTGTATTTGATGCATCTGCGGCTTTGGCTCCTTTCCTGGTAAAGTCAAATATAAGATATAAGCTTTATTTCATATAGAGAAAAACGGTGTAAGAAAAGAATATAGAAATTATAGAATGCCGACTGAAGAAGAAATGAATGAAGCCAAAGAAATAGCGCAAAAACGGATTTAAGGATATTGTACTTATATAGCATAAGCATTGTCTGAGGCTTTATAGGATAAGGAGGAAAAATGGACATAGCTGTCAAGATGCAGGACATAGTCAAGAAATTTTGGCGATTTTTGTTGCAAATGACGGTATCAATCTCACAGTAAAAAAGGGGAAGTTCATGCCATTTTTAGGTGAGAATGGTGCTGGAAAATCTACACTTATGAATATTTTATATGGTTTATACCATCCCTACATCAGGAAAAATATTCATAGACGGACAAGAAACCGCTATCGGTACTCCGCAAAAGGCAATTGATTTGGGAATAGGAATGGTGCATCAGCATTTCATGTTGATACCTCCTTTTACCGTTACAGAAAATATTGCACTTGGTATGGAAGATACAAAGGGTGTTGTTCTCGATTTAAAAAAGTCCAGAGAAAAAATTGTAGAACTGTCAAAGAAATATGGATTGTCGGTAGATCCTGATGCAAAAATAGAAGATATTTCCGTAGGTATGCAACAAAGAGTAGAGATAATAAAGGTTTTGTACAGAGGAGCAAATACTCTGATACTTGACGAGCCTACCGCTTCACTTACTCCACAGGAGATAGTAGAGCTTATGGATATAATAAAGAGTCTTACAAAAGACGGCAAATCTGTAATTCTTATCACACATAAGTTAAAAGAAATAAAGGCTTGTGCGGATTCTTGTACTATTATCAGACATGGAAAATATATAGATACTGTAGATGTAAAAGTAACAAGTGAAAGTGAACTTGCCGCCATGATGGTAGGAAGAGATGTTTCATTTACTGTTGAAAAAGAAAAAAGAGAGCCGGGAGAAGTGGTTCTTGAAGTCAAAGATCTCTGTGCCAAAGACTATAGAAAGGTAGATATTCTTAAGTCTTTAAGCCTTAATGTAAGAAGAGGTGAGATAGTCGGTATTGCAGGTGTAGACGGTAACGGACAGTCTGAGCTTGTAGAGATACTTACAGGGCTTAAAAAAGCCGAGTCGGGAAGCGTAACCATACTTGGAAAAAATGCTTTTAATGTTACACCGAGACAGAGCTTTGACATGGGTATTACAAGTATACCTGAAGACAGACAAAAGCATGGACTTGTACTGGATTTCACGGTTGCGGAAAATCTTATTTTGCAAAACTTTGAAAAAGAGCCTTTCTCAAAGAGTGGAATATTAAATGATAAAAATATAGAAGCTCATGCAAAAAAACTTATAGAAAAGTTTGATATAAGACCGAATGACAGTGCAAAAAAAGCTGCAAAAGACATTATCCGGAGGTAATCAGCAAAAAGTTATAATTGCCAGAGAGGTTACAAATGACTCGGATCTTTTTGATTGCGGTAAATCCTACCAGAGGTCTGGATGTAGGAGCTATTGAGTTTGTTCACAGATACCTTGTAGAACAAAAGAAATAAAGATAAAGCTGTTTTATTGGTATCCTTTGAGCTTGATGAAATAATGAATCTTTCAGACAGAATAGAGGTAATTTTTGACGGACAGATAACAGGAGAGGTTCTTGGAGAAGAGGCTGATGAAAAGGAACTTGGACTTTTGATGGCAGGAGGAAAAAGGATGAGTAAGAAAAACAATATACTTTCAAGCAATGCTTTTTATACTCTTTATATCAATAATCATTGGTTTTATTGTAGGTGCAATTCTTTCTTTCTTTTTGCAAGAATCAATCCATTAGAGGCATATAAGCAGCTTTTTTTAACGGAGTTTTCGGTAAGCCGAAATTTATGATTTGGTGTTTGATTTATGCGGCACCACTTATTTTTACCGGACTTAGTGTTGCATTTTCGTTTAAAACAGGTGTTTTTCAATATAGGTGCGGAGGGACAGTTCGTAGTCGGATCGCTTACAGCCTGCGTTTTAGGTATACTTGTGAAGGCTCCGGCAATTATTCATGTTCCGCTTTGCTTTTTAGGAGCGGCACTTGCAGGTGGCATCTGGGGATCAATAGTAGGGGTTTTAAAGATCAAAAAGGTGTAAATGAAGTTTTATCCTATATAATGTTTAACTGGATAGCTTTCTATTTATCCAACTTTGTTGTAAACCTGACTGTCATCCATAAGGAGAGTGGTGGTGAGGCTACAAAGGATATTGCGGCTACAGCAAGAATTTTAGCACCTAAATCTATTATAGCCGCTACAGGCGCATCAGCCGCAAACTACGGTTTTATACTGGCAATAATATTTGCTGTAATAGTATGGTTTATTATAAACAGAACGACTCTGGGATTTAAACTTAGAGCTGTAGGTTTCAGTAATACGGCTGCACAGTATGCGGGTATTGATACAGGAAAATCATTCCTTACGGCAATGGCATTTTCAGGTGCACTGGCAGGTATAGGAGGTGCCGTACAGCTTATGGGCATGAGTGGAAGAATTTCACAGTTCTCAGGTCAGGAAGGATACGGATTCCAAGGCATTACAGTAGCGCTTATCGCTTCATCAAATCCGATTGGATGTATCTTTGCCGGAATATTCTATGGTGCAATGAAATACGGCGGCGGTAAACTCTCTTTGGTAAATGCTCCGGCAGAGGTGGTAGATATCATAATGGGTATTATCATTTTATTTATAGCAATATCAAGCTTGTTTAAAAATATATTCTTAAATCATGGAAAGAAGGGAGCGGTATAATGGACGTTTTAATAAAGGAATTTAGGTCTTCTTATAAATGCAATATTGATAGCAACACCACCTCTTCTTTTGGCGGCGCTCGGATCATGCTTTTCTGAGAGAAGCGGTGTGGTAAACATCGGTATAGAAGGTATGATGACAATCGGTGCATTCATGGGTGCATGTGTGGCATATTTTAGCGGCAACGGTTGGCTAGGATTTTTTTGTAGGCGGATTATGTGGTGCCCTTCTTGGTGTTATACATGCAATTGCCTGTATACAGTTTGGAGCTGACCAGACAATTTCAGGTACTGCAATAAACTTTATCGGACCGGGACTTGCGGTTTTTCTATGCAAGGCGATATTTGACAATTCATCAGATTCACCGGCACTTGACACAGCTGCAAAGCTTCCAAAGATGTTTGAAGGTGTGTTTAAGTCAGGTTCATTCGGCTATAATGTTTTTTTCCACTTATTCAGTGGCGTATTTAAGCTTTTTATTGGTTTTTGGTAGTGTGGTTTTGTATTCTATAAAAACAAAGTTCGGAATGCATTTAAGAGCTGTCGGAGAGCATCCACAGGCTTGTGCAACTCTCGGAGTTAATGTATATCTGACAAGATATATTTGCGTTATTCTTTCGGGTTTCCTAGCAGGACTTGGAGGCGCATTCGTTACACTTGCAACTGTAAGCCAGTTCAGACCTGCGGTAATAGTAGGCCAGGGATTTATTGCGATTGCGGCGGTAATATTCGGTAAGTTTAAGCCGCAGGGAGCATTTAAGGCATGTTTACTTTTCGGACTTTGTAACGGTATAAAGGCACTGCTTGGAGCAGGTAATGCTGTTTCACCGAATTTAGTTTCAATGATTCCATATGTAGTAACAATTCTTGCACTTGTGTTTGTAGTAGGAAGTACAAGAGTACCGGCTGCAAATGGTAAGCCTTTCTTAAAGGCTAGATAGGGGGATTATGTTAGCAACAAAATTATTTGATCACACAATTTTAAAGGCTGATGCAACAAAGGAAGATGTAAAAAAAGTATGTGAAGAGGCAATGGCTTACAGCTTTTGCTCTGTATGTGTAAATTCATACTATGTTCCTTATGTTGCCGAACTTCTTCATGGAAGTGATGTTAAAATATGTACTGTAGTGGGCTTTCCTTTGGGGAGCTATGTCTACAAGGGCAAAGGCGCTTGAAGCAAAGATTGCTGTAATGGACGGTGCCGATGAGGTAGATATGGTTATAAATATCGGTGCATTAAAAGATAAAGACTATGATGTAGTACTTGAAGATATAAAGGCTGTAAAAGAAGCTTGCGGAAACGCTCTTTTAAAAGTAATTATTGAGACCTGTCTTTTGACTGATGAAGAAAAGATTAAAGCATGTGAGCTCTCAAAAGAGGCAAATGCCGACTTTGTAAAAGACTTCTACAGGATTTTCTACTGCAGGTGCTAAAGTGGAAGATATTAAGCTTATGAGAGAAACTGTAGGTAAGGATATGGGAGTAAAAGCAAGCGGTGGAATACATGATAAAGAGTTTGCAAATGCATTGGTTGAAGCAGGTGCAAGTAGACTTGGAACAAGTGCTACTATAAAGATAGTGGAATCAGCCTTTTATGATGTATAACGGTTAAGATATGAATAGAGAAGATATTATAAAATTACCTAAACTTGACTTACATTGCCATTTGACGGTTCATTATCAAAGACATTTTTAGAGAATGCTTTGGGAAGAACTTTTACCATGGAAGAGCTGTCAGTCAGTATGGATTGTAACAGTCTGTTGGAATATCTTGAAAAATTTGATATTCCGCTGGAAGCCATGAACACCGCAAAAAATATCAAGGCCGCTACTGTTGATGTGATGAAGTCGGCATCAGATGAGGGTGTAAGATATATTGAGATAAGATTTGCCCCTCTTTTGTCTGTTTCAGACAGTATGAAGACGGTGGATGTGATAGAAGCTGTAATAGCAGGAATCAATGAAGGATATAAACTTTTTAATATTCACGGTAATGCCATATGCTGTGCAATGACACATCATGATATTGAAGATAGTAAGGCTATGTTTAAGGTTGCAAGAGAATACTATGGTAGCAGCGTGGCAGGACTTGATTTGGCAGGAGATGAAGCAAATCATCCTATAGGAGAGTTTAAAGATCTGTTTAAATATGCAACAGATTTGGGTATGAACTTTACTATTCATGCAGGTGAGGCAGGACCTAAGTCCAATATAGAAGGCGCTATAGAATATGGTGCAAAGAGAATCGGACATGGTATTGCTATGAGAAATGATGAAAGGCTTTTGAAACTGGCGAAAGAAAGACACATTGGTATAGAAATGTGCCCGATAAGTAATTATCAGACAAAGGCGGTAGGAAAAAATGAGATTTATCCATATTCAGACTACATAAAAAGGGGCATACTTGCTACCGTCAATACAGACAACAGATTGGTCAGCAATACAAGTATTACAAATGAGATATTATTCTTACAGGAAAGGGACATGATATCCGATTGTGATATTATTCAAGGAATAAAAAATTCAATAGAAGTATCCTTTGCAAGTGATAATATTAAAGATATGCTCTTAAAAGAATTAAATTAAGGTAATATCTGATTGTGTACAGGTTTGTTTGACCGGAAGGTTTTATTTATGAGAAAATATAAAAGAGTTTTTGTGGTTGTACTTGATTCCTTGGGAATCGGTGCAATGCCTGATGCCGAAAGATTTGGTGATACAAATACAGACACTTTCGGACATATAGTAAAAAGCTATGGAAAGCTTGATATTCCTAACTTAAAAAAAGCTTGGAATGTACAATCTTCATCCTGTAGAAGGGAGTCCGGAGTGGAAAAACCGCTTGGAAGATTTTGCAGAATGGAAGAGATGAGTAACGGTAAGGATACAATGACAGGTCATTGGGAAATGATGGGTCTTAGAATTGAAAAAGCCTTTCCAAACATTCACTGATACAGGTTTTCCTAAGGAGCTTATAGATGAGCTTGAAAAAAGATGCGGTAAGAGAGTAATCGGTAATAAGTCCGCTTCAGGTACAGAGATACTTGAAGAACTTGCGGAAGAAGAGATAAATACCGGAGCAATGATAGTGTATACATCTGCCGATTCCGTACTTCAAATCTGTGGAAATGAAGAGACATTCGACCTTCAAAACTTATACAGATGCTGTGAGATTGCAAGAGAACTTACAATGAAGGATGAGTGGAAGGTCGGAAGAGTAATTGCCAGACCTTATGTAGGTAAGAAAAAAAGGGGAATTTAAGAGAACTTCAAACAGACATGACTATGCTTTGAAGCCTTTCGGACAAACCGCACTTAATGTATTAAAGGATAACGGGCTTGAAGTTATTTCAATCGGAAAGATAAACGATATATTTGTCGGAGAAGGAATTACTAAGGCATATCATTCGGATTCAAGTGTGCATGGAATGGAACAGACAATTGATATGCTTTCACAAGATTTTACAGGGCTTTGCTTTACAAATCTTGTTGACTTTGATGCTCTTTTGGGGGCATAGAAGAGATCCGATAGGATATGCAAAAGAAATTGAAAAAGTTTGATGTTAAGCTTGGTGAGTTTATGGAAAAGATGAATGATGACGATCTTTTTAATACTCACTGCAGATCATGGAAACGATCCTACACATACGGGAACAGACCATACAAGAGAAGCCGTATTCTTTTATGTCATATTCTAAGAAATTTGAAGGCGGAAAATTACTTGATACAGCCGATACATTTGCGGTGATAGGTGCAAGTATAGTGGACAACTTCGGACTGAAGATGCCTGAAAATACGATAGGCTACAGTATTTTAGATAAGTTATAATGGAGGTTATATGAATCCGGTTTTTTTGAAAAAAGTAAAAAAAGAGCTATGATTATATCAGAACAGTTACAGATTTTATACCTGAGGTTGCTTTTGGTACTCGGCTCAGGTCTTGGTGAGTTTGCAAAGCATATGGAAGTTGAATGTGAGATTCCATACTCAAGTATTGAGGGATTTCCTGTATCGACTGTGGCAGGGCATGATGGAAGATTTCTCTTCGGTACGGTTGAGGGTGTAAAGACAGTTATTATGAAGGGAAGAGTTCACTATTATGAGGGTTATTCTGTAACAGATGTAGTACTTCCTACAAGACTTATGATTATGCTTGGAGCAAAGAAGTTAATTCTTACAAATGCTGCGGGCGCTGTAAATACTTCATATAAGCCGGGTGATTTGATGATGATCACAGATCATATATCGACCATAGTACCTTCACCACTTATAGGTGAAAACATAGGTGAATTCGGAACAAGATTTCCTGATATGAGTAATGTCTATTCAAAGAGACTTCAGGATGTGGTAAGAAAGTCCGCTAAGGAAGTGGGAGTTTCTCTAAGAGAGGGCGTATATATGCAATTTAGCGGTCCGGCATATGAGACACCTGCCGAGGTAAAACTTGCAAGATTGCTTGGTGCCGATGCTGTAGGCATGTCCACTGCGATAGAGGCTGTTGCTGCAAATCATATGGGAATAGAAATCTGCGGTATTTCATGCTTTACAAATATGGCGGCAGGCATCTTAGATCAACCTCTCAGCCATGAAGAGGTTTCCGAGGCTGCAAATAAGGTTTCTCATATATTTGAGTCACTGGTTAAAAACATAATAAAAAAACATATAATTTTTGGGGAGCATAGTGCCCCTTTTTCACTATACAATTATTATTAAAAATGAATGTGATTTTCAGTTTTATCCACTTGTTTTTTAGTAGTTTCATTATAAAAATAGTTTAAGATTGTTTTGTATTTAACGATTTTATTAACATTATATTTTTACATGAAAAATATAATGTTATAGTGATTAAAATATACTTTAATCACAACAACTTATTAATTAATACGGAGGTTTGTATATGGCTCAAATAGGAGTTTCTGCTATGAAACGAATTGAAGATTTGCTGGACACCGGAAGTTTTGTGGAAATTGGATCATATATAAGTTCAAGGAACACAGATTTCAATCTATCGGATAAGGATACTCCAAAGGATGGTGTATGGACAGGTTACGGTACGATTAATGACAGTCTGGTATATGTGTATAGTCAGGATCCTTCAGTGCTTGGCGGCTCAATAGGTGAAATGCATGCCAAGAAGATTGTTTCACTATATGATATGGCAATGAAGATGGGAGCACCGGTAATAGGGCTAGTTGATTGTGCGGGTCTGAGACTTGAAGAGTCTTTTGATGCATTGGATGCCTTTGGAAAAATATATTTAGCACAGACAAAAGCAAGTGGTGTTATTCCACAGATACAGGCGGTATTCGGTCTAAGCGGCGGCGGAATGGCGATCAGCAACGGACTTAGTGATTTTGTATTTATGGAGCAGGATAAGGCAAAAGTCTTTGTAAATTCACCAAATGCCATAATCGGAAATTCACAGGATAAGAATGATTTTTCATCTGCCAAGTTCCAGTCGGAATCCACAGGTTTGGTTGACTTTATAGGAACAGAACCTGAAATTATTTCAGGAATAAGAGAGCTTATTTCAGTTCTTCCTGCAAACAATGAAGATGATATGTCATATATCGAGTGCACAGATGATTTAAAACAGACTTACACCTGAGCTTGAGGGAAGAATAAGCGATCCCGCACTTGCATTAAATATTATTTCAGACAGCGGATATGTGCTTGAAGTAAAGAAAAACTTTGCAAGAGAGATGTTTACAGGATTTATCAGATTAAACGGTAATACTGTCGGAGTTGTAGCAAACAGAAGAGCACTGTATGATGAGAATGGCGAGATTGCAGATGAGTTTGAAAAATGTTCTCTCTCATCAGGGAAGTGATAAGGCAGCAGGTTTTGTTGAATTTTGTGACGCTTTCAATATTCCGGTTCTTACATTAGTAGATGTAAAGGGATACAGAGCTACAAAAATGCAGTGAGAAGAGAATGCCTAAGGCAGGTGCAAAACTCACATATGCATATGCAAATGCAACTGTTCCAAAGGTTAGCCTTATAGTGGGTGACGCTTATGGAAGTGCTTCACTTTCAATGAATTCAAAATCAATAGGTGCAGACATTGTCTTTGCATGGGAAAATGCAAAGATGGGAATGATGAATGCAAGTGAGGCTGTAAAGATAATATATTCTAAAGAAATTGATTCAAGTGAGAATATTAAAGCGACTCTTGATGAGAAAAACAAGAGAGTATGAGAATTTGCAAAAATTCAGCGGTATATGCTGCAAGAAGAGGTTATGTAGATGATATCATCGCAGTAGCTGATACAAGAAAGAGATTGTTGGCAGCCTTTGAAATGCTTTTTACAAAGAAAGAAGATCGTCCATATAAGAAACATGGATCAATTTAGAGGTGGATCATGAAAAAGAGAATAAAGTATTTAATCTTAAGTCTGTTTATGATCGTCATGTTGGCACTTAGTGCCTGCGGTAAAAAAAGCTGACGCAAATAATTCTATTCCTGAGGATGTTTCCAATCAGCTTCCTGTACAGGCAGAAAGTCTTTTTAAAAAGCAACTTTATGGAATGGATGATATTGAGCTTGAACAGGTTATTGTGGGTGTAGAGCAAAACGGTCAGACAGCCTTTGCCGAAGGAGTAAAAAACTTTTAAATCAACAAAAGGAGCTTGTCGGAGATCTTGTAAGTATTGATGATACAAAAGTCTCTCTTTCAGAAGGAAACTATGTTGTTAAGGTGGATTATTCGGGTAAAAACAGAAAAATCAGAGTTAACACTCGGTTTTGACAGTAAGACAAATCAGGTAGCGGTATTTTCTATTACACCGAAGTACAGCGTAATGGAAAAATATGGAAAAAGCGGCTCTTAATACACTTTTTAGGTATGGGAACAGTATTTATTATATTGATTTTTATATCATTCCTTATAAGTTTGTTTAAGTATATAAGTGTATTTGAAAAATAAATTAAAAGCAAAGACTAAGCAAGAGCCGGTAATTGAGGAGATAAAGGTAAACGAGCCTGAAAAATATTGAAGATGATCTGGAACTTGTGGCAGTAATTACTGCAGCTATAGCGGAGTTTAGCAATACAGATGCGTCAAACCTTATTGTTCGTTCAATAAAGAGAGTTAAAAAGATAGTGGAGGGAAAAATGAAGAATTATACTATTACAGTAAATGGTAAATCATACGAAGTTTCTGTTGAAGAAAGAGGAGGAGCATCTGCTCCTGTTACAGCGGCAGCAGCCGCACCATGTTACACCTGTGGCTAAGCCGGCGGCACCTGCTGCAAGTGGAAGCGAAGGTAGAGTAAAGGTTGTTGCACCTATGAGCGGAAAGATCCTTGGTATCAAGGTAAGCCTTAATCAGGCAGTTAAAAAAAGGTGAAGTAGTAGCTGTTTTAGAGGCTATGAAGATGGAAAATGATATCGTGGCACTTGAGGACGGTACAATTGCAAGTATAAATGTAAATGTTGGAGACAGTGTTGAAACTAATCAAACTCTTGTAACAATCAACTAATATCCGGAGGGAGAAAAAATGGATTATATATTAAATACATTATCCAATTTGATTGCTCAGACCGCATTCATGAATCTTACCTTTGGCAATTTGATAATGATTTTTGTTGCCTTTATATTTCTATATTTGGCAATCAAAAAGGGATTTGAGCCTCTTTTGCTGGTTCCGATTGCTTTTGGTATGTTACTCGTAAATATCTATCCGGATATAATGCTTAGACCTGAGAATTCAGCAAACGGTGTGGGCGGTTTGCTTCACTATTTCTATGTATTGGATGAATGGAGTATATTGCCATCACTTATATTCATGGGTGTAGGTGCACAAACCGACTTCGGTCCGCTTATTGCAAATCCGAAATCATTCTTACTTGGTGCAGCGGCACAGTTTGGAATTTATGCGGCTTATTTTATAGCAATCTTTATGGGATTCAATGATAAAGCGGCAGCGGCAATATCTATTATAGGTGGAGCGGACGGTCCTACTTCAATCTTCCTTGCAGGAAAGCTTGGACAGACTGAATACCTTGGACCTATAGCTGTAGCTGCATATTCATATATGGCCTTAGTACCTATCATACAGCCGCCTATTATGAAATTCTTTACAACAGATGAAGAGAAGAGAATCAAGATGGAGCAGCTTCGTCCTGTATCACAGCTTGAGAAGATACTTTTTCCTATAATAGTTACAGTAGTGGTATGTCTTATACTTCCTACTACAGCACCTTTGGTAGGTATGCTGATGCTTGGAAACCTCTTTAAAGAGAGTGGTGTTGTAAAGCAACTTACAGAGACAGCCGCAAATGCAATGATGTATATTGTTGTTATCTTACTTGGAACCAGTGTAGGTGCTACAACAAGTGCTGAGGCATTCCTTAAAGTTACAACTTTAAAGATAGTAGCTCTCGGACTTATAGCTTTTGCCTTCGGTACTTGGGCAGGTGTAATATTTGGTAAGATAATGTGTAAGTTTACAGGCGGTAAGGTAAATCCGCTTATCGGTTCGGCAGGTGTTTCTGCAGTACCTATGGCAGCCAGAGTTTCACAAAAGGTAGGTGCGGAGTATGATCCTACAAACTTCCTTTTGATGCATGCTATGGGACCTAATGTGGCAGGTGTTATCGGTACGGCTGTAGCGGCGGGAACCTTTATGGCAATATTCGGAATAGTATAAGGAGGGATTATGGCAGAAATTAAGAAAAAGCCTGTTCAGATAGTTGAGACCGTGCTACGTGATGCACATCAGTCTTTGGTAGCAACAAGAATGACTACAGAACAGATGCTTCCTATAATAGATAAAATGGATAAAGTAGGCTACAGAGCTGTAGAATGTTGGGGTGGTGCTACATTTGACGCTTCACTCAGATTCTTACATGAAGATCCGTGGGAGAGACTTCGTAAGTTTAAAGACGGATTCAAAAACACTAAACTCCAGATGCTCTTTAGAGGACAGAATATCCTTGGATACAATCATTATGCAGATGATGTTGTAGAGTACTTTGTTCAAAAGTCGGTTGCAAACGGTATTGATATAATTCGTATCTTTGATGCGTTAAATGATATCAGAAACTTAAAGACAGCTGTTGATGCGGCAAATAAAGAAAAGAATGCTGAAGTTCAAATAGCTCTTTGCTATACTTTGGGTGATGCATATACACTTGATTATTGGAAAGATATAGCAAAGAGAATTGAGGACATGGGTGCAGATTCTCTCTGTGTAAAGGATATGGCAGGGCTTTTGACACCATATGCTGCAGAGGAACTTATCACAAGCCTTAAGGAATCTACAAACTTACCTATAGAGCTTCATACTCATTATACAGCAGGTGTGGCTTCAATGACTCTTTTAAAGGCGGTAGAGTCAGGATGTGATATAATTGATACAGCTATTTCACCTCTTGCGCTTGGAACTTCACAACCTGCAACAGAAGTAATGGTAGAGACTTTCAGAGGAACACCATATGATACAGGTCTTGATATCAACTTACTTTCTGAAATAGCAGACTATTTCCGTCCGATAAGAGAAGAATTTATAAAGAGCGGATTACTTAATCCTAAGGTACTTGGAGTAAATATCAATACTTTAAAATACCAGGTTCCTGGAGGAATGCTTTCAAACCTTATAAATCAGCTTAAAAGAGGCAGGTAAGGAAGATAAATACAGAGAAGTTTTGGAGGAGATTCCAAGAGTAAGAAAAGACTTCGGAGAACCGCCGCTGGTTACACCTTCATCACAGATAGTAGGTACACAGGCGGTTATGAATGTGCTCTCAGGTGAGAGATATAAATTGGTTCCAAAGGAATCCAAGAAGATAATGCTTGGAGAATTCGGTCAGACTATCAAACCTTTCAATAAGGAAGTGCAAAAGAAGATAATAGGTGATGAGAAGCCTATTACATGCAGACCTGCAGATCTTATTCCACCACAGCTTCCTGAGTTTGAGAAGCAGGTTGCAAAGTGGAAAGAGCAGGATGAAGATGTGCTTACATATGCACTTTTCCCAAAGGTTGCAGAAGAGTTTTTTGAGTACAGGGCAGCACAAAAGACAAAAGTGGATATGACTAAAGCAGACAAAGAAGCAGGAGCATATCCGGTATAAGTAAAATAAGTATTCAAAAATCCCTTACTTAATGTAGGGGATTTTTATGTAAGTGAAAAATGAGAGAAATAAAGAGAAAAGTTTTAAAAACAATTCAGTAGTGCCAGAATTATTCTGTTTGGATTTATTATTATGATATTTGTAGGGGCAAGTATTCTAAGTTTGCCTATTTCATCAAGAAGCAGGGAATTTACACCTTTTTATAGATGCCTTGTTTACCGCAACCAGCGCAAGCTGTGTTACCGGACTTATAGTATATGACACTGCTACACATTGGTCGGTATTTGGGAAAAATTATAATAATAGCTATGATACAATGCGGAGGACTCGGTGTGGTAACGATGTTAACCGTATTTACTCAGGTTACAGGCAAAATAGGACTAAGAGACAGAGCCACATTACAAAGTGCACTTTCAGCACCACAAATTGGCGGTATTATCAGACTTACAAGTTTTATATTTAAAGCAACGATTATTATAGAGATGATTGGTGCACTCCTTATGTTTCCAAGCTTTATGAAAGATTTTGGTGTAATAAAGGGCATACATTATTCGGTATTTCATTCTATATCAGCATTTTGTAATGCGGGTTTTGATTTGATGGGGGATGTAAGTAAATTTTTCATCTTTGACAAAGTATCAATCAGATATAATGATAAATATAACAATAATGTTATTGATACTAATAGGAGGTCTGGGTTTTCTTATATGGAAGGATATATTTGATTACAGGTTTGATATAAAAAGATATTCCACTCAAACTAAGATAGTGCTTACAATGACATTTATTTTGGTATTGTTTCCGTCTATATTATTTTTTTCTTTACAGAATTTAGCGGATTGGATATCAAGACAAGAGTGCTCTCAAGTTTATTTCAGGCGGTTACACCAAGGACTGCAGGATTTAATACTATAGATTATACGAAGTTTAGCGACAACGGTATAGCAATGACTGTTATATTAATGCTTATAGGCGGAGGCTCAGGCTCTACCGCCGGAGGTATTAAGATGAGCACCGTATTTATTTTGGTTGCTATAATGTGCTCTGTTTTAAAACAGGACAAAGAAGTGGCTGTATTTAAAAAAAGAATTGAGCCGGATATAATAAAAAATGCGGTTGCCGTAGCGGTTTTGGATATTATATTATTTATAGCAGGATCCATGCTGATAAGCGGTATAGAGGGATTTTCGTTGAAAGAAACAATGTTTGAGTCCGCATCCGCAGTCGCAACGGTCGGCTTAACTTTGGGAATTACCCCAAGTCTTGGAACGGTTTCAAAACTTTTATTAATATGTATGATGTTTATCGGAAGAGTCGGAGGTATAACACTTATCTTTGCGGCAGTTACTCCTAAAAATAACGGAAATGCAAGATACCCCAAGGATCAGGTAGCGGTAGGATAAATTTTATAGAAGGTGAATTATGAAGAGTTTTTGGTAATTGGTGTCGGAAGATATGGACGACATTTATGTAAAAAAGTTGTATGAACTGGGATATGATGTAATGGCTGTGGACAGAAATGAGGACCGTATTGAGCCGGTGCTGCCTTTACACCTTAAATTCAATGATAGGAGACAGTACAAAGAGCGAGTTTATAAAAATCAATCGGTGTAAGTAATTTTGATACCTGTTTTGTGGCAATAGGTGATGATTTTTCAAACTTCTTTGGAAACCACGTCGCTTCTTAGTGAGTGTGGAGCAAAATATGTGGTATCCAGAGCATCCAGAGATACACAGGCAAAGTTTTTTTACTTAGAAACGGAGCAAATAAAGTGGTATATCCTGAAAGACAGCTGGCTGAATGGACTGCAATAAGATACAGTTCAAATAATATTTCAAATTATATAGAGCTGCCCGGAGAAAAATTCTATATTTGAATGTAAGGTACCTAAAAGCTGGGAGGGAAAAACCGTATTGGAGCTTGGTATAAGGAAAAAATGCAAAGTTAATATTATGGGAATAAAAAAAGGTGAGAACTGGTATATGACTATTACTCCACAGACAAAGTTTGAAAAGGATCAGGATATAATGGTCTACGGAGCAAATAAATATTTGCAAAAATTCTTACATTTTGATTCAAGCAATTTTACAACTGAAGAAGAGGCTGAAGAAGATGATTGATGATATTTCTATAAGATCGGCAAATCCTGAGGATGCTAAAGAGCTGCTCAAAATATATGCATATTATGTAACGGATACGGCAATATCATTTGAAACAGAAGTACCAAGTGAGGAAGAGTTTAAATTAAGAATAGAAGAGGTTTTAAAAAGCTATCCGTTTATTGTTGCCTGTAAGGATGATGAAATACTGGGATATGCCTATTTGCATTCATTTGTAGGAAGAAAAGCATATGAACTCAGTGCAGAGACTACCATATATCTAAATCCACAAAAAAATAAGATGGGAATAGGAAAAAAACTTTATTCTGTTTTTGGAAGATATAGCAAAAGCACAAAATATAACCAATTTGTATTCGTGTATAGGCTATGTGGATCAGGAAGATGAGTATTTAAACAATAACAGTGCTCAGTTTCATGAACATATGGGTTACAGAATGGTTGGAAAGTTTGAAAACTGCGGACATAAATTTGGTAGATGGTATCATATGGTATGGATGGAGAAGATAATTGGTGAGCATAAGGAAATAAGGGAATTCATAAGGTTTAAGGATATAGAGAAGAATATTTTATAATACAAATGAAGGTATTTAACATTTATATTGTTACACCTGTATTTTTCGCTGGGAAAGATGAGTATACTACAGAGTATAGTGACAAAAGCACCAAGAAGCCAATAAATAAGGGGTTTCAAGGTGCTTATTTTTATTTTTGATAATAAATTGATAATGTTTTATAAGTTTTCCAACTTTTGAGCAAGTTCTTTTTGTTTGTTCGGGTATAGGTGGGCATAAGTGTTCAGTGTTATTTTGATATCTGAATGGCCTAACCTATTAGCTATTAGTAACGGATTTTTCTCCCAGTTCAACCAACAAAGCAACATGAGAATGTCTGAAGTCGTGTATTCTCATGCGTGGAAGGCCTGCCAGCTTTAAATACTTATCTTTTTTGTATTCTATACTTTTCTTCTTGATGTTAAGAAGTGAGGCCGTGGCATCTGTATCAAGGCAATGTTCTTTATACTCTTTTATTTCGTCTATCAGGAAAGTAGGAAGCGTTACAACTCTATTGCTTGATTTTGTCTTTGGTGCAGTAGTTATATATTTGCCTGCTGCATACCCTTTTGTTTTGTTTATGTGCAGCAGTTTATTATCAATGTCTACATCTCCGAAAGTAAGGGCCATTAGTTCGCCGTGTCTTAAACCTGCATAAAAGAGCAAATCAAATATAACTAATTCCCTTATATCCGTAATGTTGGATCTAAAAGCCTTGTACTGCTCCAGTGTCAAAAATACCTTTTCTTTTTTTGTATCGTCTTTTAGAGTATCAACCATTTTACAAGGGTTAGAGCTTAACCCGTAATATTTACACGCATACACAAATAAAGACGATAAACCTTTAAATATTCCGTTCTTTGTCGCAGTGCTTAATGTACTGCCATGTTTTGCTTGTAAGTTGTTGAGCCATTCTCTTATCATATTGGGGGTAATATCGTTTATTTGAGTTTCTCCAAAATACGGCAGTATATGAACCCTTATTATATTGTTCTTAAAACAATAGCTTGATAGCTTATATTTAGCCTTGTAATCCTTTAAATAGGCATCTACCAAGGCTTTAAATAATATTGTCGGTTGGCTACTGTGATGTTCTAAAAAATCACGCTCCCAGCTTTGGGCTTCTTTTTTTGTTGTAAAGCCCCTTTTAACCTTTTGTTTCTTATGGCCTAAGTAATCCTTATAGTAGCAGGACACAAACCATGTATGTTATTATCTTTATAAACAGGCATTTTCTTAATCCTCCAAAGTTTCCCGGCTATAGAGCTGTTAAGGAAATGCCGTATATAAGCGTATAAGGTCTATACACTTAATAGAACCGTTACAAAGAAAAAAGAGTAACGGCACTATTAAATACATAGGCTATTTTTTATTCTATGGTGTCTATTTTGAGTTTTAACAGAACAAAGGTATAAAATATAGGGCAGAAACTAAAAGCCGTTACAAGCGAAAATAAGGGGATTGTGTGGTGTGGTACTAAAACAGGACACCACATAAAAGTAGAATCTGCCCTTAAAGATAGTAACCACAGGGGCAGCCTACTAACTTTGTGAGTACCCTTTTATTCTGTAACGGCAAAATAAAACCAACATTTTCCAACATTTTTGAGGGGGTCGTTTGAAAGGGCAACCACACCATGACCATACTCTAAATATGGACGTGCCTAAAAGGCACATCATTTTATTGTTCGTCCGGATCTGTATATTTTTCTATTTCCGTGAGTTCCTCCACTCTTTCAACAGCTTTCTCACGCCCTAATTTATTAAGTTTATTGTAATGTTCAATCAATGCCCTTTTAATAATTTTATCATTCCATTTGGCCGTTTCCTCCATGGCTTTTTCCAATGCTTTCTCACTTTCTAAATCTGACTCCCCAAAAAGTAGGCCATTTAATGTGATATCTAGGGCATTGGCTATATATAGTAATGTTTCTAATTTGGGCAACTTATTAGTCCTTTCATATTGTGCAACGCTTTGCTGTGTTATCCCCAATTTTTCCGCTAGTTCTTTTTGTGTTAAACCCTTTAATTTTTCTAAACTTCTTAATATTTTCGCCTACATTAAAGCCCATAATTGCCTACTTACCTTTACTTTTTATTTAATAATAACACTTTAAAATCGTAAATACAAGATAAACACAATAAAAAGCTTGTAATTACATATTGACACAGTTAAATAGTTGTAGTAATATGAAAATACAGTTATTAAGCTGTATTTTACATAATCAAGAAAGGAGTTAATAAATGAGAGTAGACAGATACAAATTAGGCCACATCTTAGTTGACAAGGATATGACGGCAACACAGTTATCAGAGCTTACAGGCTTATCAAGGGGCAACAATAAGCGGTATTAAGTGCGGTAAAAGTTGCCTATATGAGACAGCCGAAAAAGATAGCGGAAGCGTTAGGCGTAGAAGTTAAAGACATTAGAGAGAAATAATTAACAGCAATCCCGCTATAGAGTTGTTAAGGAAAAAAATAAAAAAAGAAAGGAGCTTACAGAATGGAAGAAAAGCAAAAAGCAAGGCGACAGGGGTGCGAAGCCAAGCCAATATTGACAGCATACGAGAGCGTACACACTTAACCGCCGAAGATATAGCGTTTTTACTAAGTCGAAGTAGTAGCGTGGCCTATAAGATATTAAATGACTTAAACGCAGATCTAAAGCGTAAGGGCTTTTATATCGTAAAGGGCAGAGTACCGAAAAAGTACTTTTGTGATAAATTCGGGATACCATACGAAAGCGTAAGTTAGAGGGTGATAATTTGCAATTAGACGAATTTTTAAGACACTTTGACGGCGTAAAACGTACTGGTACCGGGAATACTTATAAAGCTGTTTGCCCTTGCCATAACGACAGGCAAGCAAGTTTAGGAATATCAGCCAAAGGCGACAAGATACTAATAAATTGCCTTGCAGGTTGCCATTACAAAGATATATTAGCAGAGGTTGGACTAACTGAAGCAGATCTATTTAATGACGGCAAGACAATGCAAGAAAAGAGTTGGCGGGAAAAAATAGAGGATTATATAAAGAAGCCCATAGAAGCCGTATACGACTATAAGGACGCTACAGGCAAATACTTATACAGCAAGATCCGTTTTGTTGGTAAGCATATAAAGTATGCAGTTGTAGACTATAAGGCCGACAGGTACAAACTGGGAAAGCCTGAAGGGTCTTACACTCTTTATAATTTGTCTGCTGCACTGAAAGCAATTAAAAAAGGCTTTCCGGTATATATCACAGAGGGCGAAAAAGACGTTGATACGCTTAAAAAATTACATCTTACAGCTGTAACGGCTGGCGGTGTGAGTGATTGGCGTTCAGAGTTTGCCCACTATTTTACAGGTGCAAGGGTGATTATTTTGCCTGATAATGATGCTCCGGGGCTTGACCTTAAGGACAAAATAATAGCAGATCTAAAGCCGTTTGCACACTCTATAAAGTGGGTTGTTACATCAAAGGCAGAGCATGGAGATGTAACGGACTATTTAACCAAAGAGGGACACTCTAAAGAAGATTTAAAAAAGCTTATAGATGAAGTTAAGCCAGTTGCTGCTCCATGGATCCAGATAACCGAAAGGAAGGACGGAAGCCAAAAACAGAGCGTTAATCCGGGATTATTAAAAGCCTGCATAAGTGAACATTTAAGTTATAAGACGGTGGACGGTAGTTATTACTGGTATGAGAACGGATATTATAAGCGAACGGATAAAAAAACACCGTTAAGGCTAAAATAGCGGATTATATGCCTAGTGAACTAGCAGGAGATAATCTACTGAACAATGTTTATAATTTAATGCTTGCAGACAAGGCACACATAGCAAGAGAGGAGGAATTTAACAATGAAGAGAACTTTATAAACTTTAAGAATGGTTTATATAACCTTACAACAAGGAAGCTAGAGCCACACAATGAGCATATTCTATATACAAGGCAGATAAACACCGATTATATAGAGGGTGCAAGCATGGCAGATATAACAAGTGCTTTCACTAAATTTATAGGTGATTTATGTAAGGGCGTAGATGATGCTATTGATTGGCAGAAGTATAAGGCGTTACAGGAAATAATAGGCCTTGCTATATCTAACGTATACGGCCACAGAACAAAGAAGGCGGCTATTTTGTACAGTCCTATAGGTAACACAGGTAAAAGCCAGTTTTTAAGCCTTATTTCTAATTTGGTAGGTCCGGAGCATATAACCACTATACCGTTACAAAATATGAATGAGGACAAGGGGCGCTTTGCTTTCGCTAATGCCGGACTTATTAGGCTCATTATGAACGGAGATCAGGGCAAGGCGACAATAAAGGACAGTTCAATCTTTAAGCAAGTTACTGGAGGCGATTATATCAAAACCGAGGGCAAGGGAAAAGATATAAAAGCCCTTGTATTTAAAGGCTTTATAATTATTGCTTGTAACGATTTACCATATTTTGCAGACGATAAGGGCGACCATGTATATAGGCGTATGTATATAGTGCCTTGTACTCATGAAGTACCCGAAAAGGAGAGGGACGCAAGTATATTAAATAAAAATGCTTGAAGAACTCCCGCAATAGCAAATTGGGCAATCGAGGGACTGCATAGACTTAGGGCAAATAATTATAATTTTTCCGAAGTTACAGCAGGCCAAGAAGTAATTGCAAATTACCGCAAGAACAGCGATACCGTTTACAGCTTCCTGATGGATGAGGGGTATATAATTACCAAGAATCCAGCGGATAAGGTGAGCAAAAAGGAATTACTAGAAGAGTATTGCAAGTACTGCCAAAGGGAAGAACGCCAGCCGGTAGGCAAGAGACAATTCAAAGAAAGAATGAAGAAGCTTACAGGCTTAGATGAGCAAGTAGCGAAAGATAAAAACCTTAGATCGTACAGAGCATTACAAGGCATTAAAAAGATGTTTTGTGCCGTTGACCGAAGGGCAAGCAAGCCCGTTTGATTTTTCTACATGAAAAAGTAGATAAAAACCGTAGAATTGAGCCGTTACAAGAAAAAATGTAAACTTTTTGTGAACTCAAAAAAATAGTGTTCTACAAAATACAGGACTAATTCTATACGATTCTACATTTCTTTGTAGAAGTAGAAACGAGCTTAAATAAAAGGCTTTTAAGTGTCTAAAATGCCTATTCTACATATTCTACATATATATTTAAGTTATAAAAAAATAAATAAAAAAAGAGGGTATAAATATATATATAAAAAAGGGGAATTGTAAAAACCGTTGAAACTGTAGAAGCCATATTTTCACTTGTAACGGCAGATAACAGAAAAGGGTATAAAGTGGGAAATTTTAACAGACGTCAAGCATTAGGAATAATATATAGCAATATCAAAAATCTTAATGATGATTATTTGAGCCTAGTGGCTAACAAGGTCTTAGAGTTGAAAAAGTAATCAAGAGTATAACCGTGCAACAAGGTACGCAATGGAGCATAGGGAAGAGTTATGGAAAAAGAGAAAAGGAGTAAAGGAATGAGACAAACAACACAAGATATGATTGCGAATATATATGATATATTAGACATTTTAGATTTATTAATTACTGATTCGCCAATATCACAATATTTTTCTTGAAGAGGGGCAAACCAAGGAAAAAAATACTAAAGTTCCGAGATGTGCAATTATATTTCTTTATGATTAGTGATTACTATTTAAGGTTGTGTGATGAAATAACAGATTTAAAAAGATACCATAGAAAAGGAGCAAAAGGAATGAAAGAGAATAAGGAAGTAGTAAGCAGTACAACTATAAGATATGGAACAACTGACGGATTTAAGTATCTTATAGCGTCCAATATAGAGGTTTTGGATGATACAGACAAAGATTTTTTAAACGCTGTAAATAACTTAATTGTAGAATATACAAACGCTAAGTACGGAGAGGAGTAATAAAATGGGATTATCAGGAAGAACAAAATACTGCATGGGTAAATATGGACACGATGGGGAAGAGATTTATTTAAGCAAGGAAGCGGCCAGATTACAACAAGCAGTGTTTAGGCAGATCATGAGCAACAACACCGGAAGAAAGGGCGGAAAAAGAAAGGAAGTAAAAGAAGATGAAAAACAGCAAATGAAGTTATAAGGGCCGTTGATAATATGTTGATAGTTATTGAAGTGGTAAGCGATAAAATAGACAGCCTACACGGTTACGGCTTTACTAGAGAATTTTTTGATAATAATGTGTATAAAGAGCATTGCTCCGGCTATTATGATATAGCAAGAGACCATTATAATATATTAGGTGATGAGATATTTCTTTTTACGTAATGCAGTAAAGGATCTAAGAGAATATATAAAGGAGCAGGGAGATGATAAAGATAAAAGCGAGTTGCAGTGATAGACACGAAGTAAGCAAGATTATTAAGCTATTGATGCCATACATGACAGATAAAAAGGCCTAAAGTTGCCAAGTCTGAAGATGGGAAATATAAGAGGGTGTATATATGCATAGACAGCGAGAAAATCCCAAAAATCAAGCTGTAAATGTCTGTTTATACCCGGGTGGCTAACATACCATTGTAAAAAGCTGTTAAACAACAAAAATATGACCTCGACCAGAATATGGGAGTATATCCGCTATAAGGGTATGCTCCCTATTTTGTTGTGCAATATGACAGTAAAAACCTAATAAAACCTAAGTTTTAATTTACTATAAATCCTAGAAAATCCTAGTATGAAAATCCCAGTAAGGAACTTGTCAAAACTTGACTTTTAAATTTATAAAACCTGACAAAACCTGACATTTAATTGTATATACGCCCTCTATGTGGTATAATATAACATGACAAACAAAATATTTGAAGTACCCCGACAGGGCTTAATTCCTTTACCTTGTCGGAAGTCTGAAAAGATGTGGGAAGTATTAGGACGGAGGTGATTGACCGTCTTAGTGCTTCCTTTTTGTTTGTTTTTTCATGTTATTCCTTTAATCCAAAAATACTACAATGAAAGGAGCATAAACAATGCAAATTAAAGAAAAGCTTGAGAGCTTAGGGCTTGCCCCTGATCAACTTTCATCTGTAACGGCCTTATTGTCTGATATAGTGGCCGAGCATGACAGGACAGTAAAAGACTTAAAGCTTGATCATGGCTTGCAGATGGCTTTTAAAGACAACAGAGCCAAAGACGGTAAACTTATTAAAGCCTTGCTTGATATGGATGCGTTAAGCTTAGACGAAGAGAACGGAAGCATAAACGGCCTTGATGAGCAAATAAAAAGCATAAAAGAGAGCCACGCTTATTTATTTGATGATAAGCCGACATTTAAAGGCTTTCAGCCTGGAACTGCTAAAGATATAAAAATAGGAGTAGGTTCGGGAGGTTTAGCCGAATATGTAGGCAGGGCTAAGGAGTGGGACAACTCCGACATTATATTATAAAGAAAGGGAATTGAATGGCTAATACAGTAAATTTAGTAACGCAGTATTTGCCCTATGTTGATGAACTATTCACAGCAGAGAGTAAAAGAGAGCTTGTCACTAATAAAGATTTTACCTTTACAGGTGCTAAAACTATAAAGGTTTATAAAGTAACTACAAGCGATATGAACGACTATGACAGAAGCGGCGGAAAGGTTGAGGCGGGTACACAAACAAGTAGATACGGACTTGTTAAAGGATTGGACGCTACAACTGAAGAAATGACCTTGAGAAAGGACCGCTCCTTTACGTTTGCAATTGATAAGCTGGATACAGACGAGACAGGCGGACAGCTTGCAGCACAGGCAGCACTTGCAAGGCAGATTAGGCAGGTTGTTATTCCGGAGATAGACGAATACACTTATAAACTTATGTGTGACGGTGCAGGCATTAAGGAGACTAATATAACCCTTACAAAAGAAAACATATATGATAAGATCATAGAGGCAAACTCCCAACTTGATGATAAGTTAGTGCCGGAGTTTGGTAGGGTGCTTATAATGACACCTGCCACTTATGTTTTTACTTAAGAAGTGTGCAGATGCTAAGTTAAATCAGGACATAGGCCAGGAGTTAAGAATAAAAGGAGTTGTTGCAGAGCTTGACGGCTTGGCGATCCAGAAGATACCGGCAGTAAGATTACCGGCAAAGTTCGGCTTTATGATTGCCCATAAGGTGGCTACAGTCGCACCGGTTAAGCTTGAAGAGTATAAAACTCATACAGATCCTCCGGGTATAAGCGGCACACTTGTAGAGGGCCGTGTTGCTTACGACGCTTTTATACTTGAAAACAAAGCAAACGCAATATACTATCTGCAGAACAAATAACATTTAGCCCCCGTAAAAAGGGGCTTTTTTATTACTGTAACGGATAATAGCATGTTGACATTTGTTAACATTGAAAGGGGTTTTATGCGAAAGTTAAGTATTGAGAGTCTATCGCTTTACTTGAAAGCCAAAAAAGATTATTACGACCTAAAAGAATATTACGATAGAGAACTAAAGGCAGCAGAAGAAGAATATTTATATAGCCTAAAAGCTGTACGCTATGACGGTGTAAAGGTTGACGGCGGAGAATATACCGATATAGCCGATAAAATAATCAGATATGAAGAGTGGCGAGAACAAACAGATAAGCATTGCGAATTTTGGCTTGATTATCATAATAGAAATATGGATTTTAAAAAAGAGGTTGTAGAAAAGTATATAAATAATGATGTGCCTTTGCGTGCACGTGTATTTAGCGATTGCGAAACATGGAAAAACTGTAATGTGCCTTTATTACAAGAAGCACTAAGACTTAAATATCTAGAGTGTAAGACGGAAAGGGATATAGCCACAGCCCTTAAGATAACCGGGCAAGAGGTGGCCAATATGCTATATACTTATACGGAACTTACAGATCGACCGCCAAAGAGGGGCAGAAAAAAATGATAATAAAAATGATAATCAAATAATAAAAAAATAAGGTTAAAAAAATAAATTAAAGCCTTAAAAATACAAGGGATAAAGGTATAAAAAAATATTAAAAAAATCAGCCCTTTTATACTACAAGTATAATGCAAAAGTAATTATAAATATGCTAGAATAGGTGTATAAAAAATATTTTGTTGAGGTGAAAATGGGAAAAAGAAAACTGGCTTCCATACAGTATGTACATGATATTACACCTATAGAGGGTGCTGAAAAGATAGAATGTGTACATGTATTGGGATGGCAATGTGTAGCAAACAAAGATCAGTTCAGGATAGGTGATAAATGTGTATATATGGAAGTGGATTCATTTCTTCCGGTATGTGAACTTTTTGAATTTCTCCGAGCAAGCAGCTTTAAAGAGAATGAAATAATGGGGGCGGGATTCAGGCTGAAAACCATGAAATTCAGAGGACAGATATCACAGGGATTGGTACAACCTTTAGAAATACTTCCTGAAGGTAAATATGAAATAGGTGATGATGTAACCGAACTTCTTGGAATAAGAAAATGGGAAATAGAAGAGAGAGTAAGCAATGACGGCACTGTTATTGCAGAGTTTCCGAGTGAAATCTCAAAAACCGACGAGCTTAGAGTGCAGTCATATCCGGAGTTAATAGAGGAGTTTAAATCTGTAAAGGGATATTACATTAGTACTAAAATGGATGGATGCAGTGTAACCATGTATAAGAGCGGTGATCATTTCGGTGTATGTGGAAGAAACTATGAATATGCAGATGATGATAAATGTGATATGTGGAAATATGCGCATGAACATAGAATAGAAGAGAGATTAAAAAGAAAATAATCTTGACGATATAGCAATTCAAGGGGAGTTTTGCGGGCCGGGTATTCAAAAAAACAGATTAAAACTGACAGAACCGGAGTGGTATGTATTTACAGTAACAGATATGAACACAAATAAAAAGGCTTTCTCTATATAAGATCGAGGAGATATGCAAACTGCTTGGTTTAAATATGGTTCCTATAGAAGAGGTGGAAGAAGAGTTTAAATATAGAAGTGTTGATGAGCTTTTGGAAAGAGCAAAGGGAAAGTACAATTCAGGTAAGAACAAAGAGGGGATAGTAATCAGACCTATAGAGCCGATATATTCAAGTACTATATCAGGGCCGCTTTCTATGAAGGTTATAAACAATGATTATCTATTAAAGGAGTAATAATATACTTGTACTGACTCAGTATGGCTGTAGTACCGATATATTATAATGTCGATATTACAGCCATATTTTTTTGCCATATTTTTTTATGATTTTTTAAAAATTTACTTGACTTTGGTAATGATAAAAATATATAATCAATACACTGCTTTTTGCAGAGAGCTTAATTCAAAAGTCAGAAAAACTTAAAAATAACTTTAAAAAGTTGTTGACAAAATATTGAATAAGTGATATTATATCAAAGTTGCTCGAAAAGAGCAAAAACAAGCTCAAAATAATCTGAAAAACTTTAAAAAAGTTGTTGACAAGATGAAATGAGCTTGATATAATAGCTAAGCTGTTTCAAACGGCAAAAGCAAACGAACCTTGATAATTTAAGATTAAACAGTACACACAACCCTGAAAATAACTTAATTATTTTAATAATAATTGATGAGATTTCAGAAAAAAACAACGTTTAGATTCGAGACAGAATTTAAAAACCTTTAAAAAAACAGTAGATCTGTGAAAAAAACAGATGATGCAAGCTAGCGAGAAGGCTAGATTAAACTTTTTATATGAGAGTTTGATCCTGGCTCAGGATGAACGCTGGCGGCGTGCTTAACACATGCAAGTCGAACAGAAGCTGTTAAAAGGAAGCCTTCGGGTGAAATTTTGATGAGACTTAGTGGCGGACGGGTGAGTAACGCGTGGATAACCTGCCTTATACAGGGGGATAACGGAGAAATTTCCGCTAAGACCGCATAAGACCACAGCACCGCATGGTGCAGGGGTAAAAATATTTATAGGGTATAAGATGGATCCGCGTCCGATTAGCTAGTTGGTGAGGTAAAGGCCCACCAAGGCGACGATCGGTAGCCGGCCTGAGAGGGTGAACGGCCACATTGGGACTGAGACACGGCCCAAACTCCTACGGGAGGCAGCAGTGGGGAATATTGGACAATGGGAAACCCTGATCCAGCGACGCCGCGTGAGTGAAGAAAGTATTTCGGTATGTAAAGCTCTATCAGCAGGGAAGAAAATGACGGTACCTGACTAGAAGCCCGGCTAACTACGTGCCAGCAGCCGCGGTAATACGTAGGGGGCAAGCGTTATCGGTTTACTGGGTGTAAAGGGAGCGCAGACGGCAATGCAAGTCTGAAGTGAAAGGCGTGGGCTCAACCCATGAACTGCTTTGGAAACTGTATAGCTTGAGTGTCGGAGGGTAGGCGGAATTCCTAGTGTAGCGGTGAAATGCGTAGATATTAGGGAGGAACACCGGGAGGCGAAGGCGGCTTACTGGACGACAACTGACGTTGAGGCTCGAAGGCGTGGGGAGCAAACAGGATTAGATACCCTGGTAGTCCACGCAGTAAACGATGAATACTTGGTGTCGGGGAGGTAAACTCTTCGGTGCCGCAAGCTAACGCATTAAGTATTCCACCTGGGGAGTACGTTCGCAAGAATGAAACTCAAAGGAATTGACGGGGACCCGCACAAGCGGTGGAGCATGTGGTTTAATTCGAAGCAACGCGAAGAACCTTACCAAATCTTGACATACTCTTGAATAACTTTGTAATGAAGTTAGACCTTCGGGACAAGGGATACAGGTGGTGCATGGTTGTCGTCAGCTCGTGTCGTGAGATGTTGGGTTAAGTCCCGCAACGAGCGCAACCCTTGTCGTCAGTAGCCAGCAGTAAGATGGGCACTCTGACGAGACAGCCGGAGATAATCCGGAGGAAGGTGGGGATGACGTCAAATCATCATGCCCCTTATGATTTGGGCTACACACGTGCTACAATGGCGTAAACAAAGTGAAGCAAAGCTGCGAAGCCAAGCAAATCACAAAAATAACGTCTCAGTTCGGATTGTAGTCTGCAACTCGACTATATGAAGCTGGAATCGCTAGTAATCGCAGATCAGAATGCTGCGGTGAATACGTTCCCGGGTCTTGTACACACCGCCCGTCACACCATGGGAGTCATCAATGCCCGAAGTCAGTGACCCAACCGTAAGGAGGGAGCTGCCGAAGGCAGGGAGGATAACTGGGGTGAAGTCGTAACAAGGTAGCCGTATCGGAAGGTGCGGCTGGATCACCTCCTTTCTAAGGAAAAAGTAGGGGTTGTGAGTACTGTTTAGTACTAAATTAAAAGGGTACTAAAAACATAAAATTATTGGTGTCGATGCGTCTAGGGGACACACCCGTTCCCATTCCGAACACGATGGTTAAGACCTAGTCGGCCGATGGTACTATACTGGAGACGGTATGGGAGAGTAGGTGGATGCCAATTTTATGGGGGTGTAGCTCAGTTGGGAGAGCACCTGCCTTGCAAGCAGGGGGTCAAGAGTTCGAATCTCTCCATCTCCATCGCCAGAGAACTTAACGAAAGCGAGTGTAAACGAAGCTTGAGTTTAGTCGTAGGCATGTCGATGCTGTTAGTGAAAACGAGCGTAAGCGAAGTTTGAACTTACAAATCGACTTGTTAAATAACTTTGGCAGTAATGTACCTTGAAAACTGCATACCAAACGAGAAATTATATAAATATTTTATAATTAGACATCCGAGTTACTAATTACAAATGTAGTTAGTATTTTTAAATAACAAAAATAAATTTTTTTAAACATAGTGTATGATACACGCTAGTGTCATACATAAACACTAAATCTAAATGATTTAAGAGGTTAAACATAAAGAGCGTAGGGTGGATGCCTAGGCACTGACAGCCGAAGAAAGACGTGACAAGCTGCGAAAAGCTGCGGGGAGAAGCACATATTCAGTGATCCGCAGATGTCTGAATGGGGAAACCCACTTGGAAGAACTCCAAGTATCTGTACGCCAATACATAACGTACAGAGGGGAACCCGTGAACTGAAACATCTAAGTAGCGGAGGAAAAGAAAACAAAAAGTGATTGCGAAAGTAGCGGCGAGGCGAGAATCATGAGAGCCCAAACCGTGGTGCGTGCACTGCGGGGTAGAGGACTACAACACGAGTAAGATATATTACCTGAACCGTTTTGGAAAAAGCGGGCCAAAGAGCGTGAGAGCCGTGTAAGGGAAAATGTATTGAATCCAGCAGTATCCGGAGTACCACGAGACACGAGAAACCTTGTGGGAAGCAGGGGACCACCCCCAAGGCTAAATACTAGTCAGTGACCGATGGCGTATAGTACTGTGAAGGAAAGGTGAAAAGAACCCCGGGAGGGAGTGAAAAAGAACCTGAAACCCTATGTTTACAAACTGTGGAACACCGAAAGGTGAACCGCGTACTTTTGTAGAACAGTCCGGCGAGTTACATGTACAGGCGAGGTTAAGTATTAAAGATACGGAGCCGAAGGAAACCAAGTCTTAATAGGGCGAATAAGTCTGTATGTGTAGACCCGAAACCGGGTGATCTATCCATGTCCAGGTTGAAGTTCGCGTAAAAGTGAATGGAGGACCGAGACGCACATCCGTTGAAAAAGGGGTGGCGATGAGGTGTGGATAGGGGAGAAATTCCAATCGAACCCGGAGATAGCTGGTTCTCCTCGAAATAGTTTTAGGACTAGCCTCGTTATTAGTCTACCGGAGGTAGAGCACTGAATTTTTGCGGGGGCGTCAAAGCCTACCAAGAGATATCAAACTCCGAATGCCGGCTAGATGATTGACGGGAGTCAGACTACACGAGATAAGTTGGGTAGTCAAAAGGGAAAGAGCCCAGACCTACGGCTAAGGTCCCAAAGTGTGTGTTAAGTGGAAAAGGATGTGGGATTTCGAAGACAGCTAGGATGTTGGCTTAGAAGCAGCCATACATTAAAAGAGTGCGTAACAGCTCACTAGTCGAGAGGTCCTGCGCCGAAAAATGTCGGGGCTAAACACACCACCGAAGCCTAGGAATGTATATTATACATTGGTAGAGGAGCATTCTTAGAGGCGTAGAAGCCATACCGGGAAGGAATGGTGGAGTAATAAGAAGAGAGAATGCGGAATGAGTAGCGAGAAAGAGGTGAGAATCCTCTTGGCCGAATATCTAAGGTTTCCTGAGTAAAGCTGATCTACTCAGGGTAAGTCAGGGGCCTAAGGCAAGGTCGAAAGACGTAGTCGATGGATAACAGGTACAGATTCCTGTACTACATATAATCAGAACTGTGGGGACACGGAGACTAAAAACCGAACCCGGGAGGACAAAAAAACCGGGGCAAGCAGAAGTACCTGTATGGGAGGAAAAACCACCATGCAAAGGGAAAACGTGATGCGTACCGAAGTTTAGTAGGGAAGTCGGTTAGGGAGCCGTCAAGAAAAAGCCGCTATTAGTGTTATATGTACCCGTACCGCAAACCGACACAGGTAGATGAGGAGAGAATCCTAAGGCCGGCGGGAGAAGCATTGTTAAGGAACTCGGCAAAATGACCCCGTAACTTCGGGAGAAGGGGTGCCACTAGAAATAGTGGTCGCAGAAAAAAAGGCTCAAAGCAACTGTTTAGCAAAAACACAGGTCTATGCGAAACCGCAAGGTGAAGTATATGGGCTGACGCCTGCCCGGTGCTGGAAGGTTAAGAGGAGAAGTCAGGAAACGAAGCTTTGAATTGAAGCCCCAGTAAACGGCGGCCGTAACTATAACGGTCCTAAGGTAGCGAAATTCCTTGTCGGGTAAGTTCCGACCCGCACGAAAGGCGTAATGATTTGAGCGCTGTCTCAACAATGCACCCGGTGAAATTGAAGTACCAGTGAAGATGCTGGTTACCTGCGCCAGGACGGAAAGACCCCATGGAGCTTTACTCCAGTTTGGTACTGGGATTCGGTAATACTCGTACAGGATAGGGTGGGAGACTAAGAAGCATGGACGCCAGTTTATGCAGAGTCGCCGTTGGGATACCACCCTGTATTGCTGGATTTCTAACCTGCACCCGTTATCCGGGTGGGGGACAATGCCAGACAGGGGAGTTTGACTGGGGCGGTCGCCTCCGAAAGAGTATCGGAGGCGCTCGAAGGTTCCCTCAGAATGGTCGGAAACCATTCAAAGAGTGCAAAGGCAGAAGGGAGCTTGACTGCGACACCGACGAGGGTGGAGCAGGTACGAAAAAGTAGGACTTAGTGATCCGGTGGCATAAAGTGGGATTGCCATCGCTCAACGGATAAAAAGCTACCCTGGGGATAACAGGCTTATCACTCCCAAGAGTTCACATCGACGGAGTGGTTTGGCACCTCGATGTCGGCTCATCGCATCCTGGGGCTGTAGCAGGTCCCAAGGGGTTGGGCTGTTCGCCCATTAAAGCGGTACGCGAGCTGGGTTCAGAACGTCGTGAGACAGTTCGGTCCCTATCCGGCGTGGGCGTAAGATATTTGAGAGGAGCCGTCCTTAGTACGAGAGGACCGGGACGGACTGACCGCTGGTGTACCTGTTGGAGAGTAACTCCATGGCAGGGTAGCTATGTCGGGACGGGATAAACGCTGAAGGCATCTAAGCGTGAAGCCCCCTCAAGATGGGATATCTCATGTGAAAACAGTAAGACCCCTTGAAGACTACGAGGTGAGATAGGGGCCAAGATGTAAGTACAGTAATGTATTAAGTTGATGGTTACTAATAGGTCGAGGGTTTAACCAAAAGGATAAGGAATTTATTTTTTTGAGTTTGGTACGCAGTTTTGAAGGTGCATTTTCTTCATAAAAAAATACTTGCAAATTCAGTTATAATCTGATATAATGCATGAGTATTTGCCCTGATAGCTCAGTAGGTAGAGCATGCGGCTGTTAACCGCAGTGTCACAGGTTCGAGCCCTGTTCGGGGCGCTTGTTTAGGCAACTAGACTACGGCGACATAGCCAAGCGGTAAGGCGTGGGTCTGCAACACCCTGATCACCAGTTCAAATCTGGTTGTCGCCTTGATTAGAAAAATCTAATCCTATGCGGGAATGCTGGAATTGGCAGACAGGCAAGACTAAGGATCTTGTGTCTGTATAGACGTGAGGGTTCAAGTCCCTTTTCCCGCACTTAAAGAACAACTACGGTTGTTCTTTTTGTTATTTCTTCGGGTATAGAAATCTAACAAATATTATGGTGGAAATCTTTAAAAATAATATGAAAAAAAGAACACATAGCTACCGGCTTTTTATTCAAAAAGACATGGGTTTTATCGTAGCAATTATGAAATATATTAATAATATTGAATGTAATCACGAGTTTAAACAATTGTAATAAATATACGCGTGTAAATCAATTGTTCAATCTAATAAACTTTGGTATAATTTAGATACTCTAAAAATAAAGCAAGGAGTGCTCATGAAAAGGAAAAATTCTAACATTAGCATCCGCTCTAACCCTTGTTTCATTATGTAGTTTTAACGCTTATGCAGATATGGATTTGAGACAAATAACGCAGTCTCCGGTATGGCTATTGCCTTAAATAACTATAAAAGCAAGTTCTATATCTCCACAGACGGCTCTTGGTGAGTCATTAAAAAGCAGCAACCACTAATACTATCGAGATAACGGGATCTGACGATGCACGAACAAAACTTGTAAATGATACGGTAAAATATGAAGCGCCATCAATACAAGACAAACTTAAAGAAGATATCATAAAGGAAGATATCATGTAGCCAATAGAAAAGAAAGATACAATAGTTCACGCAAGTGCAAAAAGAGACGGAGAGGCAGTAGGAAGTATTTCATATAGTTCTGTTGCCACTGTTGTAGGTACAGAAGTGAATGAAAGCGGAGAGTGGTTAAAGATAAGCTCCGGAAGTGTTCAAGGCTATGTAAAAGCTTCAGAAGTGGCTACAGGAGAAAAAGCCAAAAAGATGGCGAAAGATGCAATCGTCACATATGCTACTGTTGTAGATATTGATAATGTAAGATTGAGGACTACCCCAAATATAACTTCCAATACCTTAACTATGCTTGAAGGTGGCGAGAAGTTTGTTGTTGTAGGTCAGGATAAGAACTTTATAAAGGTTCAGGTAGACGATGATCTGACAGGATATGTATATAAGGACTTTATAAAAACAGACATATCATATAAAAACAGCCAAGACTACACAAGAGAGTACAATTGAAGCTCTTGAAAAAGCTAAGCTTGAAACAGAAGCTAAAGAGGCTATGGATATATATCAAAATCTCGTAGATGCAGATAATGATAAGACGGTTGAGGTAAAGAAAGATGTCGTAGTTGAAGATACTACAAGGGCTAAAGAGACAACAAAGCCTAGGGGAGACAACTAAGTCTACAACAGCAGCAGAAAAAGACAACTTCAGCCAAGACAAGTGAAGAACCAAAAGACTGTAAAATCTCCGCAGCAGATAAAAGGGAAACACCTGCAAGTAAAGAGGTGAATATAAATGTTCCGGATACAGTAAAGGGAACATCAAAGGCTAATGAAGAGAAGTTGGAGGCTCCAAAGGAGACAACAAAACAGACTGAGACCACTGTAAAACCGACTTCAAAGCCAACAGAAGATACTACAAAGCAGGTAACTAAGGCTGAAACAAATGCCGATACGGTTGAAGCTACAAAAATCAGAGGAAAAATAAGACTTCGGAAACTATCAAAGCAATAGAAGATACTAAGAAAGAATCTGAGTCATCCAAAGTTACTATAGAGACTGTAAAGGAACCTGAAATAGCTAAGAGTCAAGAGCCGGCAAAGCAGACTGAAACAGTTAAAGAAAAAGATTGATGCCATTCAAATCCCTGAAACAATTAGTGCTGTGGAAGATACATCAAAGCAGACAGAAGCTACAACTGTAGCTGAAAAGCCACAGACAAAGCCGGCAGAATCCAAGGTTGAAATTAGCACAGAGACTACAACAGCTGCAGGATACGGACCAGGTGGAAATGCTGAAAAAGTCAAAGGAAGTAGAAACTAAGGCTAAGAAGGTTCAAAAGGAAAGCTCTGTTGTAACAGGTGAAAATGGTGGACCGGGTGTAAGTAAAGAAAAGGCTACTACAGCCGCCACACGGAAACAACAAAGGCGGCTAAAGAGAAGGCTTCAAGAGATGCCGTAGTATCTTATGCTAAGCAATTTGTAGGAAATCCGTATGTATTTGGTGGTACATCTTTAACAAATGGCGCTGACTGCTCAGGATTTGTAATGAGAGTGTATGAGAAATTCGGTATCAGTACAGGCAGAAATTCAAGACAGCAGGCCAATAATGTAAGAGAGATAGATATTTCATCAGTTCAGCCGGGAGATTTACTCTTCTACGGAAGCGGCGGTGAGATAAGCCATGTGGCTATATATATCGGTGACGGTAAGATAGTTCATGCTGCAAATAAGGATCTTGGTATCACTATAGGAAGCAGATATTATCGTTCACCTATAAAGGCAGGAACATTCTTAAGATAGATTTTATGATAAAGTCGGGTTATAATAATAGTAGCCTGACTTTTTATATAGAATCATAAAAATTATTTGGCATTGCGTATAAAAAAGTATTATAATAGCAAGTAGTAATAAAAAATGGGAGAAAAAAATGAAAAAAAGTTTTATATTGTTAGGAGCTGTTTTAGCATTAACTTTGAGTGCATGTGGTTCAAAAGTCTACAGAATCAAACTCTACACAGGAGAGCAAAAGCAACAACAAATATTGATACTACAGGATTTCTTGTGACATCAATCAATACCGATATTCAGACAGCAGACCCACATAAGACATCAAAGGATTATATGGTGCCGTTAAATATCTTTGACAGATTGGTGGAAGCAAAAATAAAGAGTGACGGTTCAAGTGAGCTTGTACCTTCATTGGCAAAGAGCTGGGATATATCAGAGGACGGAAAAATTTACACTCTGCACTTACAGGAGGGTGTAAAATATTCAAACGGTGCTGATTTTAAATCAGATGACGTGGTATATTCACTTACCAGAATTCTGGGAGTTACAGGTGCCGTAAACGGCGATTTTGTAAGTCAGATTGAAGGTGCGGATAAAGTGATGGATGGAAGCAGTACAGAACTTACAGGAGTAAAAGCTGTGGATGATTATACTGTAGAAATTACTTTGTCAGAGCCTTATTCAGGATTTTTAGCATGTTTGTCATCATCACCTGTATGTATGCTTGATAAGGAGACTACAGAGGCTGCAGGAGATAAGTTCGGTATTGATCCTTCAGTGACAGTTGGAACAGGTGCGTTCAATATGGCCGAGTGGACAGTGAATGATTCTATTGTACTTACAAAGAATGACACATACTGGGGTGGAGATGTATCACTTCCGGGTGTTCTTATAAGAGTTATACCTGACTCCGAGACAAGGAATATGATGTTCAAGAATGGCGAACTGGATATACTTGATTTTGACTATATGCTTGATTATATTGATACATATAAGAAAGAGATGCCGGATGTACTTTATCATACACCAAGAGTAGGTATTACATATTTCACATTTAATGAGAACATCGAGCCTTTAAATAATGTAAACGTGAGAAAAGCAATTTCTATGGCAATCAATCGTCAAGAAATCATTGATTCATTACTTGGCGGTGTAGCAACAATTGAAAACGGTATTTTCCCAAGAGGACTTATAGGATATAACGCTTCATTACCTGAGCTTAAGTATGATCCGGACGGCGCTAGGGCATTACTTGCAGAAGCAGGATATCCAAACGGATTTGATATGGAAATTTCAGTTGATTCATCATCATCAGATACCACAAAGACAATACTTGAGGTAATGTCAGCACAATTAAGTGAGGTTGGTATTAATGCCGAGATAAAGAATTATGACGAGTCCACATGGCTTGCAACAAGAAAAGACGGATCTCTTGGTTCATTTATGTCAACATGGACTGCTGATTATAATGATCCGGATAACTTTATCTATACATTCTTTGGAAATGAGAATAATACAAAGCTTAGATCATTGAACTATCCTGACAAGGCTGTAATGGACAGAGTAAGTGCGGCAAGAACTATAGTAAACAATGAGGAGAGATTATCTGAGTACAATGACCTTGAAAAGAAGATTGTTACAGAAGACTTTGCATGGTTGCCTATGTTCTCAAAAAGAACACTATTATGGTGTAAGTAAGAATATCGAGGGATTTGAGCCAAACTGGGCAGGAATTTCAGATATGAGATTTGTTGGATTTTTCAAAAAAATAGCTATAGCACTAAAAATGGATAATTGGTATAATGGAGCGAGATATCGCTCCATTTTTGTATCGGAGCTTTTTGGAGGCAGTTTTGTTTAAAAATATATTTAAGAGAATTTTTGGTATCCATACCTGTTTTTGATAGGTGTTGTTTTAATAATATTTATAATGTTAAGAGTTGTACCGGGAGACCCCGTAACCACAATGCTTGGTGAACATGTAAACCAGGTAGTTATAGATAAGATAAGTAAAGAGATGGGGCTTGATAAACCACTGTATATGCAATTCTTTACATATATTTCACATGCTATAAGAGGAGATTTCGGAACAAGCTACAGACTGAACAGAAATGTAACAGGTATAATACTTGATGCATTCCCAAATACAGTAAGGCTTGCACTATGTGCTGCAGTAGTATCATGGATAGTGGGAATTGTAAGCGGAATATTTGCGGCTGTAAATAAAAATAATATTTTAGACAGGCTGTTTATGGGAAGTGCACTTCTTGGTGTATCCATGCCTGTATTTATGATAGCACTTGTATTGCAGTATCTTTTTGCCTATAAACTGAAAATATTTCCTGTATCCGGATATGAAACACCTGCTTCAATGGTTTTACCTGCCATTGTACTTGGATGGAATTCTGCCGGAAGTATTGCCAGAATGACAAGATCTAATATTTTGGAAGTAATGCAGGAGGATTATATCAGAACAGCAAGAGCCAAGGGACTTTTGGAATTTGCAGTTATGAAATCACATGCTTTAAAGAATGCAATGCTTCCGGTTGTTACAATGATGGCACTTCAGATTTCTTCCATGCTTTCAGGTGCGGTTATTACCGAAAATATATTCGGTATTCCGGGAATAGGAAGACTTGCAGTAAATGCAATAGAGACCAGAGATATGCCTCTTTTACAGGGAACGGTTATATTTACAACAATACTGGTTATATTTGGAAATCTGATAGCGGATTCATTGTACTCTATTCTAGATCCGAGAATTAGAAAGGAGATATAGAAAGAGTGATGAAGAAAAACGATAATATGAGTAAAAAGTATAGATAAAGAGTCAGTTTTTGACACAGAAATTGAAATGGAAGATAGTCTTATTGAAAAACTGAAGACTGTAATCAAGCAAAAATAAGCTGGCATTTTTTTCTCTTATAGTTATCTTTATAATTATATTTTGTGCCGTATTTGCAAATGTGATATGCGCATACGGACCTAATGCACAGAGTTTAAAGGACAGACTTTTGGCACCTTCATTTGCACATCCTCTCGGCACAGATGAACTTGGAAGAGATACATTGACCAGAGTTATATATGGAGCAAGAATTTCTTTGACAATAGGACTTTTACCGACATTTATTTCAATGACAATAGGCACAATACTTGGACTTATTGCAGGTTACTTTGGCGGTAAAAATAGATTTTTGCAATAATGAGGCTTGCAGATATAATGCTTGCATTCCCGTCACTGTTACTTGCGATGGTTGTAATGTACACCATGGGTGGGGGACTTATAAATATATTTATAGCATTATCTTTGGTAAACTGGGCATCCACATCCAGAGTAATCCGTTCAGAAACATTGTCACTTTCAAAAAAAGAATATGTTGAGGCTGCAAAAAGTATGGGTGTAAGTAATGGAACAATTATTTTCAGACATATATTGCCAAACTGTATACCTACATTGGTGGTATTATTTACCTTAAGTATACCTTCAGCCATACTTTCGGAGAGTTCTTTAAGCTTCCTTGGCGTGGGTGCACAGCCACCTACAGCAAGTTGGGGACTAATGGTTGTAAATGCAAAGAAATATCTTTTTACACAGCCTGTACTTGTATTGGCACCGGCTATGGCTATAATGATTATAGTTTTAGCGTTCAATTTTTTAGGTGATGGACTAAGAGATGTGTTAGATCCATATCTTAAAGGAGCAGTAATATGGACAATATTTTAACTATAAGAGATTTAAAAGTTGCTTTTCAAGTAAAGGGTAAAGCTTGCCTATGCACTTGACGGCATAAATATAGATATACCAAGGGGTAAGATAGTTGGAATAGTAGGAGAAAGCGGATGCGGAAAGTCTATGACTGCCATGAGTATTATGGGACTTATAAAAATCCGGGCAAGATAGTCGGAGGAAGTATAGACTTTTTGCGGCACTGAACTTACAAAATTGAGTGTAAGAGATTATGCAAAAATCAGAGGTAAGGATATTTCCATGATCTTTCAAGAGCCTATGACATCACTTAATCCTGTGGTAAAAGTGGGAAAGCAGGTAATGGAAGCCATTATTTTTGCATGAAAAAGATTTCAAAAGAAGAAGCAAAAGAATCGTGTCATTGAAATATTTAATGAGGTAGGAATTCCGGAAGCGGAAAAAAAGATTTAATTCATATCCTCATGAGCTTTCAGGCGGTCTAAGACAGAGAGTAATGATAGGTATGGCAATGATATGTAAACCAAAAACTTTTAATTGCCGATGAGCCTACGACAGCTTTGGATGTTACCATAGAAGCACAGATTTTAAAGCTGATGAAAAAAACTGTGCGAATCTGTCGGAACATCAATTATAATGATTACCCACAATATGGGAGTTGTTGCCGAAATATGTGATTATGTATATGTAATGTATGCAGGTAGAGTGGTGGAGTCAACTCTGACAAAAACGCTTTTTAACGAGACTGCACATCCATATACAAACGGACTTTTAAAGTCCATTCCTACTATCGGAAAAAAAGCAGGACAGATTGTATACTATAAAGGGAAATGTACCAAATATCTTAAATTTGCCTAAGGGATGCAGATTTGTAGACAGATGTGATTATGCACAGGATATCTGTTTTTTTCTTCCAGACCAGCAGATGAGTATATAAAGGATAATCATATGGTTTCATGTTTCCTACATAAAAAGGATAGAAGATGAAAAATGTAGTATTAAGTTTAAAAAAACATAGTTAAGGAATTTCCTACATCAAAGAAAAAAATAAAAAAAGTACATGCCATAAGTAATGTCAGTCTTGATATATATGAAAATGAGACCTTGGCTTTGGTTGGAGAGAGTGGATGCGGTAAATCAACACTCGGTAAATGTGCTATAGGACTTATAAGTCCAAACAGCGGTGAGAGTATATTTCTTAATGAAAATATTTATGAAAAAAGGGCGAAGAATTAAAGCAAATTAAGAAAAATCTTCAAATAATTTTTCAGGATCCCTATGCTTCTTTAAATCCCAGAATGACTGTAGGTGAGATTATTGCAGAGCCTATTATCACACATAATAAGGGGCTGAAAAAGGAAGAAGTGAAGTTAAGAGTCCTTGATTTAATGGAAGATGTAGGTATCAGAAAAGAATACTATAACAGATACCCGCATCAGTTTTCAGGAGGACAGAGACAAAGAATCGGAATTGCCAGAGCAATAGCCCTAAATCCCAAGCTTATAGTATGCGACGAGCCTGTATCGGCACTGGATGTATCAATACAGTCACAGGTTTTAAACTTACTTAAGGATTTACAGGAGAAGAGAAAAGCATCGTATCTATTTATTTCACATGATTTATCTGTGGTGAATTTTATTGCCGACAGAGTTTGTGTAATGTTTTTGGGTAAGATATGTGAAATAGGGAATACAGATGATATTTTTGAAAATCCTCTTCATCCGTATACAAAGCTTTTACTTGATGCCATTCCAAGCATTGAAAATGCGGGAAGGCAAAAGGAAATGCTTAAGGGGGAAATACCAAGTCCTATAGATGTTCCAAGCGGTTGCAGATTTCATACCAGATGTCCGTATTGCATGGAAGTTTGCAGAACGGATGAGCCTGTTTTAAGCGAAAAGAACGGCAGAAGTGTAGCATGTCATAGGGTAAAATAAGTTTTGTGAGATAGTTTAATGGAAGAGAGTATAATATAAAAAGGTATATAAATAGATTTGTTGTTATTACTTTGCGCAGTGCTGATGGCTGTTAATATAAAGACCTTTGTTAGAACAGGGGATTTATTCCCGAGGAGCGACAGGTATTACTTTGCTTATTACCAGATCTGCAAGAATGTTTTTTTAATGTGGAATTGCCATATACAGTTGTAAATATTATTCTAAATGCCATACCTATATATATAGGTTTCAGATTTATAGGAAAGCGATTTACACTTTTTCCTGCTGGGTTATATTGCTTGTAGGATTTTTGGTAGATATTATTCCGGGTTATGTGGTCACTGAGGATATACTGCTGATATCTATTTTTGGTGGAATGATAAACGGACTGGCGATAAGTATTTGTCTTTTGATGAATGCAACTACCGGAGGAACCGATTTTATTTCCATTTATTTATCGGAAAAAAAGGGAATGGATGCATTTAATGTCATCCTCGTAGGTAATGCGGTAGTACTTTTGATTGCCGGACTTTTTATTCGGATGGGACAAAAGCACTGTATTCAATCATTTTTCAATATGTTGCCACAACTGTTATACATGTGTTGTACAGAAAGTATCAGCAAATCACACTTTTTATTGTTACCGATCATCCTAACGAGGTTTGTGAGATGATTTCAGAAATCAGTCACCATGGTTCTACAACATGGAAGGGAGAGGGACATTACAATCATTGTGAGAGAACGCTTGTATACTCAATAGTATCAAGTGCCGAGGCTGATAAAGTGGTAACGGCTATCAAGAAAATAGATAAGGCCGCATTTATAAATCTTATAAAGACACAACAGCTCCTTGGAAGATTTTACAGAAGAAGAGCGGATTAGAAAAACATATTTATTTAAAAGCGGTCAAACTCTTATAAATAGAGAAATTTGGCCGCTTTTTGTACCGGAAAAAGAGGTGAGGAAATGAAATTATTAGATGCGGCAGTATATATAAAGGATTTGAATATCCGAAAGAATTTTTAAAAATTGTACATTTGGGGCTGACGGATTTTGATTTTTGGTATTTGATGGATTATGAACAGGCTGCGTGGAGAATAAAGGGATTGCAAGAAAGATATCCCGACAGAAAGTTGGTTCCATTTGCAAGAAGAGATGACAATGATGATATAGTTTGCTTTGATATCGACAAAAGGCGGAAGAGTACAAAAATCCACGACTTTGCAAGTTCAGGATGGGAAACAGAGAAAGGACTATGAAAGCTTTTGGGATTGGTTTTAGAGAGGCTATAGATGAGATGATAGAAGAAGGGGAATACGATGAAATATGAGGAATTAAGTAAGGAAGTTTGGTTAACTAATATAGTTAAAGTTTAATAGTTATATTAATTGACACTAATATATAATTTGTGGTATAAAATGGACTAAATAAAAATTAGAAAAATGGGTGAATAGGATGAAAAAAACAGAATATTTTGTAAAAAGTTTTCAAGTTGAAGATAGGCTGGAATAAAAATTATTCTGTAGCAATGAGTGTTAGGGAGGATATTAAGGTAATGGGAGCATCAGGATGGATGTTTAGGAAAAGGTGAATATGTAACAGAAAAAGACTTGGATATAATAATTGATATATTTACTGAAATGGTATTTTATTCAAGTAATAAGTTGAATATTAGTTCAGGTGAAAGAGTACATACAACTGTGAGTTTTTAATGATGAGTGGGTAAGAAAGTGGGATGAGGACGAACTTGATTCTTTAGATGATAATGACCATATTAGAATTTACTTCTTTTCCTAATATGGAAATGAAGTATGGCAAAATATATTCCAAGCATGGGAGAAAAAGTACCTGCTTTTATTTACTTTTGAAGATATTTCAGGTAGAGGCAGATTATTACTGGAATTTCTGCATAGATATTTTAAATTGTTTCGGAAGATGTATTTATGGAGGTGCACTTTTATACAAAGGATGATATAGATAAGTTATATGCAAAAGTACCATGGAATGAGACTTGGATGTATGAGGATCCTAAAACATTCTAAATTATACTATTGATATTTTTTTAAGAGGAGCTGTTTTATATCTAACAGCTCTTCTTTACTAAAAAAAGTTAATAAACTTATAGATTGGTTTAGAGAAGCTATAGATAAGATGATATAAGAAGGGAATACGATGAAATATGAGGAATTAAGTAAGGAAGTTTCATACGCACTTCGACATGCACCTTGGGAGTATGAACTTGAAATGGATGAAGAAGGCTGGGTGAGTATAGAGCAGCTTCTGAATGCGCTGAATACAGAAGGTAAGTTTGGAAATATTACTCAAAAACGATTTGGCTGTTATGATTGATAAGTCTGAAAAGAAAAGACATGAAATAAAGGCAGGAAAAATAAGAGCTATGTACGGGCATTCCATACCGATGCATATAGTAAAGGAAACGAAGATTCCACCTGATAAATTATATCATGGTACTGCAAGGAGATTTATTGAGAGCATAAAAAAGAACGGACTTTTACCTATGAGCAGACAATATGTACACCTGTCAGCTGATAAAGATACAGCAAAGAAAGTAGGGCTTAGACGTGACAAGAGTCCTTGTATATTGGAAATTGATTCTAAGAGAGCATATGAGGACGGAGTGGTATTTTTATCATGGAAATGAAAAGTGTGGCTGGCAGACATAATACCGCCTTGCTATGTTAGGGAATTAGATTGATAAATAGATTTGAGGAGATAAAGGAGATTTTTAATAATGTGGCACACAGGTATATTAAGAAAAAGAATAAGAGCTAATAAAGAAGACATGGAAAAAGTCATAAACATTTTAATGTCAATAGGATATACACATTGTTCAATTAGTGACTTAAATGATTTTTTTATAGTTTGTCTGCAAGTATACTTGAAGAGGATGATGAAAGTAATATAAGAAAAAGAGTTTACAATATGTACTTAAATATGTTTCTGGTGGAGAGAGATAGAGAAGGGGTGTATAAGTTTTTATCCAAGAGAAAAATTGCTATTATTATGCATATATTTACTTTGATGACATTAAAGGAAGAGAATTGAAAATATCGGAGTTTTTATATAGATATTTTAAACTCTTTCCTGAGGATATTTTCTTAAAATGATTCAGGATATGTTTATACAAAAGAAGACATTGAAAAAGCATACTGTAATAAAGACTCAAATTGGATATATTACAGTCCGGATGCTTTTGTAAAAAGATCTCTTGTGGCAGCAGTATAAGAAGGGAATGTATATATGATATGTGAGGGAAGAATATTAGAAAAATTTGAGAGAAAAAGTATAACTGTTGATTGCAGGATGCTAAAGATACTTGATGCTATGAACTACCATAGAATAGTGACAATAGATAAAAGTGATGGTGAGTCTTATACTGTTTAAGGAAGATAATGAATACGATTTTTGATGAAAAAGATCCTGCGCCAATTATTCAAATTTATGCTTATTTAGGTATAAAGGAGGTTTTTCACAAGAAAATCAAGAAAAATGAACTTGTTACCTTCTTTCGCTTTCCTGATATGATTGGAAAAAAGAACTTATCATATTGGAAATAGTACACAGATATATGGAAGAATACCCAAATACCGCATTCTATGTTGATAACGGTTATACATTCAGAAAAACATCATATAGATGCAATATATAATATGCCTGAGCCTGATGCAGAGTGGATTTATAAAAAGCCCGGATACGTATAAAAAAAGGGATGATATAGATAAGTTATATGCTTAACAGGACTATTTTTTTATGGTAGCAGTATAAAAGGGAGAATTATATATGATATGTGAGGGAAGAATATTACAAAAATCTGAAGGCAGAAAAAACATCTATCGGTGTCAGCATGTGGAAAAATACTTGATGCTATGAACTACAATAGAAGATTGATGATAGGTAAAAGAGATTATGATATTATACTGTCTAAAAGAAGACAGTGAATATGATTTTTTTGATAAAAGGATCCTGCACCAATGATTCAAATTTATTCTTATGTAGATATAAAAGAGATTTTTATAAGAAAGTCAAGGAAACAGGGGCTTGAGACCTTCTTTCGCTTTCCGGATATGATTGGAAAAAAGAACTTATCATATTGGAAATAGTACACAGATATATGGAGGAATATCCAAATACCGCATTCTATGTTGATAACGGTTATACATTCAGGAAACATAATATTGACGCAATATATAATATGCCTGAGCCGGATGCAGGGTGGATTTACAAAAATCCTGATAAATACAAAAAGGAGAGTAAACACTAAAAATAATTTAGGGAGTGCATTAAGATAATGGGAGCGTCAGCATCGTTATTTAGAAAAGGTGAATATCCAACAGAAAAAGACTTGGATATAATAATTGATATATTTAGGAAGATGAAGTTTTATTCAAGTGGTATAGATAAAGAAAAATTAAGTAAAGGCGAATGTTTTAGTATTAGCTTTACTAATGATCATTGGAGAAGAAGATGGGATGATGACGATTATCAATGGGATTCACTGGATGATAATGATCATATTATAATTTACTTCGATCCTGATGTGGAAATAGAGTATGGCGAATATATTCCAAGCATGGGAGAAGAAGTACCTGAATCTCTTTACTTTGAAGATATTTCAGGTAGAGGCAGATTATTACTGGAATTTCTGCATAGATATTTTTAAATTGTTTCCGGAAGATGTATTTATGGAGGTGCACTTTTTGATACAAAGGATGATATAGATAAGTTATATGCAAAAAGTACCATGGAATGAGACTTGGATGTATGAGGATCCTAAAACATTCTAAATTGTACTATTGATATTTTTAAGAGGAGCTGTTTTTATATCTAAAAGCTCTTATTTACTAAAAAGTTGATAAACTTATAGATTGATTTAGAGAAGCTATAGGAAGGGGAATACGATGAAATATGAAGAATTAAGCAAGGAAGTTTCATACGCACTTCGACATGCACCATGGGAGTATGAACTTGAAATGGATGAAGAAGGCTGGGTAAGTATAGAGCAGCTTCTGAATGCGCTGAATACAGAAGGTAAGTTTGGAAATATAACAAGAAACGATTTGGTTGTTATGATTGATAAGTCTGAAAAAGAAAAGACATGAAATAAAGGCAGGAAAAATAAGAGCTATGTATGGGCATTCCATACCGATGCATATAGTAAAGGAAGAGAAGGTTCCGCCTGATAAATTATATCATGGTACTGCAAGGAGATTTATTGAGAGCATAAAAAGAACGGACTTTTTACCTATGAGCAGACAATATGTACACCTGTCAGCCGATATAGATACAGCAAAAGAAAAGTAGGACTTAGGCGTGACAAGAGTCCATGTATATTGGAAATTGATTCTAAGAGAGCATATGATGACGGAGTGGTATTTTATCATGGAAATGAAAAAAAGTGTGGCTGGCAGACATAATACCGCCTTGCTATGTTAGGGAATTAGATTGATAAATAGATTTGAGGAGATAAAGAGATTTTTAATAATGTGGCATACAGGTATATTAAGAAAAAGAATAAGAGCTAATAAAGAAGACATGGAAAAAGTCATAAACATTTTAATGTCAATAGGATATACACATTGTTCGATCTCATGACTCAAATGATCATTACTGGTTGTCCGCAAGTATACTTGAAGACGATGATGAAAGTAATATAAAAAGAGTTTATAATATGCATTTAAGTATGTCTATGGTGGAGATAGATATAGAAGGGCGTTATAAGTTTTTATCCAAGAGAAAATTGCTATTATTATGCATATATTTACTTTGATGAGATTAAAGGAAGAGAATTGATAATATCGGAGTTTTTATATAGATATTTTAAACTCTTTCCTGAGGATATTTTCTTAAGCGTCAGGATATGCTTTATACAAAAGAAGACATTGAAAAAGCATACTGTAATAAAGACTCAAATTGGATATATTACAGTCCGGATGCTTTGTAAAAAGATCTCTTGTGGCAGCAGTATAAGAAGGGGACGTATATATGATATGTGAGGGAAGAATATTAGAAAAAAATTTGAGGGCATAAGTATAATTGTTGAGTACAGGATGCTAAAAATACTTGATGCTATGAACTACCATAGAATAGTGACAATAGATAAAAAGAGATGGTATTCTTATACTGTCAAAGGAAGATAATGAATACGATTTTTGATGAAGAAGATCATGCACCAATGATTCAAATTTATGCTTATGTAGATATAAAGGAGGTTTTCACAAGAAAATCAAGAAAAAATGAGCTTGTTACCTTATTTCGCTTTCCGGATATGATTGGAAAAGAACTTATTATATTGGAAATAGTACACAGATATATGGAAGAATACCCAAATACCGCATTCTATATTGATAACGGTTACACATTCAGAAAACATCATATTGACGTAATATATAATATGCCTGAGCCTGATGCAGAGTGGATTTATAAAAAGCCCGGATACGTATAAAAAGGATGATATAGATAGGTTATATGTTTAACAGGACTATTTTTGTGGCAGCAGTATAAAATGGAGAATTATATATGATATGTGAGGGAAGAATATTACAAAAATCTGAAGGCAGAAAAACATCTATCGGTGTCAGCATGTGGAAAATACTTGATGCTATGAACTACAATAGAAGATTGATGATAGGTAAAAGAGATTATGATATTATACTGTCTAAAGAAGACAGTGAATATGATTTTTGATAAAAAGGATCCTGCACCAATGATTCAAATTTATTCTTATGTAGATATAAAAGAGATTTTTTTACAAGAAAATCAAGGAAACAGGGGCTTGAGACCTTCTTTTCGATTTCCGGATATGATTGGAAAAAGAACTTATCATATTGGAAATAGTACACAGATATATGGAGGAATATCCAAATACCGCATTTTATGTTGATAACGGTTATACATTCAGGAAACATAATATTGACGCAATATATAATATGTCTGAGCCTGATGCAGGGTGGATTTACAAAAATCCTGATACATATAAAGAGAAAAGTAAACATTATTTAGGGAGTATATGTAAGATAATGGGAGCATCAGCATCGTTATTTAGAAAAAGGTGAATATCCGACAGAAAGAGATTTGGATATAATAATTGATATATTTAGGAAGATGAAGTTTTATGCAGGTGGTAAAAGATAAATTAAGTACAGGCGAAAGTTTTAGTATCAGCTTTATCAATGATCATTGGAGCAGAAAATGGATGATGAAGAGTATCAATGGGATTCACTGGATGATAATGACAATATTATAATTTATTTTTATCCGAAGCCAAAAGAATCACATGAATACTATATTCCAAGTATGGGAGAAACAGTGCCAAGTTACATTATTTTCGAGGATATATCCGGTAAGAAAGACTTTTGCTGGAATCATAGATATTTTAAGCTTTTTCCTGAGGATGTATTTATGGAGGCACTTTATACAAAGGGATGATATAGATAAGGTATATGCAAAAACTACCATGGAATGAAATATGGGTATTTGAGGATCCCTAAAGACATTCTAAAATACACTCTTGCAATTTATCTTCATTTATGCTATCCTAAGATGTACTTTGTAACAGAGTCTACTTTATGTAACCGTTAAATTTTAAAGAGGTGAATTATGAAACAGGGAATACATCCAAATTATTATCGAGGCAACAGTAACTTGCAACTGTGGTAACACATTTGTAACAGGTTCAACAAAGGAAGATATCCACGTGAAATTTGTTCTAAGTGCCATTCTTTCTATACAGGTCAGCAGAAATCAGCTCAGGCACGTGGTCGTATCGAGCAGTTTAACCGCTAGATATGGTGTTAAGGCTGAATAATAAGATAAAGAAATACTATTTATTAGGGGAGTCAGGCAGGTGTCTGGCTCTTTTTAAAATAGATTACGGAGTAAATATGAAATATTCAGGAATAGGCGGACAGGCTGTTATAGAAGGCATCATGATGAAAAACGGTGACAGATATTCTACAGCTGTTAGAAAGCCGGATAAAAACAATTGCGGTAATGGAAGATAAATATGAGAGCTTGACTACAAGAATGCCGACACTGGGACTTCCGTTTTCTTAGAGGTATATTTTCATTTATAGACTCATTGGTTTTGGGGAATGAAAACATTGTCATATTCAGCAAGCTTTTTTGAAGACGATGAGGATTCAAAACCTTCAAAGTTTGAAGAAAAGCTGATAGCAATTTTTGGAGATAAGCTGGATAAAGTGATAATGGGTGTTACGATGTTTATTTCAGTAATAGCATCCATAGCTATTTTTATGGTCCCTGCCGATGCTTCTCAGCAATATTATTAAGTTGAAAGTTGATAATTACTATGTAATTGCAATTTTTGAGGAATAATAAGAATAGCAATATTTATCTTCTATATAAAAATGATATCAAGAATGGAAGATATTAAAAAGAACATTTATGTATCATGGAGCGGAGCATAAATGTATAAACTGTATTGAACATGGTCTTGAGCTTAATGTGGAAAAATGTTATGAAGAGCTCAAAAGAGCATAAGAGATGCAGTACAAGCTTTTATTATCATTGTAATGATGATAAGTATATTATTCTTTATGGTAATCAGAGTTGATACCATATGGCTTAGAGCGGTATCCAGAATTGTTCTGGTACCTGTTATAGCCGGATTAAGCTACGAGTTTTTAAGAATTGCAGGAAGAAGCGATTTCTGGCTTGTAAATCTTATAAGTAAGCCGGGACTTTGGATGCAGGGACTTACCACAAAGAGCCTACACCTGATATGGTTGAGGTAGCTATTGCGGCAGTTGAAAGGGTATTTGACTGGAGAGAATACTTAGAGAAAACTTCTGATATGAAATATATTGAAGCTTTTGATAAATATGTAAAGCTCTTGGAAGAAAAAAACTTCAGGGATGCAAAAAGTGATATACTCATGCTTATATATGAGATATTCGATTTTGATTTTTCAAAATGGACGATGTATAAGTATGATGAAATAGAAGGATATATCAAAAGCTTGATACATTGAATGAATATGTAAAAAGGCTTGGTCATATGCCTATACAGTATATTTTAAATAAGGCATATTTTTGTGGACTTCCACTCTATGTCAATGAGAATGTACTTATTCCGAGATTTGATACGGAAGTGCTGGTTGAAGAAGTTTTAAAGATTTCAAAAAAAGATAAGAGTAAAAGAATACTTGATATTTGTACAGGGTTCGGGAGCTATAGCCATTGCATTAAAAAGCTTGGAGGATTTGAAAGAGTTGATGCTCTGGATATATCAGATAAGGCACTTGAAGTTGCAAAAAGAAATGCAAAGGAGCTTAATCTTGATATCAATTTTTTAAAGAGCGATATGTTTTCAAGCTTAACATGTGAAAATAAATATGATATCATAGTATCCAATCCGCCTTATATACAGAGCGATGTTGTAGATACTTTGGAAAGTGAAGTTAAGGATTTTTGAGCCGAGACCGGCACTTGACGGAGATGCTGACGGCATGAAGTTTTATAAAATAATTGCAAAAACTATGAGAACTATTTGGCAGACAACGGAGTATTGGCTCTTGAAATAGGCTATGATGAAGCGGATGATATAAGAGCTTTGTTTGAAGGCAAAAATGTAGTGATAAAAAAAGGACCTGGCAAACTTAGACAGAGTTGCACTAATATACAGTTAAATAAAAATCATAAGAGGAAAAAGATGTTTGATAATTTAGAAGATATAGTAGTACATTATGATGAAATCATGGCAGAGCTTGCCAGTGGTGATGTGGCTAATGATCAAAAACAGATTCAGAAAACTGATGAAAGAGCAGTCAGATCTGGCTCCATTAGTGGAAACTTACGGAGAATATAAAAAGCAAAGCAATTACAGGTGGATGCGCTTGAAATGCTTGAGATGAACGATGAAGAAATGAGGGAGATGGCAAAGGAAGAGCTTGCAGAGGGTAAGAGACTGGAAGAGGAACTTTCAGAAAAGCTAAAGATTTTACTTTTGCCAAAAGATCCTAATGATGATAAGAATATAATGCTTGAAGTCAGAGCCGGAGCAGGCGGTGACGAGGCTGCACTTTTTGCAATGCAGCTTTATCGTATGTACACCTCATTATGCCGAGTCTCAAAACTGGAAGGTTGAGATGATTGATGTTAATGAGAACGGTATAGGCGGATACAAGGAAGTTGTGGCAATGGTAAGCGGTAAGGGTGCTTATTCAAAGCTTAAGTATGAGTCGGGAGTTCACAGGGTACAAAGAGTACCTGAGACAGAGTCGGGTGGAAGAATACATACTTCCACAGCGTCTGTTGCGGTAATGCCTGAGGCTGAGGAAGTTGATGTACAGATTGATATGAATGATGTCAGAATAGACGTTATGAGAGCCAGCGGAAACGGTGGACAGTGTGTCAATACTACAGACTCTGCGGTTCGTCTTACTCACTATCCTACAGGTATTGTTATCTATTCTCAAACAGAAAAGAGTCAGTTGCAAAACAAGGAAAAGGCATTTGCACTTCTTAGATCAAAGCTTTATGAAATAGAGCTTGAGCAAAGTGCTGAGGCGGCAGACAGAAGAAGCCAAATCGGTACAGGGTGACAGATCTGAAAAATCAGAACTTACAACTTCCCACAGGGAAGAGTAACAGATCACAGAATAAATCTTACTTTATATAAACTTGATAAGATAATGAATGGTGATATTCAGGAGCTTATAGACGGCCGTATGTGTGGCGGACCAGGCTGCAAAACTTGCCAAACTTAATGAACAATAGGAGGCTATCATGGAAATAAAGGATTTAGATTGGGGAAATATCGGTTTCAACTATAGAATTACTGATTACAGATATGTCAGCAATTTTAAAGACGGAAAATGGGATGATGGAGAGCTTTCGACAGATTCAAATGTTACAATAAATGAGTCGGCAGGGTATTTTACAGTATTGCCAGGAAGTTTTTGAAGGTTTAAAGGCATACAGAACAAAAAGACGGACATATTGTTACATTCAGACCTGATCTAAAATGCAAAGAGAATGCATGATTCAGCTAAAAGACTTGAGATGCCGCCATTTGATGAGGAGAGATTCCTTGAAGCGGTAGATAAGGTAGTACTTGCAAATGAAGCATGGGTACCTGCCCTTTCGGTTCGGAGCTACACTTTATATAAGACCTTATATGTTTGCCTCATCACCTGTAATAGGAGTTAAGCCCGCTGCAGAATATCAGTTCAGAATGTTTGTAACACCTGTAGGACCTTATTTTAAGGGAGGTGCAAAGCCTATCACAATTACTGTAAGTGATTTTTGACAGAGCCGCACTGCAGAGGTACGGGACATATCAAGGCAGGACTTAATTATGCCATGAGTATACATCCTCTTATGGAAGCTCATAGAAACGGATTTGATGAGAATATGTATCTGGATGCGGCTACAAGAACTTATGTCGAAGAGACAGGTGGTGCAAACTTTATATTTATTACAAAAGATAATACGGTAGTTACACCTAAATCGGATTCTATATTGCCTTCAATTACAAGAAGATCACTTCTTTATGTTGCAGAGCATTATCTTGGACTTAAGACAGAGGAAAGGCCGGGTTGCCTTTGATGAAATAAAAGGAATTTAAAAGCGGGACTTTGCGGTACTGCAGCAGTTATTTCACCTGTAGGAAGAATCTACAGAGGAGAAGAGGTTATAAGCTTACCCGCCGGTATGGAAGGCATGGGTGAGATTACGAAGAAACTCTATGACACCCTTACAGGAATACAGATGGGTGAAATAGAAGCACCACAGGGATGGATAAGAAAAATAAAAATAATGAAAAAGTTTAAAAGTAAATATAAACAATGAAGTATTTGAATATGAAGAGAATACAAGCTATTTTGATATAGTAACGGAGCATAAGAAAAAGGCACTTTTAGTCAAGGTGAACTCTAAATTACAGGAGTTGCATAAGACATTAAAATCTGATGTTGATCTTGAATTTATAACACTAAGTGATGCTATAGGACGTTCCACATATGAAAGAAGTGCCGTACTTATTCTCTTAAAGTCTATCAAAGATATATATGGTGAGAGTATAAAACCTATTGTTGAATTTTCTACCGGAAACGGTCTGTTTATCAGAATGAATGGTGAATCTGAGTTTGATATTGAAAAAGATAGACAGCAGGATGAGAGAAGTTGTGGATGAAAATATCAGAATAGAGAAGATGAATGTCCATACCGATACTGCGATAAAGATGTTTCATAATGCAGGTTTTTTTGAGAAAGAAAAGCTTTTTAAGTTTAGAAGAGTTTCCAGAGTAAATATCTATAAGCTTGAAGACTTCATTGATTATAATTATGGTTACATAGTGTATTCAACGGGATATATAAATAAGTTCAGTCTCACAAAATATAAAGACGGTTTGGTACTTATAATTCCAAAGAAAGAAAATCCTGAAGTGATTGAAGAGTTTGTTCCTGAAGAAAAAATATTTAATGAGCTTAACAATGCCAGTAAGAATGCTGAAGATATGGGAGTTGCCAATGTAGGTTCTCTAAATGAGATGATTGCTAAACGGTATGACAAATGGAAATGATCCTCATATATCAGAAGCATATATGGAAAAGAAAATCGGTGATATTGCGGATGATATAGTAAAGAGAGAGGCAATGTAAAAGCTTGTTATGATTGCAGGCCCCTCTTCTTCCGGGAAAACCACATTTTCGCATAGACTGAGTATACAGTTAAGAGCTCATGGACTTAAGCCACATCCTCTTGAGGTGGATAATTACTTTAAGAACAGGGAAGATACACCGAGAGATGAACATGGTGAGCTTGACTTTGAATGTCTTGGTGCAATGGATATTGAAAAGTTTAATGAAGATATGTTGGCTCTTTTGAATGGTGAGAGTGTTGAGTTACCAAAGTTTAACTTTAAAACCGGACAAAGAGAGTATACAGGAGATTTCTTAAAAGCTCGGTAAGGACGATATTCTCGTTATAGAGGGTATACACTGTTTGAATGATGAACTTTCATACAGATTGCCTAAGGACAGCAGATATAAGATATATATAAGTGCTTTGACTCAATTAAATATAGACGAGCACAATCGTATACCTACTACTGACGGCAGATTACTCAGAAGAATGATAAGAGATGTCAGAAAGAGAGGAACTTCACCTACAAAGACAATTTCAATGTGGGATTCTGTAAGAAGAGGGAAGAAAAGTATATATTCCCCATATCAAAGCAGCGCGGATGCAACTTTCAACTCGGCTCTAAACTACGAGATTGCGGTTATAAAGCAATATGTTGAGCCGGTACTATTCAGTGTACAAAAGGACAGTAAGGAGTATCCCGAGGCAAAGAGACTGTTAAAGTTCCTGGACTATTTCCTTGGTATACTAAGTGATAATGTACCTTCAAATTCAATATTAAGAGAATTTATAGGTGGAAGCACATTTAATGTATAAGCCTTTATTAATCTCCCGACATATCTTTAATAAAGTTATGTCGGGATTTTTATTGATAAAAGTTGACTGCTTAATAACTTTTAAGTATAATTGATTTAGGGAGGGGGACTTGTACAATATATATTTTTATAAAGATAAAGATGGGAAAAGAATTATGAATAGTGCGATTGGGCAGAATGCTTTTAGAATTTATAGATTCGCTTTTAACACCTGAAGAAATATTGGAAAGTGACTTAAGAGTTGCTCTGATAGAGAACTTATTAAAGCGAGACAAGAAAGAGGATTGAGTCAAAAGAAATTAGAAGAATTAAGTGGTGTAAAAACAGCCTGTAATAGCTAAAGGATGGAAAAAGGACAAACAAGTCCGCAACTTGACACGATATTAAAAAGTATTGGCACCATTGGGAAAAACACTTGCGATTGTACCATTAAACAGCAAATAATGGGGATGCCGTATTCGGCATCTATCTTTTCAAGATAAATTATTAAAGATATTACAATTAGAATGTAAAGAGTATTGGAAGTTGGATTAAAGAACTAGTGGGAAAATTATATATCTGAGACTGCTCATTAGAAATACTATTAATAGATATGTTGGAACCTGGACATTCAGTAAGCGTGCTGGGAGAGAAAGTAAAATATGAAGGAGTTTTTGAAACAGGAGATATTATGGGCGCTATTTATTTTGGTAGTGCAAATAATAGCCGGATTTTTGGTTGCACATTTTATACTCCACACTACATGGGATTTGAAAAGCACTATATTTGATTATTCGTTTATAGTATTTTGGGGACTTTATTTAATCATTAAAATATGTATTGCAATTTTCAAGAGAGTTAAATCTCAAAAAGGTAGAAATATTTAATTTAAAAAGGAGATGTCTAGGAAGTAAAATCACTTATTTCCGGCATCACTTTATTCTTATTTAAATCTTGATACAAAGTTTTGAATTTTAAGTGTCGGTGAGAGGCTCTCACCTATTGAAACATCATGGTTATATGAGTTTATAATAGCGGCAAGATACTTTGTCATATCTGCTTCAAGATACCATGGCTTTTGTAAGAAGTTCAGGGTTTCGTAATGTACATTTGTAGTACAAACATAGTCTATAAGTCCAAGATTATGGAATTCATCAAACTTATCAAGACCGTTTGTGAAAAGTCCGAATGTAGCACAGATAATTATTCTCTTTGCATTTCTCTTTTAAGCTCTTTTGCAGTATCAAGCATACTTTCACCGAAGAAAACTCATATCATCCATGATAATGACATCCTGCCGTCCACACTGCTTCCAAGGAATTCGTGAGCAACTATAGATTTCTGCCGTCAATTACCTTTTGAATAATCACTGTCTCTTATAGAACATACCCATATCCACACCAAGGTTGTTTGCAAGATAAACCGCTCTGTTCATAGCACCTTCATCAGGGCTTATAATCATCATATCATCTTGCTTACCTTCAAATTCGGTACATTTTCAAACAATGCCTTTACAAACTGATATGTAGGCATGAAATTGTCAAATCCTGTAAGAGGAATGGAGTTTTTGTACTCTCGGGTCATGTGCATCAAAAAGTGATAATATTGCTTACTCCCATATCCGCAAGTTCCGCAAGTGCTAGAGCACAATCAAGAGATCTCTCTTGGTCTTTTTATGCTGTCTGCTCGTATAAGAAAGGCATGATAACATTTACTCTTTTTGCATTGGCAATACTTGCGCTGATAATTCTCTTAAGATCCTGATAGTGATCGTCAGGTGACATATAAGTTTAAAAACCGTTCAGCTTATAGCTGAGAGGTGATTTAATACATCCACCATTACAAATATATCTGTACCACGAACTGATTTCTTTTTATTATTCCCTTGGTCACTCGGAACCGAATCTGGGGCAGGCAATATCCAGAAGATAATTATCACAGTCATAGCCTCTGTAATGCAAGTCCATCTTACTGTTCATAAGCTCAGTAGTATCATTTCTTCTGAACTCAACAATATAATCATTGACTTTCTTTGCAAAATCATAGCAACTTTCAAGAGCGGCAATCTTTAGAGGTGCTATAGGCAATTGATCTCTAAAACAAAATCGTTTGGCATTTCTTTCTCCTAGGTACTTAAGATTTGTAAGAGTTATAAAAAAATAAACTAATACAAATATTATTATTTATTTACGAAGATACTATACACTATTGAAAAAATGTGAAGTCAACAATATAACTTTCAATCTCTTGACTATAAAATTTGATTTCAAAATAAAAATTGTTTAAAAACTAACAATGTTATGTATTGAAAAGATTGAGTTCATCAGCATAGTGCATTTCAATATATGAAACGGTCTTATTGACTACTTCGGTATATTGATGAAGAGAATGATTTCTTGCTAAAAGACAGTATTTTTAATGAATTTTTCTTGTTATAATTCATCTATAAAATAATGATACTATAATATTGTGCTATTTTAAAGATATCGGTTCACTGTTTTAATTTGCAAAATTAAGAAAAATGCGAAAAAGCCAATGCATAACAGAGCGGATATTATTGAATATATTCCAGGAGGGAAATATATGAGAGTCATAGATGATTTAAATAAGGACTGGCTTTTCAAAAAGAATATTGAAGTCACCGACAAACTTATAATAGATGAGAGCTTTGATATGATAAATGTTCCCCACAGCTATAACGGCTTTGACGGTCAGGATGGTGGAAATGACTACTATAAAGGTAAAGCAGTATATGTAAAGAAGCTTATCAGACCGCTTGTACACCCGGAGAGTGATTTTATCTTAAAATTTTGAAGGAGTAAATTCTGTAGCAAGAATATATATTGACGGCGAGTTTGTACAGGAGCATAGAGGCGGATATTCAAGATTCAGAGTTAATATAACAAGATTCTTTGAGAAAAAAGATGTTATTATGTTGGCTGTAGAAGTGGATAATGCCAATCATTCCGATGTATATCCTCAGATGGCTGATTTTACATTCTATGGCGGTATATACAGAAATGTAAGTCTTATATCGGTACCTAAGACAAGATTTGATATAGAGTATTATGCTGGCAGTGGTGTTGCTGTTACTTCAAAGATTGAAGGAGAAGATGCAATAATTGACATTACCGCCTATGTAAAAGATCCAAAACGAATCAGACATGGTAATGGTTGAAGTAAAAGATGGTGACAGCTATGAGGATGTAGGTTTTGTTGGTGCACCTGCAAAGAAGATAACAAAGCTGAGCCTGAAAAATAGATGATGCCCATCTTTGGAACGGTGTAAAAGATCCATTCTTATATAAATTGAGTGTAAAGCTTGTAAGACATAATGAAGTACTTGACAATGTAGAGGTAAATCATGGTATCAGAGAATATTATGTAGACCCGGACAAGGGATTTTTCTTAAATGGAAAGAGTCTACCTCTTAGAGGTGTGAGCAGACATCAGGACAGGCTTGAAAAAGGGTAATGCACTTGCAGAGCTTGACCATTTTGACGATTATGACTTGATAATGGACGTAGGTGCCAACAGTGTAAGGCTGGCACATTATCAGCAGGATGATTATTTCTATGAGCTTTGTGACAGATATGGACTTGTAGTATGGGCTGAGATTCCTTTTATATCGAGAATGAATAAGAATCCAAAAGCACATGAGAATGCTATGGAGCAGATGAAAGAGCTTATTTATCAAAATTATAACCATAGCAGTATATTCTTTTGGGGAATTTCAAATGAGATAACCATTGCGGGAGATATTCCGGGACTTACAGATAATTTAAGAGAGCTTGATGAACTTGTAAAAGAGTATTGATAAAACAAGACTTACAACAATGGCTCAGGTATCAATACTTCCAATGGATTCCGACCACAATCAGATCACTAGATATACTGGCATACAATCTATACTTTGGATGGTATGGCGGAAAGTATACAGACAATGAAGTATGGTTTGATAAATTTAGAGCTATGCATCCAAAATAGAGCAGTAGGACTTTCAGAGTATGGCTGTGAGGGTATTATAAGTTGGCACTCAAAATACTCCGGAATGCAAGGACTATACAGAAGAGTACCAGGCGGAGTATCATGAGCATATGGTAAAGCTTCTTAGTGAAAGACCTGAGATCTGGGGTTCATATGTTTGGAATATGTTTGACTTTGGCTGTGATATGAGAGATGAAGGCGGTGTTCAGGGTAGAAAACAATAAAGGTCTTGTAAACCATAGACAGAAAAATAAAGAAGGATTCATTCTATGTTTATAAGGCATATTGGTCAGATGAGGAATTTGTTCACATAGCAAGTAAAGAGATTTGCAATCAGAAGTGACGAAAAGATAAATATAAAAATCTATTCAAATATGGAAAAGGTAAGATTGTTTGTAAACGGTACGGACCTTGGCGAAAAAGAAAGGTGGAAAGATTTTTATATTTGAGAATGTAAGTCTTGATATGGGAGCAAATTATATAAAAGGCTGTGAGGCATAAGTGATGATGAGAAATAGCTGACAGAACTACATTTATCAGAGAAGAAAAAACCTTTTTGCGGATATATAAGACCTACGGATGAAGAAGAAGAGAGCGGCGTTAAGAACCGGTTTGATGATATAGACAATGAAAGTCTTGATGTTAAAAAGCTTGAGTTTAACCCTGAATATTTCAGTATAAAGGATACAGTGGAAGATGTAGTCAGAAATGATGAGGCAGGAGATATATTAGTATCTATTGTAAATCAGTTTGGAAACAATGAAGGTTAAAAAGAGTATGCTTGGAATAATGGGTAGCATGCTTGTAGAAGAAAATGTCTTCATTTTTTTCAGCCCTGATAAGGCGGATCCTGAAAAGATACTTGCACTTATAAATAAGAAGTTACAGGAAATTAAGAAATAAGATATTAAGTAAAAATTATGATTATTTAAAAGATAATCTATTTAAAAGCCTCAAACCGGGGCTTTTTATTTGTATTATATTCGAATGAAGTGTTGGTTTTATAGCTGTAGATTACTAAGATTAGTAAGGACGCATAAGTGAATATTATAATGTTTTTTTATAGAAGTAAAAAATATATAATGTTTTTATAGAAGTAAAAATATTGACACGTTTCAATTTAAACGTTATAATAAAAGCCACTAAAAAAGAAAACCTTGATTTTATAGGAGGAAAATTATGAGAAAAGTGTTGGCAGCTGCAGTATCGGTAGTAATGGGAATGTCACTGGTAGCTTGTGGTGGTGGATCATCTAAGCCTGCAGAGGAGACTACAAAGTCTCGCAGAATCCGTTTGCAGATAATGCAAAGAGTGGTGATGCAAATCTAAGTGCAGACATTGAGTATTGGTCAAGTTGGAGTGAAACTGAAGCTCAGGCAGATGCATTAAGGGAAGCAGCAGATGAATTTATGAAGAGCTAATCCGGGTGTCAAAAATTAATTTTACATTTAACGGTCGTGATAACAGAAACCTGGTTGGCTCAGCAGTATCGGCAGGAACAAAGGTTACAAATGATGGATGCTAATGCTGATAATATTAAATCAATGTGGTCAGAATTGACATTGGATCTTACACCATATTTTGAAGAGTCATACGAATCAACCGTGAGAGAAATATGTTGATAAAATTATGCCAAGTATGTCGGGATTGTCTGCTAAGCTTTTTGATGGAAAGTATTCATATTTTCCTTACGCACCGCAGGCATTTATGATTTTTGCAATAAAAACATATTTGATGATTGCGGGATAACAAAAATATCCTGAAAACCTGGACAGAATTTATGGATGCTTGCGAAAAAATCAAAGCAAAAAGGATATACTCGGTTACTACAGACAGCAATTATGCTACAAGCTGGGTTGGATATTATATGAGCCGCTTAATGGGTAATGATGAGGTTACAAAATTGAGCAATGATCCGTCAGCATGGAGTAATCCGAAGGTGTTAGAGGCGGCTAAAGCTATTGAGGATATGGCAAAGAAGGGATACTTTGATCCGGTTATAGAAACCAATACATATCCGAATGCACAGCAAAGTATGGTTATAAATGAAAAATAGCAATGTACATCAATGGAACATGACTTCCTAACGAAGTAAAAGAGTCAACACCGGATGATTTCAAATGGGGTTCTTTCGCATTTCCAACTGTGGAAGGCGGAGTTGATGATCAGACATCAGGATGCTACAGCAGCTATGGAATAGCAATTAATAAGGATGCAACAGAGGAAGAAGCTAAGGCGAGCAGCTTTTGGAGTTTATGTAACTACAGCATTCGACCAGAAGTTTTCTGATATGGCAAATGCTATTCCTGTCGGTGTTGACGGTGTATGGCGGATAGTTTAAAAAGATGCACAACAGGTTATGTCAAAGTATACAAACAGATATCCGTCACAGACGGCGCTTATCTTAAATGGTAACAGTAAGCAGATTATTGCAGATGCTTGTTTTAAAGCTGATGGGTGGAAGTATCACCGCAGAAGAATTTGTTGAAATGGCATCTAAGTTCTAGTATATATCAGTGATAAAATCATTGCTAAAATGTAAAGGCATCTTGCCTTTACATTTTTCATAAGGAGGATTTTATGAAACAGACGAAAAAGGTCGATTATTATATTTATGTTACCGGCTGTAGTACTTATGGTAGTTATATTTTTATATCCGACATTAAGAACTATTGCCATGAGTTTGTTTAAGGTAAAGAGTGTAACTACTCCGCTAATGGACTGGAAATTTGTCGGTTTTGGAAATTTTTAAGTTATTTAAAAACACCTTTATTTGTTAGATCCATGGTAAATATTCTAAAAATATGGATTTACAACGGTATTGCTACAATGGTTTTATCTATGTTGTTTGCACTGGCTTTCACAAAGGATATTCGATTCAAAAAGTTTTTTAGAACTATAGTTTACCTTCCAAATGTAATTGCAGCTATTGCAGTAGGTTATATGTGGTTACTTTACGTATACAATAGCAGATTTGGACTTCTTACAACTATGTTTTGCAAGACTTGGATTAAAAGCTTTTAGCAGATTATCAATGGCTAAATTCCGATCATATGTTTTTCTCAATGTGTATTGCAAAATGTATTCGGTAACGTAGGATACTTTATGATGATGTTCATAGCAGGAATTGAAAAAGATACCACAAGATTACTTTTGAAGCGGCATCATTAGAGGGAATTACAGGATTTCAACGCTTTAGACATATTATTTTCCCTTTGACAAAAGGTGTTTTGAGGACTGCAATAGTATTGTGGACAACAAGAACTATGGGATTTTTTGCCTTATCACAAGTTTTCTCAGGTGTAAATACATATACACCTATGCTATTTACATATCAGACTTTGTTTGGAACGGAAGTAGCCTCAGAGTCGGTAAATGCAGGAATGGCTGCCGCTGCGGCAGTGCTAATGACAGTTATCGTAGTTATTGTGTCAATGATTCTAAATCATGCAATTAAAGATGATAACTATGAGATATAGGAGGTGAAGTGATGAAGAATAATAAAAGAAAGTCCGATTTCAGATGGAGAAAAGAAATTACTTTATTACCTAGTTACATTATTGGAATTATTTGGGCCTTTTTTACAATATTTATGATTGGCTGGATTATTGCAGCTTCACTGTCGTCAACAAAAGAGGTTTTTACAGGAAATGTATTATCTACCGGTTTACATTTTGAAAATTATACAAAAGCTTTCTTTAGAAATAAAGCATTGATGAATCTTTTAAATTCAGTGATTTATACAGTACCTTCATGTTTTCTCACTATTATAGTGAGCGCACCTGCAGATATTGCCTTACCAGATTTTAAGTTTAAATTTAACGGTTTGATTAAAAAGAGTATTATTACAGCTCTTGGAATTCCCGGTATTATGATTGTTATGCCGCTATTTTCAATTGTCAGTACATTAAAATTGAGTGGAACACATTTGACTTTGATCTTTATATATACGGCAACTTCAGTACCATACACAACTTTCTTTCTAATGGCATTTTTCCAAGGGATATCTGATGTGTATGAAGAAGCGGCGGCAATAGACGGATGTGGTCCGATACAATGCTTTTGGAGAATCATGTTTCCGTTGGCACAACCTGCTATTATGACAGTAACAATTTTTAACTTTATAAGCAGATGGAATGAATATTTTATGGCGTTGATTTTTGCCAATAAATCTGAACTTCGCCCTGTAGGTGTAGGTCTTTATCAGACTGTACAATCAATGATGCAATCAGGTGATTGGGCCGGAATGTTTGCATCTGTAGTAATTGTATTTATGCCAACTGTAATTATATACCTATTCCTTTCCGATAAAATTGTGGCGGGGGTGACATCAGGTGGTGTTAAGGGGTTAATTTAATAATAATTGAGGTGGCAAAATGCATTACAGTAATGTGAAATTTGGGATTTTTACTGATTTACATCTTGATATTATGCATGATGGAAGAATACGACTGGATACATTCATAGAACAAATGAAGAAAGAAGATGTTGACTTTATCATACAACTGGGAGATTTTTGTTACCCGGAGGATACAAGTAAATGCCTCATGTTCAGAAAAGAATATGCCTATAAATCTTAAAAATGCGATGAGAGTACCGGCTGATGTACCTAAAATTGAACTCTTGGAGAAATTTAATAAATTTTCCAAACCACATTATCATGTACTTGGAAATCATGAGTTTGATTTTTGTTCAAAGGAACAGGCGATGAAGTCTCTATGGAATGGATAAGAGATATTACTCTTTCATATGTAAAGATTGGAAATTCTTAGTGCTTGACGGTAATAATTTTAAAACGAAGACCGGAGAACTTAAAGATTATTATTATGGGGATTATTTTGATTCTGATGATTTACCATATATTGATTCTGAACAAAATGGAATGGATTGAAAAAGAACTGTTGGAATCTGATATGCCTAAAAATAATATTTTCGCATCAACCTCTAAATGAAGGCCCCAGAGGTATAAAAATGCTGACGAACTTTTCAAATTTATTTATAAAGGCAAATAGAAGCGGTAAAAAAAGGTTAGACTTTGTATAAACGGACATACACATGTAGATAGATTGGAATGTGATAAAGGAGTGTATTACTATACTCTAAACAGTATGTCAAATCATTGGATCGGAACAAAGTTTGCAAAAACATAGATTTTCAGATGAAATAGAAGAGGATTTTTCCAAATCTTCAGTATATATTTCCATATAAGAGCCCGTTGTATGCAGTAGTAGAATTAAATAGCAAAGGGGCTTATATTAAAGGGAAATCGGGAGAGTTTATAAAGCCAAGTCCGTTGGATATGGGGTGTGATGAAGATTTGAGTGCATCTGTACAAGATAGAGAAATCTTATGGTGATTTATATAAAAAATTTTTATTATAGGAAAATAAGGAGATAAAATGGAATTAAAAATTCACCGGAATAGGAGCGGCATATTATCCGGTACTGGGAAGTAATTGTGCATTTTTGAGCATGATAACTGTCTATACTTAATAGACTGTGGAGAGAGTACTTTTAAAGCTATGTTTTCACGTAATGAAATATATGATTATGATAATATAGTTGTACTGCTTACACACCTTCATGCTGATCATATCGGTAGTCTGGGATCTTTTCTTTCTTTTTGTAAAAAATGTACTTGATAAAAAGTATTATTGGCAGCTGAGGAAGATACCATTGTAAATATATTGGATCAAAGTGGAGTTCACACTGATAAATATAATTTCACAACAGACTTCAAAAGAATGCGAAGCGACGGATTATCTATTTATGTGAAGAGAGAAAGCCATGCTACAGATATGTTATGTTGCGGATTTATTTTTGAATGTAATGGAGAAAAAGACATACTACAGTGGTGATACAAGCAATGTTCCGTCTGATATTTTAAACGCCTTTCTATCAGGAGAAATAAAGACTATGTATCAAGAGTGTACATTTCTAGATACAGAAAGTACATCACATTTTTCTCTTAAGAAATTATGTGAGATTATTCCATGAAGAAAGACAACGTGTTTATTGCATGCATTTAGGAGATGATATTGAAGATGATATTGTTAAAAGCAGGATTTCGTGTTCCGAAAATAGTATAAATTGGAATGCCGGAGGTAAGTTAGAATGAAAAATACACTTCATTTATACAATAATGATAATGTACAGGTTGTAGCTCATCGTGGAGCGGCAGGTTCCAATATTCCTTGTAATACAATACCTGCATTTGATATAGCTCTAAAAGGCGGTGCTTCAATTTTAGAGATGGATCTTTTTAAAAGTACTGACGGTAAAATATTTATTTTTTTCATACAGGTAAAGAACCGTATCAACTTAATAAAAAACATTGATCTTACAAAAACTGGACAGTGAAGAGATACTTCGCCTTATCAATGTTGATTTTAATCCCACACAATGGGGAATAAATTCTTTTGACGATATATTAGAGCATTTTAAAGGTCGTTGTATTTTAAATCTTGATCGTATTGGGGACTGTATACCCGATGTCATAAAAGTAGTTGAAAGACATAACATGAAAGATCAGGTTTTACTTAAGTATGCCCTGATTCCAAGTGTTTTTAAAAGATAATTGAAGATGTGGCACCTGATTATATGTTTTATGCCGATATATATGGAAGAAGATAATGCTTCAGAAATAATTGAAAAAATGAATATAAATTATATCGGTGCTGAACTTGTGTTTAAAACAGAAGAGTCACCTGTGATACAGCCTGAATATATAGAGAGTATGAAAAAAGAGGGGCAAGACTTTATGGGGGAATGCAGTATTATACAATTATAAAATACCTCTTTCAGCCGGGCATACGGATGATGTCTCAATGATTGATGATCCGGATAAAGGATGGGGGTGGTTAGTTGACCATGGCTTTTGATATAATTCAAAACTGATTGGACATATCAATGCTGTAAGTATTTAAAGGATAGAGGAATAAACCATTAATACTTACAAATCAGATTGAGTATAGAAAATGGCAACTATAAAAAGATATAGCTAAGGTGGCAAAAAGTATCGCAGGCAAACTGTTTCAAATGTTTTAAACGGGAAAGATAATGTAAGCAGTGATAAAATACGTAGAGTAATGAAAGCAGTTGGAGGATATGGGCTATGTTATAAATGAAAAGGCTCAAAAACTCAGAAAGGGTACTGCAAAAGATTTTAGCAGTTGTAGTTCCAAATTTATATGATAAAACATACATAGATCCAGTTTTAAAGATTATGCGGAAAGAAAAAGAATATACAGTAGATTTATACATTACAAATGACGATGATGATTATGAGAGGAAGCAGATTCAGAAAATAAAATCCAGAATGACGGAGGGAGTAGCTGTTTTTACATCCATATCAGATGGAAGTGAGGCTTACTATGAAGCAGGATTTTCAAATGAAGATGTTGTTTTTTTATATCTAATAAACAGCCATATAGTTGTAAGTTTATCGGATATGATGATATAGAGGCCGGAAAAGAGATTGCATATTGCAAGGTAATTATGAAAAAGTTGCTCTTTTAACAGGACCTCTTACATATTCAGGGAAAATGGACTTTCGTAATTCATTTTTAGAAAGTATTGGAAAATCAGATAAAATATCAGAAGTATATGAGAGAGTTACTACTGAGCAGTGCAAATATCAGAATGTAGTGAGAGTTTTTACTCATATGCAACCTGATGTAGTCATTACTGACAGTATATCATTGGCTCAAACAGTAAAAAGTGTATATCAAAAACTTCTATAGAAATAAGCCGTTAGATATCGTTTCACTTTCTCCTGTATATACTATTCCTGAAAGAGATATTATTAGGTATGAAATAGACTATAGAAAAATGGGTATAGATGCCGCTTCATATCTAATAAAACCGTAACTGGGAAAAATAGAAATGAACTGATTATAGAATCAAAAGGGTTCTCAGATTGGACAAAAATAAATTCAAAAATGAAGAAAAGTGTATTGAATATTTTATCTATTGCAAAGCCCTACTACACGAGCACTTAAGACAGTGGTAAATTTATATGAATTTAATACCGAATAAAAGATAAGAATAACAGAATCAGACTATGAAAGTATGTATAAACTGGTAAAAACCGGGGGCGGAACTATCATATGATATAGTTCGTATGGATAAGGATTGGTTTCCGGTTTTGGCTAAATCGGTATTTGAGCCACTTACAAACATAGAATCCAATATCGGTAACAGCTTAGACGGTTTTTGCCCTAATGCACTAAAAATTATTCTTATCTTGATGGTGATATTTATGCATTACCTGGAACACCAAGTATTCAATTACTGTTTTATAGAAAGGATTTGTTTGAAGATACAAGATTAAAAAGATTATATTATGAGATGTACAAGAAATCATTAGAGGTTCCAAAGACCTTTGAAGAGTATAATCGTATTGCGTATTTTTACAAATGAATTTAACAATGAATCTCGATTAAGTATGGTTGCAGCTTTACATCAGGAGAACTGGAACTGTCGGTTTTTGAATTTTTGATGCGATATTTTAGTCATTCAAAAGATTATTTGATGAAAATGGAAATATTCTTTTTAAATACTGAGGCAGCTAGAGATGCATTAAGAGAAACGAAAGACTCTTGGAATTGTTCATCAAAAATAGAGCACAATTGGTGGACAGATTCAGCTCAGGAGTTTGCGGAAGGTAATACGGCAATGGGTATTTATATGATAAATCATGTTAGTGGATTTGTCGGACCCTGACTCAAAGATTAGAGGGAAAATAGGGTGGTCTATCGTACCCGGAGATAATCCTATGCTTGGTGGTAGTGTTCTTGGTATTTCTAAATATTCAAAAAAATAAGGATATTGCTTTTAGACTTTTTGAAATGGATTAGTCGAGATGATATAGGTACAGCTACAGTATTACTTGGCGGTATGTCTGCAAAAAAATCGGCATATGATGACACTGAGGTAAATGATGCTTACCCATGGCTTGATTATGCGAAAAAATGTTTTGAAAATGTTCAGACCAACTCCTATCCGATAGTAGATGGAGATAATATTGGATTAAAAGAGTTGCAGAATTTTATTAGGTGTGGCAGTAAAAAGGTATAATGGAGCATTTAGATATTGATGAAATACTTGAAGCTGCTATGACTGATTATAAAAAAATTTAAAAAGAAAAAACTTTGACAGATAGAGGAGGCTTTAAATGTCGGATTTTCCTTATAAATCAAGCAAATATAGATATACAGCAATAAGATTTATTAAAAGTAAAAAGGTATATTTGGAATACCGAAGATTAATATAAGTGCAGATTTTGAATGTGAGATTACAAAAAGAGAAACGGTTTATACTACGAAACAGACGGGGAAATTGTAATTTATATAAAGCATTTTATCTTAAAGGATGCTTGCTTGATTTCTATAGACGTAGAAGACAGTGAAGAATATGAAATAAAGTATATATTATGTGAAGGCAAATATATAGCATTTGATCACAGTAATAACAAATATATATTTCAAATTGAAATTAGTGGACTTCTTGGTCCGACAAGAACATTATATGCACATAGTATTTTAAGAGAAGACGGCATTACTCTTAGAGTTGAAGAGAACGATATTGGAAGGTGTGCGGGAAAATATGATAAAGATACATATCCGCAAACTCAAATCGATGCTTCGGTTCACTATACATTTGCGACAAGAGAAGTCTTAAGGCATATGGGTATAGGAAAAATATTTGCATGACAATCATCTCGGATATATATTGCTTCTTGATTTGAAACTTGTAATGAGTTACACCCTGATTATCCACCGCATTGGCATTTGATATTCAGATGGCCATATTTTTGTGGATCACAGGCACCTCATATATACATTGATAAAGAAGGAAAGATGGAGTCAAATGTAACTTATATTGACGGAATAAGTGGAGTATGCAGAAAATATCAGACATTAGAATGGTGTAAGATGGTTGATATGTATGGTGGATGTAATGGCTTTTAGACTGGTAGAAGATGGAGGTATGGAGCTTACTTCTCCGGTGGAAATACCTATAAAATTGCCCCTTATAGTATGGAAGAAGTGTAAAAGTATATTGTGATGAAAGATATATTGGTAATATTACTGTAAAAATGACACTGATAACGGACAGATTAAGTTATTATGGAATAACAGCGATTGTATTCAAGGTTCTTATAAAGAGATTATAGAATATGATCAATATACGGGAACTATTACAAAGATCGAACTTGACGATAGTAAGTAAATATAAGGAGATGATAAATGGAAAAGTATGTAGTGAATGACAGCATATTTTTATTTCAGCTTATATGTGCCGGACTTTGTGGTACAGCTTTAGGAGTGGAACGACAGAGTAGAATGAAGTCTGCCGGAGTAAGAACACATTTCATAGTATCCGTAGCATCTGCACTTATGATGATTGTATCAAAAATACGGTTTTTAGATGTTATCTCGATTGAAGGTGCAAGTGTGGATATATCCAGAGTTGCAGCGGGAATTATATCAGGTATAGGTATACTTGGAGGAGGATTGATTTTCATCAGCAAACAAGGGCTTGTTCGAGGTATGACAACTGCTGCCGGAATATGGATGACAGTAGGCATTGGTATGGCTATAGGTGCAAGAATGTATATACTTGGTTTTGAAGGCACAATCCTTATACTTCTTATGCAGTGTTTATTCCATAGAAAACTTGAAATACTAAAAGATCCTTTTACGAGCAAAGGTAATGTTTTTTTGGTTGGAGACAAAAAAGAAGATGTAGAAACAGTAGTTCAAAAGCTTGAGGATATTGGTATGGAAGTAAGTATGATAAAGGTTGAAAGAAAGGGAGAAAAAAACTTTCAGATGAAATGTGAAACTGTGCTTCCAAGAAATATGGAAAGAGACGATTTTACAGAAAAAATTGTGGGAATAGAAAATTTATTATCTTATGAGGTTTAAACCTCATATTTAGATAATTACAATGTAAAACAGATATAGAATGGTGGGAGAAATGATTTCTTTTAATGATGTATATCTTAATAATTCAATTAGGAAAACAGCAATACGTATAATAAAAATGTCCCGGTATATATGGGATGATTAAAGTGGGTATAAAGGCAAATTTTGAAGTTGGAATTTCAAATGAACCTAATTTATGCTATGAAGTACCAAATGAATTTGTTTTTTTATATTGAACATGAAAAAGCATGATAAAGGGGATGTACATGTTTCGTTTGAACTTAAAGACGAATTAGATATAGAAGCAATATTGGTAGAAAAAGATTACATACAGTTTGAAAAAAATGGAAATCAAATATTATTTAAATTTGATATTAGTGGGTTTTACAGGAAGTACTACAACGCTTAGTATACATACTCGGATTGAAGAGCCGGGTTTAAAAATTAGATTAGAACATAATCATATTGGAAGAAAAGGGAATGTACAGAAATATCAATTATCCCGAACGCAGATTATTGCCGCACACCATTATATAATGGGTATGAGAGAAATTATAGGATGCTAAATTTGCCATCATATCTAGCAAATAATAATTTAGGGTATATGTATATTTTGGGGTTTGAAACAAATAATGAAATTCATACTGATTATCCTCCACATTGGCATCTTATATATCGTTGGGAAACATTTGTCGGTTCTCAAGCTCCTCACTTATATTTAGGAGAAAAATGGAGAAACATTATACAATAAATGTTATATCGACGGTATAGAAGGTGTTTGTAGAACTTTTGAAAATGGAGAATGGTAAGTTTGTTGACTATTTAGGAACGGATGTATGTGCTTTGTGTGTTAAAGATGATGGCGTTTTTGTAACTAAAACCATATGGTGATGTCTACCATATGAGTAATTTTTGAAGAAAAATAAGGTTGTGATTATGATGTAAAAATTGGGGAAATAGAAGTAGCAGATGATGTTAAAAAGGAATATATGAAATAAAATGGACAAAGTTATCCGGTATAGAAACACCTGGGAGTTATGTTCAAAAATAATATATGATCCGTTAACAGGTGTATTTTTGAAAGTCATGTACACAATTTTGGTTTATAATTTTTATTCACTATGAATGTTAATAAAAAAAGTAATTAAATGAAACAGAGTCTTTAATAGTTAAAGATTCACATAAAAATATTTCTTTAAGGAGGAAAAAATGAAGAAGGTTGTAAATTTATTTTCGACAGTTGCATTATCTCTATGCTTTTTGTGCGCATGTGGTGGGAAACAGTGCGACAACAAGTGGAGGTGATGGTTCTGTAAAATCGGGAAGTGGAAATGAGAGCTCTGAAAACGCTACTCCGGAAGTCAAGCAAGCAGATGCAGATAGCAAATTAAACGCAGACATAGTATATTGGTCATCATATACAGAGAGTTCTAATTATGGTCAAAGTATTAAAGCGGCAGCAGATGCATTTATGAAGGAGAATCCCGGAGTAAAGATTTCAATTTCTTTCCAGGGAACTGATATTTCATCTACACTTACTCCAGCACTTCAGGCAGGTAATAATATAACAATGTTTGAGGCAAATAGCGATAATGTTGTTCGCCTATGGAAAGACTATCTAATGGATTTGAGTGAGTTTTACGAAAAAACTTATCCTCAAACAGGTGGAAAGTCTTATGCTGACAGTATTCTCCCTGCATATGAAAATCTGGCAAAAACACAAGGAGATGGGAAATATGTATACTTTCCTTATACTCCACAGTTCTTAAATGTATGGTATAACAAAGATATTTTCGAGGAATGTGGCATAACCGAAAAACCAAAAACTTGGGATGAAATGATGGAAGTATGCGCTACGCTTAAAAAGAATGGTTATACTCCATTTACTTCTGATCAAAATCATATTGATTATAATTTGAGTCTTTATTTGGAACGTCTTTTAGGTGCTGAGGGAACTAATGAGTTAGCGAACGGTGATGGTTCTGCATGGGATAATCCGGAGGTTTTAAAAGCTGTAAAGAAATTTGAGGATGCTGCAAGTAAGGGGTATTGGGCCGAGAATATTATGACAGTTGTTACTCCGGAAGCACAGCAAGAGATGGTTCTTGATAAGAAAATTGCTATGTATGTATGTGGTTCTTGGATGCCCTAATAATGTACGTGAATCAGCAGGGATGATTTTAGATGGGGTAGCTTTACATATCCACTTGTTGAGAATGGTGCTGATGATGGCTCTTCTCTATGTTATGGATGTTATGGTATAGCAATAAATAAAAATGCTACAGCTGAAGAAGCTGAGGCTTGTGCAGCTTTTGCTACATATTTAACACTTGGCGAATGGGGAGATTATATGGTTAAGAATTGTAATGCAATCCCTATTACTAATGATCCTAATGTTAAAATGGCCGGAGATGATTGCTGATGCTGAGCATATTTATGATGGAATTACTAACAGGTGGCCGCACATGGACATATGAGAACTAATGGTGATTTTCTACCTGTTTTTCAGTCTGCATGTACTAAGCTTTATGGTGGTAAAATGACAGCAGAAGAATTTATTGCTGAATGTAAAGCGTATTTCAAGTAAAGGACAAATAGACTGTTAATTATTTAAAATAAAAAGTTGGTATCTAATTTTAGGTACCAACTTTTATAGAATATGAATTAATTGTATATAGGAAGTGAGAGGTGATTAGATTGAGACAAAAAACCACAATATTTATATTTATTGCTCCTGCTATAATTCCTTTTCTTGCCTTTTTGTTATCCGGTTTTAAGAACTTTTTGATGAGCTTTTTTGATGTTGAGCAAATTAGTAGTAAGATTGTGACTTGGAAGTTCGTAGGTCTAGATAATTATTTTTACATTAAAGGCAACAAGTTTTCCTAATTCATTGATGATGTTATTTAAAGTTTGGCTCTGCTGTGGTATTGTTGTTTTTATACTTTCATTATTATTTTGCAACTATGTTAACATCAGGAGTATATGGAAAAGGCTTTTTCGCTCAATGTTATATTTGACAAATGTTATTCCACAAATTGCACTTGGATATATGTGGACATTATATGTATTTAGTTCACGCTTTGGAATGCTAAAAAAGCTGTTTAATTCTGTTGGATTAGAAAAGGCGGCAAGTTTTGCTTGGACATCTCCCGATAATATGTTTATTTCTATGTGTATTGCGTATGTATTTAGTTGTACAGGATATTTTATGCTTCAATATATGGCCGCAATTGAAGCTATTCCTAAAAGTCTCTATGAGGCAGCTGAAATAGATGGTGCTACAAAGTTTTCACAATTTTTGAACATTACTTTTCCTCTAATTCGCAATACGTTAGTTACTTCATTAACTTTGTGGACTAGTCGTGTATGTGCTTTCTTTGCCCTATCAAGAGTTTTTATATCTTCAAAGACGGTTTCACCATTGATGTATATATATAATGTTTTATTTGGTACAGATTCAAGTAATACGGCAGTTGGAGTAGGAGCAGCAGCAGCAGTTATAGTTGCACTCATTGTTGTAGCAGTATTTATGATTTCCAATCTTATTCCAAAGAATAAGGATATTGAACTTTAGGAGGGGATTATGAATAATAATATAAAGACGAATAATATACGACCACGTCAACAAGTAAGGTTAATTCCGGATATATCCTGCTTATACTTTGGTGTTTATTTATAGTTGTAATGTTAGGGTTGGATAGTTATAGCAAGTTTATCAACAACTAAAGAAATCTTTTCAGATAATCTACTTAAAAGCGGACCACATTGGGATAATTATACACATGTAATAAAAAATGGACATTTAGTTACTGCATTTTTGAATTCACTTTTATATAGCGCATCATCAGTATTCTTTAGTATATTGATTTGTGCTCCGGCCGCATATGGGCTGGCAAGATTTAAATTTAAATTTAGTGAAGCGATAAAGCGCTTGCTGGTAATAGGTTTAGGTGTGCCGGGAGTTATGATTATAATGCCGCTATTTTCGCTTGTAAGTGCACTAAATGTAAGTAATTCAAAAATTACACTCATAGTAATTTATGTTGTCACATCTATTCCGTTCTCTACATTTTATCTTCTTCCGGCCTTTACTGATATATCAGATAGTTATGAAGAGGCGGCTGCAATTGATGGATGCGGCCCACTACGAACTTTTTTTGGACCATTGTTTTTTTCCACTTGCCGGTAATAGTATTACAACGTTGGTAATTTTCCAGTTTATTGGAAAAATGGAATGAATATTTTATGGCACTTATATTTGCCGGAAGTACAGAAAAATATGTCGTTATGTTGCACTTTATCAACTTATCGTTGCTATGACAAGAGAAGGAGGATGGAGTGGAATGTTTGCTGCTGTTACATTTGTTTCAGCACCCTACGATAATTATTTATATTTTTATTGTCTAAAAAGATTAATTGGAGGAGCTACAGCCGGAGGATTAAAAAGGCTAATAAAAATTCAATTGAAATGAGGTTAATATGAAAGATATAATGGATTTGCATACACATACAGTTGCTAGTGGTCATGCCTATAATACGATATATGAAATGGCAAGAAGTGCTTCAGAAAGGGATTATCTTTACTTGGTATAACTGATCATGGACCGGCTATGAAATCAGGTGTGCCGGCAAATTATTTTAATAATTTTAAGATGCTTCCAAGAGAATTGTATGGAATCAAATTAATGTTTGGATGTGAACTGAATATTTTAGATTACAATGGTAAAATCGATTTACCACAATCTATGTTGGAAAAAACAAGATTTTACTGTAGCGAGTATTCATAAACCTCTTTACACTATTGGAACAGTATCACAAAAATACAAAGGCATATATAAGTGCTATGCAAAAATCCATATATTCAGATTATTGGACATCCTGATGATGCAGACATTCCTGTGGATTATGAAGAACTTGTTTGTGCTGCAAAAAGAAAAATCATGTTTTGTTAGAAGTAAATAGCGAATCTCTTAATCCTAGATGTGTGAGAAATAGTGGAGCAACTAAGAATTACATGAAAATGTTAGATTATTGTAAGACATATAAGGTTTCTATTGTATTAGATAGTGATGCTCATTGCGAAATAGATGTAGGAAATCATGAAAATCAATTGCTTTTACTTGAGAGCATAAGTTTTCCGGAAGAGTTGGTTGTGAATCGTTCTATTGAGGCTTTATCAGAATATATTATATTACCAACACAAAAAAATCGGCAATAAAAAAATAAGATGTTGAAATCTAAAAATTTAATATGTTAGACTGAAAGAGGCAAATGAAGTTAAGATATGTAGTCGGATAGTGTTACATAAGAAAGCCACGAGCTCGTATCTCGTGGCTTTTTACGTTATAGTAGTAGATGTCATTTGCTATTTACAAATGAATGGAGTAAAAATGAGTTTTCATATAATAAAAAGCATTGCCAAAGGTTCTATAGCCGAGGAGCTTGAAATAGAGCCGAGATAAGCTTATATCTATCGACGGCAATGAAATAAAAAGATGTATTAGATTATAGATATTATATAAATGCTGAAGAATTCACCATGGTGATTGAAAAAGGCAAATGGTGAAGAGTGGGAGCTGGATATTGAAAAATGACTATGAAGATATAGGACTTGAGTTTGAAGAGGGACTTATGAGTGATTATAAATCCTGTACAAACAACTGTATATTCTGCTTTATCGACCAGATGCCGGAGGGAATGAGAGAGACACTTTATTTTAAAGATGATGATTCCAGACTTTCCTTTTTACAGGGTAATTATGTAACACTCACAAATATGAAGGATGCAGATATAGACAGAATAATAAGATTTAATCTTGCCCCTATAAATATATCCGTACATACAACAAATCCTGAACTTAGAAAAAAGATGCTTCACAATCGCTTTGCCGGAGAATCACTCAGATATATAGATAAGCTGTATGAAAAAAATGTGCCTATGAACGGACAGGTGGTTATGTGTCCGGGGTATAATGACGGTGAAGAGTTAAAGCGCACATTAAATGATTTATTAAAATATGCCCCTACAATGGAGAGTGTATCGGTAGTTCCTGTAGGCATTACAAAGTACAGGAACGATTTGACTAAACTGTCACTGGTTGATAAGGCTAAGGCAATAGAGACTATAGAAATCATAGAAGATATTCAAAGAAAGGCTATGGAAAAATGCAATATACATTTTGCACAGGCAAGTGATGAATTTTATCTGATTGCAGAAAGAGAAATGCCGAGTGAAGATACCTATGACGGATATATACAGCTTGAAAACGGTGTAGGAATGCTTAGACTTCTGAGTGAGGAAGTACAAGATGCGATAGAAACCTTGCAAATAGATAAAGAAGATATACAAAAGAAAGAAGTTATAAGTATTGCAACAGCTATTTTGCCTGCACATTCCATGAAGGAGCTTGCAAAAAAGGTTGAAAAAAGGTTCCCTGCAAAGAAGATAAATTTCTATACTATAAGAAATGATTTCTTTGGAGAAAGAATCACTGTGGCAGGACTTTTGACCGAGTTGATATAATAAATCAGCTAAAAGGGTAAAGGAACTTGGTGACAGATTATTATTGTCGGTAAATATGTTTAGAAGCGGAGAAGAGGTATTACTGGATGATTTGACCAGAACCGATATTGAAAGAGAATTAAATGTCAAAACTGTTATTGTCGGTCAGTCAGGATATGATCTGGTTAATGCAATAGTTTCTGATAAATATATAGAAGAAAATGCCTATAAGGCATATGAAAAAGGAGTTAATAATGAGTAAAACCCGTAGTTGCTATTATAGGCAGGCCGAATGTAGGAAAGTCTACATTGTTTAACGCCATAGCAGGGGAGCCTATTTCCATAGTAAAGGACACCCCGGGAGTGACAAGAGACAGAATATATGCCGATTGTACCTGGCTAAATATGAATTTTACACTTATAGATACAGGAGGTATAGAGCCTGACAGCAGTGATATTATACTTTCACAGATGAGAGAACAGGCTGAGATAGCTATAGAGACAGCAGATGTAATTGTATTTATTACAGATGTGCGTCAAGGACTTGTGGATTCCGATTCCAAGGTTTGTGATATGCTCAGAAAATCAAGAAAGCCGGTTGTACTTGCCGTAAATAAGGTTGACTCAATGGCTAAATTCGGAAATGATGTATATGAATTTTATAATCTTGGAATAGGAGATCCTATACCGGTATCAGCCGCATCCAGACTTGGAATAGGTGATTTGCTTGAGGCTGTGGCGGCACATTTTAAACATAAGGACACTGAGGATGAGGAGGATGATGACAGACCGAGAATTGCCATAGTCGGAAAGCCGAATGTAGGTAAATCATCTATTATAAAACAGACTTACAGGTCAAAACAGAGTAATCGTATCGGATATTGCGGGCACTACCAGAGATGCTATAGACACTGTGGTTGTAAACAATAAGCAGGAGTATGTTTTTATTGATACGGCAGGTCTTAGAAGAAAATCAAAGGTAAAAGAGGATATTGAAAGATATTCTATAATCAGAACTGTAACAGCTGTAGACAGAGCGGATGTGGTAATACTTGTTATTGATGCAAATGAGGGTGTTACAGAGCAGGATGCAAAGATTGCCGGAATTGCACATGACAAGGGTAAGGGTATTATTGTTGCTGTAAATAAATGGGATCTTGTTGAAAAGGATAATAAGACTATTTATGAGTACACCAATAATATAAAGAGAATACTTTCATTTATGCCATATGCGGAGTTTGTCTTTATATCTGCACTAAGCGGTCAGAGACTTCAAAAAGCTTTTTTTGAGATGATAGATATTGTCAGAGAGAATCAGACACTTAGAATACAGACAGGTGTATTAAATGAGATTATTTCAGAAGCTACAGTAATGCAGCAGCCGCCGTCAGATAAGGGTAAGAGACTTAAGATCTTCTATACCACACAGGTAGCGGTAAAGCCGCCTACATTTGTTATTTTTGTAAATATAAAACAACTTATGCATTTCTCCTATCAAAGATATTTGGAGAACAAGATTAGAGAGGCCTTTGGATTTAAGGGTACATCTATAAGATTTATTATCAGAGAAAGAGGAGAGGACGCCAAATAATGCTTAGAATTCTTCTGTTAATAATAGGTTATTTTATCGGAAATATTGAGACGGGATATATATTCGGAAAGCTCAATAAGATGGACATAAGAAATTACGGTTCAGGAAATGCAGGTGCTACAAATACTCTTAGGGTACTTGGACCAAAGGCAGGACTTATAGTTTTTTTCTTGGAGATTTTTGTAAATCTTTGATACCATGTCTGGTTATAAGATATATTTTCAGAGATAATGTCAGCCTCAGCTATGTATACATGCTTTATATCGGACTTGGTGTGGTACTTGGTCACAACTTCCCTGTTCTATCTTGGATTTAAGGGAGGAAAGGGAGTTGCTTCCACAGCAGGTATAATAATGGCTCTTGATTATAGAATTGCTTTTGTTTGTCTGGCTATATTTATCTTGATAGTTGCAATAACAAGATATGTATCACTTGCATCAATAGTTGTAATGATTATTTTTTTATCGGTATGTCACATATGCTGGTAAAAGACCAATTACGGTTTTTACAGACGGAAGCTCACCGATGGAGTTTAGACTTTTGGTGGTGATTATCGGATTTTTATCAATATTTATGCACAGGGCAAATATAAAGAGACTTTTGAGTGGGACTGAGAATAAAATAGGGAAAAAGGTGTGAAAATGAATATTTCGGTTATTGGTTCAGGTACTTGGGGTATGGCACTTGCAAGACTCCTATTTGATAACGGGCATAGTATAAAGGTATGGTCCGCAATTGAAAGTGAGATAAAGGAACTTAGAGAAACCCGTACACATAAAAAAATCTTCCGGGTGTTGTATTTGATGAGGGCTATCAGATTTGAAACAGATTTGGAAGTTGCTATGGAAGGCGCCAAGATTTTGTGTGCTTTCAGTGCCATCTATTTTTACAAGAAGTACTGCAAAAAGAATGGCACCCTGTTTTATGAAGAAGGACAAATTATTGTAAACGTCGCAAAGGGTATTGAAGAAAATACTCTTGAAATACTTACAGAGCAGATTTTGGATGAGATAAAGAATGCAAATGTTGCGGTACTCTCAGGACCGAGTCATGCGGAAGAGGTGGTAAGACTTCTGCCTACTACATGTGTAGCCGGAGCAAATGATTTAAAGACTGCTGAGCTGATTCAGTCGGTATTTATGAGTCCGGTATTCAGAGTATATACTTCTACAGATATGCTTGGTATTGAGCTTGGCGGTTCGCTAAAAAATGTTATAGCTTTGGCGGCAGGTATATCAGACGGACTTGGCTATGGCGACAATGCCAAGGCTGCTCTTATTACCAGAGGAATTGTTGAAATAAGCAGACTCGGTACAGCTATGGGAGCAAGAATAGAGACATTTTACGGACTATCAGGTATCGGTGATTTGATAGTTACCTGTGCAAGTAAGCACAGCAGAAACAGAAAAGCCGGTATGCTTATGGGACAGGGAATGACTATGGAAGAAGCTATGAAAGAAGTGGCAATGGTGGTGGAAGGCGTATATTCTGCCAAAGCTGCCAAGGCTTTAGCAGATAAATACAATATTTGTATGCCTATTGTTGACGAGGTTAATGCTGTACTTTTTGAAAATAAGGATCCTAAGCAGGCGGTCGATGCACTGATGCTTAGAGACAGGATATCGGAGAGTATCACGGGGATGTAAGATGAATAAAAATATAGATTACATGGCAACCAACTCGCTTGAGGATATAAAATCCTACCTTGGTATGGATTTAGATGGACTCAGTGAAGAAGCTGTTCAAAAACAGGGAGAAGTATGGAGCAAATAAGGTAAAAAGGAAAAGAAAAGTCACTTGCAAAAAAAGCTTTGAGGAAGCTTTTTATAAATCCTTTTTACAGTCGTACTTATTTGTTTAGCTGTTGTATCTACAGTATCGGATATTGTATTTCCGATACTGCATATGTTCGGAAATACAAAAAAAGGATTTTAACCCTATTACCGTAATTATCATTTTAACAATGGTATTTGTATCCGGTGTACTCAGGTTTATTCAGGAGGGCAGAAGCGGTGACGCCGCAGAGAAGCTGCTTGCCATGATTAAAAACCACATGTACCGTGACAAGAAAGAATAAAAATATATAGAAATTCCTTTGGATGAAGCTGTAGTAGGTGATATAGTTTACCTTTCGGCAGGAGATATGATTCCTGCCGATGTAAGGATAATAGAAGCAAAGGACCTTTTTGTCAGTCAATCAAGCTTAAGTGGTGAGAGCGAACCTATAGAAAAGCTTGCCGGTGTCTGTGAAAAGAAGGACAATATCACGGAATATACAAATATAGCTTTTATGGGAAGCAGCGTTATATCGGGAAGTGCCGCTGCAGTTGTTATAGCGGTCGGAGACAATACGCTTTTTCGGTTCAATGACTTTGGCAATATCCGGTGAGTCTGTGGAAACAAACTTTACAAAGGGAGTTAATGCGGTTTCATGGGTACTTATCAGGTTTATGCTTGTAATGGTACCCTTAGTCTTTGTTATCAACGGAGTAACAAAGGGAAATTGGATATCGGCATTTTTATTTGCCATATCGGTGGCAGTTGGATTGACACCTGAAATGCTTCCTATGATTGTAACAAGTTGCCTTGCAAAAGGTGCCGTATCAATGAGTAAAAGAAGACTATTGTAAAGAATCTGAATTCTATACAAAACTTCGGAGCTATGGATATTCTGTGTACAGACAAAACAGGAACATTGACTCAGGACAGAGTAGTACTTGAGTATCATTTGAATATAAAGGGAGATGAGGATTCAAGAGTACTCAGATACGGATATCTTAACAGCTACTTTCAGACAGGTTATAAGAATCTTATGGACCTTGCCATAATTCAAAGGACTGAGGAAGAGGAGGAAAACGACTCACAACTACTTGATTTGTCTGAAAACTATAAAAATTGATGAGATACCTTTTTGACTTTAATAGAAGAAGATTAACTACAGTAGTACAAAAATAATGCAGGTACTATAAAAAAATGGTTACAAAGGGAGCATTTGAAGAGATGCTTTCTATATGTTCTTTTTGCGGAATACAACGGAAATGTTCAGCCCATAACAAAATGACTTTAGACAAAGAATTCTGGAAACAGCAGACACACTTAATGAAAAAGGATTCAGAGTGCTTGCAATTGCCAGAAAAGATATAAAAAAGCAAAGTTGTAATGTTGAGGATGAATCCGAAATGATTCTTATGGGATATCTGGCATTTCTTGATCCGCCGAAGGAGTCGGCCGCAAATGCCATAAAAGCACTGAAAGAGCATGGTGTCAGAACGAAGATTCTTACAGGTGATAATGAAAAAGTCACAAAAACAATATGTAAGCAGGTAGGTCTTGAAGTAAGAAATATGCTGCTTGGCAGTGATATTGAAAAGATGGACGATGAAGAGCTTAAGAAAACGGCAGAGATAACTGATGTATTTGCAAAGCTTACTCCAAGTCAGAAATCAAGAGTGGTATCGGTACTTAGAGATAACGGACATACTGTAGGCTTTATGGGTGACGGAATAAATGATGCGGCGGCAATGAAGGTTGCGGATATCGGAATTTCTGTGGATACTGCTGTGGATGTGGCAAAGGAGTCTGCAGATATTATACTTCTTGAAAAGGATCTTATGGTTTTAGAGTCCGGAATCATAGAGGGACGAAAGACATTTGCAAACATGATAAAGTACATTAAGATGACGGCATCATCAAACTTCGGAAATATGTTCTCGGTTTTAGGTGCCAGCGCACTTTTGCCTTTCCTGCCTATGGAGAGTATGCATCTTATTTTGTTGAATCTGATTTATGACTCATGTTGCAGTGCTATTCCATGGGATAATGTTGATGAAGAATTTATTAAGTTACCGAAAAAATGGGACGCTTCAAGCATAGGCAAATTTATGGTGTGGATAGGGCCTACAAGTTCAATTTTTGACTTTGCAACATTTGCATTTATGTATTTTGTTTTCTGCCCGCATTTTGTAAGCCATGGAGTAACATATAATAATCTTGCAAGTCATTTTACCGGTGATAAGCTTAATATGATAAGAGCTTCTTATGTTGCAATGTTTCAGGCAGGATGGTTTGTGGAGTCGATGTGGAGTCAGTCATTGGTTATACATATGATTCGTACAATGAAGTTGCCTTTTTATACAAAGTCGCGCCTCTACACAGCTTACATTACTGAATTTCTTTCGGAATAATCTTTATTACAATTATTCCGTTTACACTGCTTGGTAAAGTACTGGATTTTCATCATTGCCTTTTATCATTCTTTTTATTTCTTTTACCATGTGTATTGGCATACATGATACTTGTAACAGTAGTAGTAAAAGTATTTATATTCACTGTCACAAAGAGTGGTTGTAACAGTGAACAAAGCCCTTATAAATTATTTTTGTTGTAGATCCGCCTTCGGTGTAGCTACCATTGACCAGTTGGAATGGTAGATAACAAAGCCGGGAGCGGCACCTGCAACTTTTTTTATTTTTTTCTTTTGGATGTAGTCAACTTCCACTTTTTCGGAATCTTTTGCTTTTGAATAAAAAGGCTGCAAGTGCTGCGGCTTCTTCATATGCTCTATCAGGCAAATCCTCTTCATTGTTTGATTTTAAAATTACATGTGATCCCGGTATACCCTTGGCATGAAACCACCAGTCATTTCCGGTAGCAACTTTAAAGGTAAGCTCTTCATTTTGATAATTATTCTTACCCACATATATATCATAACCGTCAGTTGAAATATAGTGATATGGATGAGATGTACTCTTTTTTTGTTTACCCGAAGAATGTTTTTTGATATAACCGAAGTCTACAAGCTCCTGACGAATCTGTGAAAGACTCTCATCATCACTTGAAACGTCAAGTGCGGTCTGTATGGAGAGAAGGTGCTCAATATCATTTTTGGTATTTAAAAATCTCTTCGCTGAGTGCCTTTGTAGTTCGACTGAGTTTTGCATACTTATCATAATATTTCTTTGCATTTTCCTTTGCGGATTTGTTCTTATCAAGAGGAATTGTGATTTCCTTATTATCATCATAGAAGTTTTCTGTGGTAAAGGAACTCTCCTCCTTTAAGGCTGTATCCGTAAGTATTTAAAAAGGTCTCCGTATACTCTGTAAATATCCTTTTATCAGCATCTTGAAGCTGTTTTTTTCCTGCAGGTCATACTTTTTACTTGCTCTTTTCAAGTGCGGTATTTACAATACGTCGCAAATCCGAACTCTTTTGCCTGTTAAGCACAAAGACTTCTCTGGAAGAGTAGAAATCATATAGCATCTTGCTTACAGAATCATAGGATTCTTTTTTATATTCCTCACTGTTATACGAGAAAAGTTCAACAGAAGAAAACTCAAGAGCTTCTTCTTTTTTATATACTATATTCAGCGAAAAGTTGTGAGCATTTATATCATCAAGTAAATTTTTATTGTATGAAAGAGATGAGTATACTCAAGTTCACTAAGAGATGTGGAAGGAGCTATGAGGAAAGAGAAGCTCGTAAAACTATTTCCTCAGCTATAAGTGGACTGATACCTGCAAAGTTCATATAAATTGACTTTGACAGAGCATATTCCTTTGATTTTAAAATCTCTATAAACTCCTCAAGTTCAGTATCTAATAAATCTTTTTTCTTTAATTCATCAGGCAGGAAATATTCTCTTCGGGAAGTACTTCTTAGAGAGCTCATATTTGCGGAGATTCGTTTTTATAGAATCAATTATTTTATTATTTTCATCAGTAAAGATTATATTGGAATGCTTTTCCCATTATCTCTACATACATGCATTTATGACTTAGATCACCCAGTTCATTTAAATGTTCCAGTTTAAAGCAAAGTATTCTCTCAAGGCCCATTTGAAATATGTCGGTTATTTTTTTGCCGTTCCGATATATTTTCTAAGTAACATCAAAAAGCCGGAGCAACCTTTGGAGCAGGTTTATTTACATCCGTAAGGTATACAAGTGGAAGTGAAGCACTTGCAGATACCAAAAGTCTATAAGTTTTTGCATTATTTTTAATTGTAAAAATAAGTTCGTTTTTCTTCCGGCATGGAAATTTTTGAAATTCTGCCGCCTACAAGCTGTGTATTCAATTCATATGATAAATTTGATATTACTATGCCGTCAAAAGCCATTTTATTACCTCTATCCTAAACTTAAATCTCATAGTAATTTTAAAAATACATTATACCACAGTATATCTATATATACTGCATTATTTAGAGAAATAAATGAAACTGAAACTTATAGATATTATGTTTTTAATAATAATTATGCAACAAAAATATTGAATGTAATTTTCATCACTTTGTTAAAAAAACTTGAACAAAAGTTATTTTAGGATATTACAAAAATTTATATTGATGTAGAAAAATTGTATGTATTCATAATAAAACACAAAAAATCCTTTATTATTTATATTCACTATGATAGAATAACAAGCATAATGGATGAAAAATACACAAAAATACACATATCAATATATATTCTCATTTATTATTGTCTGAAAAATATAAGAAAAAATGTTAAATAAGTCTGTAGTAAGGGTTTGAAAACTCTTTTTACATCTTTGAGTTAGGTAATACTTACTAATTAAAGCAATTATCATCAATGCATAAATTTACAGAAAATAATTTGGAAGGAATATCAAATTGATTGTCTTTAGAAAGGAGGAATTAAAAAGTATAGTTTACTAAGATTATTTTTCATTCCATATAATATTAGATGTTACTACACTTATACTAGAGGGGGTACTTATTTTGTGAAAAGAACATTCAATAGAATAGCTACATTGATGTTTGCTTCTACATTAGCATTCATGATTACATTTCCAAGCCAAGGGGCTGTTACAAAGGGGAAGTGGGAATTATCAGGTGATACCTGGAAGTTTTATAATGAAAAGAATGAAGTCCATAAGGGCTGGGTTGAAACTTCTTCAGGGTGGTATTATCTTGATCCTGAAACAGGAGACATGAAGACCGGATGGCAAAAATATAAATGGAGTAGATTATTATTTTGACTCTGACAAGGATGGGGTATCGGGACATATGCATACAGGATGGTATAAAAATCCGGAAGGCAAATGGTATTTTTTCAATCCTGATCCTGCAACAGGTGGAGGAATGCTTACCGGATGGCAGTGGATAGACGGATATTGCTATTATTTTGATCCTACACCGGGAAAAGATTGTGGAGTAATGGTTGTCGGTAAGACCACACCTGACGGATTTAAGATTAATGAAAACGGTCAATGGACTGATGACTCAGGAAAGTACAGTATGTTGCAGGAAAGGGGTTCTTAACAAGTAATTCCGAAACTACCGGAGGAGGTTCCAATACTTCTACCGACACATCAAAAGATTCCAAGTCAAGGAGAGAAAAATCATCAGGAGGAGTATGGCAGTCAAGCAATCCAAATGAAAAGCCGAAAACACCTGAAAACAAGGAAGAGAGTAAGCCAAGCGAAAAGCTGAAAACACCTGAAAACAAGGAAGAGAGTAAGCCAAGCGAGAAGCCGAAGGCACCTGAAAATAAGGAAGAGAGTAAGCCAAGCGAGAGTGAAAAACCGAAGGCACCTGAAAATAAGGAAGAGAGTAAGCCAAGCGAGAGTGAAAAACCGAAGGCACCTGAAAATAAGGAAGAGGGTAAGCCAAGCGAGAGCGAAAAAGCCTAATACACCTGAAAATAAGGAAGAGAATAAGCCAAGTGAGAGTGAAAATGCTCTTACGGACGGTGAATGGTATGGAACAGCTACCTGGAGCAGATACAAACTTCAAAGAGGTTCAAATATCGTTAAGGTAACTATAAAGGACGGAAAAATCGAGAAGGTAGATTCTGTAGTATACACAGATGATGATAGAATAGCGGGAAGCTATGAGAGAAAGAGAGATTATCTTCTTGAGAAATTTAAGGGACTTGAAAATGTTGACGGAATCAAAAAGCAGCTAAGTGATAGAAAGGGCGAAATTTTTGATGCGGTCAGTGGAGCAACAGAAACAGCACAGGGACATGTAAGTGCTGTGGAGAATGCCCTTGAGAGATCAAAGAAGTTTAAAAAGACCAAAAATGTTCAAAAGAATTGACTATATTGAGTTTAAAAACAAGACCTGACAGTGTTGCAACAGGTCAGAGCCTTGATCTTTCAAAAAAACAGTGCTTAAGCTTCATTTAAAAGGGTGGAGAGGTAAAAAGAAATAACACCTTCAGAGTTTGAAGAGTATGGAATAGTTACCGATCCTCTACATGGAAGCGCATTGCCGTCATTACTTGAGTTTGTGCATGTACATTTTAAGAATGCGGATTCTCTTATAGATATACAAAAGTGAGATTCAGGTAAGAAAGAAACTTGGTAAAAAATATCCTGATAAGATAGTGATTTCGCATGAGAGCGGAGAAACAAAGGATATCACATTAAGTAAGGATGAATATCGCTATATAGTTGAGGCTAATGGAAAGATAAAAGAAATGACAATCTTTGCAGGAGCGGAAGAACTCGGAAAGGCAAAGTATGACAGAGATCTTTCACAGTGGCGCTTCAATATGAAGGAGATAGAACATCCGGGATATGATGCATGGGGATATGATGTATATGCTGTAATAGTTGATGTATCAAAGGATACCTCGGAGATAGCATCATTTGCCCTTGAGACGAAGCTTATAAAGAAGAACTACTATGTAGGAGACAGTCTTGAAATCGGAGGACTTGAGATAAATGCCGTAACACAGAACGGAAACAATAAGGCATTTGTAGGCTGGGAAGCATGCAAGATGGGAGGATTCACCTCAGATCCTGATAACGGATATGTATTTACAAGTGCTGATATAGGTGAGAAAAACAATCACTATCAAAAAGACTATAGGTGGACAGACTGTAGAAAAAACATTTACGGTAAATGTATCCGATCCAAAGAAGCAGGCACCTGCAAAGATTGAACTTTATGCAGGCGAGAAGAAGCTTACAACAGTAAATGTAGACTTTAATAAATTTAGAGAGGCTCAAGGTTATTTAAAGATATTTAATGTTGAGATACCTAAAGAGTATGAAAACTGGACTAAGGATACATTCACTGTAAAAGCCTATAATGAGGAAGGAGTATTGCTTTGAGAGCAAGGTAGGAAAGAAATACTCTGTACTTACAGTAGACTTTGCCAACTACAGAGCATTCCATGAAAGCGGCGGCTATGTATGGATAGGCTTTAAGTTTGTAGAAACAGCTGCAAGCCAAAGTGAATATATGGACGGTGAATGGTATGGAACAGCTACCTGGAGCAGATACAAACTTCAAAGAGGTTCAAATATCGTTAAGGTAACTATAAAGGACGGGAAAAATCGAGAAGGTAGATTCTGTAGTATACACAGATGATGATAGGATAGCGGGAAGCTATGAAAGAAAGAGAGATTATCTTCTTGAGAAGTTTAAGGGACTTGAAAAATGTTGAAGAAATCAAAAAGCAGCTTAGTGAGAGAAAAAGGCGGATTTTGATGCAGTCAACGGAGCAACAGAAACAGCACAGGGACATGTAAGTGCTGTGGAGAATGCCCTTGAGAGATCAAAAGAAGTTTAAAAAGACCAAAAAGGTTCAAAGAATTGACTATATTGAGTTTAAAAACAAGACCTGACAGTGTTGCAACAGGTCAGAGCCTTGATCTTTCAAAAACAGTGCTTAAGCTTTATTTAAAGGGTGGAGAGGTAAAAGAAATAACACCTTCAGAGTTTGAAGAGTATGGAATAGTTACCGATCCTCTACATGGAAGCGCATTGCCGTCATTACTTGAGTTTGTGCATGTACATTTTAAGAATGCAGATTCTCTTATAGATATACAAAGTGAGATTCAGGTAAGAAAGAAACTTGGTAAAAAATATCCTGATAAGATAGTGATCTCATATGAGAGCGGAGAAACAAAGGATATCACATTAAGTAAGGATGAATATCGCTATATAGTTGAAGCTAAGGGAAAGATAAAAGAAATGACAATCTTTGCAGGAGCGGAAGAACTCGGAAAGGCAAAGTATGACAGAGATCTTTCACAGTGGCGCTTCAATATGAAGGAGATAGCCCATCCGGGATATGATGCATGGGGATATGATGTATATGCGGTAGTAGTTGATGTATCAAATGATACCTCGGAGATAGCATCATTTGCGCTTGAGACAAAGCTTATAAAGAAGAACTACTATGTAGGAGACAGCCTTGAAATAGGAGGACTTGAGATAAATGCCGTTACACAGAACGGAAACAATAAGGCATTTGTAGGCTGGGAAGCATGTAAGACGGGAGGATTCACCTCAGATCCTGATAACGGATATGTATTTACAAGTGCTGATATAGGTGAGAAAACCATCACTATCAAAAAGAGCATAGGCGGACAAACTGTAGAAAAAGACATTTACGGTAAAATGTATCCGATCCAAAGAAACAGGCACCTGCAAAGATTGAACTTTATGCAGGCGAGAAGAAGCTTACAACAGTAAATGTAGAATTTAATAAGTTTAGAGAGGCGCAGGGGTATTTAAAGATATTTGATGTTGAGATACCTAAAGAGTATGAAAACTGGACTAAGGATACCTTCACTGTAAAAAGCTTACAATGAGGACGGAGTACTGCTTGAAACAAAGTAGGAAAGAAATACTCTGTACTTACAGTGGACTTTGCCAACTACAGAGCATTCCATGAAAGCGGCGGTTATGTATGGCTAGGATTTAAGTTTGTGGAAACACCACAGAAAGAGCAGGTATTACCGGCTGCAGTTGAATTATATGATAAGCAGGAACTTATTTACAATAAAACAGGCATTACAAAGCAGGAGTTTGAAGGAAGTAATGCACATTTAGTGCTGGATGTCACAATACCTAAAAAAGTATGAGAATAAATGGAATGAAGATACATTTACAGTAAAAAGTACTTGATTCAAATGGCATACAGCTTAATTACAGCCTTACAAAGAGCGACAATATTTTTAAATATCAAACTTGTAGATTATCACAGCCTGCAGTTTGGAAACGGAAGTATAGGGACTTAGGTTTAAATACGAAGGTGGTGAAAGTGAAGCCGAAACTATAAAAGACTGCAAAGGGAGAGGCTCAGATGGAGACTTTCTTCTATAAGGCAAAAGTTTTGGTAACATATAATGAAAACCGGTAAAATTATAAAGGTTGAAGATGACGGCACAAACCCGAAATAAAATAACAGAGTTTTCTGGAATATGTCGCTTTGAAATGTTTGATAAACTTGTAGGTAAAACAAAGGACAGCGTGGATACCGTTGATGCCGTTACAGGAGCAACACTTTCATCAAATGCTATTAAAAATGCCGTAAGGACGCATTCCCTAAGCCACCCGTATCCGAAGAAACCAATATGGATAAATTGGATCTGGTAGTGGACGGAAAAGACACATACTTATTATTACAAAAAGTATGATCCTAAAAAAATACAGAATATGACATTTATTGTAAATGGCAAGGGATGTAAACCAATAAGGCTAATCTGGTAAGAAACCCATATGTACCTAAGGTATACTACTATGTAGAGGATGATCAAAAACTTACAGGAAATCTATATGGTACTGCTGATTTCCCATATTCATACTTCTATTTAAGAGAGCTTTTAGCTATAAGAAGCGCACCTACATTCGGAGGTGATCCGACGATAGGTCAGGAGCCTACCCATTGCAGACGATGAGCTTTGGGGAAGATATGATTCAGTAAGTTCTTCAAAGATAGAAAACTATGGCAAATTTGCCACAGCGGCTTACACTGATAAGACTAAGACAGGATATAAAATTAAAGGGGTTAAAACACCGGTTCAGGTAGATGCCGATTTGTATGCAAAGGTAAAACTTTTGGCGGCAGTAGGTGCGGAAAATCATACAGCACTTATTCCGGCAATTACAAGCATGACTGCTCGATTCCGTTACCGGAATAAGCAGAGAAGTTACAAAAACAGAATTGCCTACTTATAAGGTTATTAATTATGATTCTACAATCTCCGAAATGAAGGCAAGTGAGAATACTCCTGAAATAAGTACCAATTCTTCAGATGTAAGAGTTTCACTCACAGATCAAAGTGAGTATGGAAATTATCAAATCAACCTTGAAGGTCTGCCTGAAGAAATAAAGACTGATAAGAATGTACTTGGTGTAACATTTGAGGCAGGGAAGCAGCAAGAGAAATGCTAAAGTTTTCGGATTATCGCATGTTGACAATATTATTGCTGACGGTGAGCTTGCATTCTCGGTGGAGATGGGCAAATATGGCGGCAATTTGGCACATAAGCGTTTTGCTTCATTACCGGGTGATAAGATTTACAAAATTACATATTTACTGAGTGATCACAAGAAGTTTGAGATAGACGGATTGGAATTATATATTCCGAAGAGACTTCGCAGCAACCATATACCGGCTATATCATCAAAAACAGAGTTTAGTGTGGAAAACGGGGCAGATGTAACATTCGATATGAGAAAGATGCCTTATGAGGGATATGAGATTGGAGATTTATTCTTCGGTTCAAAAGATAATGCTAAGAAACTTGTTGAAGGAAGCGATTATACATTTGATAAAACAAATAAAACTCTTTCAATAAAGAGTACGGAAAACACTCGTGTGGGAGAGTATACAGTGATCTTAAAAAGATGCAAATAAAAAGACGGATACTGCTCCACAAGCTTTTAAGTTTGAACTTGGTGAAGTAAAAAGAGAAAGAAGAAGGACAGGACAATATAGTAAAAGATGTTGTAGAGAATGTTACAATGTTCGGATACTATGCAAGCCTCAGAGTAACCTTCAATAAAAAGACCGGAGTTATTGTAAGTGTAGAAGACAATGAAACAAGCCCGGGAAATAATGCCGGATTCTGGTCAAATGCATTAAGAATGTTGCCTGATTTTGTCGGAAAGAAAGCATCTGAAATTGATTCTGTAGACAGTATAAGCGTGCAACAGTGTCATCAGTTGCTATAAAAAGCTGTTAAAAAGCCTTTGCAGACCAAAGTGGCTTTAGAATGGCAAACAGAGATATGGCTGCACAGCAGAGACTTGCTACAGACAGTAATGCCACAAATCCTGTAGAAGGAAAAAGAAATGATTCAGAGAATGATAGAGAAGATTTAACAATTTCTCCAAATCATGCAGGAAGAAAAGGCATTATGAAAAATAAAAATCTTGGAACTGTATGATCCTAAAAATCTGATTGTTAAATAGTAAATATTTACTTTTCAAGAAAGGCGATGCTTTATGTGGGCATCGCTTTTTATTTATTTTACCATTACAATATGGACATTGAGTTTTAACAATGATTGTGATATTATAAAAAGCAGTTTGTCTATAAAAATAGAAGGCATTGCCTAAGAATAAGTGAGGTGTATTATGGCTGTAGCATCATTTATAGGAAGTTTAGTTAAGGCTATCATTTTTTTGGAATTTTAGCTTTTATAGGGTATAAAGCTGGGCAAAAAAAGTAAGAGATATGAGAAAAGGAAAAGTAACAGATATATGAGTAACAAAAAAATTTTTAACAGTGAAAACAGGGGGTAAACAAAATAAAGGGAAGAAATTCCTTGATTTTTCGAGAGTAAGGGGTCATTTGGTAATGAAGAGCTTCTCTTTGGTTCCTCACAATGATAATTCACTATTACTAATCAATTCAGGTATGGCACCGCTCAAGCCATACTTCACAGGTCAGGAGATACCGCCAAGAAGAAGAGTATGTACATGTCAGAAATGTATTCGTACAGGAGATATTGAGAATGTAGGAAAGACAGCAAGACATGGTACATTCTTTGAAATGCTTGGAAACTTCTCATTTGGAGATTATTTTAAGCATGAGGCTATCGCATGGACATGGGAGTTTTTAACAGAGGTGGCAGGTCTTGATGCAAACAGACTTTATCCTTCAGTATATTTAGAGGATGATGAAGCATTTGAGATTTGGAATAAAGAGATAGGTATTCCGCCGATAGAATATTTAAGTTCGGAAAAGAGGATAACTTCTGGGAGCATGGAGAGGGACCTTGTGGACCTTGTTCAGAAGTATACTATGACAGAGGTGAAAAGTACGGTTGCGGTAAGGAAAGCTGTACCGTAGGTTGTGACTGTGACAGATATATGGAAGTATGGAATAATGTATTCTCACAGTTTAACTCAGACGGAAAGGGCAATTATACAGAGCTTATCCAAAAGAATATAGATACAGGTATGGGACTTGAAAGACTTGCGGTAGCGCTTCAGGATGTAGAGTCCATATTTGAGGTTGATACTATAAAGAATCTTCTTGACAGAGTTGCAGATTTGGCAAAAACATCATACAAAGAAGATGCAAAAAAGGATATATCACTTCGTCTTATTACAGACCATATAAGATCATGCACATTTATGATTTCAGATGGTATTATGCCAAGTAATGAAGGTAGAGGATATGTACTCAGAAGACTTTTAAGAAGAGCCGCAAGACATGGAAGAATGCTTGGAATAAAGGATACTTTCTTAGCTTCTCTTGCAAACACAGCAATAGAGCTTTCAAAGGACGGTTATCCTGAGCTTGAAGAAAAGAAGGAGATGATCCTTAAGGTTCTTACTGAGGAAGAGAACAAGTTTGATAAGACCATAGATCAGGGACTTTCAATCCTGGCAGAAATAGAAGAGAACCTCACAAAGAGCGGTGAAAAGGTGATTTCAGGTGAGGATGCATTCAGACTCTATGATACATACGGTTTCCCTCTTGATCTTACAAAAGAGATAATTGAAGAAAAGGGCTTCAGTGTAGATGAGGCAGGCTTTAATAAGGCTATGGAGGCTCAGAGAAATCAGGCAAGAGCAGCCAGAAAAGCTACAAACTATATGGGAGCCGATGTTACTATATATCAATCACTTGATCCGAAGCTTACTACAGTGTTTGAAGGTTATGACAGCCTTCTTGATACAGGTAAGATAACCGCACTCACTACAGAGGATGAAATAGTGGAGGCTATTGCAGAGGGTGATCATGGAACAATTATCCTTGATAAGACTTCATTCTATGCTACCATGGGTGGTCAGAATGCGGATATCGGTGTGATAAAGAAAGATGATGCCGTATTTAATGTGGTGGATGTTATCAAGCTTGCAGGTGATAAGATCGGTCATGTAGGATTTGTAAGTCAGGGAATGTTTAGGCTTGGAGATACAGTGGAAACTGTTGTAGATTCTGAAAAACAGAAAGAAAACAGCTGCAAACCACTCTGCAACTCACCTTTTACATAAGGCACTTAGAGAGGTGCTTGGAAACCATGTCGAGCAGGCAGGAAGCTATGTGGCTGCAGACAGACTTAGATTTGACTTTACACATTTTAAGAGCCTTTCAAGAGAAGAGATTGCAGAGGTAGAGGCACTTGTAAATGTAGAGATAAATAAAGCTCTTCCGGTAGTTACAGATGTAATGAATGTGGAGGATGCTAAAAAGAGCGGTGCTATGGCGCTCTTTGGTGAAAAATATCAGGGCGATGTGAGAGTTGTAAGCATGGGAGATTTCTCAAAGGAGCTTTGCGGCGGTACTCATGTACATAACACATCGGATATAAAGCTTTTCAAGATTCTTTCAGAGAACGGTATTGCAGCAGGTGTAAGAAGAATAGAAGCTCTTACAGGTGACGGTGTTATCGAATTCTATCAGGATATAGAAAACAGAATGCAAAAAAATGGCCGAGCTTTTAAAAACAGGTGAATCTGAACTTGTTGCAAAGGCTGAGAGCTTACTTGATGAGATGAAAGCACTTAAGTCCGAGAATGAGAAACTCAAAAGCAAAACTTGCAAGTGAAGCACTGGGAGACAGCACCGAAAATATCGAAAACAATAAACGGTATTAAGTTTATTGCAATGCAGGTAAGCGGTGTTGAAATGAATGAGCTTAGAAATCTAGGTGATAAGCTTAAGAATGATGTTGATGAGGGTATGGTTGTACTTGCATCAGATGTTGACGGTAAGGTAAATCTTTTATGTATGGCAGGTGATAATGCACTTAAGGCCGGAGCACATGCCGGAAATATCATCAAAGCAATTGCTACACTTGTAGGTGGCGGCGGCGGTGGTAGACCGAATATCGCACAGGCAGGCGGAAAGAATCCTGCAGGTATCAAGGATGCACTTGATAAGGCAAAGGAAGAGTTTAAATCACAGTTGGCATAGGGGGACGGCAATATGCGTATTATATGTGCAAAAGATTATAAAGAAATGAGTGAAATGGCGGCAGACATAATAGGTGCACAGATACTTTTAAAACCTGACGCCGTACTTGGACTTGCCACAGGTTCAACGCCTATAGGCACATATGAAGAATTGGTAAGAAGATATGAGGCAGGCAGACTTGATTTTGGTAAAATTAAAACTGTAAATCTTGATGAGTACAGAGGGCTGACAAGGGATAACGATCAAAGCTATTATTATTTTATGCATACACATCTTTTTGACCATATAAACATAAATAAAAAAATAATACAAATGTACCTGACGGTATGGAGCCTGATGCACTTAAGGCAGGTCAGGACTATGAAAATATCATAAAATTACGGTGGAATAGATTTACAGCTTCTTGGACTTGGTAATAACGGGCATATCGGTTTTAATGAGCCGGGTGATGAATTTATTGACAAGACTCATGTAGTAGATTTGACACAGAGTACAATAGAGGCTAATAAGAGATTCTTTGAAAGTATAGATGATGTTCCGAAGCAGGCATATACTATGGGTATCGGAAGTATTATGAGAGCAAAACGTGTACTTATGGTGGTAAACGGTAAGGGAAAGGCTGAAATTGTAAAAGAAGCATTCTTTGGACCTATTACACCTAAGGTACCTGCGTCTATATTGCAGTTACATAATGATTTTATTCTGATAGGAGATGCGGAGGCTTTGTCATGCTTATAAAAAAATGCGATAGTGTTTGATCCGGACAGAGTGTTTAGAAACAGAGAGATACATATTTCAGGAGAGAAATTTTCAGAAAGCTCATTCATGAATCTTGGGTTTACATCTGAAGATGATAAGAAGCAGGTGGATGCTACAGGACTTTATGCAATACCGGGACTCATAGATATACATTTTCACGGATGCATGGGCGATGATTTTTGTGATGCAAAGGAAGATACAATAAAAACATAGCAGAATATGAGGCTAAAGTAGGAGTGACAAGTATTTGTCCTGCCACCATGACTATTTCTAAAAGATGAACTTAAAAGAAATAATGAAAAAGCTGCTGCGTATGACGGTGATACAGGTGCCAAGCTTGTGGGTATAAATATGGAAGGACCTTTTATAAGTGCGGCAAAAAAAGGTGCTCAGTCATCAAAGTATATATTAAATACGGACGTGGATTTCTTTAATGAATTAAACGAGTTGTCAGGAAATCTTATTAAGCTTGTAGATATCGCTCCCGAAGGAGATGGTGCTATGGATTTCATAGCAGGCGTAAAGGATAAAGTTGTAGTATCGATTGCACATACTATGGCAAATTATGATATAGCAGCAAAGGCTTTTGAAGAGGGAGCATCTCATGTTACTCATCTTTACAATGCTATGCCTCCTTTTACACACAGAGAACCGGGGGTAATAGGTGCAGCTATTGACAATGACAGAGTATGCGTAGAGCTGATTTGTGACGGTATTCATATACATCCTGCTGTAGTAAGAGCTACATTTAAAATGTTCGGAGATGAGAGGGTCATACTTATCAGTGACAGTATGAGAGCATGTGGACTTAGTGACGGAGAGTATACACTGGGCGGTCAGAAGGTATTTGTTACGGGAAGAAAGGCCGTACTTGATGATGGAACTATTGCAGGTTCTGTTACAAATCTTTTGAATGTATGAAGAGGGCGGTACAGGATATGCATGTCAGACTTGAGGATGCTATAGCTGCCGCTACAATAAATCCGCAAAACAAATTGGAATTTACGATAAAGTAGGAAGTATCGAAGAAGGAAAAATATGCGGACCTTGTTTTTAATGGATAAGTCATTAAACATAAAAAGCTGTGTATGTACATGGTAAAGAAATATATAGTGAGCTATAAATTGTGTGAGGCGAAGTAAAAACTTCGCCTTTTTATATATTATTATCAGATTATATATAAAATTGACAAGTTTATTCAGATATTTTGAATAAAAGTGTTATATAGGAATAATATATCATTTGAATTACATAAGTTTAGATAAGTAAATAATATGAATTATAATATAAAAAAGTTGTACATTTATTCAAATTGTGCTAAAATTTCAAGTGTGAGCTTTATTGAAAATACGTTGTTTTCTAAGGGAGGTTTTCTTGAATGAGTGTACAATTATTGGATAAGACTAGAAAGATTAACAAGTTATTACACAATAATAATTCACAGAAAGTAGTATTTAATGATATATGTGACGTATTATCAGAAATACTCGAGGCAAATAGTCTTGTTATTAGTAAAAAGGGAAAGGTATTAGGAGTTGGAACACATAATGGTACATCTGAGATTACAGAGCTGATTGCTGATAAAGTAGGCGGCTTTATAGATGAAATGCTGAATGAAAGACTGCTCTCAATATTGTCCACAAAAGAAAAATGTTAATCTTGCAACACTTGGATTTGACGAGGAAAATGTAAACAGATTTCAGGCTATTATTAGCCCGATTGATATTGCAGGTTCAAGACTTGGTACTGTATTCATTTACAAAGAGGAGAAGGGCTTTGATATAGATGACATAATACTTAGTGAATATGGTACAACAGTGGTAGGACTTGAAATGATGAGAAGTGTTAATGAGGAGAATGCGGAGGAAAATAGAAAAATTGCTATTGTAAAGTCTGCTATATCAACATTAAGCTTTTCAGAACTTGAAGCTATAATACATATCTTTGAAGAACTTAGAGGCAATGAAGGTGTGCTTGTAGCAAGTAAGATAGCTGACAGAGTAGGAATCACAAGATCGGTGATAGTAAATGCACTAAGAAAATTTGAAAGTGCAGGAGTAATAGAAAGCAGGTCATCCGGCATGAAGGGTACTTACATCAAGGTAATAAACGATGTGGTATTTGCAGAGCTGGAAGAGGTAAAGAAGGATCAGGGTATCAAATAAAGTTAACATACTAAGGACCGGCACTGCCGGTTCTTTTTATAAAAACTACAATAGATATAGATCGTATGTTAATGATATAGTAGAGTAGATATGTGTGAGGTAAATGTTTCATGAAATATGATGAACTTGATTTTTGAATTTTTTTGAAAGTGAGCCTTCCTATCTTTTTGAAGAAGAAGCCGGGATTTGTAGTTATTCATATGAAAAAGATAATTTTAAAATATATGTTTCACTATCATATTATGAAGACTATATGAGTATAGACATTTCATATAAAAAGAGTACAGTTTACAGCGGTGAGATAACAAATATAGAAGAAATAAAGAAGTTTGATACAGATATACTTAAAGTAGTAACAGATAAAAATTGGATATTTCTAAAAAAATGGCCATGTATCGGGGTTATTTTTGATGAAAGGTTAGAATAGAAATTATATAATAAAATCTAAAGGGAGTATAAAATGCTGAAGATAGGTGAAAAAGTACCGTTTTGAAGATGATTTAAGTGACAGACAGAGTTGCCTTTTTGTTTGATAAAGAGGACGGCTCATGGTATGTAGATATAGGTTTTAAAGAGGGAGATTTCAGAGGTGAAATCATAGCACCGTCTATTTGTATAAACAGTATAGATTCCGATAAAAGTAGTGTAAAAGATCTTGTAGGAGAAACTTTTAGCGTAAATACATTGGAAGAATGTGATGAGAGAGAAGATACATTTTATATTTATGAATCGGAACCTATGGTCTCATATAGGCTTGAAATTATAGAGATAAAAGATGATAATGCTCATATAAGATGCAACGGAGTATTGATTGTTGACGGTTATGCCGACCCTATTGAAAAAGAGTATTTTGAAATTGACAGTCTGATACCGATAATAGAATCAGTAGATGATTGGAAAAAGTTCGAACTATAAAATATGAGGTAATACTATGGATAATATAAATTTTAATCTTCCCCAAAATGTATGAAAAGTTTTTAAAAGGAAATAAAGGGAAGTGACGGATTTTCAATAGAAAATACCGTGTGATGCTTTATGAAGAAGAAGATTTGCCGGAAAGAAATCTGACATATGAAGTTTTCGAATATGAGCCAGAATTTTTTATGATAGGTCAAGATGGAGATTTGGCTTTCTTTATAAAAAGGACTCGGACGATACCATATATAAAAAATGATTTAGGAGCACTGGGATCATGTGAAATGGAAGAGGTATCTTCTGACATATATGAGTTTATAGAGTATGTAAAAGAACATTATGAGATGCTTTGATTATATAAGGATGAAACATGAACGAATTTTTAAAAAGAATATATAAGCTTAAAAAGAAAACTTTGTAAAGCATCATGAAAATGAGGCAAGTGTATTGGCACTATATGAATTTGCGGACAGACTGAAAGAAAGAACCGAAAAAGAAGCTATGGAAGTACTGGTTGATGTCTATCAACTGCTTTATAAGATGGAAAGTGCATATAAACTGTAAGGAAAATATATATGATAAAGCTGACAGAAAACAGATTAAAAAGTTTTAGGTTTAAAAAGATTTAAATGAAAGCCATGGTGACAGATTTGCAACACCAAGGCCGTTAAATAAAGAGGAAAGGCTAAAAAGGGAAGAACGCAAAAAATTATTGCCGAAATTCAGATATCATCCCGATCCTTTGGAGACAGGTTCATTTATAGAAGGTGAAGCAAAAATATGTCCTTGTTGCGGTAAAGAAAGTAATACCTACTATGTAAAAAGGCCATATGCTGTAGATGATGTGGATTATCTTTGCCCTGTATGTATTTCAAACGGAGAAGCTGCAAAGAAATATGATGCCGATTTTATTCAGGATGTTGATGATGACTTTGTACCGGATAAGGAAAAGAGAGATGAACTCTTTTATAGAACACCGGGGTATTTAAGTTGGCAGGGTGAATATTGGCTTTATTGTTGTAATGATTACTGCGCATATCTTGGCAGCGTAGGAACAAAAAGAATTAAAAAGAAATGGGAATTGCAGAAGAAGTATTTGAAGAGTACAATAAACGAAACGAGTTTAATGATATGGAGGCATATCTGGAAAAAGACGGATCAATTTGTGGATATTTATTCAGATGTTTACACTGTAGAAAACATCATTTGTGGGTGGATGTCGACTGATATTTTTGATCGTGAGATTAGGGCGGACTTAATATCATATAAGGAATGATCAAAATGGAAAATTTAGAAATTTTTGAAAAAAGCTTGTAAATATTTTTTTCTGACAATATATTTTGAGTTTAAGGAAACGCTGTCTGAAAAAGATATTGATAATAAATGATAAAGGATTGGGAATTTGACAAGGGCAGTACAAAAGTATTTAAGGCTGATGAAACAGGAAGAAAGAAAAGATGCAAGTGTAGTATCGGATATCGTATTAAAGTAGAACTTACAGAAGCTGATGCAGAAACTGTATGGGATAATTTTTAATACATTTTTTTGAAAAACATATACTGCAGATATTGAAAGAATTTCAAATAATGAAGAACTGGGAAGATATGAGTTTATTGCAAAAATACTTTTAGGTGATGAAGTCAGATGCAGCATTTATCTTGCAAATGAATGGAATATAGCTCAGATTTGTATTTTAGGATATGTTTCCGAAGATATAAAAAAAGTGACTTAGAATAGGAGTATGGAATGAAATATATTAATTGCGGTAATATGCGAATCGGACTTGAAGCATTATATTTTCTTGACAATGCCTTGACTGACCCTTCAGAGGAATACCTTAGAATAATAACAAAAAGAAGAAAGTGAAACGGATTTAAGATATCTTATAGATAACGGCTCGACGATACCCTCTATGTTATTTTTTTACAGAAGATATAGTCTTAATAAAGGGATTTGCACATGAAAGCAGCCTCAGTCAATTTGCTAAGGAAAAGTTTGATAGAAGTATTATTGAAAAGATATATGAAGATGTTGATGAAAAATACAGAAAAACTTTTTCTGACTCTGAAATAGATGAAACAACATTTTTTTATTTGGTATGATGGAAAAATTTCATCAGAACAAGCTCTCAGATGATGACGGAAGCAACTGGATGATGGGATATATATGTGAAACATATGAGGATTTCAAAAGAATTTGTCTCAGATTACTATGAAATAGATTTTGATGAAAAAAATTGCTTGAAAAGTTATATACTGAAGGTGATCTTAGTGAGAATGAATTATCACAACTTATAGGGGGTTAACCTTAATGGAACTCATTGATTATATGAGAAAAAGAAACCAAATGACTAAGAACGAATGGGAAAGCTCTTTTTGAAACAGAGGAGCAGGAAATACTTGTACTAAGGCATGAGGGAGATATTACAAGTAAGAGAAACGGATTTTGGGAAGTAGCGGTTTGCTGTTTGGCTTTACAAGAGTTTGGAAACAGGAGAGCTTTTATAAAGAAGAGTGCTGTTTTTGTATTTGCAGCAAGTGAGGAAGAGTATTACAACCGCTTGATACCGGAATTTGATGAGGAAACAATTTATCATTTGAAGGTGCGTAAGAAATTGCCTGAGGAATTACCTAAGATTATGATAAAAAGACTTGATTTTCTTCTTGTGGATGTAACAGAAAAATGCAAATTGCCCTGAGCTTGAAGAGATTCTTGCAGAATACAAAAAGCCAATAATCATAGAGGATGATATATTAGGTGAACTGATATATAATAAAACTATAAACAGCTTTGAAGGGAAAAATTCTTTTGGCTTGATAAAAATATTGATATTTCATTGGATGTTGATAAAGACAATAAATCGGGAATCACAAAGGCAAGGAAAGCCATGAAAGAAATGTACTTGAGTGTTGAAAAATGGGATGCGAATATGAGAACATTTGCAGCGAGAAAGCTTATAGATCTTGCAAGAGATTGGTGTGAATCTGAGGAAGAAGCCGCAAAAATCACAGAAGAAAAGTTTTGCAAAGAGAATTACTATAGAGTCGATTTCTATGACATCGGGAGGTTCGTTTAGTGCATATTTCGGAGATGATAATATTTTTGCAGGCCATTGTATAATAGTTAGCGGAAGCCTGAAAAAAGGCATTACATCTGCAAGTATGGGAGGCTGAGAGGATAGTTTAACATATATGATAAGAGAAATTAATATATCAGATGCGCAAGAAATACAAAAATATGCAAAGTTGCCTTAGGTTATGATGTTGATATAAGCACAGTAAGGAATCAAATAAATAAATTATCTTACGATAACAAAACATCATATTATTGCGGTATATGAAGATGATAATATACAAAGTTATCGGATTTGTTCATGCCCAAGTATATGAAAGCGTGTATAGTGATACCGGACTTAATATATTGGGTTTAGCGGTGGATCCTGATTTCGGGTAATGGGGTCGGTAAAAATTAATTGGTTATATTGAAAAATATGCTATGGATAACGGTATTTCATTTATCAGACTGAATTCGGCAAATCATCGTGTAGAAGCACATAAATTCTATGAGAATATAGGATACAAATCCGATAAGCTGCAAAAAAGATTTATAAAATATTTTAATATTTAAGGAGAAAATAAAATGGGACTTAGAGCAAATTATCAGTATTTAAGTGATAAGGATTTGATGAAACTTAAAAATTTTGACAATGAGGATGATATTTTTGAAGCAGTGGAAGATTGGAATGAGGAGGCTGAAATACTGCTTGATATTGATAAGAACTGGGATCTTCTTCACTATATGATGACAGGAATAACTGCCTCAGAACCTGTAGAAGACGATCCACTTAGTGAAGCTGTAGTTGGTATGAATTCTATAGAGAAAATAGAAGATTTTATAGCCTATATCGAAAAGGATAGAGTTTCCGATATATTAAAAGCACTTGAAGATTTTGATATGGAAAGTGCATTGGAAAGCTTTAGTCTGGAAGAAGGAAAAGAAGCGGAACTTTATCCGGATATTTGGGATTATGATGATGAGGAAGAAGAAATAAAAAGAAGATCTTCTTGATTGTTTTGAAAGAATGAAAGAGTTCTATAAGGAAATATTGGAGGCAGACGGAAATGTCTTGGTTACAATCTATTAAGGATTTAAAAATATTTATTGTTTCTTCTTGTACCTGTGGGAATATATCTGGTGGTTATCGGCATAAAAAAAGTCAGATTATTTGCCAAGGCTAAGATGATATATGAAATTCCTGTCAGCTCCATAGACGGAAGCTTTAGACTTGAGGATGGCGGTAAATATGATATATGGCTTTCGGGGAAAAGTATTCAGTATCTCCATATATAATTTAGATATTAAACTAAAAATAATGCTACAGGAGAGTTTGTACAATTATATCCGGATTCTTTTAGGACTACGACAAGCAGTATTAAGGATGCCAGAGTTAAACTGTATACATTTGATGCGGATAGAGGAAGCTATAATATCTCATTAACGGACAGTGTAGAAGAAAGAGAAAATATTATAAATAACAGGGTTATTGATTATAAGAAAGTTCTCCATACAGATTCGTGAAAATGTTAAGGGGCTAACTATATTCGTAGGGTTCTTTGTGTATTATATTTGGATTTATGGCTATTGATGTAGGATTGATATTCCTCTTTTATATAAATTTTAAGGAGAAGAGTATGCAAATAAAAAGTTTATATGGGTAGAAGCAGTATGTGTATGGGAGATGATAAACGCACCTAATCCGGATACATTTATTTTTGCCTGACACATTGGAAAAGTTTGTAAGCATTGTGGATGATAAGTTGCCTTTTAGAAGGTGGGATTGTTATCTTGGAAAAATATGAAAAATAGATCCACCGGATTCGTGGCTTGAGGACGGAATATTCGTTTGGAAAAATAGAATCCGGACAGAGAACTCCGATAGTTGCAAGGTGTTATAATGACAAAGGAGAAGTTTTTATAAAACATGATCCAAATTGGCATGAAATCATTGCAAATTATCCATATGTTTATTTTTATAAGAGAAATGATTAAGATAGGTAATAAATATAAAGTAAAAAGATATATTCGGATTTAAGTCAGGTGATATTATAAAACTTAGAGATAAAGGGTTTCAGGCTTACTATGGCGAATATAATTTTATGTTTACAGATATGGAAAATAGAAATATTTGTGTGGTTTTAAGAGGCGATGATGAAGGGATATGAAAATATATCGTCATTTAGATGAATATTTTGAGGAGTTGTATGATAACACGAATTTATAGCTTGAGGCAAAATGTCAACTTGGAGTGGCATAAGAAAAACTTTTGGAAAGTGAATATCTGGCAGAGAGCTTAAAGGGACATATCAGCTATTTTTGCAACATCTCATAGCAGATCCTCGGATCATGAGGGCAGGGCAGCTATAAGATATAACGGCAAAGAGATTATAAAGGGTTGTTATTATCATAATTGGACAAAAGCGGCGTCATTTCCAAAAGATGAAAAATATGAAAGACGTATGAGAGAAGAGTTTGCTTTTATGGATGATACAGCTATAAAGCTTGGAGTATTCGATCAAAGATGCTTGATGGTATAGGCTTTGAAAGGAAATATATGGATTTTATAATAGCCGAAGAAGGTGTACCTGTAAGTGTAGGTTGTTACGGGGCAACAATTGCTTATTTTGGAAGTGAGATTGAATTAAACTATGAAACGGAGCCACCGATGGGGGATTTTATTTTTTCGGCTAAGCTTCCTCTATTAGATAAAGAACTTCCATTTTGGATGTATGGAAGAAATTTTGTATTTTTAGATGCATATTATGTGATTGTAGAGAGTGTTAAAAAGAAAACCTGGGATCCTATAACGACCGTAATCGTTGATATTCACAGAGGAAAATATGCAAGTCTTAATCATTGGTATAGTGATATATCAGTGGAAGATGAAGTTGTACTTAAAAACAGGTATGACAAAAAGTGTACTTACATTAAAGAGCGTGGACGAATTGGAATGGATACAATTATAGTTATAAAGGGGCGATTTTCGCCTTATTTTAAAATCTCTTGTAATATTTTTCAACCATTTATAGCTCTTATAATGCTTATATACAAATGGAATCTTTACAAACTCATCAGTGCAAATAAGGAAAATATACCCACATTGGAGGAAGCTTAAGAACAAAAGCTGATATAAAGCCAAGTGGAACCGAATAGCACCACATGTCTATGATATCACAGAAAAATCCCCATTTGGAATCACCACCCGACCTGAATACACCACAAATCATTGCAGTATTGAATGCCTGACCAACTATATAATACATATTTATAAAAAAAGCATTATACTAAGATAACTCTGTGCAGTAGGAGTTAAACTCAGCCATAGTGAAAAATACCGGTCGTAACAGAAAAATAACTATTCCGCCTAAAACTGCAGACATACTTGTTATTTTAACAAAGCGTGAAGAATCGGACTTTATAGTGTCGGTATTTCGGAACCTATTGATTTTTCCAAGGATGATTGCTCCTGCATCGGCTATACCGAAACACGCCACAGTACCAAGGTTTCTTGCTACTACAACCACTGCATTTGCCTGCCACTATATCACTGTCAAGATGTCCCATAATAACAGAGTACATGGAAAAAGGCTACTCCCCAAACTATCTCATTCCCAAAGGCAGGAAGAGAATATTTCATAAAATCAAAAACAATATTTTGTTTACTTCCAAAACATTTTTATATGGAAATGAATGGCTTTCGGTATAAAATTATCTATAACACATATTGTAAATTCAACAGCTCTTGCAATTACGGTTGCCAGTGCAACACCAAGTATTCCAAGCTTTGGTGCACCGAAGAGACCGAAAATAAAAACTGCGTTAAAGATAATATTTAAGATCAGTGCAACGGCATTTGTAACAGTTGAAAAATGAACTCTTTCTATACTTCTCATAGCGCAAAGATAGATTTGAGGAAAAAACTCATAAAAAGATATGAGAAGCTTACCATTCTAAGATAAGGTATACCTGCTGTTATTAAGTTGATATCATTTGTAAAAATTCTCATCAAAACATGTGGAAAAAAGAATGCCATAATGAAAAATATACTTGATATAAATATGGATAGCTGCATACCGATACCCATAATATGCTCAATTGTCTTTGTATCTTTTTTTCCCCAGTATTGTGCGGCAAGCATTATGACACCGGATGAAATACCTGTATATACAAGGTTTAATATAAACATAACCTGATTTGCCAGTGAACCGCTGAAAGTGCGTCTTGTCCTACAAAGCCGAGCATTATTACGTCAGCTGAATTTACAGCGGTTGTAACAATATTTTGTAAAACTATCGGAACGGCAAGCCTTAGAATATCTTTATTAAAAAGATGAGCTGCCTTTTTGTAGCGGTGTACATATAAATCCTCCATTATTCTAAATATACGATAGTAAATAAAATTTAAACAATGTATATTTAGAGTGATTTTACTATTATATGTGCACAAGATGTACAAGTCAAATGCTTACAAAGAATAAGTTAAAAATTTATTTTATATAATATTCATTTTACTATGATATAATATCTGTTAAATTGATGTAAAATTTAATTAAAGTATAAATATATAGGGAGATTATGGAAAAAGATAAAGCAGTTTGAAGTAGAGAAATTAAAGAAAATTCAAGTATTTACAGGAGCACAGCTAAAATATATAGCATTCATTTCAATGCTTATCGATCATGTGAATAATGCTCTTATTACACCGATGCTTGACGGTAGCGGATTTTTTTATTGTACTTGTCAAATATATTTTTCGATATTGGGAAGAATTGCTTTTCCTATATTTGTGTTTTTATAGTGGAGGGATTTTTAAAACAAAAAACCGAGGGAAATATCTGCTTACATTGATAGTATTCGGTATAATATCGGAAGTACCTTTTTGATATGTTTACATCAAAAACATTCTTCAATCCGTATTGGAATAATATGATGTTTACTCTAGCGCTATGCCTTATAAGTATATGGATAATCGATACTTTAAAAAAAGAAGATTAAGAGTAAAGCTTTATGGTATACAGTTTCAATTATAATAGTTATATTTTCAGGATTTTTATCTATGCAACTTAGCCTTGACTATGATTACCACGCAGTAGTAGCAGCTTACATCTTTTATATTTTTTATGATAAGCCTCTGATCGGAGCAGGATTAGGTTATCTTTCCATTATAAAGGAGTTATACTCGGTTTTTGGGTTTGCTCTGACTTTAACTTATAATTGGAAAAGAGGTAAACAATATAAGTGGATTAATTATCTTTTTTATCCGGTACACATATTTATTTTGGGTATTTTGCGTTTTTATTTAAATATTTAAATCCTATTGACAAACACACATCACTAATGTAGAATATGTACTTGCAATGTGTGTGTAGCTCAGCTGGATAGAGCACTTGGCTACGGACCAAGGTGTCGGGAGTTCGAATCTTCTCACGCACGTTATTAGAACCTCAGCAACCTTGCTGAGGTTTTTGTTTTATAAAAAGTAAGTAAAAGGAAAGTATGGGAATAGTAAAAGCAACAAAGCTTATATTTGATTATATAACCAGAGATGAAGAAGATAATGTAGAAGAGATAAGACGAGCTATCAATAATTTAAATATTGATATAACTCAAGGTGATTTTGTAGCGGTTTTAGGTCATAATGGATCCGGTAAATCCACATTTGCAAAACATTTAAACGGTATATTATTACCTACAGAGGGTACTGTTTATATCTCGGATATGAATACAGCAAATGATGAAACACTCCTTGATTTGAGAAAGATGGTGGGAATGGTATTCCAAAACCCAGATAATCAGATTATAGGAAATGTAGTAGAGGAAGATGTAGCATTCGGACCTGAAAATATAGGTGTTCCTACAGATGATATGTGGAAGAGAGTAGATGACGCACTGGAAGCGGTAGGTATGACTGCGTACAGATATAAATCTCCAAATAAACTTTCAGGTGGACAAAAGCAAAGAGTGGCTATAGCCGGTATTATGGCAATGAAGCCCAAATGCATTGTACTTGATGAGCCTACAGCAATGCTTGATCCAAATGGCAGAAAAGAAGTTATAAAGACAGTTCTTGAATTGAATAAAAAAGAAAATATCACGGTAATACTGATCACTCATTATATGGAAGAGGTTATAGAAAGTCGACAGAGTTATAGTTATGGATGAGGGTAAGATAGTAATGGATGGAACACCGAAAGAAGTTTTCTCACATGTGGAGGAATTAAAGAAACTCAGACTGGATGTACCAAGTACTACTGAGCTGGCATTTGAACTTAAACAATCAGGACTTGATTTACCAGACGGAATACTTACATTGGATGAGCTTGTAGATAATCTTGTACCGATATTAAAATAATTACATTTTGGAGATAATAATGCAAGATAGTGTGCAAATAGAAGCAAAGAAATTAAATTTTATATATGGAGAGGGAACTGCATTCGAGCAGTATGCCATAAAGGATGTATCATTTACCATCAAAAAAGGGTGAGTTTGTAGGTGTTATCGGACATACGGATCCGGCAAATCCACTCTGATACAGCACTTGAACGGATTGATAAAGGCTACTTCAGGTGAACTTTATTTTAACGGAGAAAATATATATAAAGCTAAGTATGATATGAAACTTCTAAGACAAAAGGTAGGATTGGTTTTCCAATATCCTGAGCATCAGCTTTTTGAGGTGGATGTACTTTCAGATGTAGAGTTTGGACCAAGAAATCAAAAACTTCCTGAAGATGAGGTGGAAGCAAGAGCAAAGGAAAGTCTTGCTCTAGTAGGGACTTGATGAAAGCTATTATAAAAAATCGCCTTTTGAACTTTCCGGAGGACAAAAAAGAAGAGTGGCAATAGCCGGAGTTTTAGCTATGAATCCGGAAGTACTTATATTGGATGAGCCTACAGCAGGGCTTGATCCTAAGGGAAGAGATGAACTTTTTGACGAAATCATAGAATTGAAAAAATCAAGGGATATGACAGTCATTTTAGTTTCTCACAGCATGGAAGACGTAGCAAAGTATGTTGACAGATTACTTGTTATGAATGCCGGTGAGCTTGTTTTGGACGGAACACCGAAGGAAATTTTTAAGCAGTATAAATTCCTTGAAAGTATTGGACTGAGTGCACCCGGAATAACATATATAGTTGAAAGATTGAAAAAAGAAGGTATAGACCTTGGAGATGATATCACTACAATAGAAGAAGCCAGGGATAAAATATTAGAGTATATTAAGAGGAAGGATAAAAATGCTTAGAGATATTACATTGGGACAGTATTACCCAATAGATTCTGTAATACATAGACTTGATCCAAGAACCAAGCTTTTTGGCACCATGATTTTTATTATTTCTCTTTTTATAGCAAATTCATGGCGGATACGCTTTGGCAACACTCTTTTTGGTAGTTGCTATTTCTCTTTCAAAAGGTACCTGTGAAATTTATGGTAAAAGGGCTGAAGGCTGTCCTTATACTGTTGATTATCAGTGTCAGTTTTAATCTGTTTTTGACTGATGGAAGTAATATTCAAACTTTGGATATTTAAAATAACCAAAGAAGGTATAAGAATTTCACTATTTATGGGACTTAGATTGATTTTTCTAATAGTAGGATCATCTATAATGACCTTGACAACAACTCCGAATGCACTGACAGACGGTCTTGAAAAAAGTATGGGATTTTTGAAGGTTATAAAGATACCTGTACATGAGATATCAATGATGATGTCCATTGCACTTAGATTTATTCCCATACTGATAGAGGAAACAGATAAAATAATGAAGGCTCAGATGGCAAGAGGTGCCGACTTTTGAGTCCGGAAATATAATACAAAAAGCAAAAGCCATGGTACCGCTTCTTGTACCGCTTTTTATTTCAGCAATGAGAAGAGCTACAGATTTGGCAATGGCGATGGAAGCCAGATGTTATCATGGCGGTGAGGGCAGAACAAAGCTCAAACCTTTAAAATATAAGAAGATTGATATAATTGCATATTTATATTATTTTATATATATGTTGTTGTGTATTGCTTTTGGTTTATATGTTTAGGAAGTAGGGTAATGAGAAGAATAAGACTTATAGTATCCTATGACGGTACGAATTACTGTGGCTGGCAAAAAGCAGCCCAACGGAATAACTATAGAAGAAGTATTAAATAATGCTATTTCAAAATTAACAGGTGAAGAAATAGAGATAATAGGTGCCTCCAGAACAGACTCAGGAGTACATGCATACGGAAATGTAGCGGTATTTGATACTAATGCAAGAATGGCGGCAGATAAGTTTGCATTCGCTATAAATCAAAGATTGCCTGATGATATCAGAATACAATATTCTGATGAGGTGGAAGCTCGGTTGGCATCCAAGAAAGAACGACTGTATAAAGACTTATACATATAGGATTTTAAATCGAAAGATTGATATACCTACAGAAAGGCTTTATGCTCATTTTTGCTATTTTAATCTGGATGTTGATAAGATGAGAGAAGCAAGCGGGTACTTTATCGGTACACATGATTTTACAAGCTTTTGCTCACAAAAATCTCAGGCGTCATCACATGTAAGAACTATATTTTCTCTAGAAGTGTTACAGGATGAAGATATGATTACTATTGTGATAAGGGTGACGGTTTCCTCTACAATATGATTCGTATTATAGCAGGTACTTTGATAAAAGAGTAGGGTATGGGAGTTTATCCGACAGGTTATATTACAGAGATAATGAAAGCAAAAAAACAGAAAACTTGCAGGGACAGACAATGCCTGCAAAAGGGACTTACTTTAGTTGAAATTGAATATATTTAAGCAGGATGCGAGGTTATCGCATCCTTTTTATTCAAAAATGTAGAATAAAAATATAAAAAGTAAATATATGACAGATGTGACTGAAATGAGATAAAATATAGGAAAAGTATTACATTTAATTTTTTAGTGTAAAATAATTATTAATAATAGGAATTATTATTAGTTAAAACGACGAAAATTACAAAAATGGTATTGATTATACAATTATTTTTATGTTAAATATAATAGTAACAGGTTAGGAAACCTATCATATATCTTTCAGGGTATATATTTTCCTATTCTGATTTGAACAAAAATAAATTTTTATTTATATAAGGAGGCAGTTATGTCATTAATTAACAAGGAAGTTGGGGGAGTTTAGTGTTCAGGGATTTCATAAGGGAGATTTCGTTGAAGTATCTAAGAAGGATATCTTAGGAAAGTGGAGTGTATTCTTCTTCTACCCTGCAGATTTCACATTTGTATGTCCTACAGAGTTAGAGGATTTACAGAAGAACTACAAAGGAGTTTGCTGAGGCAGGATGTGAGATTTATTCAGTTTCAACAGATACACATTTCACACATAAGGCTTGGCATGATCATTCAGAGCGTATTTCAAAGATCGAGTATCCAATGCTTGCAGATCCTACACATGTACTTTCAAGAGATTTCGAAGTATATATTGAGGGAGAACGGTTTGGCAGAGAGGTTCTTTCATCATCAATCCTGACGGAAAGATCGTTTCTTATGAAGTGAATGCAGGTGGAGTAGGAAGAAATGCAGAAGAGCTTTTTAAGAAAGCTTCGTGCTTGCCAGTTCGTTCACGAGCATGGTGATCAGGTTTGTCCTGCTAAGTGGCAACCGGGTGCTGAGACATTAAAGCCAAGTCTTGATCTTGTAGGACAGTTATAATATTAGGGGACATTATGAGTAAAAAACATGTATGATGCAGTCATTGTAGGGAGGAGGTCCTGCAGGTCTGACAGCGGCTATTTATTTAGCCAGAGCATATTATCGTGTACTTGTTATAGAAAAAAAGAAAAATTTGGCGGTCAGATCAGTCTGACCGCTGAAGTTCAAATTATCCGGGTATAGAGCATATCTCAGGAGCAAAGTTAGGCGAGCAGATGAGAAAAGCAGGCAGAAAACTTTGGTGCCGAATTCTTACTTGCTACGGTTGACTCTATTGATATGGACGGCGATATTAAGAAGGTCCATACATCAAAGGGAGATATTGAGTGCTTCAGATAGTACTTGCAACAGGAGCATCACCAAGAATGATAGGATTTGAAGGTGAGGCTGAGTTCAAAAGGGCATGGAGTTGCATATTGTGCAACATGTGATGAGTGAATTCTTTAAAGGTAAAGAGGTTTTTGTTGTTGGTGGTGGATTTGCTGCAGCGGAAGAAAGTGTATTTTTGACCAAGTATGCAAAAGCATGTAACCATTCTTATAAGAGAACCCGACTTTACTTGTGCAAAGACTACTGCGCAGCATGCCTATGATAATGAGAACATAACCGTACTTACACATACTGAAGTGGTAAAAGTAGAGGGCGGTGATGTGCTTGAAAGAATAGTCTATAAGAATAATGAAACAGGTAAGGAAGAAGTCTTTGAAGATAAGAACGGTTTTGGAGTTTTCGTATTCGCAGGATATGAGCCGGCAACATCTTTTGGTAAAGGACTTCGAATACTTGATGAAAGAGGATATGTAATTACAGATGCCTCAAAAGAAAACTGCAATTGACGGATTATATGCAGCAGGAGATGTTTGTATAAAAGCCGCTCAGACAGGTTGTAACAACAGTAGGAGATGCAGGTATTGCGGCAACAGAACTTGAAAAGTATATTTCTGTAATGCATAAAAAGACAGGTATTAAGCCTGTAGTTCCTATAAGGCAGTCCGGTGCGGAAAGGGAAGTTTACCTAAGGAAGAAGTCAAGGAAGAAGGATTATTCTCATCTGATATGCTGGCGCAGTTAAATACTGTATTCGGTAAGATGGAAAAAAAGATATTTTACTTAAGGTATATGTGAAGGATGATGATGTATCAAAAGAACTTCTTTCATACATGACTGAACTTGGTAAAACTTACAGATAAGATATCTATTGAAGAAGTGCATGATGAGGCAAAAGCTCCGGGTTGTAGAAATACATAGAGATGGGGGAGTACAGCGGTTTGGCTTTTCATGGTGTTCCGGGAGGTCATGAATTTACTTCATTTATTCTTGGTATATACAATGTATCAGGTCCGGGACAGGGCTTAAGTGATGATATAAGAGAAAAAGATTCTTGCAATCAAGGATAAAGTGTCATTTAAGATTTTGGTATCACTCAGTTGTACAATGTGTCCTGATCTTGTTGTAGCGGTTCAAAGAATTGCTTCATTAAACAAAAAAACATTGATGCACAGGTTTATGATATAAATCATTTCAGGGGATCTCAGAGAAAAGTATCATGTAATGAGTGTGCCATGTTTGGTAATGAATGAAGATAAGGTATTCTTTGGTAAGAAGACTGTTGAAGAAGTATTGGACTATATAAATAAATAATATAAAAAAATACACTGAAATAAAAAGGCTGAACTTTAGTACAAAAAAACAAAATTGTACAGGGTTCAGCCTTGCTTTTTATATTAAAAAATGATAATATATTGAATAGTCTGACATCATAAATAAATATATTTAAGTGTCAAAGATATGGCCTTTATAAAAGCCTTTTTAAATTAGAGTAATATTACTTTTTAAGTTTTAGGACAAGGGAAGAATAATGAAACTGAATCAAAAAGTATTTTTAGAAAAATGCAGCTGCATGGGAAAAAGCTAGGATACTCTTTACCAAAGTATGACAGAGAACAGGTGAAAGAAAAATACATTGTCAAATCCAAACTGGATACATTTCGGTGCAGGAAATATTTTCAGAGCATTTCAGGCAAATGTTTTAAATAATCTTTTTGAATGAAAAGAAAACAGATATAGGTCTTGTGGTTGCCGAAGGATTTGATTACGAGATAATAGATAAGGCATTCAAGTCATTTGATGATTTAACCATATATATGAAACTGCGTTGTGACGGTAAGGTTGAGAAAAAACATTGTAGGCTCAGTTGTAGAGTCTTTGAGAGTAGATCCTGAAAATGAGGATTATGAAACATTAAAGGAGCTTTTCAGAAAAGCCTTCACTCCAAAATGGTAAGCTTTACAATAACTGAAAAGGGTTATGCGGTAGTAGACGGAAACGGAAATACTCCGGCAGGGTATCGAGGCGGATTTTAAAGGCAGGACCTGGGAAAGCTACAAGCTACATGGGTAAGGTTTGTGCCATGCTTTATGAGAGATTTAAGGCAGGGGCTCTTCCTGTAGCTATGGTAAGTATGGACAATTGTTCACATAATGGTGATAAGTTAAAGGATGCAGTAAAAAAACTTTTTGCTAAAAGTTGGGTTGAGAATGGTGTTTGTGATGCGGATTCTTAGCATATGTAGATGATGTAAACAAGGTAAGCTTCCCATGGTCCATGATAGATAAGATTACACCAAGACCTGCCGATTCTGTAATGGATATGCTCATTAAGGACGGTATAGAGGATGTTGAATTCGTTAAGACAAGTAAAAATACTTTCGTAGCTCCTTTTGTAAACGCTGAAGAAGCTGAGTATTTGGTAATTGAGGACAATTTCCCAAATGGCAGACCTAAGCTTGAAGAAGGCAGAGTAATGTTTACAAAGCGTGAAGTTGTAGATATGGTAGAGAGAATGAAGGTATGTACCTGCCTTAACCCTCTTCATACAACACTTGCAATTTATGGTTGCCTTCTGGGATACGAAAAATAAGCGATGAGATGAAGGATGCAGAGCTTACAAAGCTTATTCAGAATATCGGATATAAAGAAGGACTTCCTGTAGTTACAAATCCGGGAATTATAAATCCTAAAGACTTCATAGATACTGTAGTGGAAGTAAGACTTCCAAATCCGTTTATGCCTGATACACCGCAAAGAATTGCCTGTGATACATCACAAAAGCTTGCAATAAGATTCGGTGAGACAATAAAGGCATATGAGAAAGAGTGACAACTTAAAGGTTTCAGACCTTAAGCTTATTCCGCTTGTATTTGCAGGTTGGGCAAGATATCTGATGGGAATAGATGACAATTTAAATAAATTTGAATTGAGTCCGGATCCTTTACTTGATAAGGTGGTTCCTATAGTAGCAGATATAAAGATCGGTGACAGAGATGTACATTCAAAGCTCGAAAAGCTATTTAGTGATGCTTCTATATTTGGAGTAAATCTTTATGAAGTAGGTCTTGGAGAACTTTCTGAGAATTATTTTGTTGAACTTATAGCGGAAAAAGGCGCAATAAGAGAAACGTTAAAGAAGTATGTCGAGTAAATTATGGATATTAAAAATAAAAGTTCTGACATTTATTGAGGTGGAAATATAAGTATTTCTACTCCTTATTCTTATGTAAAGAAATTTATTAACCGTATTAAACTCAAAAAAATTGGATACCGTAAACTATGGATATGGTGCTAAAAATATTTTTGTGAAAGTAATTGTTAGATAAAAGTCATACAATGCTTATAATAAAATAATAGTTTGATTATAAATACAACAATATATGTTAATCATGACGAAAATAAATACTGATAAATAAATATATTGATTTATAATATACTAATATGCTAATATATTAGTATATTAATTTGTTCGTAAATAGGAGGAATTTATGAAGAAGAAAATTGTTGCACTTTTTATGTTAGCTACATTGGCGTTGTCTGCTTGCGGAGGAGGTGCTAAGACTTCAACCGACAGTACTAAGGCTGCAGGAGAAGCTACAGCAGATGAGCCTATCGAGATCGTTATCAGCCATATAGCAGATGAAAATCACACATGGCATAAGGGATCTGAGAAGTTTAAAGAGGTTGCTGAGGAAAAGTCCGGCGGAAGACTTAAAGTAACTATTTATCCTAACTCTCAGCTTGGTAATGAGATCGATACCATTCAGTCAATTCTTACAGGCGGTGGATGTGACATTACATTTACAGCCGAGTCTATCTAAACTTACGCAGAAGAGCTAGGTGTAATCGGAATGCCATATGCTATAAAGAGTGAAGAGCAGTTGTATAAGGTTTTAGACGGTGAAGTTGGAAAAGAGATGGAAGAAATAATGCTCAACTCAGGTATGAGAGTATTGGGTTACTACGTTAGGGGGCCAAGAAATATTACATCTAATACACCGATTAAGACACCGGATGATTTAAAGGGATTTATTATAAGAACACCACAGTCACCTATGACAGTTGCGGCATTTTGAAGCAATGGGTGCAAAAACCTACACCAATGGCATTCAGTGAGGGTATTTACTTCATTACAGCAGGGTGTTATTAATGGTCAAGAAAATCCTTTTGGCTATGATAAAAATCAGGATCACTTTATGAAGTACAAAAAGTATGTTAATGAAACAGAGCATTTAAGAGCTTGGGTCTATATTGCTATGGGAGAAGAAATACCAGTCTTTTGCGGATGATTTAAAAAGAAGTTGTTAATGAGGCGGCTAAAGAGGCCCAGGCATATGAGCATGAATTATTCCTTGAGGATGAGAAAAAGCTTAAGGGTGAGCTTGAAGAAAAAGGAATGGAGTTTGTAGAGGTAGATCAGAGTCTGTTCTCAGAAAAAGCTATTCCGGGTGTTGAGGCTGTTTTTGACAGATAAGCAAAAGGCACTGTATGATAAGATAAAGGCAGTACAATAGTAGTTATAGATTGGTGAATCATGGATAGTTTCATATATATAATACATTGATGTCATATGTGGGATTGATCTGTTTAGCGGATTTATTATTAGCGTACTTATACAGGTAATAAGCAGAACTTTCCTACCTAAGACACCATCTTGGACTGAAGAACTTGCCAGATATTTGTTTATATATATGGTAGCATTCCGGCTCAAGTGTGGCAGTACATAAGAAGGAATTTGTTGCTGTAGATCTATTAGTTGATTTTTACCAACTACTGCAAGAAAAGTTATTGAATTAGTTATAAGTGTTGCACTGATGGTATTCGTGGTATTTGTACTCTTTAAATCTGTTTTAGGCTTTGCAATTATAGAGTATAGAATGGTATCAACTGCAATGCAGATTCCGATGCAATATATATATTTATCAATGATAATAATGTTTGGACTTTTTGATTTTAAGTTTCGGATTAGAGATAATATATCAGGCCAGGGAGATTTTAAATAGTAAAGGAGAAAAAATAATGGTAGCGGTATTATTTATATCTTTTTGGTTTGTTTAGCTGTAGGAGTACCGGTCGCGTTCAGTTTGGCAATATCTTCACTGCTGTATTTCATAGGTAGCGGAATGCCTTTGACAATATATACCCAGAGATTTTTCTCAGGACTTGATTCATTTACACTGCTTTGTATACCGGGATTTGTTTTAGCAGGAAATTTGATGAATTTCGGTGGAATTACCGAAAGATTGATAAAGTTTTGTAATAAGCTGGTAGGACATATTACAGGAGGTCTTGCCATTGCAAATGTTGTGGCATCAATGCTCTTTGCAGGTATTTCAGGTACAGCTTTGGCGGATACTGTAAGTGTTGGAGGAGTTTTGATTCCGGCAATGAAAAAGGATGGGTATGATGCGGACTTTTCGGCGGCTATTACAGCGGCATCATCATGTGTAGGACCTATAATACCACCTTCAGTGCCTATGATCATGGCAGCAACCTTGACAGGATTATCTGTATCAAAACTTTTTGTAGCAGGAATTTTGCCGGGGATACTGATGGGTGGAGGTATGATTTTTGGCTTCAGTTATAATCTCACATAAGAGACATTATCCAAAGGCTGAAAAGAAGAGCTACCATTAGAGAAATTTTAATTACAGGAAAAGAATCATTTTGGGCTATTTTGATGACACTTATAATATTACTTGGTATTGTCGGAGGTATTGTTACGCCGACAGAGGCATCAATATTAGCTGTAGTATACGGAATACTGGTAGGAATCTTTATTTATAAAGAACTTACTGTAAAGAGAATGCTCGAGATGTATGAGACAGACGGTAGTATCAAGTGCGGCAATCATGGCACTTGTAGGATTTACAAATATTTTTCAGCTCATATTCTTACAAAGGGAGCAGATTCCACAGATGGTTTTGCTGATGCTATGCTTGGTTTCACTACAAAATAAGTATATTATACTTCTTCTTATCAATCTTTTACTTGTGTTCGTCGGAATGTTTATGGAGACCATAGCGGCAATTCTGATACTGTTCCCTGTTCTTTTGGGAGTTGTGACACAGGTTGGTGTTGATCCTATACAGTTTGGTGTAATTGTAGTGCTGAATTTGGTAATTGGACTATGTACGCCTCCTGTAGGTGTATGCCTATTTGCCGCTACTAATATTGCAGAAGAGAAGTTGACGAATGTTATAAGAGAGCTTATGCCATTTATAGTCAGCAATTTTATAGTACTGGCAATAGTTACATATGTACCTGCAGTTACAGTAGGTTTTGTAAGACTTATAATGGGAAGCTAGAAAGTGATAAAAATGAAAGCTATTCAAATTGTAAAGCCGGGTGAGTTAAGAATCATTGATATGGAAAAACCTCATATTGATGAAAAGAATAATATATTGTTAAAAATGAGAGCTGCAGGTATCTGCGGCTCTGATGTAAATATTATCATGGAACCAATGCAGCGGCTACATATCCGAGAGTTATCGGACATGAGATGGTTGGTGTAGTTGAAGAAATAGGTTCAATGTTAAAAATTAAAAGTTGGAGACAGAATAATAGTAAATCAGGTTTATAAACTGTGGAGAATGTTATCCTTGCAGACATAATAGAGAAATGTATGTGACCACTTAGAGGTACGTGAGTACATAGAGATGGAGGGTACAGAGTATATGGTGGTGCCTGAGGGAAGACTGTTACATATTGCCTGATAATCTTAGTGATGCGGATGCGGTGATGATCGAGGCCAGACAACTATAGCAATACAAAGTCTTTCAAGAGCCGGGGTAGAAGATGATGATGTCATATTTATAATAGGGATGTGGTGCATTAGGGCTCTTCAATCTTGAGAATAGAAAGGCTTACAAATGCAAAAATAATCGTAGGCGATATAGTGGACGACAAATTGAATGATGCACTGAAAAATGGTGCTCATTATGCTGTGAATCTTTCTCATGAAGATTTTGAAGAAAAGTAAAGAGTACAGTAATGGCAGAGGTCCGACTGTAACAATAGATGCAGCTTGTACAAAAGATTCTTTGATGAATGCAATAAAGGTTACAGGAAATGCCGGTAGAGTAATCACAATGGGATTTTCAATAAGTCCAACGGAGTAAATCAATTCCTTATTACTTCAAAGGAATTGGATGTAAAGGTTCAAGACTACAAAATAAGAAATTCGGCGAGGCAATTAAGCTAATAAATGAAGGTAAAATAGATTTATCCGGGCTGTATCTCACATTTAATTATTTGGATGCTCAAAAGGCGTTTGACTTTATAGATTCTAAGGGATTATAGTATAAGAAAAAAATTGCTCTGTTATTTGATTAAGAAAGGAAATCTATGGCAGAATTCGAAAGATTAGCACATGAAAAATCAAGTGAATATGCTTATAGATATTTAAAAAGGAAATATTATAAACCTTGATTTTGCACCAAATAGTAAAATAAGTGAAGCAGATATTGCTAAAGAGTTGGAATTATCCAGAACACCTGTAAAGGGGAGGCTTTGCTTGAACTTGCTAAAAAGTAAATTAGTAGTGTATTTATCCTCAAAGGGGGAGTTTTGTATCAAAAATAGACTACAATCTTGTTGAGGAGAGTAGGTTTGTAAGGGTTGGTGCTGGAAAAAGGCTATAGTGGAAATAGTATGTGAAAATCCAAATCAGGAATTTTAGATAGACTTGAAATTAATATAAAAAATCAAAAGTATTATCTTGAAAAAATGATAAAGCCCATTTTGCTGCAATTGGATAATAAATTTTCATAAAACACTATTTGAAGCAGCAAATAAATTGCAATCATATGAATTAATTGAAAACATTTCAGGACATTTTTAACAGATTGAGAAATTTGAGTTTAAATACGATTAAGAGTTTAAAGACCGTCAGTGATCATGAAAATATCTTTTTGGCTGTAAAAATCAGGGTGATAAAGAACAAGCAAAGGATTGATGGAAATTCATTTATCAAGACATATGGGTTTGAAGAGCAAATTCTCAGAGAGCAATATTCTGATTATTTCATTTAATATAAAACATTACAGTAAGGAGAAATTTATGCAAATGACTTGGCGCTGGTACGGAGAAGGAAATGATTCCGTTACCTTAAAGCAAATCAAGCAAATTCCGGGTGTTGAAGGTATTGTTTGGGCATTACATAATAAGGCTGCGGAGAAGTTTGGGAAGTAGCTGAGATAGAAGAAGTAAGAAAGCAACTGGAGCCATATGGTTTTAATATGGACGTAGTTGAATCTGTAAATGTACATGATGACATAAAGATAGGTTTGCCCAGTAGAGATGCCCTTATTGAAAAACTATAAAACAACTCTTAAGAATCTTTCAAAATTCGGTGTAAAAGTTGTATGCTACAACTTCATGCCTGTATTTGACTGGACAAGAACAGATTTACATCATGAGCTTCCTGATGGATCAAATGCACTTTTCTATGAAAAGAAGATTATAAAAGAAGATCCTATAGAGATGGCCAGATATATTATAGAAGGAGCAAAGGGATATACAATGCCGGGATGGGAGCCTGAGAGACTTGAGCATTTAAAAGAGCTCTTTGAGGCATATAAGCCGGTTACTAAAGGAAAAACTTTTGGGAAAAATCTGAAGTATTTCTTAGAGGCTATTCTACCTACATGCGAGGAGTGTAATATTAAGATGGCTATTCATCAGGATGATCCGCCATGGGATATCTTTGGACTTCCAAGACTTTTGGTAGATGAAGCAGCTATTGATAAATTCTTGAGTCTTGTGGATAATCCATACTCAGGACTTACACTTTGTTCCGGTTCACTTGGTGCAAATGAGCATAATAGAGTTGCAAACATAGTTAGAAAACACTGCGATAGAATATATTTTTGACATATCAGAAATGTAAAAGCATTATGAGGGGTGGTGACTTCTCAGAGGGTTTCACATAGAGACTGTGACGGAGATGTAGGAATTCTTGATATTATAAAAGCTTATCATGACTGTGGATATACCGGATATATACGTCCGGACCATGGAAGACATATTTGGGATGAACAGTGTAGACCGGGATATGGTCTGTATGATAGAGCACTGGGTGTAATGTATATACTCGGTGTATGGGATTCGCTTGAAAAATTTGATAAAAAGTAAAAGTTTTTAGGAGGAGGAATGAATGAATACCTTCCTCTTTTTGTATTAAAAATTTTTGAATATAAAAAGTTAACAAAAGTTAATTGATAGTATCATTAAATATATATGTTTTGTAGATTACATTTTTATTCTGTAAGAAAGTTGTAATTTTTTTAGAAAAGGTAATTTGCATTGCATTATTTGTTGAATGATGTTATTATCCTAAATGTTTCGTTAAGAAATATTAAATTAATTTGATATATGGAGGGATATATGAAACGTTTAATAGCGACACTTACATTAGGATTAGGATTAACATTTGGAGCAGTTTTTGCAGCTAATGCAGCTCCATCAACAATTATTATACCATCAAGAAGTACTGCTGCAGTAGTGGCAACATCATCAACAGCAACACCTTCAACACCATCAATAGCGACACCTTCAAGTTCAGGAAGAGGAAGAGGCGGTTCTTCATCATCAGGTGGTTCAGGTTCAAGCAACAGAAGAAGCAGTTCAGTTTCAGTTGCAAGTTCTTCAGCAGGTACATGGGTGAAGGATGCTAACGGCTGGTGGTTAAACTATGGTGCAGGAAATTATGCAAAGAATACTTGGGTATTCAAGGATTCTAACTGGTATTATTTCAATGCAGACGGTTATATGTATACTTCATGGTTACATATTAATAACAACTGGTACTACTTACATGACGACGGACATATGAACATCGGTTGGTTACTCACAGAGAATACACATCTTTGGTACTATTTCGATGCTAACGGTGCTATGTGGTACAATGCAACAACTCTGACGGTTACTATGTGAAAATAACGACGGAGTTTATGTAGCAAAAATAATTTTTAGAAAAATAATTAAGGGGATGTGAAAAACTCGATTGAGTTTTTCGCATCTCCCTTTTACATTTATTGTGTATAGTTTACTGAAATCATACGTGAAAAAGCGCACTTCCCCTACCCCATAGAAATTCTTTTTGAATCTATGCGGCAGTTCTGTTTCTCATCTTTTTCTGATATTTATATAAATTATGTCCTATCGCCACGAGTAAAACTTCCAGTTTGACTGAATGAATACCTCTTCGGACAATTCTCTTGTACCAACGGTCGTTTTTCATAATTCCGTAAGTGCCTTCTGCTTGTATCGAACGGTTCATTCGTAATAACGCACCATGGATACTTTCTAGGTTTTCTATTACTTCCTGGTGCATGGAAGTTAGTTCCTGATTGAGTCCGAACGGTTTCGATTCTTATCTGTATTCTTACATTTCTTTGCATATGGACATCCGCTACAGTCTTCACATTCATACAGTTCTTCCTTGCGTCCGTACTGATTTCCCCTCATCTTTTCTGCATAAAAATGGAATGCTTTATCGTTAGGACATCTCATGACTCCTTGCTCATCAATTCTGAAGTTAACTGCACGAAATGGATCTTCATGATATTTACGATCCTTAGTTTCCTTTTTTTAAACATTGGAAATTTCATATACTTTTTCAATTCCGTTCTGCTCACAGAAAATATAATTGTTGTATGAGCCATATCCGGCATCTGCCACAGGATATTTGGGATAGAATCCATAAGTTTGTTTGAAGTGCTCCATCAAAGGAACGAAACAATCCATATCCGAACGATAATGGTTCACGTCAACAACTGCAATATATTCATCTGCTACACCAATCTGTACATTATATGCCGGCAGAAGCTGATCATTGCCCATGTAATCCTTTTTGATACGCATAAAAAGTAGCCGAGTTATCTGTTTTAGAGTAACTGTTTCAGTCAGGACCACAGATTTCAATTTTTTTGTATGTATTCTTGAAGCTTCTGACAGAAAGTAGTCAAGTGTTCATAATGACGCTGTTCTTTGGATTTTTCGCTTTCCGCTTCCGTAAACAAATGCACTTGTATCCAGTTCCCATAAAAGTAATAGCTGCTCAATGATTTCATTCAGATAATCCGGTACATACTCTGTGTTTGTTGTGATCTGCACCCCACTCCATGCGATTTCTGCATTAATTTCATCAATCTCTGCAGTGATTTTTTTCGTAAAACTGTAACGGAACTTTTTCCGTAGCCTTCTTCCATACCCAGGTATACTTGTTTGCGTTTGCTTCAAACTTGGAGCCGTCGATGTAGAGATGTTGTAGATCTACATGCTCCTCGTTAAAAGATAGCATGATTGATGTCGTTAAAAATGTTTTCAATCTTATCTTGAAGTATTTCATTGATGAAATATCCAAAGGTTCTGTATGACGGAGTCCGGTGATCCATGAGGATACATGAACCTGATATTAACTTTGCAGTTGTCTTCCAGTTCTCTCAGAGCAGTAACCGCTAGTCATAAATCCGAAAAAGTACTGTTTTTAACATGTTGACCGGATTATATCTGAGTCGTCCGGTTGTGTACTCCAGAAATATCCGTCAGATACTTGTTTAAATCGATTCCTCCCATCAATCTGTCAAATGTTAAAACAGGATCCAGCAGATCCAAACAATCTGAAAAGAAACAGTGGTAAATATCCTTGTTTTTGAATTACAATAATTAGTGTGTAAATTTTTCATTGCAAGTTAATTTTACCACAAAAATAGGACCTTTCGCATGATCGAATGGTCCTATTTTCTTTAGGTACTTATTTCACAGCCCCTTTTTAGTTATATTACTTATAACAATCTTCAATTGGAACTTTAATGACTATCTTTCTGATAGGGCCTGCCGATATCTCCGGTTTGTATGGCGGGAACATGTACATCCCATGGGAAGTAGCAGACAAATGTTCCGGTATGAGATAAATTCTTCCTTCTTTTATAGTATCTGAATTTTTATAGAATAAAAATATCTCTTTTGTAGCAAGCAAATCCTCATCAACATCTAAAATGTAGTCATCATTCCAAAATGCAGCCTCTTCAGGACCTCCATCTGCAAAGGAACTGAACATCTATATATTTTCTGTGTATTTCAGGACGTAAATTCGATCTTTCGGATGTTTGCAGGTCTAAAAACCTGAAGGATACATTTGCTCTCCAAGTGTTAAATCAGTAAACACCGGGAGTCGCCTTTGTCATATCATTGTCACTTAAATATTTTTTAGAGCAGAGCAAGTGGTTGTGGAAGTAAAGCACAATGTCTTTCAAAAAAACTCATTTTTGATATTACCATAAATCATAGAAACTCCTATCTGTCGTAAAACGGAGTAAAATATATAAAAACAATAGAAAACTATTGATTAAACACGATTTAATAATGGTTGATATTTTAAATCACCATTATTTTAAACAGTTCTTCATGCTCTGAATTAAGGGCATCTATCATATTGAGAATATCTTCCATATGCCTTGAAAAATAATTGGCAAAGCCAAATCATTATCTCTGTTTAGTAAAGCATATGTAAGTGTGGATAAACTTTTATGTATTTTCTTTGCATAGTTTACATTCCTCAAAAGCGAGAGAGTATAACCTGAACAGATCCGCTTCATATTCATATAATGATTGCCACAATGTATCAAAATTTCCGCTAAAGAATAAAAAGTTGATTATAAAACTGAGCCAATGATCTGGAGGCGCGAAAATCACTGTGAATATAGTTATATTCAAGTTGTGAAAGTATCTCATTTAATATATTTAATTCTGTACGCTTGGCATCTGTGATAAAAATTCCATGTATCATGGATATACATAATTGTTCATTAAGCCATACGGAATCTTCGATCCTTTTTCTACTTACCATTGAAACAAAAAGAACCTCTCATAGGAATAACTTCAATAAGATTATTCCTTGCCAGCTTTAGAAATGTATCATGAAGGGGAGTACGACTTACATTCATAAAAGATGCAAGATCCTGTTCGTTCATCCTTTGTCCCGGTGAAAGAACCATATTAAGAAATTAATGTACTTAATATTCTATATACGTATTGTCTGGTATCTTCAGAGGGCCTTCTTTGTATAAATTTATTTGAATATTTTTGATAACTGGTTTTTAAACTCATATCTTTCCTGTATTTTCTAAACTCAAATTTATTTTAGTAATGCTGATTCGAACCAATTCAACTTGTAGACAATATATAAATAATCATGTAAACAATTTTTGATACACGTATATAATCAATGTTGTATATCAGGCTGAATATATTGCAAACATGTAGTATATATAGCATGATTTCAATATAAAAATTCCAGTGTTTTATTTTAAAATAAAAGAAAAATAAACTTGATTTTTAAAGATATGACATGTTATTATTTTTAAAGTGATATTAAACTTGTAAACAATTTTTGGAGTAAGTATGAATCAACTATATGATAAGCTAAAACGAAAGCTTATTTCTATGGAACTAAAACCTGGAGATAAACTGAGTGAAAATTTTATATCTTCGGAAGAGGATATGGGTAGACCGCAAGTCAGAAAGGTGCTGACAAGCCTTTCTGATGAGGATACTTGGACATATTACCTCAAAAAGGTTCGGTGGTTACCAGAATAAAAAAAAATATTATCAGAGAAGCTACACATGCTCATCTTGTATTGGAACAGGCTATATTATTTGAACTTGTAAACAAAAGGAAAAACGGGGAACAACTTGAGCTTGTAAGAGACTATGTTAATAGGCTTAAGACTATAAAAAGCCACAGGATGAATATGATATGCTAATGCTTGAATGGGGATTTTATAATACTTTGGCTAAAGAGAGCAATAGGAGTATGCATATTCTTTCTTAGATAAATTAGATGCGGATATGTATAGATCTAAGTTTTTAAAGATACAGTACTCACAATTATAATACATTTAACTTTTCATTAAATGCATGGGAAAATACAATGATGGAGATAAAGCTTATGTCTGAGCAGTTGGAGAATTGCCAGATTGAGCTCCTTACCATGATCTGTTCAAACAGATATAACAGTATTATATCTACTATTGATTTTCTTGAAGGCATTTACACTGATTATTTTGAATAAATAAGTAATACAATAGTTTAGAAAATATTATATATGATTTTTTTCGGTTTATATGCGGGAGTAAGATATAGTTTTATTAAACCATAGTGTGGAAGGAGGTAGCTATGGAGCAGGGCTAGCCTGCAAAAGATTTATTAAGTTTATTTTGGAGGAAATTATGGAATATATTATTGGTATAATTCTAATTTTTAACTTTTTCTCGGATTGGCATGGTATTGTATATCCGGAAATAACCTTATGATCGGATTTTTGATCATAACTATTATCTGGACTGTTTTATCATTTGCCGGAACTCTTGGTGCAAGCGCTGATTTCCTGGCCCAGAATGAAGCACTACAGTTTGCCGGATTAAAAGGTGTTATGGCAGCACTGAATAGATTTTCCAAAGTGCACCTGAAGGTTGGGGAACTACTTTAGTTAATGTCTGCTGGGGTGCATGGTTTGGTCGTGTACTTATGGAAACAGGAATTGCTTCAACACTTATAAGAAAAACAGTGGAGCTTGGTGGAGACAGGCCAATGGTAACTATTGCACTTCTTAATATAGTTACAGCAATTATCTTTACCCGCAATGACAGGAGCGGGACCTGTAATTGCTATCGGTGTTATAGTTTTACCTATTCTTATGTCACTTGGTGTACCAAAGGCTATTGCAATGTTCTCATTTATGGGTTCTGTAGCTGCCGGAATATATATAAATCCTGTAAACTTTGCACAGTATAGAGCATTCTTTATAACACCTGAGCAGATGCCTGAGTTTACTCTTGGATGGTATGCTGCAAAGTGGGGATATGTTGCACTTGTAATACTTTTTAGCAACAACAACTGTTCTTTCAGGTGTTTATCTTGCAAAGTCAAAAACATCACATGCCTGAGCGGCTACAACAAATAAGGGTGTTCAGCAAAAGAATGCACCTTTCTATACACTTATACTTCCTATAGTACCTGTTGTATTGAAGATCTGGCTTGATTTCTCAGTTATCGGCGGATTTGTAATTGCAGGTTTTGCAGCACTTTTTCCTTTGCGGAAAAGATGAAGGGGAGTTTTTAAAGAGAATTGTCAGCTTATAAATAAATTATATTATGACGGCGTAGTAGATACAGCACCGTTAGTTGGTTTCCTTTTAACATTGCCTATGTTTAATCAGGTTGCATCATATGCGGCACCATATTTTAAGGTGGTACTTGGTGGGGTATTCCCAAAAGAATGAACTTGTTCTTTGTATAGTATTTGCTGTACTGTTATTTATGGGTCTTTTTCAGAGGTCCTATGACACTTGTGAGGTTGTGGTGCGGCAACTCTTGGAGTTGTAATGCATATCGGTGATTTCTCTGTACCATTCCTATATGCATTATTTGCAATACCAACAATTACAGTAAATATAGGATCATGTATTACACAGTCGTGGGTAGCATGGGGACTTGCATACACAAAGGTAGAGTCAAAAGATTTCTTAAAGTTATCTATTCCAAATGCATACTTTGCAGGTGTATTACAATATGTAGCTACATTTATTTTGCTCGGAAGTCTTGGAGCAACTTGGTTAATGTCAGCAGTTAAATAATTTTAATGAGATGCCATATTTTGGCATCTCAAAAACTATAAAAACTTAGAAGGGTAGAAGCGATGGGAAACAGAAAAGTCCGTATGGGCATTGATGTGGGCGGAACACATACAAAATGTGTGGCCATGGATAATGAGATCACATGAGATTATTGGTAAAGACCAGGTTAAAAACAACACATGATGATAAGGATGGCGTAGCGGCCGGAGTTGTAGAAAGCTTTAGAAATTGTCTAAAAACTTCAATATAGATCCTTCAGATGTGGTTTTCTGTAGCCCATTCCACTACTCAGGCTACAAATGCATTTATAGAAGGTGATGTTGCTAATGTAGGTATTATAGGAATTGCAGGTGAGTGGTCTTGAAGGGTTTTTAGCAAAAAAGACAGCTAAACTTAAAGACATCGTACTTGATGAGAAGGTTGGAAGAGTAATAAAAAGTTTTTAATACTTTTATTAAGAAGAAAGCAGCTTACCGATGATGTTATCAATCAGAATATAGATGATCTTATAAACCAAGGCACTAATGTTATTGTAGCTTCTATGGCTTTCGGTGTAGACAGTATGGAAGAAGAACAGAAGATACATGATCTGGCTTCTAAGAAGAATGTACCTGTTACAATGGCTTCAGATATTACAAAGCTATATGGACTTACAAGAAGAACAAGAACTGCGGCTATAAATGCATCTATTTTACCTAAGATGATGGGAACAGCTAATGCTACAGAGTCATCAGTAAGAAAGCCGAGTCTCGTACCTCTTATGATAATGCGTGGTGACGGTGGTGTTATGGAAATAAATGAAATGAGAAAACGTCCTATTTTGACAGCACTTTCAGGACCTGCGGCTTCTGTAATGGGGTCACTCATGTATCTTAGAGCATCAAATGCTATATACTTTGAAGTTGGTGGAACTACTACTAATATAGGTGTAATTAAAAAACAGTAGACCGGGTGTGGATTATGCAAAAATTGGTGGACATGATACATATATTAACTCATTGGATGTAAGAATCCTTGGATGTGCCGGTGGTTCAATGGATTTAGAATCAGTGATAAGGATGTAGTAGATGTAGGGACCACGTTCAGCACATATCGCAGGTTGTGAATATGCATGTTTTACACGGAAGAAGAGATAGTGGATCCACAAATAGAGCTTGTAAGTCCAAAAGAAGGGAGATCCTGCAGATTACTGTGTAATAAGGCTTGCAAATGGGAAGAAGATATGCTTTACAAATACCTGTGCAGCTAATGTACTTGGACTTGTAGATGAAAAGTTCTTTGCTTTCGGTAATGCAAATGCGGCAAGAAAAGCTATGCAACCGGTTGCAGATAAGTTTGGTATAACTGTAGAACAGCTTGCGACAAAGATACTTGATAAGGATTATGAGAAGGTATCTGCATGTATTAATGCTTTAGCGGAAAAATATCAGCTTGATCATGACACTATGAAACTTGTGAGGTTGTGGAGGTGGTGCTGCGGCTCTGGTTCCGTATTGTGCGTCAAAGCTTGGACTGGATTACGATATACCTGAAAATGCAGAGGTTATATCTTCAATCGGAGTTGCTCTTGCTATGGTAAGAGATGTTGTTGAAAGGGTTATACCAAACCCTTCACAGGAAGATATAAAGGGAGCTTAAGAAAGAAGCTATAGACAGTGCAATAAATTCAGGTGCGGATCCTGATTCTATAGAAGTACATGTGGAGATAGATTCTCAAACAGGAAAGGTTACTGCAATAGCTACAGGTTCAACAGAGGTAAAATCTACAGATTTGTTAAAGGAATGTGACGAAGTTGAAGCTACAGAGTTGGTAACAAGAGATTTCGGTAAGGATGCTATAGATATAAGATTAGCAGATAAAACTGATAAATTCTTTTGTTTTTGAGGCGACAAAGAAAAAGAGAAAAATGCTGTAAGAATAGTAGATAAAAAGGGATTTATAAAAGGTACAATGTTCTACAGGTTCTGTAGAAGGTGTAGAGTTGAGAACTATAAAGAAGTTGTAGAAGAACTTTGGAAAGAACAAGCTGAGTTTAAAACAGATTCAGTTATAAGGCCGGATTATTTTGTTTGCTATGGACCTAGAGTAAGTGATTATTCTGCAGTAGACTTAGAACAAATTTATTTACTGATGGATTTGGACCTTGGTGATAGAGATATGAATGAAGAAATAATCATTGTAGCTTCAACAACAAGTGTTTAATTTATGTAAAAACTTTGGAGGATATATGGGCGAACAACCTATGGATTTAAAACCACTATTTGACGGTATATTTGGTAAACAAAGAACTGTTCTTTATGAAAGGCCAAATTTTGAAAAAAGAGAATTGGTGGATATGCTAAGGAATTTGGCTGATATTCCTCTTTTGAACTGGGATAGGTATGCATTTTCAAGGGATCCTCTTGATGGTAAAGTTTCAGATGATCAAAGAAAAATTTACATGAAAAAGCTTTGAGAATGTGGGGCTGAATGGGCTGACAAGTCAAGAGTATGGGGAATTTATCACCTGAGGAATTGGCAAATGCCATTGGAATGGAAGTGGAATACCCCTACTCTACCGGAAAGTACCGATAGGGTGTTATTTTGCTGAGTTTAGAGAGCCGAATCATATAAGAATTTATATGGATGCTATAAATAAAGGTAAAAGAATTTATAAAGGAAGATGATATAAAAAGATGTATTAGGTTCTGTAAATATTGCTGATGTTTTTATTGCTTTCATGAACTGTTTCACAGTATCGAGGAAAAATATAAGAATGAAATTTATACTAAAAACTGAAAAGATCAGACTTTTGGTCACTAGGTTTCCTTCACTATAATTCATGTTTAATTGCACTTAGTGAGATAGCAGCTATGTCTTTTGCCTTCAGTTATTCCGGAATTAAATTTTCACCATATCTTTTTAGACGTATTGCTTGTTTATGGATATTCGACTAATGAAGCTTCAGGACTTTATGAGGAGATGATGTGGTATTCTGTAAACAGATGAGAGGAAATATAAATGAGTATTAAAATCAACTTTGATATGTTGATGTCAACAATAAAAGAAAGCTTTGATAAATGCCGGAATGGATGAAGACAAGGCAAATATATGTGCAAGAATACATACTGAATCAAGTGCTGATGGAGTGGAAAGTCATGGAGCCAACAGAGTCCCGAGATTTATCGATTATATCCAAAAAGGATGGTAAAACCCCAAATGCTGAGCCTGTGTTGGTGAAACATAGAGGATTTGCTGAGAATTACGACGGTAATCTTGGACCGGGGATAAGTAATGCTATTTTTTGTGCAGATAGAGCAGCGGAGCTTGCAAAAGAGCACGGGATTGGAATGGTTACACTTAAGAATGCTACACACTGGATGCGTGGCGGTACATATGCATGGAAGATTGCAGAACATGGTAAAATCGGTATGTGCTGGATAGCTACAGAAAGTTGTAGCTGCCAATGTGGGGCAGTGATGAGCCAAGTGTGGGAAATAATCCTTTTTGTGTTGCTGTTCCAAGAGAAGATGGTGAAATAGTACTTGATATGGCAATGAGTCAGTATGCCTTCGGTAAGTTGGGAGTATATAGATTGGCAGGAAAAAACCTACCCTATCCGGGTGGATTTGATGAAGAAGGTAATTTAACCTATGATCCTGCGGCTATAGAAAAACCAAGAGAATTTTTACCTACCGGATATTGGAAGGGCTCATCAATGGCGTTAATACTGGATTTACTCGCATCTGCATTTGGCTAACGGAAGAACAGGTGCTGATTTGGATGATGAGGAGAGAGGAAGCTGCACAGGATGTTCTCAGGTTTTTTATTGCTATTGATCCTTATCTATTTGGAGAAAAAGAAGAAATTCAAAACAAATGGAATGCCAGAGTTAAAAGAGCCGACAGTGCGCATCCTATTGATCCCAAATTACCTGTACAATCTCCCGGTGAAAATACATTGAAGAGAAGGCGGGCAAGTATGGAAAATGGAGTTAATGTTGATGAACAGATATGGGCTCAAATTCAATCTATAGTAGATGGTAACTTGGATGTAATCGACATTTTCATAAAATGATTTTTAAAGAGGTGAATATGTTTTTTTATTCGGAAGTTAAATTAGCTGAAAAAAATATAATTATTTGGAAGATAAATTTTTGGCTGCCTATAAATGGCTGAAAGAACAGGATTTAAAGACATTGGTTGCGGAAAAATATCCTATATTGGGAGAAACTGTAGTTGCTAACGTTCAAGAATACAGTACATTACGGTGGAAGAGAAGAAATTTGAAACTCACGATTTATATTTTGATGTTCAATATCTTGTAGACAGGGATGGAGCTCTTTGGAATATATAAAAGAGACGGATTAAAAAGAGAATAGTTTTAATCCTGACAAAGATGTAAGATTTTTATGATATGCCGAAGAACTATGGATATGTGATATTAAATCCGGGAGACTTTATTGTTGTAGCTCGGAAGATGCGCATATGCCGGGGATGCAGTGTAGAAAAATCTATTCCGGTTAAAAAAAGTTGTTATTAAGGTAAAAATATAATTAATAATAATAAAACTGATATTATCAGATTTGTTATAAATTTATTGTTAGTGGAATAGCCACGAGAAAGGAAAAATATGGAAAAAGTATTTAATTTGGGTAATGGACTCAGACTTATAGATTTATCAAAGATCTTGGATCCGGAAACAGAAAAGAGAAGATGTCATTTGTTCCGCTTTAATACGGGAGGACCGATTCCTGACTTTCATACTAATATAGATATTATGAGTCATTTTGGGGAACACATTGTGAATGCCCATACCATCATGATGATAATTGGCCAAGTGTAGCAGAGCTTCCTCTTTCAACATTCCTTGGAAGAGCTGTTTATGTAGATTTCAAAGAGACTGTTGCTCCTAATTCACATATTACAGCAGCAGATCTTGACAGAGAAGCAAGTATGGTAAGAGAGGGAGATATCGTTATAATTGATTCTTCATATAAGCTTACACCATTTACAAAGGACACAAATACAGAGATCGATAAGAGACTCTTTGTAAACGGAGATACAGCAAAGTGGTTCAGTGATCATAAAGTAAAATGCGTTGGTTTTGGAGACGGTGTTTCTATCGAAAACTGTAATGAGGATGTTAAGCCTTTCCATGATATATTATTGTAGAGAACATTGTATTCCTTTGAAGTTTTAAGAAACCTTGAATTACTTGAGAAGAATATATTCTTTATGTCATATTCACCACTCCCTATTATCGGACTGGATTCAAGCCCTGTTCGTGCATATGCCATTGAGGGGCTTGCGGAGTTTAGCTAATTGAAACTTTTGGAAGGAAGATTCTTTTATGAAAATAGCTATAATAGGAGCAGGAGCAATGGGTTCCATTTATGGCGGACATTTATCGTTAAATAATGAAGTTTATTTGATTGATACAAATGAAACCGTTGTAAATCATATAAATGAAAATGGAATTACACTTGAGGAGGATGGAAAGAGTAATATTTATAGACCGAAGGCTGTAAAAAACAGTAAAGATATGCCTGTTGTGGATCTCGTAGTATTATTTGTAAAATCACTGTATTCAAGAGCTGCTCTAGAAGGTAATAAAAATGTAATAGGGAAAGATACATATCTTTTAACTCTTCAAAATGGTTCAGGACATGAAGATATACTTGGAGAGTTCGTAGATAAAAGCCATATAATTATTGGAACTACCGAAGATAACGGTGCTGTACTAGGTGCAGGACATATTAGAAGAGGTGGTGTTGGTAATACTAATATAGGTATGCTTATAGATGAAAATGTAGAATTTTTAAATCAGGTAAAATCAGCTTTTTGATTGCTGTGGATTTAATGTAAAGATTCATAATAATATACAGCAGCTTATATGGAATAAACTTTTTACAAATGTATCTTTAAAGTGTAGTTACAGGTATATTACAGGTTAAGATTGGATATATCAGATCAAATGAACATACTTGGAATATGACTAAGGCTTTTGATTCATGAGGGCTGTTGAAGTTCGCATAAGCTTGGACTCGATGCTGATGAAGAGAAAATAACACATGATGTAGAAAATGTAACTATAAAATCGCCTGAAGGTGTCACATCCATATGCGCCGATTTGTGTGCGGGAAGAAAAACAGAGAGTTGATACAATAAGTGGTTCTGTAGTAAGAGCAGCAAAAAGCAGGTATTAAAGTGCCTACGCATGAATTTGTTGTAAATATAGTTTCATGCTATGGAATGTAGAGAATTAATAGAATTTATTATTATGACAGCTTTCAGTACTTAAAAAGGTGATGAAAGCTGTTTTATTAAAAATTAAATTATTAAAATATTAATATAAGAAAAAACACAAACTTTACACTTTGAAGCACATATTTTTGAACATATCTTTATTGGATAATACAGGGCATAAACAAAAACCCCATTTTATAAACGAGGTACAATATGAAAAAGAATAAGAAGAAAATGCCAGCTTGGCTTATGGTTATGGCACTTGGATTAGCAATAGTAGGTTGTTCAAATGAAAAGACAACAACTACTACAGAAACATTAACACAACAGACTGAGACTATTGTAACAAATACTGCAAGTATAACAACAGCAGGTGAATATTCAGACGAAGACCTCAATACTTCTACTCAGATTCAGATACAAAGATTGAGCTTTAGTGCAGGAAGTGCAAATATAACAGGAGACGGTGCTAAGTTTGAAGATGGAAATGTTAAAAATAACAAAGGCAGGTACATATGTTCTTAGCGGAGATTTTGACGGATAGATAATAACTGAAGTAGGTGATGAAGATGTAGTACACTTGGTATTTAATGGTGTGAATATTAAAATACTACATCATCAGCTATCAATACAGCTACAGGTAAGAAAGTTGTAATTACACTTGTAGACGAAACTACAAATACATTAACTGACGTAACAACTTATGAGTATGCAGATGGTGAAGATGAGCCGGATGCAACACTCTTTGTTAAAAAAACAATTTAACTATTAATGGAAACGGTAATTTAAATATTGATTCGAATTTTTGCGACGGCAATAAAGTCAAAAGATAATCTTATTATACTTGGTGGAAGTATAACTATTGATTCGGTAGATGTCACAGACATTTTCAAGTAATTCAACACAGAACTTTATAACTGTATACTATTCAAGTACAATTGAAGCAGGCACTGAAATAAAGGTAACAGATAAGAGCGGTAATGTTGTAGTAAGCTATACAGCTGCTAAGTCCTTCAATTTTGCAGTTATATCTTCAGACAAGTTAACTACCCGGAGAAACATATACAGTAACTGCCGGAGATAACAGCAGTGAAGTTGCTATAACAGCAGGTGGAAATACTATCGGTGAAAGTACCGGTAGGGGAATGGGAGGACCTGGAGGAATGGGTGCCCCTGATGGAAACGTAGGGTCCCAGAGGAAATCATCCTATAGGAGAGCCACCACAAAAAGCCTACCGATGCAAACGGTAATGAACTTGAAATGCCACAGCCACCAAGCAGTACAAGTTCAGAACAAAATTAAAATTTGTATTTGATAAAAATATATAAGATGATAAACTTACATGGAAGGGTAAAACCTTCCATGCTTTTTGTTATGAGGAGTTTATGGATATATATATGGCACCTATGGAAGGTGTAACAAATTATGTTTTTAGAAAAGTTTATATAAAAGTATTTTACAGGAGTAGACAAATTTTTACACCTTTCATTACACCACATATGAAAAAGGATTTTCTAAATCAGAGTTGATGGAACTGAATATAGAATATAATAGGGACAATATCTGATACCGCAAATACTTACAAATAATGCAGAAGATTTTTTTAAAAACTTGCAGATGAAATAGAGGAGATGGGTTATAGTAGAACTCAATATAAACCTTGGTTGCCCTTCAGGTACTCGTAACATCAAAGGGGCGTGGTTCCGCTTTTTAAAAAGATCCTGATGCCTTAGATAAATTTTTATGATATATTCAAAAAGAAAGATAATATAAAACTTTCAGTAAAAACCAGAATAGGATTCTCGGATTACAAAGAATGGGACGATTTGTTAAAGGTCTATGAAAAATATGAATTTAGTGAAATAATAATACATCCGAGATTACGAAGTGATTTTTATAAAAAATAATATATATCTACCTTCATTTATACAAGCGTGTAATGATCTAAAGCAGGATATTATATATAATGGAGATATAAATACATTAGATGATTTTAATAATTTAAAAATACAAATCTCCAAATGATAAAGTTACAGGCGTTATGATTGGAAGGGGATTAGTAAAAATCCGTTAATTGGCGAATCTATAAAAACAAAAATAAAGAAATTATCAGTATTGAAAAGACAGTTGAATTTTTGGATGATATAGTAGAAGAGTATTTAACTTTTAGATTTCGGAGAAAGAAATACTTTTGTTTAAACTTAAAGAAATCTGGGGAATGATATTAGGAAATGAAGAAGTATATTCTAAAGTATTAAAGAAAATAAGAAAAATCAAATACTGTAAAAAGATTATAAAATGGCCGTAAATGAATTGTTTTTAAAGTTAACAGAGAGTTATGAAAATAAATATTTTTTTCATGGGATATTGTTATAAAAAGTAAGAAAAATTTAAGTCGTAAATTTGTTGATAAAAAAATAAGAAAATAGTATATAATCCTAAAGAAAAATTGGTATAAAAATTTATTGTTTTATCAATTAGAAGAATTTTTAGGAGGTCTACTATGGATGGAGTAGGTTTATTCGCAGCACTTGCAGCTTTTGCAGTTGCTTTTAGTTGTATCGGTATCATCTTTTATATTGTTTCAGTTGTTGGAATGTTCAAAACTTTTGAAAAGATGAATATTGAAGGTTGGAAAGCAATTATTCCTTTTTACAATGATTATACTCTTGCTGAAAAAGTGTGGGTTCCAAACTATGTTATTTTCCTTTGGGTTGCAGCTTTAGTTAATAACTTTTGTTGTTTCTCCAATATCAAGGGGTGGAGGATTTATAGGTGGTTTTGTTTGGATTAGTTGGTTTTGCTTTATTCATATTCTTTATTGTAGCAAGAGCAAGATTTTGTTATTGGATTTCAAAAGCATTCGGATATGATTTAGGATTTGCGGCAGGATTATTCTTTGCACCATTCGTATGTTTCCTTATTCTTGGATTCGGTGAAGCTCAGTATCAGGGAAATGTATTTAAAAGATAGTGGATTACAGTATTAATAAAAGATATAAAGAAAGACTTCAGTCTTTCTTTTTGAGAAAAATCGACTTTTTGTAGTATAATTTACTAATAAACATAATAAATTAGTTTAATAAATGGTTTTTAAAGGATAAATAAAAATGACAGAAGAGAAAAAGGTGTATACTGCCGAAGAAGTTTATAAGAGTATTTTAAAAAGGATTATAAGGCTTGAGCTTGAACCCGGACAACTTATAAGTGAAAATCAAATGTGCATAGATTACGGTGTATCCCGATCTATAATAAGAAATGCATTTACAAAATTGGCTCAGCTAAAGTTTGTAGAGGTAAGACCACAAAGGGGTACTTATGTAACACAGATTGATTTGAACTATATATCAGATTTGTTAATGCTTAGAACAGCAGTGGAAAAAGAAGTTATATATGAGATGTTTACCAAGTTGGATGAATCTGCAAGGTTGGAACTTGTAAAGAAGCTTGAGAAGAATATTGAAGAAGAAGAGAAATATATAGATGAGAAGACATATTCACGCAGATTTGGAATACTTGATAGCGAATTTCATAAAACAATGATTGATAGTGTAAAACAGATATGCGTTAGTTGTAATTCTGAGTGATATTATGCTTCACATTTCCAGGTGGAGAAACTTTGATGTTAAGTTTGCAGATCGTATACACGAGCTTGTAGAGGAACATAAGAATATAGTAAAAAGGAATAAAAAGCAATGATCTCAATAAAAGCACAGAAGTGCATGGCTGCACACTTAGAAACAATTACAGATATATATGAAAGTGCAATAAAAGCAATATCCCAAATATTTCATATCATAAAAAAACACAAAAATAATGTTTAAGTTTTACAATCTTTATCAATTTGGTAAAGTTTACCACATGGATTTACAGAACATTAATAATATAGTGCAAAAATTATAATAAAAAATCATGATAATATGCTAAAATGTACAAAAATTTGAGATGAAATAATAAATGGATGAAAAATAAATATATATATGTAAATATAGTAAAAATGCATATTTACAAATTTAATAAGAATTGATAATCTTATAACATAAATATTAGTTATATTATTAACAAATTTATTTTTGTGATTACTTGTATACTAGTAGACAAGGTATAAAGGAGAAATTTATGTACACACTAGGTGTTGATATCGGATCAACCACTTCAAAGGCTGTAATATTGGAGGATGGAGAAAAAATAGTAGCTTCTTCAATAATTGTAGCAACTGTGGGCACTGCCGTGTAGAAGAAGCAGTCAAAAATGTACTAAACTCTTCAAAAACTGGAATTAAAAAGATATTAAGTCGGTAGTTGCTACAGGTTATGGAAGAATGAACTACGATTTGGCTGATTATAAAGTCAGTGAGTTGACGTGCCACGCTCTTGGAGTGCATAAAGAGTTTCCAAATGTCAGAACGGTAATAGATATCGGTGGACAGGATGCCAAGGTGATATCACTTGCAGCTAACGGTAAAATGACAAATTTTGTTATGAATGATAAATGTGCGGCAGGAACCGGAAGATTTCTTGATGTAATGGCTAATATACTTAATCTTAAAATAGACGAGTTGGAGATAGAAGCGTTAAAATCTGATGATCCGGCAAATATATCAAGTACATGTACAGTCTTTGCAGAGTCGGAGGTTATATCTCAACTTGCTACAGGAAGGAATATCCCGGACTTGGTAGCGGAATATGTAAATCTGTTGCGATTAGAGTAGCCGCTTTAGCTAAGAGAGTCGGAATAGTTGAAGAAGTATGCATGAGTGGCGGTGTAGCAAAAAACTCAGGGGTTAGAAATGCTATGAGTAAAGAACTCGGTGTAAATATAGTGTTTAGTAAGAACGCTCAACTTATGGGAGCACTTGGAGCCGCAATATACGGCTTTAAAAAGTCATAAATTTTTATATTAAAAGTAGGAGGAAACTAGTGGAAGAAGCTAAAAAACAAAAGCCTACAATAGATCCAAACAGTGCAAAAGCTAGATTGGGTAGGATAGCAGCAAAGGCATACAGTGACTGCGTAGAGGCTAAACAGCGAGGCGAATTGGTAGGATGGTGCGCAAGTAACTTTCCGTAGAGATTCCTGAAACATTAGGATTATATGTATGTTATCCTGAAAAATCAGGCAGCCGGAATCGCAGCCAGAGGTGGCGGAGAACGAATGTGTAGTGAGAGTGAAGGCGATGGATATTCTAATGATATTTGTGCATATGCCAGAATCTCTCTTGCATATATGAAACTTAAGGAAGCACCGGAACAAGATATGCCACAACCGGATTTCGTTTTATGTTGTAATAATATATGCAACTGTATGATTAAATGGTATGAGAACATTGCCAAAAGAATTGAATATTCCTATGATTATGATAGATATTCCTTTTAATCCTGATTATGAAGTGTCAGAGGCAATGACAGCTTATATTCGAAATCAGTTTTTGGGATGCAATACATCAATTAGAAGAGATTACAGGTAAAAAGTGGAGCGATGAAAGATACGAAGAAGTAAGAAAGATATCAGGAAGAAGCTCCAGAGCATGGCTTGAGGCAACTGCTACAGCTAAATATTCACCATCACCATTTAACGGATTTGATTTATTAAATCATATGGCTGTTATGGTTACAGCCAGAGGAAAGCTTGAAGCTGCGGAGGCAATGGAGACTTTGCTTAAAGAGTATAAAGAAAATCATGAAAAAGGTGAGTCTACATTTAAGGGTGAAGAAAAATACAGAATTATGTTTGAGGGTATAGCATGTTGGCCATGGCTTCGTGCTACAGCTACAGGACTTAAGAGTCGTGGAATAAATATGGTTACAACCATATATGCTGATGCTTTTGGATTTATTTATGATGACTTTGACGGAATGTGCAGAGCATATGCAAATGTTCCTAACTGTATGAATATAGAACATGCAAGAGATAAGAGAATAAAGCTTTGTAAAGATAACAGTGTTGAAGGACTTCTTGTACATACAAACAGATCTTGTAAACTTTTGGTCAGGATTTATGTCTGAAATGAGCAGACAAATTGGTGAGGAGTGTGGGATTCCTGTTGTAAGTTTTGATGGTGATCAGGCTGATCCAAGAAACTTCTCCGAGGCTCAATATGATACCAGGGTTCAAGGTTTGACAGAGATTATGGAAGTAAATAAGGAAATTTAAGGGGAGACTATGTGGCATTGTTTAGAAACTTTAAAAAGGTTAGTGTGTCTCCAAAAGGAACAGCTCAATAAATACCTTGCAGAAGGGAAAAAGTTATAGCTGTTGCACCTGTATATACACCTGAGGAGATAATTCATGCTTTTGGATTTGTACCAATGGGTGTATGGGGAGCAGATATTGAAATAAACGAGTCAAAGAAATATTATCCTGCATTTATTTGCTCAATAATGCAGACTATATTGGAACTTGGAATAAAAAGGAAATTACTCGGAGTAAGTGCAATAGTAGTTCCATCACTTTTGTGATTCACTTAAAACTTTAGGTCAGAACTGGAAATATCGGTAAAAAGATATTCCGTTTATACCGATGACTTACCCACAAAACAGAAAAACCTGATTATGCTATTGATTTTACTGTTGAAATGTATAAGAGAGTGATAAATGACCTTGAAAATATTACAGGTGAAAAGTTTGATGAGAGTAAACTCCAAAAAACATATGAAATCTATAATGAGCATAACAGGGTAATGAGAGAATTCTCAAAGATTTCAGAAGACTATGAAGTATCTGCGGTAGATAGATGTGCAGTATTTAAGAGTGCTTGGTTTATGCTTAAAGAAGAGCATACAGAACTTGTTAAGGAACTTATCGAGCTTATAAAAAAAGAAGGAAAGATTTCTAAGAAGCTTAGAGTTTATACAACGGGTATATTGGCTGATGCACCGGATTTGCTTAATATATTTGACAGTAATAATCTGCAGATAGTAGGCGATGATATAGCATATGAATCAAGACAATATAGAACAGACATTACAAGTGGAAATGATTTATATGCTTTAGCAAAAGAAATTCTCAGAAATGGATAATTGCTCACTACTGTATGACAGAGATAAAAAAAGAGTAAGTTTCATAATTGAAGAAGCTAAGAAGAAAAAAGCAGATGGTATAGTCGTTCTTATGACTAAATTCTGCGATCCTGAAGAATTTGATTATGTGCCAATAAAGAGAGCGGCAGACGAGGCAGGTATTCCACATATAAATATAGAAGTGGACAGACAAATGAAAAATTATCAACAAGCAAATACTATGTTACAAACATTTGCAGATATGTTGATTTAGGAGGAACATCATGATTAATAAGGACAAAATGCCTGTGGTGATAGGCGTAGCATTCGTATGGTTTACAACTCAGTTTGGTGGCGGTTTTGCATCAGGAAACCAGTTGAGAGCATTCTTTTTGAACTTTGGAATATGGGCATTTGTAACCTGTATTCTTACTCAAGCAATCGGTGCGTTCTATCAGTGGTATGCACTTAAATATGCTAAGAAACATGAATTATATAACTATGCAAGTTTCAATAAGAGTTTTTATAGATTTAATGATAAGTTCGGAAAAAGCCGGAGATGTTTTGGCTGTAGTTTTCAGTACATTATATGAGTTGGTTTTATTTGGTAACCATTTGTGTGGCACCTGCGGCAGCTTTTTGCAACCGGTGTGGCTACAATGGAAAAATCCTTTGGGATTAATCATTGGATCGGAACAATATTTACAGGTTTATTTATCTTTATTGTTGCTGTTTATGGTACAAAATGTTGTTAGAAAAGTGGCATCAACACTTTCAGTTTTAATAGTTGCAGGATTATTCCTTGTTTATATACCTAATATTATTATGCAGTGGGGAGATATAATGTCAAAATCTTTCAGCAGAGATTGCAAATCCGCGCCTGTCGGACCTGCTTTAATAAAGGGTATTGTATATGCCGCATTCCAGTTGGGTGCAATAGGTTTGCTTGTACAGCATGCGAAACCTTTTGATTCTCCTGATATGGCAAAGACATCAATGGTGTACGGATTTTTTGTAAACGGTTTTATATGTTTACTTGCAGTTCTTGGACTTACAGCTATTATAAATGAGCCTGATTTTGCAAAGGAATCTATTCCGCTTATTATTCTTGTAAATAAAGGATTTGCACCTGACATCTTAAGACCTATGATTTCAATACTCATTGTATTAGGTTCTGTATCAACCGCGGTTAATATGATTGCCGGAATGAGTAACAGAATTTGTTCATCTATTGATAAGAATTTTGATCCTAATAACAAGCCGGGTGTAAATGTTATTGTTGTTACATTAGTATGTACTTTACTTGCATTCTTTATTGCACAGTTAGGTTTAAACAAGATTGTTGCAGTTGGATATAAGTATTTAGGTTATCTTACAATACCTGTAATTATGATACCTTATCTTATTCATATGGCTGTTACAAAGTTTGACAAAGAATAAATTAAAAGGGAGAAGAGATATGAGTAAACCTTTAGAGGGCGTAAAAGTAGTTGAATTGGCAACATTGATTGCCGCTTCTACATCAGGAAGATTTATGGCTGATTTGGGTGCCGATGTTATAAAAATCGAATCAGCAAAGGGAGATCCCCTAAGATATACAGCACCAAGTGAAGGTAGACCTCTTGATATGTATGAGAATACAACATGGGATCTTGAAAACGGAAATAAAAGATGTATTTCTTTGGATATGAGAAACCCTGAGGCAAAGGAAGCATTCTTTAAACTTCTTGATACTGCAGATGTACTTATAACAAACTGGAGAGTACAGGCACTTGAGAGAGCAGGTTTAGATTATGAAACACTTAAGAAGAGATATCCTAAGCTTGTTTATGCTATATGTACAGGATATGGAGAGTTCGGACCTGACAAAGATCTTCCGGGATTTGACTTCACAGCATTCTTTGCAAGAGGTGGATACCTTGATTCCTTAAGGCAAAAGGGAAGTGTTCCTATGAATGTAGTACCGGGACTTGGAGATCATAATGTCGGAATGAATCTTGTTGCAGGAATTCTTGCAGCACTATATCAGGCAAAAGTGAAGGGTGTTGGTGAAAAGGTTGAAACATCATTATTTGAAAGTGCTATATTTAATTTCGGAATGATGATTCAAGCATCCAATTATGAGGGTATTGCTCAAAGCTATCCTATAGATGTTAGAGAAAGTGCAAATCCTTTCAATGCAGCATGGAGAACAAAGGATGAGAGATTTATTCAAACATGTATGCCTGACTATAATACTTATTACAAGAAGTTTATTGCTGCAATAGGTAGAGAGGATTTAGTAGAAAACGATAAGTACTTCCCGGTTCAAAACTTACAGGCTAACAAACTTGGAACAGAAGTATATGATATTGTAATGGAAGCTATTAACAAGAAAGATTTAGAGTATTGGAGAACTGTATTTACAGAGGCTGATATTCCATTTGCATTAGCACAAAACTGGATGGAGATCAGAAATGATAAGCAGGCTGAAGCAAACAATTGTTTCTATGATATGACATATGAAAATGGAAATACAAGACGATTGGTTGAGACTTCCTGTAAAGTTTACAGAGATGGGAGTACCTGATTATAAGAGGGGACCGTTTATAGGTGAGAACGGTAGAGAAGTACTTAAAGAAATAGGCTATAGCGACTCTGAGGTAGATAAGCTCATAGATACTAATGCTCTGTACATCTGGGAAAAAGTAAAAAGCAAAAAAAGGACTTTATAGTCCTTTTTTAGCTCGATTCAACTTGTATACAAGTATCTCATTGATTTTTAAAAGGTAGGAAAATGTTTGTAAATATTATTGAAGTATTAAAAGATAATGCAAATACGTATGCTGAAAAAGATAGCACTTGAGGATGAGGATAAGAGCTTATCCTGGAAAGAATTGGATGAAAGTTCAGATAGCATTGCACAAAGTTTTCTAAAAATGGGATATGAAAAAGGTTGTCACATTGGATTATCCGGCAAAAACAGTATAGTATGGGTTGAGATTTTTTTGGGAATTTTAAAGTTTGGCGGTATACCTGTTTTATTAAATACTCAATGGAAAATATGTGAGCTTAAAAATTGTAGAGCATTGTGATATTGAATGTATTGTATATGATGACAATATCAATACGATAAATAAGTTATGTAATGATGATGTTAGGTGTATTTGCTTTTAGTGAAGCTAAAAGCAAATATATTGAATTGTACTGATGTTGAGAGAGTAGATATTAATGCAAATGATACTGCATGTATAATTTTCACATCAGGTTCTACATCTATGCCAAAGGCTGTTATGCTAAGTCACGGAAATGTACTAAGCAATTCAAGTTCTATTGTTAAGGCTCTGCATTGGAACAGTGAAGATAAGATGTGTATTTGTGTACCGATGTTTCACTGCTTTGGTCTCACAGCTGGATTGCTTTTCAGGAATAGTAAGTAAAAGCCTGCATATATATAATGGGTGACTTTAGAAATAAAAAGGTATTTGAAGCAATAACAACTAAAAAGTGTAATATTCTCAGTGGTGTTCCAAGTATGTTTCTAATATTCTATGAAAAATACGGGGACAGAAGTTTTTTAGGATTGAAGAGCGGTATAATAGCCGGATCACCTATACTGTTAAATGATTACAGAAAAATTCTTGCTATGTTTCCCAAAATGAAATTATTAACTTCATACGGTCAGTCTGAAACATCGCCATGTGTAACAGTATCTGATTGGGACACTGATATAGAAAATATGCCTATACATTCAGGGAAAGCAATAGAGGGTGTAAGCGTAAAAATTGATAGTGATTTTGTCATAGAGAGTGAAGAAAATATACTCTGTGGTGAGATACTGGTTAAGGGTGTTAATGTTATGCAGGGATACTACAATAATCCTATTGAGAATGAAAAGATTTTTACGGATGATGGATGGTTAAGAACAGGTGATCTTGGATATTTGGATAGTGACGGAAATTTATATATAAAAAAGCCAGAAAAAGGACGTTATTATAAAACTTGGCGAAAAATTTCACCAATGGAAATAGAAGAGGTTGTATACAAGATAGATGGCATAAAGCATGCAAAGGTATGCGGCATTCCGGAAAAAATAGTACAGGAAGAGGTGGCTCTTTGTATTGTTACAGACAGGGATATTTCAGATGAATATATAATTGAGTATTTAAAACAATATTTATCAGAATATAAATTACCATATTTAGATTTGATAGTTTCCTTCTACATCAAATGGAAAAAAATAGATATTGCCGCATTAAAAAAATAAGATTAATGGAATATTAGACAAAGGAGAAAATCAATGTCAGAATGCTATTTTACAGAACAACATGAATTGATTAGAAAGCTTGCAAAAGATTTTGCTGAGAAGGAGCTTACAAAGGAATTACTCGATAAAGTGGAAGAGACAGGGGTATTTCCGAAGTATTGCAGAAAATAGCTGAGCCGGATTTTTTTGGAATTAAGATTCCAAAAGAACTTGGTGGTCAAAGGAGCAGATGCAAGAAGCTATGTCCTTGTAATGTCAGAAATAGCAAAGGCGTCAGGTGTTGCCAGTATATATGTATCAAGCCCTAACTCACTCTCAGGTGGACCACTGTTGATAGCCGGAAACGATGAGCAAAAGAAAAAGTATTTAACTCCGGTTGTTAAAGGTGAAAAGAAACTTGCGTTTGCTCTAACTGAGCCGGGCGCAGGTTCTGATGCGGCAGGCATGACTACAACAGCAGTAAAAGACGGAGATTATTATATCTTAAACGGAAGAAAATGCTTTATAACAATGGCACCTTTATCTGATTACGCAGTTGTATTTGCAAAAACAGATATGACAAAGGGAACAAGAGGAGTAAGCGCATTTGTAATAGACATGAAGCAGGAAGGTGTCAGCTGTGGAAAGCATGAAGATAAGATGGGACTTATCGGATGTGCAACATCTGATATTGTTATGGAAAATGTGAGAGTACATAAATCAGATATGCTTGGAGAAGAGGGAAAAGGCTTTAATCTTGCTATGGCTACACTTGATACAGGTAGACTTGGTGTTGCATCACAGGCAATCGGTGTTGCTGAAGCTTTGTTTAGAAGAGTCATGTAAATATGCAAAGGAAAGAAAGCAGTTCGGAAAGAACATAGGAGCATTCCAGGCTATAGGTTTTACAATAGCAGATATGGCAACAAAACTTGAAGCTGCAAAGCAATTGACATATAGAGCTGCATATATGATGGATACAAAGCAGGATTCAGGCATGGCTGCAAGTATGGCAAAACTCTATGCAACAGAAGTTTGTAATGAAATAGCTGCAAAGGCTGTGCAGATACATGGTGGATATGGATACATAAAGGACTATAAGGTTGAAAGAATGTATCGTGATTGTAGGGTATTTACTATATACGAGGGAACAAGTCAGGTTCAACAGATTGTTATCAGCTCAAAATTACTAAGGAAATAATGGAGGATACAAATGAAAATATGTGTATGTGCTAAACAGGTTCCTGATACAAATGAGGTAAGAATTGACCCTGTTAAAGGAACTTTGATAAGAGAAGGAGTGCCTTCAATATTGAATCCGGACGATGCAAATGCTTTGGAAGCCGCTCTTCAGCTAAAAGATGAATATGAAGATACTACAATATCAGTGGTAAGTATGGGACCGCCTCAAGCTACGTATATGCTTAGGGAATGTCTTGCTATGGGAGCGGATGAAGCTGTTCTTCTCAGTGACAGAGCTTTTGGTGGTGCAGACACCTGTGCTACATCTACAACAATTGCTGCCGGTATTAAGATGCTCGGTGATGTGGATATTATATTTGGCGGTAGACAGGCTATAGATGGTGATACTGCTCAGGTTGGACCACAGGTTGCTATGAGACTTGGGATACCTGTAGTTACATATGTGCAAAAAATTGTGGATTATACAGGGGACAAGATAAAGGTTCAAAGGCAATTAGAGGATGGCTATGAGGTTATTGAGGTAAAATTACCATGTTTTTTAACCTGTGTAAAAGAATTAAACGAGCCAAGATATATGAGCGTGGGCGCTATAGTCGATGCGTATAAGAAAGATATTAAGATATTTAATCATGAAGATTTAAAACTAGATCCAAAAGATTGTGGACTGAATGCTTCTCCAACACAGGTATTTAGGTCATTTACACCACCTGTTAAGGGAAAGGGTGAAATGCTTCAAGGAAGTAATAAAGATATGGCTAAACAGCTTGTTGCAAAACTTAAGGAAAAACATTTGATTTAAGGGGGAGAATATGTCAGTTGTAGTAATCGAAAAAGATTGTCGAGGATGTACTAAATGTGTTAAATCTTGTCCATTTGATGCTATCACTATGGAAAATAAGAAGGCGGTTATTGGAATTGCATGTACAAGTTGCGGAACCTGTATAGAAGTATGTCCATTTGATGCTATTGTAAAAGATGAAGTGGAAAAAGAAGAGCATGACTTATCGGTATATCATGATATATGGGTATTTGCTGAGCAAAAGACAGGGACAGTTGCAGGATGTTGCATTAGAACTTTTAGAGAAGGTAAAAACTTGCAGATGCAAGAGGTTGTCAGTTATGTGCTGTTGTTTGTGGATCGGATATTACAAATATTGTTGATGAACTTTTTGCACATGGTGCTCAAAAAAAGTATATTATATAGAAGATGAAAGACTTAACCAATATACAACAGATGGATATTCTATAGCAATAGGTGATGCTATAGATCAATATAAGCCGGAAATAGTTTTACTTGGTGCAACTCATATTGGTAGAGACTTGGGTCCATGTCTGGCTGTAAATTGTAATACAGGTCTAACAGCAGACTGTACAAAACTTGAAATAAAATGAAGAAACTAAAGGGATTATGCAGACAAGACCTGCTTTTGGCGGTAATTTGATGGCAACAATAGTTTGTCCTAATCATAGACCGCAAATGTCTACTGTAAGACCGGGTGTAATGGAAAAAGCTGAAAGAGTAGATGGTGTCAAGGGAGAGCTTATAAAGGTACAGACAAAATTAAAAGACGAAGATATAAGAACAAAAGTCTTGGAAGTAATTAAAACTGTACAGGAAAAGGTTTCACTTACAGATGCAAAGGTAATTGTTTCCGGTGGAATGGGACTTGGAAATGCTGAAGGATTTAAATTGTTAGAAAAAGCTTGCTAAAGCTTTTGGTGGCACAGTTGCAGCCCTCAAGAGCAGCTGTAGATGCAGGTTGGATCGATCATGCTTACCAGGTTGGTCAAACAGGAACAACTGTAAAGCCAAGTATATATTTTGCATGTGGAATTTCAGGTGCTATACAGCATGTAGCAGGTATGCAAAAATTCAGATCTGATTATAGCAATAAATACTAATGAAAATGCTCCTATTTTTTTGATATTGCAGATATCGGAATGACAGGAGATTTGTATAAAGTTATTCCTGATATATTAGAAGAGATGGGTATGTAATATATACTAAAGGGGATTATCACATAATATACTGTGGTAATCCTTTTTAATGGATAGTATTTAATCATCTACTATATTAGTAAGATAAAGCACAGAGAAAATTATTAAGAAAAATCTTACGGTCTTGCACTTTTCATAGTGTATTGTATACAAAAAGAGCATATGTATTTATGCAAGCTTCATATAACAAAAAATACAATGAGGTCAATATTCACAAAGTTATAAAGGGATATTGACATAAAATTAGTTGCTATTTATAATTAAATCATTAAAAGATTGTTGAAGAGACTATGAATATATCGGTAGTGTTTGATATATTCAAATATTGATATAAAGATATTTTTATCTTTATATATAAAGGGCTATCATAAATGCTACAGGAAAGACTTGATTTGAATGACTTAAAAATAAGTCCTGTAGTATATGATAGCCTTCATTTTTATGTCCATCCGCCATCCAGAGTTATTATTTGTCCTGTAAGATATTCAGACATTGCAATTTTGTATACGAATGCAGCTACTTCTTTTGTTTCTCCACCTCGTCCCAGAGGAATCTCATTAAATATTGAGTTTAATTCATCCTTATCAAAACATTTATTCATTTCTGTATTAATAAATCCCGGAGAGATTGCATTTACTAAAATATTGCTTAGCGCAAGCTCTTTTGCCAGGGCTTTTGTAAAAAACTGTTCAAACCTCCCTTAGATGCCGAATATGCCACTTCCATGGATGCACCTACATTCCCCCAAACGGAAGAAATATTTATAATATGTCCTTTTTGATTTTTAGCATATGTGGTATTACATATTTTGACATTAAAAAAATGCAGATGTAAGATTGGAGTTAATTACACTATTCCATTCATCTAATGACATATCCTGCAAAAAGGCCTATAAAGGATATGCCGGCATTATTTATCAGTATATCTACCTGACCTATTTCTTTTTGTTGAAGATGATATAAAATTTTTTACAGCATTTTCATCTGTAAGATCACAAAGGCATGTATAACATTTGACACCTGTATCTTCAACTATTTTTCTTGTTTCTTCCAGACCATGTATATTTGTTTTTGTACAAGCAATAATATTATGATTATGATTTGCAAACTCTTTTTGCAATGGTCCCTACCAATACCTCCGAAGCTACCGGTTATAAGTACATTCATTATATTCCCCTTTTGTATATTTTTATTTTATATTAAGTTAAAGAAAAAGATAAAAATTTAATCAAATAATGCAGTTCATACCTAAAAACCGTATTTTATACCTTTTATATAGATTATATAGAAATGATGGTATAATGGCAATCGTTAGAGAAATCAGATGTAAAAGAGTGATACAGGAGTTCCATCCAATCTTGAGTGAATTGTTTGGAGTATATAGGAGATCACAGTAAAAAAGCTATCTTTAGATAGCTTTTTTTATGTTGAATAGATTAAAAATAATGATACTGCAGTTCATACCTAAAAACTGCAGTTTATACTTTTTGGTAAAAATTTATTTTTATTGCTATAATCATAATTGTCAAAGCTAAGAAATGTTTGAGAGTTCAAACTTTCCATAATATTAATGTTTTAGATTTTAGAGTGGTTGTTACAGTGATATAGTGAAGACTGAGTGATGTGAAGGAGTGTTTTAAGGGTGATTGTGGAGTGTGTTATATAGTTAGAGCGACATAACATAGTTAAGATTGATTCTTAGAGTGATATACCTACGCAAAGGTTAGAGTTTTTTAGAGTGATATTAAAACGTTAGAGTATAATAAAAGGCATGGTGAAGCAAGACACCATGCCTTTTTATCTTTTTCTTCCCTTTAGGGGAATAAAATTAGTTTTCAGGAATTTCGAATGCGATAGGTGTAGGACCTGTCATTGCATCAGCTGCTAAAAGTGTAATAGGAACTGATTCAAAGCGCAATGTACCATAAATTGCGTTGTATCCACCTTCTGTAGTGAACTCCAGTGCGTATTCCTTTGAATTCATATCACCATCAGCTGCGATTGTGAGTTTTATATTATCTCCATCCTTAAGATCCTCGCTCTGTGCAACTACTTTATTGTCTTCCTTATCGGTTATAGTTATTGCAGTAACGATTTCACCTGTTTTATTGTAAATAACATATACGCCTTCCTGTGCAGTCTCTGATGAAGATTCATCTGCTTTTTCAGTAGTACTTTCAGCCGCAACTGCTGTGGTCTCTGCAACGGTATTAGCATCAGACGCCTTATTTCCCTGAACATGCTACAGTAGAGATAGATAGAGCCAGTAACATACCTGCTACTATAATTGATTTTCTTTTCATAGTATTCTCCCTTTTTGAAATTTTTCCTATCTATATATAACACAGCGGTTTTAGAATAACAAGCGCCAAAGCTTACAATATTGTAGTATTATTGTCGAGCTAGTATAATATCAAGTAGAATCGAAAACGGTTGCCATATATCACTTTTTATGTGATTTTATGGCAACCGTTTTTATCATTTAACTCAAGTTCTTTCTCTTTTTCTTATATCAAGTTCATCATCAACTAAATCTTGCAATGATATATTGTCAACTACATTGTTAATAGCGTCTTCTACTTTTTAAACAGATTCTGTGTCACACAGAAATCGGAATGGACACAAGAACCGTTACCGTCAAGACAATCAACCGTGAGAGTGATCCCTCGGTAAGTCTTAGTATTTCACCTACAGTATATTCCCTCAACAGGCTTGATAAGCAAATACCCTCCTTGAGCACCTCGAATACTTTTCACAAGTTTTTGCCTTGGAAAGAATGGAAACGATCTGTTCTAAATATTTTTCTGAAATTCCATATGATTTGGATACATGATTTATTTTTGTGGGTGTATCGGAATTTATAGCAAATTCCACCATCATTTTTAAAGCATATCTACCTCTAGTAGAAATTTTCATTTGAATCCTCTTTTCTATATAATCTGATGATTTATTTTTTTAAAACTAAATTCTTTTAAGTTTGAGCTGAATCATCAGTTTGAATTTATTTAATACCTAGCATATAACTAGGAATTAATGTTATCATATCAAATTCGGAAATAAATGTAAACTAAGTATGGTGATATTATTATAAATATGTGGTATAATGAAGACTTTAAGAGAGTTTATAAATTTGCATATATTATGTTTTTATGATAGAAAGGGCAAAAGATGGAGAAGAACAGTCGATTTTTGATAATGCTGAAGCTATATTCAATGGTATGAATACTTTTCTGACAACAAAGACTGTAGTGGGAGAGCCTATTATTGTTGGAGATACTACAATAATACCTTTAGTTGATGTAAGTTGCGGAATGGCAACAGGTACATTTGAAGAAACTTCAAAGTCAAAAAGGTGGCGGTGGAATGAGTGCTAAAATTGCACCTACTGCAATGCTTATTATTCAGGACGGAAGAACCAAGGTTGTAAATATAAAAAAATCAGGATGCATTCAGTAAAATTTTAGATATGATTCCGGAACTTATAAACAAGGTTACAAATAAATCTGATGTGGATAAGGAAGTCACAAAGAAGGCTGAGACAATATTAAATGAGAGTGAAAGTAAATATATTGATTGACAATTGATATATTTATAGTGTATACTGGGTAGGTATGCCGCTCAATGTTGGTTTCAAGCCTGTTTCAGGCACCAATTTTGGCGAGTAATGATAATAGGAGGTATCCTTATGTACGCAATTATTGCTACAGGTGGTAAGCAGTATAAGGTTTCTGAAGGAGATATCATTAGAGTAGAGAAACTTGGAAAAGCAGACGGTGAGGCTGTTACATTTGATCAGGTTCTTGCACTAAACGATGGAGAACTTAAAGTTGGAACACCTACTGTAACAGGAGCAAGTGTCAGTGCATCTGTTCTTAAAGAGGGCAAGGCAAAGAAGGTTATTGTATACAAGTACAAGCCTAAAAAAGGTCACCACAAGAAGAACGGTCACAGACAGCAGTTTACAGAAGTTAAGATTGAAAAGATTAATGCATAATCTTTATGATTGATGTTATTGCATTTGCCAAAGACGGCAAATACACCGGTTTGAAAGTTTCAGGACATGCAAACTTTGATGAAGAAGGCAAGGATATAGTATGCGCGGCGGTTTCGGTGCTTACACTGAATTTGGCGAATTCTATTGAACATTTTTGTGATGACGACTTTACGGTCGATTCTGACGACGGATTCTTTTCATTGGTTTTGCAGGATAGAAGTGAAAAATCGGGACTATTACTGGATTCATGTATTCTTGGTCTTATGGATATAGGAGAAGAGTACAGAGATTTTATCAAGATTAATTTACAGGAGGTCAAGTAAATGTTAAAAATGAACCTTCAGCTTTTCGCTCATAAAAAGGGAGTTGGATCTACAAAGAATGGTCGTGACTCTGAGTCAAAAAGACTTGGTGCTAAGAGAGCAGACGGACAGTTTGTTTTAGCTGGAAATATACTATACAGACAGAGAGGTACAAAGATTCATCCGGGACTTAATGTAGGTCGTGGTGGTGATGATACTTTGTTCGCTACAGTTGATGGTGTAGTTCGTTTTGAAAGAAAGGGCAGAGACAAAAAGCAGGTTTCTGTTTACCCAAGAGCTATTGCTGAATAAGAGTTGAGACGGGAGGCTTCATACAGATGTATGAGGCCTTCTTTAATACAAAGAGGTATTTATGTTTGCTGATAGTGCAAAAAAATTTTTATAAAGTCCGGTAAGGGCGGAGACGGTCATGTAAGCTTTTAGAAGAGAGCTTTTTGTGGCTGCAGGCGGTCCTGACGGTGGTGACGGTGGAAAGGGCGGAGATATCATTTTTGAAGTAGATGAAGGTCTGAACACGCTCACCGATTTTAGAATGAAGAGAAAAATATGTGGCAGGGAGACGGTGAACCGGGTGGTAAGAGAAAAATGCCATGGTGCGGATGCCAAGAACCTGACACTTAAGGTACCTGAGGGTACGGTAATAAAGGATTTTTGAAACCGCAAGGTAATTGCCGATATGTCAGGTGAAAATAAGAGAGAGGTTATCCTTAGAGGAGGTAAAGGCGGTTTCGGAAATATGAATTTTTGCCACCGCCACTATGCAGGTACCGAAGTTTGCAAAGCCCGGTCAGCCGGGAAAAGAGATGTTTGTTCTCTTGGAGCTAAAGGTTATAGCAGATGTAGGTCTTGTAGGATTTCCTAATGTAGGTAAGTCTACCCTTCTCTCAAGAGTAAGCAATGCAAAGCCTAAGATTGCAAATTATCACTTTACAACACTTGATCCTCATCTGGGAGTGGTAGATGTAAAGGGAGCAGGCGGTTTTGTAATGGCGGATATTCCGGGACTTATAGAGGGTGCAAGTGAAGGTGTAGGCCCTCGGACATGATTTCCTAAGACATATTGAAAGAACCAAGGTGCTTGTACATGTAGTTGATGCTGCGGCTACTGAAGGTAGAGATCCGGTAGAGGATATAAAAACTATCATGAATGAACTTAAAAAGTTATGATGAGAGTTTGCTTGAAAGACCACAGCTTATTGCCGCAAATAAAATAGATGCAATATATGATGAAGAGAACAGTCAGATAGAGAGAATAAGGGAGGCTTTCCCTGATATTAAAAGTATTTCCTATATCAGGAGTAAGCGGTAAGGGCATACAGGAACTTCTCTATGAGCTGGTGAATGTTCTTAGTACAATTGACAGAACTGTTAAAGTTTTTGAGAAAGAGTTTGAAATAGATTATTCAAGTGATAAGAACCTTCCGTTTACAGTTGAAATCGATGAGGATGGAGTATTTGTGGTAGAAGGTCCAAGAATTGAGAAGATGCTTGGATATACAAATCTCGACTCTGAAAAAGGGATTTGATTTCTTTCAGAAATTCTTAAAGACTTCAGGTGTTTTTGGAAAAAGTTGGAAGAGGCCGGAATAGTTGATGGAAATACTGTTCGTATGTATGGCCATGAGTTTGACTATTATAAGTAAATAGGAGAAAAATGAATAGTAGACAAAGAGCATATTTAAAAGGGACTGGCAATGAACCTTGACCCTATAATGCAAATAGGTAAAGCCTCTCTTACAGAGGAAAAATGCTGTGGCTATTGCAGAGGCTATGGAGCCAAGAGAGTTAATAAAGATATCTGTTTTGAAAAAACTGTGCCGATGATCCTAAGATAATTGCAGGTGAAGTTGCAAAACTTACCAGAAGCGAAGTTGTACAGGTTATCGGAAAGAAAAATAGTACTTTATAAACAGGCTGATGAACCTAAAAACAGAAAAAAATAAATCTTCCAAAAATAATATGAAAAAGATTGGTATTCTTGGAGGTACCTTTCGACCCCATTCATTTGGGACATCTGGTACTGGCAGAGGAAGCGAAAGATTTATGTGATCTTGATGAGGTATGGTTTATGCCTGCAAAGACACCGCCGCATAAGCTTGATAAAAAAAGTAAGTGAATTTTCAAAAAGAAAAGATATGATTGATCTGGCTATAAAAGAGTATAAGGGACTTTATTGTTCTGAATTTGAGAATACCTTAGAGGGAAATTCTTATACTTTTTAATACTCTTAAAAAGCTTCAAGCTAAATATACTGATTATGAATTTTACTTTTATTATGGGTGCGGATTCTTTTTATGAGATAGAGGCATGGAAAAATCCTGAGATAATACTAAAAAATTGTAAAATTGATAGTAGCATCAAGAGATTATAAAAACGAAAAATCTTAATTTAAAAAAGCATTTTGAATATCTGAAAAGTAAATACGAGATTAAGGGTATTTACTTTTTGGATACTAATGGATATTGATATTTCCTCAACTCAGATAAGAGAATTGTCTAAATCGGGAAAAAGTATTACAAAAATATGTTCCTGAGAGTGTTAGCAGATATATAAAAAGAGAATAAAATATATGTTTGATTTTAGTCGTGAGAAAATAGACCTTATAAAGGCGGATTTAAAGGAAAAATTACCTAAAAAGGTATGAGCATACTCTTGGAGTGGCTTATACATCAGCAGCTTTGGCTATGCGCTATGGTGAAGATATTTTTAAAGGCGGAACTTGCCGGTATACTGCATGATGTTGCAAAGGGAGAGAAGCTTCCAAAGTTAAAAAGAGGATATGGTGGGATTTGATGACCCTTATACTGATGCCTCTTATGTAGAATTGGTATCGGAAAAAGCGCCTCAAATTCTTCATGCAATATATGCACCTTTTTGAGCGAAGAAAAACTATAATATAGAAGATAAAGATATATTATCAGCTATAAGATGGCATACTACAGGGAAAAACACATGAGTATGCTTGAGAAAATTGTATTTGTTGCAGACTACATAGAGCCCAACAGAAAGCAATTACCGGGACTTGATGAGATAAGAACACTGGCATTTGAGGATATAACAAAAGCTATAGGAAAAATTGCAAAATCAACCATTGAGTATTTAAGTGCTCAGAATATGTATATTGATAGATTTACATATGAGTTGAGAGATGAAGAGGTGTAGATGGAATTAAAAAGAAATTGTAAAAAGATTTATAATATAATCGAAGATAAAAAGGCGAGGATATTAAAGTTATAGATATCACAAAGGTAAGTTCGGTAGCGGATTATTTTATAATAGCAAGTGCCAATAATGTTAATCAGGTACAGGCTATATCCGATGAAAATAGATTTTCTTTTTAGGTAAAAGAAGGTATTATGCCGCATGCCATAGAGGGAAATAAAAATGCAACTTGGATGTTACTTGATTATATGGATATTGTAGTTCATATATTTCTAGAGAAGACAGAGCTTTCTATGATCTTGACAGAATCTGGAGAGACGGAATTGAATTGAATGAAGAAAAAAAGCTGCCTTTTGGCAGCTTTTTAAGCTCGCGATCGGACTCGAACCGACGACCTACTCATTACGAATGAGTTGCACTACCAACTGTGCTACACAAGCCCATATACAAAACAAAGGAAGAGTGTAACTCTTCCTTAGATGACCAATCCGGGAATCGAACCCGGGTTTGCGCCGTGAGAGGGCGCCGTCTTAGCCGCTTGACCAATTGGCCCTATAAACGGGATATTTACTTTTTGATGACCAATCCGGGAATCGAACCCGGGTTTGCGCCGTGAGAGGGCGCCGTCTTAGCCGCTTGACCAATTGGCCTTATAAATCGAGGTGACAAGATTCGAACTTGCGACCTCAGCGTCCCGAACGCTGCACTCCACCAAACTGAGCCACACCTCGAGATTTAAAGCAGGGGAAGAGGGGCTCGAACCCCCATTTACGGTTTTGGAGACCGTTGCTCTACCATTGAACTATTCCTCTGTAAGGTACTTTGATACTATACCAGTAAAGCTTTAAATCTGTCAACCAAAAGTTTTTTTATTTTTAAAAATTTTTTTGATTGAAAATTTTATGATTCGTATTATAATCAAAGTAAATATTTGAAGGGGTGCTTTTACGGCTGAGAGAGGTTTTACCTTAACCCATAACCTGATCCGGGTAATGTCGGGCGTAGGGAAAAAGACTGCCGTATAGCAGTCTTTTTTTGGAGGTAAATATGAATGCGAGTGTAGCTATACAAACATTACCTGAACTATATGACAATGAAGAAATAGTGAGGATTGTAGATGAGGTAATAGCATATATAAAGAGTACAGGTTTAAAATATTATGTTGGCCCTTTTGAAACAACTATTGAGGGTGATTATGACGAGCTTATGGATATAGTAAAGGAATGTCAACATGTAGCAGTAAGAGCAGGTGCACCGGGGGTAATGGCTTACATTAAAGTAAGCTTTTAGACCTGATGGAGACTTGCTTACTATAGACAGAAAGGTGACGAAGCACCATACAGATGAAAAAAATAAAAGAGACAGTATATATCCGATAGGGTTTGGTATTTTATTTTTGTTGATCTGGCAGATACTTTGCAGCTTTAAAATAATACCGGCATATCTTATGCCGTCACCGGCACAGATAGTAATGGCATTGGTAGAAGATTTTACATTGCTTATGCATCATCTTTTATACACCTTACTGGAGAGTATGCTTGGATTGGTGGCAGGAGTATTACTCGGGCTTTTTATTTGCATTGTTAATGGACAGATTTTCAAAAACTATATAAAAACCTTTTATCCGATTATCATTATAAGCCAAAACGATTCCTATAATAGCCATAGCACCGCTTTTGGTGCTATGGTTCGGATATGACTTATTACCAAAGATTATATTAATAGTACTTGTAACATTCTTTCCTATTACAATCGGATTGCTGGAAAGCTTTAAAAAGTACAGACAAAGATGAGATAAATCTCTTGAAATCCATGGGTGCAAGTGAATTTGATATTTATAAATTTATAAAAGTTACCCTCATCCATGGGAAAGTTTTTGCGGCCTTGAAAATTTCAGCATCATACTCGGTAGTAGGAGGTGTGATATCGGAGTGGCTTGGAGGATTTAGAGGACTCGGAGTCTATATGACAAGAGTCAGAAAGGCTTATGCCTTTGATAAGATGTTTGCAGTGATAATTATAATATCAATATTAAGTTTATTATTATTAAAAGGCAGTGGATATGTTACAGAAAATATCCATGCCATGGGAGAAGAAACATGAAAAGAGTAGTTAAAAAAATTTATTAGTTGCATTAAGCGTAGGTGCTTTTGTTTTGGGAAGTACTGCTTGTGGTGGTGCTAAAGCCTACAGAAACCGGAAGTAAGAAGCTGACTTTGGTACTTGATTGGACTCAAATACAAATCATACAGGATTTTATGTTGCATTGGAAAAGGGATACTACAGTGATGCGGGCATTGAACTTGAGATAGTACAGCCACCTGAGGATGGAGCTGAAGTACTTGTTGCAAGCGGAAAGGCAAACTTTGGAGTATCATTTCAAGATACTATGGCAGGAGCACTTTCAGGAGATAATGCTCTTCCAATAAAAGCGGTTGCGGCAATAACACAGCATAATACTTCCGGAATAATGTCAAGAAAGGATGACGGTATTACATCACCTAAGGGACTCGAAGGTAAAAATTATGCGACATGGGATATGCCTATAGAAAAAGCTATGTTGAAGAATGTGGTTGAAAAAGACGGGGAGATTTCAGTAAGGTAAATCTTATACCTTCAACTGTTACTGATGAAGTATCAGCACTTAGCAGTAAACAAGTTGATGCAATCTGGGTATATTATGGTTGGGCAGGAATTGCGGCCAATGTCAAAGGCTATGAATTTGATTATTTTGCTTTTAAAGATATCAATCCGACATTTGACTATTATACACCTGTACTGTTTACAAATGATAACATGATAAAGAATGACAGGGATACAGTAAAGAATTTCATTGAAGCTACAAAAAAAGGATATGAGTTTGCTGCAGGTAATACAAAGGAATCTGCAGAAATACTGTTAAAGTATGCACCTGAGATAGATAAGGATCTTGCAATGGCGTCTCAGGAGTATCTATCGGCTCAATATATTGATGAAGGAACACCATGGGGATATATTGATGCCGAAAGATGGGGAGAATTTTACAGATGGTTAAATGAGAATAATCTTTTAGAAAACCCTATAGATGAGGGAGCGGGGCTTGATAATGAATTCATCACAAAAATAGTGAAAATATTTTTAGAGGTGAGGAATGTAAGCTTCGGATATGATGAAAGAACCATTATTTCAAATGTAGATATCGAACTTAAAAAGCAATGAGTTAGTTTCACTTCTTGGAGTAAGCGGAAGCGGAAAGAGTACTTTATTTAATATAATAGCAGGACTATTAAAGCCTAATGCAGGAAAGGTAATATACAGAGGAGAGGACATTACAGGCAAGTCAGGACTTATAAGTTATTCTTTCCAGAAAGATCTTTTGTTACCTTATATGACGATAGAGGAAAATATTGCACTTCCTCTTTTGATTAAAAAGAAAAAGAAACCAAATGCATTATTAAAAGCTAATGAGATGTTAAAAAGAATTTAAGCTCGATTCTTATGCAAAGAAATATCCGAATGAACTTTCAGGAGGTATGAGACAAAGGATTGCACTTATAAGAACATATCTTTTTCAAAAGATGTCTCTTTACTCGATGAGCCTTTTTCAGCGCTGGATGCCATTACGAAGGATGAGATGCATGACTGGTATATGAATATGAGAAGAAAAATATAAAACTTCCACTATATTTATAACCCATGATGTAGATGAGGCAATACTCCTATCAGATAGGATATATATACTTGGTGACGGAGGCATAAAAACGGAGATTAAGATAGAAACTTCTGTAAGAGATAATTCTTTTAAGCTTACAAAAGAGTTTTTGGAATATAAGAAGTCTGTAATAGACTGTCTTGAAAGTACCGGTATATAATAGATACACCCCGAACAAATAAATTGTCCGGGGTGTATTTTTATACTTTTTAATTCATAAAGATCCATAAGTTCAAATGTTTCAAAGTTCGGAATAGCAGCAAATGAACAGTCAAGATATGTTTTAGAGTCTTTTGCGTTCATACTGAAAATATAATTGAAACCTGATTCAAAGAGATAGTCAGGTGACAGTTCACTGCTTGGACCGTATATTCCTTTGATTTTTGCATTGGTGCAGGCACCTAATATATCAAGATAGGAGTTATTTACAAGAGTGGAACCGGACATAATAACTATATCCAGATTTTTTTAAGCACCTCTTTGTACTTCAAAGCATCTTCTCCAAGATGGAAGTGAATATTTTTTTGGATAAACTTCCGTACTGTTTTTTTGATATATGATAGCTTAGAATCTGTTTTTTTCAGGCAGTAAATCAAAGGCGTGAAATTCGCTACATTTGTCAAGGAAAAAAATCTGATATAAAACACCATATCCTATAAGCCCTACCTTCATATCTTTTACATCATACCTAAAATTAAGACCTTCACTACGCTCAATACCCCTGTCTTTTAAAAAGCTTGACAGTGTTCAAAGGCTTACTCATCAAATTACTAAGTACAACAAGCAGAGTACGAAGTGTATCATCCTCTTTAAGTAAAAAGCTCAATTATACATTGATCTAAAGGTTTGCCTATAAGATCTCTTATGATAGCTTCATATTCATTTATAGGCTTTTCTTTTTCCTATCCTGAGTGCAAAACTTATTTTTATTATTATCAATAGCCATTGCCCATTTGAATCCAAAAACAAATTCTTCCAAATTGGCTATAGGTATATTATATTTCTTATACAGAGCAAGATTAAGCTCCAGTATTCTTTTTAATATCCTTCATAATTCTCCTTTATTAAAAAAATACACCGATATTAGAGAGTGTACAATTTACTGTTACAAAATAATTATATGATAAAGTATATTGCTTGTAAAGAGATGTATAACATCTTTAAGCTAATAAATGTTAATTTTATAATATTAAATTAGCATAATTGACATAATTTAAAAACCTTGTATAGGACAATTAGCTATGATAGAATAAGTTATATACTTTTTGTATATGACTTATTTTTTTATAAAAATAGAGCATATATTTTTAGCTAAAATCTTTCAATAAAAACAAAATGATCGGAGTATTCTATATGAGTGAATTGACCGGAGAGTGGAAGGAAGTACTTAGCGAAGAGTTTAGAAAACCATACTACAGGAGTTTGTACGAATTTGTAAAAGAGGAGTACAGCACACATACGGTATTTCCGCCGGCAGATAAGATATTTGAGGTCTTACATCTCACACCTTTATCAAAAATAAAAAGTTGTGATTTTGGGTCAGGATCCTTATCATGGTGAGAATCAAGCTCATGGTTTATCTTTTTCTGTGCCTAAGTCACAAAAGAAAATCCCACCATCCCTTATAAATATATATAAAGAACTTCATGACGATGTAGGTACATATGTACCTAATAATGGAAATCTGTTAAAGTGGACAAATCAGGGTGTGCTTTTACTCAATACAATACTTACAGTAAGAGCTCATAAAGCTTTTTCACATCAGGGAAAGGGCTGGGAGAATTTTACAGATGCGATAATCAATATTATAAACGCTACCGACAGACCCGTTGTTTTCATGTTATGGGGAAGTGCCGCAATATCAAAGGCAAAGATGTTAAATAACCCTAAGCATCTGGTATTAAAGTCTGTACATCCAAGTCCGCTTTCTGCATATAGAGGTTTTTGGATGTAAGCATTTTTCAAAAAGCAAATGAATTTTTGATAAAAAAATAATATATCGCCGATTGATTGGCAGATAGAAAATATTTAGAAGATAAATATGGAAAGGATTAGTATGAATATACTGGAGATACTCAAGGTCATAATTATTGGTATTGTAGAGGGTATAACAGAATGGTTGCCGATAAGTTCCACAGGTCATATGATTTTAATTGATGAACTTATAAGACTTAATGCAAGCACCGAATTCAAATCAATGTTTATGGTGGTTATACAGCTTGGTGCCATTTTGGCGGTTGTAGTTTTATATTTTAAAAAGCTGAATCCGTTTAGCAGGGGTAAAAGTTCAAAAATGAGAAGACTTACTATCGAACTGTGGAAGAAGATTATTATTGCATGTTTGCCGGCCGCTATGCTTGGGTTTTTAATTGATGACTGGCTGGATGCACATCTCTATAACGGATTTGTGGTATCTATGGCATTGATTATATATGGTATTTTTATTTATTATGATAGAAAAATTCCAATAAAAAGAGAGTGGACAGTATCAGAAGCGTTCATGCAATAGATTATCAGACAGCTTTATTTATCGGATTCTTTCAGGTGCTTGCACTTATACCGGGAACATCAAGGTCAGGTGCAACTATTATAGGCGGTATGATTTTAGGAGCTTCAAGAGCCGTATCGGCTGAGTTTTCTTTTTTTCTTAAGCATACCGATAATGTTCGGTGCAAGCCTTTTGAAATTGGTTAAATTCGGTTTCCACTATACTGCAGCAGAAGTTGTATATCTTTTACTTGGAATGATTGTTGCATTTGTCGTATCTGTTTTTCTATAAGTTTCTTATTGAACTGGATAAAGAAAAATGATTTTAAATTCTTCGGTTACTACAGAATCGGTCTTGGACTTGTAGTGCTTGTATGGTATTTTGTATCATCTTTGATGGGATAAATTTCAGGCATATATTTATAATGTGTTTTTCATTATAAATATATGCCTTTTACTTTGACAATCTGTTAAAAAAAGCATTATCATAAAGAAATTGTATGCAAACAGATAGGAGGATTATGCTTAGACTGGTTAGATATTTAAAAGATTATAAAAGTAGAGTCTGTTCTTGCACCATTATTTAAATTTTTGGAGGCGGCATTTGAACTTTTGGTACCGCTCGTTATAGCAAAGATTATTGATATAGGTATTGGAAATAAAGATTCAAACTATATTATAAAGATGGGTATCCTGCTTTGTAACATTAGCTGTAATAGGGCTTACATCAGCAATAGTTGCACAGTATTTCAGTGCAAAGGCTGCAAACCGGCTTCGGAACAAAGCTTAGAGATGATTTGTTTGCTCATATTTTAAAGTTTTCACATGCTGAGACTGATGTACTTGAAGAGAAACTCTTGTTACAAGAATTACAAATGACAGTGACCAGGTACAAAAACGGTGTAAACAGATTTTTTTCAGACTGGTTCTTAGGGTCACCATTTATAGTTGCAGGTGCATTTATAATGTCTTTTTAATATAGATGCCAAGATGTCATTGATTGCATTTGTTGTAATATTAATATTATCAATAATTGTTACGCTCATAATGTCCAAGAGTATAGGACTCTATAGAAATGTTCAAAGAAAGCTTGATAAGGTTCTAGGAAAAACGGGAGAAAAATCTTACAGGTATCAGAGTTATTCGTGCTTTTTTCAAAAGAAAAAAAGTGAAATAAGTGAGTATGATACATGCGACAGAGGATCTTTATGAAGATCAGGTAAGAGTAGGAAATATATCCGCACTTTTTAAATCCTCTTACATATGTTGTAGTTAACTTAGGTATAGTAGCGATACTTCAGGCAGGAGGTATACAGGTAAATATAGGTAATCTTACTACCGGTCAGGTGGTTGCTCTTATAAATTACATGTCACAGATTCTTGTTGAGCTGGTAAAGTTTGCAAATCTTATAATACTTTTGGCAAAGGCAAGTGCCTGTGCAAAGAGAATAAATGAAATATTTGATATTAAATCATCGATAAACGGCGGTAACAGTGAGCTTGTTTTAAATGATTTTGAAGGAGATATAATAACTTTTGAGAATGTAGGATTTACATATCCAAAGTCAAAGGAAGAGGCGATTTCAGATATAACATTCTCTGTAAGAAAGGGAGAAACCATAGGTATCATCGGTGGTACAGGTTCCGGAAAGAGCTCTTTAATAAATTTGATTCCAAGATTTTATGATATAAGCAGAGGCAGTATAAAAATTGCAGGTAGAGATATAAAGGAATACACTTTAGATTCTATAAGAAGGAATGTGGCTCTGGTTGAGCAAAAGTCGAGGCTGTTTAGGGGAAATATAAGAAACAATCTGCTTTGGGGAGATGAGAGTGCAACTGACGAAGAATTGTATAAAAGCCGCGGATATCGCTCAGGCTACAGATGTAATCAATTCCAAAGAAGGTAAACTTGATTCTGAAGTTGCAATGTATGGAAATAATTTTTCCGGAGGCCAAAAAAACAGAGGCTTTCCATTGCAAGAAGTCTTGTAAAAAAAGCAGGAATACTTATACTTGATGATTCATCTTCAGCGCTTGACTATGCTACAGACTCAAGACTTCGAAAGGCAATTAAAGAGATAGAAAATATTACCACTCTTATAGTCAGCCAAAGAATAGTCTCAATAAAAAATGCCGATAGAATAATTGTACTGGATGATGGAAAAATTGTAGGTATCGGCACTCATGATGAACTTTTGGAGAATAATCTTATTTATAAGGAAATATACAATTCTCAGATAATGGCAGAGGAGGTTTAAATGAAGAATAATAAAAATACTTTAAAAAGAATCTTAAATCTGCTGCGTCCTTATAGATTTAGAATGTTAATAAGTCTGATACTTGCTGTGGTTATTGTGCTTACAACTTTATATTTACCGATACTTACAGGTAGAGCTGTGGATACAATTGTTTCAAAAGGAAATGTAGACTTTGAAAAGCTCATAAAAGTGATCTTACTGATGATTATTATGATGTGTATTACAGCCATAGCACAGTGGTGTATGACTGCAATAAATAACGGAGTCGCATATCATATGGTAAGAGATATAAGAAATCAGGCATTTGCAAAGATAATGAGACTGCCTATATCATATGTGGATTCTACAAGTCATGGTGAAATAATAAACAGAGTTATAAATGATGTGGATCAGTTTTCCGAAGGACTTTTGATGGGATTTGCTCAATTTTTTACAGGAATACTGACTATTATACTTACTATTATCATACTGTTTACAATAAATGTATATGTTACATTGGTAGTTCTCCTTGTTACACCGCTTGCAATGCTGGTTGCAGGACTTATTGCAAAGAATACTTACAAACATTTCAAGGCCCAATCGGAAAGAAGAGCAAGGATGACCGGTATAGTGGATGAAATGATTGCAGGGCTTGGAACTGTAAAAAACTTCAACATGGAAAATCAGATAGAAAAACGAGTTTAAAGAATCTGATGAGGCACTTAGGGTTGCAAGTCAAAAATGCTATATTCATTTCCGCTATAGCATTCCCGGCCACAAGATTTGTAAACTCTTTAGTATATGCAGGTGTTGCCATTTCAGGAGCATTGCTTGCAATTACCGGAAAAAATGAGTGTGGGACAGCTCACTTCAGTACTCAGCTATGCAACTCAGTATACAAAAGCCTTTTTAATGAAATATCGGGAGTTGTTACTGAACTGCAAAATTCATTTGCATGTGCCGCGAGGGTATTTGTACTTATAGATGAAGAAGAGATACTTCCTGATAGGGATGCAAATAATAAGATTGAAAATGTAGACGGAAATGTGGAAATGTCACATGTTTACTTCTCCTATGATAAATCAAAGAAGCTTATAGAAGATTTGAATCTGGATGTAAAAGCCGGACAGAGAATTGCAATAGTGGGACCGACAGGTAGCGGAAAGTCCACTATTATAAATCTTTTGATGCGCTTTTATGATATAGACAGCGGCTCTATTAAGATAGAGGGCAAGAATATCAATGATATTACAAGAAAATCCATCAGAGAAAACTTTGGTATGGTTTTGCAGGAGACATGGTTAAAGAATGCGTCAATAAGAGATAATATTGCATTCGGAAAACCTGATGCTACATTTGAAGAGATTGAGGCGGCAGCTAAGGAAGCCTATGCCGACAGCTTTATAAAAAGATTACCTGACGGATATGATACAATAGTAACCGAGGGTGGTGAAAAATCTTTCGGCCGGACAAAGACAGCTTCTATGTATTGCAAGAATAATGCTTGTGTTGCCACCTATGCTTATACTTGATGAGGCTACCTCAAGTATAGATACAATGACTGAAGCAAGAATAAGTAAGGGCATTTGATAAGATGATGACAGGTAGAACAAGTTTTGTAGTTGCTCACAGACTTTCAACTATAAAAAATGCCGATGTGATACTGGTACTTAAAGACGGCCATATTATAGAACAAGGAAATCATAAGGAGCTTATGGATATGAAGGGCTTCTATTATGAATTAAATAATGCAGTTTAAAATTAGAAAGAGGAATATATGAGAAAATTGGCACTAAGCGATGATATACTGCTTAGCGTAGACAAGCCGGCAAGATATATCGGCGGTGAGTTAAATTCAAGAGATAAAAGATTAGAAGATGTAGATATAAGATTTGTTATGTGTTTTCCCGATGTCTATGAAATAGGAATGAGTCATATAGGAATGCAGATCATATATGATATGCTCAATAAAAGAGAAGACACATTCTGTGAGAGATTATTTTCACCATGGGTTGACCTTGATAAGATACTTAGAGAAAAGAACATCCCGCTTTTTCTCTGGAAAGCCAGGAAAAATGTAAAGGATGCTGATATTTTAGGCATTACCTTACAGTATGAGATGTGCTACACAAATATTTTGCAGGTTTTAGAACTTTCACAGATTCCAATGTATGCAAAGGACAGGGGAGAGGAATATCCTATAGTAATAGGTGGTGGTCCATGTACTTATAATCCGGAGCCTTTGTCACCTTTCTTTGACATATTCTATATAGGTGAGGGTGAAGTTGTTTTATGACAAGCTGCTTGACCTTTATAAGGAATGCAAAAAAATGGGCTTTCAAAACATGAATTTTTAAGAAAAGCGGCAAAACTTGACGGTATGTATATACCGGAGTTTTATGATGTAAGCTATAAGGAAGACGGTACTATAGCATCATTTACACCTAAGTACGAAGATGTTCCAAGTGTTGTACACAGAGTTGTGGTTCAAAATATGGACACTGTATCATACCTTTCAAAGCCGGTAGTTCCTTTTATTAAGGTCACACAAGACAGAGTGGTGCTTGAGATAATGAGAGGATGTATCAGAGGATGCAGATTCTGTCAGGCAGGAAATGTGTACAGGCCGCAAAGAGAACATTCACTTGAATATCTTATTAATTATGCTAAAACAATGCTTGATATTACCGGAGCGGAGGAAATTTCACTCAGTTCACTCAGTTCAAGTGATTACAGTCAGCTTGATAAACTTCTTGATTTTCCTTTTGGAATATACAAAGGATAGAGGAATTAATATATCTTTACCGTCTTTGCGAATTGATGCTTTTTCATTAGATGTAATGAGTAAAGTTCAGGATGTAAAAAAGAGCTCTTTGACATTTGCACCTGAAGCCGGAACACAGAGACTAAGGGATGTAATAAATAAAGGAATTACAGAGGAAGATATATTAAGCGGTTCTATGGAGGCGTTTAAGGGTGGCTGGAATAAAGTAAAGCTTTACTTTATGCTTGGACTTCCTACAGAGATTGAGGAGGATATTAAGGGTATACCGCTACTTTGTGAAAAAAATAGCTGAAAAATTATTACTCTATTCCAAAGGATCAAAGAATAGGTAAAGTATCTATTACCGCAAGTTCATCTTTCTTTGTGCCGAAACCGTTTACACCATTCCAGTGGGCAAAAATGGAAACGGAAGAAGAGTACCTTAGAAGAGCACATCTTGTAAAGGATACTTTCAGAGAACAGCTTAATCAAAAGAGTATGAAGTATCAGTACCACGATGCGGAGGTAACATTGCTTGAGGGACTTATGGCAAGAGGTGACAGAAAAATTGCAGATGTCATAGTTAATGCTTATCAAAAACGGTGCAATGTATGATTCATGGTCAGATCAGTTCAATTTGGAATATTGGCTTAAGGCATATGAGCAAACCGGTATAGATCCCGGCTTTTATACATTAAGACAAAGAGATTTGGATGAGATATTCCCTTGGGATTTTATAGATTCCGGAGTTACAAAGGAATTCCTTATCAGAGAGTGGAAAACAGCGCATGAAGATAAGATCTCACCAAACTGCAGACAGCAGTGTTTAGGTTGTGGTGCAAGAAAATATAATGGAGGTGTTTGCTTTGAAGGTAAGAATTAAGTTTGAAAAAACCGAGCAAATGCGTTTTATAGGCCATTTGGATATAATGAGATATTTTCAAAAAGCTATGAGAAGGGCAGATATTCCTATAAAGTACAGTGAAGGATTTTCACCTCATCAGATAATGTCATTTGGTGCTCCTCTAAGTATGGGTGTATCGGGGCTTGGTGAATATATGGATATAGAGTTAAAGGAAGGGAGTCATATTTCATCTAAAGAAGCAATAAAAAGACTTAATGAGATGATGTGTACCGGAATGAAGGTCACTAAGTTTTTACAGATTCCGGATAATTCCAAACCTGCTATGGCCTTTGATGGATACAGCTGATTTTAAGGCTGAATTTAAAACAGAAGTAAAAGAAGCAGAAATTAATGCCGCTATAGAAAAGCTTATGTCAAAAGAGTCTATATTACTGACAAAGGTATCAAAAAAGAAAAAGAAAAATCAGTATGGTAAGTTTGTAGAGGTGGAGACAACTTCAGTTGTGGATATAAAGCCTTTTATATATAAGCTTGAAGCTATAGAAAAACGGTGTATACATGCATCTTTCACAGGGAAGTACAAATAATATAAAAGCCTGCCGCTGTTATGGAATTTTTATACGAAGAAGGATTATCGGCAGCTAAAAAAAGAATGAATATTATTTATATAGATTAGATATGTATACAGATGAAGGGAAGGCCCTTGATGAGTATGGGTGTGAAATTATCTAAGCTTTTTAATTACAAGTTATAAGAATAAAAATTTTTGCAATATCATATGATGATAATAGGGCAAATGAGATAGAGTATATCGAGGATACTTCTTTACTTGGCAGTATTCATATTGGAAAAGTAAAAAAAATAGCTCAAAATATAAATGCCGCCTTTGTAGAGATTGAGTACAATTCAAAACGTCAAATGGTATATTTTGATATGGCTGAACTTAATCATCTTATATTTGCCGATGAAAAAGAGCATAATGTTTTACACGAGGGTGATGATATTGTAATAAAGATTTCAAAGCTTCCTATTAAAAACAAGCTGCCCGGTGCCGTAGCAAATCTTTCGGATTGTGAAGTACTTGATCAAATTCTTGCAAAGAAAAACTATATAAAGGCACCTGCAATGCTTTATGCAGGCTCTAAAGACTATATAGATATTGTTAAAGACAGATTGAAATATGCCGAGTTTGATATAGTAACGGATATCAAGGATATATACGAAGGAATAGTTGAATTTTTTTAAAGAAGAGCGAGAAGATCTGCTTGGCAGAGTCAGATTCTATGAAGATAATATGATAAGTCTAAATAAAGCTTTATTCTATAGATACTCTTTTTAGCGATTTATTAAGCAAAAAGGTGTGGTTAAAGGATGGAGGCTATCTTTATATAGAATCCACTGAAGCTCTTACAGTGGTTGATGTAAATACCGGAAAAAAATGTTCGAAAAAGAAGCCGGAATAATTAAATTAAATACAAAACCTTGAAGCAATAAAAAGAGACTGCAAGGCAGCTGAGACTTAGAAATATTTCGGGTATTATAATTATAGATTTAATAAATACCACGGATAAATCAGAAATAGATTTGATATATCATACAATGAAAGAATATCTTAAAGAGGACAGATTAAATACAGTGGCAATAGATATCACAAAAATTATGCCTATTTGAGATAACCAGAAGAAAAAGAAAGCCAAGCCTTGAAGAAGTTATGAAATTATAAATATATACCCGTTCTATAAAAACATAGAGTGGGTATATTTTTATATTTTGTAGAATATAATTCAATATTATTATATAATAATTTTTAAGTTGACGAAAAAAATATTTTGTGTAGTTATAATAGATTTAGGCTCTAATAACTCACATGCTCAGTTATTTGATTAAAAGGGGAAAATATGAAACTGGAATTTATAGGCGCAGATCACGAGGTTACAGGGAGTTGTCATTATGTAGAAGTCGGAGAGAAGAAGTTTTTAGTTGATTATGGTATGGAGCAGGGAATAAATGTGTATGAAAATGCACCTTTGCCTGTTTCACCTGCAGAAATTGATTATCTTTTTGTGACACATGCTCATATCGACCATACAGGTATGATTCCACAGCTTGTTGCAAGAGGCTTTAAGGGAGAAATATACTCATCAAATGCCACAATGGAGCTTTTGTACCATAATGCTTCGAGACTGTGCGCATATACAGGCTGAAGAGTTAAAGTGGAAAAACAGAAAAAGCTGAAAGAGCAGGCAGACAAAAGGAAACAGCGGTATATGAACTTTCAGATGTTGAAGCAAGTATTAAAACTCTTTAGAGGTGTTGAATATAATAAAAAGTAGATATTGATGAAAAATATCAGTATCAGATTTATAGATGCAGGACATATTCTTGGTTCGGCTTCAATAGAAGTGTGGCTTAAAGAAGGAAATGAAAGCAGAAAAATAGTATTTTCAGGTGATATCGGTAATTTCAATAAGCCTTTAATCAGAGATCCGGAGTATATAAAGGATGCCGACTACGTTTTGATGGAATCAACCTATGGTGACAGATATCATGAGGAAGGCGCAGATCATGTGTCGGATCTGGCAAGAATTCTGGATGAAACATTTGAAAGAGGCGGAAATGTGGTCATACCTGCATTTGCAGTCGGAAGAACACAGGAGCTACTTTTATTTTATGAGGCAGATAAAGCAGAACAATCTTGTGAAGAATTTTCCGAACTTCCCTGTATATGTAGACAGTCCTCTTGCAATAGAGGCAACCAATGTATTTAAAAGACAACTTACTTGAATGTTATGATGATGAGACCAAGGCGCTTGTTGAAAACGGTATAAACCCGATAGCTTTTCCGAATCTGAAGATGACAGTAAGCTCTGATGAGTCAATGGCTATAAATATTGACAAATCACCAAAAGTCATAATATCAGCTTCCGGAATGTGTGATGCGGGTCGAATCAGACATCATCTAAAGCATAATTTATGGAGAAGTGAATGCAGCGTGGTGTTTGCAGGATATCAGGCTTTTTGGAACTTTGGGAAGGACTCTTCAGGACAATGTTTCAGAGGTGAGATTGTTTTGGAGAAAAATATTTCTGTAAATGCACATATTGAAACTTTAAAGAGTATAAGTTCACATGCCGATAAAAACGGACTTATAAAATGGGTAACATCTTTTGAAGAAAAAGCCTAAGGAAGTATTTATAGTACATGGTGATGATAAAGTATGTGAAAAGCTTTTCAAATGAATTGAAAAAGTAAATATGGTATAAATTCATCTGCACCTTTTTTTCAGGATCTGTTTATGATCTTATAAGCGGAGAGTGGATAAAAGCAGACTAAGGGTGTTGCTGTTGCGGTTAAGGAAGTAAAGGAGCCGGAAAGCAGCGTTTACTTAAGACTTCTTGGAGCCGGTGAGAGACTCTTAAAAATTATAAAAAGAAAATAAACACGGAGCCAACAAGGATTTGGCTAAATTTGCAGATCAGATAAATGATCTGGCAAAAAATGGGAAATTTAGTAGGAGTATATTTTGAAACAATTTAATAAAAAAATATAATAGCTATTGCTGTAGTTGTTTTGTGCTACTGATAATTGCAATTTTAGGAAACGTACAAATCCTAAGTCTATAGCCAATAATTTTGATTTTTCTATAGATAAGAACAAAAAATAACGAGCCTTTGACAGATACAACATTTGCACTTGATACATTTATTACCGTATCACTTTATAATGGTGGAGATGAGGATATATTAAAAGAGTCAATGCAGTTTATAAGAAACTATGAGAGCATATTTTTCTGCAACAAGCGAATCTGCAGAGTTGTATAAATTAAACCACAGAGAAAAAGGGTACAATGAGTGTAGAAGTAAGTGATGAACTTGCTTATCTTATAGATAAGGCATTGTATTACAGTAAAATCTCACATGGTGCATTTGATATCACAACAGAACCTTTAAAAGAACTATGGGATTTTAATGCTGAAGAGCCTGAGCTTCCTAGTGATGAAAGTATTAAGGAAGCATTGCCGAAAGTAGATTATACTAATGTAAGTGTAGATGGAAATACAGTAAAGTTTACTTCAGATGATACAAGAATAGATCTCGGTTCTGATTGCAAAGGGATATATAGCTGATAAAACAAAAGAGTATTTGCTTAGCAAAGGTGTTGACAGTGCTATTATAAATCTGGGTGGAAATGTTTTATGTATAGGTAAAAAGCCTAATGGTGACAATTTTACAATAGGTCTTCAAAAACCTTATGCAGACAGAAATGAAACAGTAGCATTACTTACGGTAGATGATGAATCGGTTGTTTCATCAGGTGTTTATGAGAGACATTTTGTTATAGACGGCAAAAATTATCATCATATTTTTGGATCCGAAAAACAGGTTATCCTTATGATAACGGCCTTGTGGAAGTAAGTATACTTACAAAATCATCAACGGATGCAGATGCCCTTTCTACTACATGTTTTTCACTCGGGGTAGAAGAGGGAATAAAGCTTCTTGACAGTATTCCGGATACCTATGGTTACTTTATTCTTTCAGATTACACCATAGTTTATTCAGAGGGTGCAAAAGAGCAGCTTGTTCAACCATAAATTTTTGTAAAGATATTTTAATATGTATTCCTAAAAATTTTTGATATAATAATACAGGTATGCAAATCGTAGATTTGTGATATATCTGACACTATGTATTTGACTTTGATAATCAAAGAGTATATATTAGTCTCAAGACAAATAAATTTTTTGGAGATAAAAATGGAGAGAAGAGAAGTACTGGCAAGTATTCCAAAGGCAGTCAATCTATACTTAATTCATTCGGATTTTACCAGATTGCCATTCGTTTATTGTGATGATGAAAGTTTTGATGATGTAGCATTTTTGTTTGATGTAAAGGAGAATGCTGAGAAGAAATCAGCCGAGTTATCAGCAAACAAGCAAAGGAACACCGTATTGGAACTTAATCAGGAAGGTATTTTAAGAGCCTTTACACATATGGCGGTAGCCGGAGTAAATGCGATAAAGTACAACTATCAGGGAAATGACTTTATAATACAGCTTGATGAAATAATTAAGCTTTCAGATTTTAGTGAGTTACCTCCTGAGAAGAGACCTATAGAGAACAGATCATTACAGCTTACAATGCTTTATTTCGGTCAGGAAATAAGAGCAAATCTTGATAATCCGAACACACCTGAAATACGTGAATTGGAAGAAGAGATGCTTGTAAATATTTTAAAGGCAAAATTTCTTGTACCGGTCAGAGACCCACAAGACGATGGTCAGATACAGATGCTTATGTTAAAGATAAGTAATGATGGCGGAAGCATGATACCTATTTTTTACAGACAATATAGAGTTTGATAAAATGCCGGGAGATGCAAATGTAAAGAAGATTGTTGTAGAGGCAAAGAATCTTATCAACTTCCCTATGACACCGGAGTGTGACGGATTCCTTATAAATCCTATGGGTGTAAGTATTCCTTTGAATGCTACTATATTAAATAATCTTAGAAATATGGAGATAACACCTGCAAACAAAGAATAAAAATAAAGTGTGAAAAGTGATTATTCATTTTTCACACTTTTTCTATAGATATATTATCTGTCCTTCATTTCGATATAGTTTTCGTGCTCTTTAACAGCCATATAAGCAGGTCTTATAATCTTATCTGTATTAATCAGTTCTTCGATTCTGTGAGCACTCCATCCGACTATTCTGGAACAGGCAAATATCGGGGTATAAAGTTCGGTAGGTAAATCAAGCATTCCGTAAACGAAACCGCTGTAGAAGTCAATATTTGCACTTACACCTTTATATATATGTCTTTCAGCTCCTATTACTTTGGGTGCAAGTCTTTCAACTGCACTATAGAGTTTGAAATCATTATTTTTATGTTTTGCATTTGCAAGCTGCTCAACATATTTTTTGAAAATGTTGGCACGTGGATCTGAAAGCGAGTATACAGCATGCCCCATACCATATATTAATCCGGATTTATCAAAGGACTCTTTTCTTAAAAAGCTTTAAAAGATAAGCTTTTTATTTCATCGTCATCACTTATATCCTTTATATGTTTTTCATATCTTTAAACATTTCAACAACTTTTATATTGGCGCCACCATGTTTTGGGCCTTTCAAAGAGCCTAGAGCTGCCGCTATAGTCGAATAAGTATCTGTACCTGAGGATGTCACCACATGAGTTGTAAAAGTGGAATTGTTACCGCCGCCGTGTTCCATATGTAATACCATGGCAAGATCGAGGACTTTGGCTTTCAAGATCTGAATATTTCCTATCTTCTCTAAGCATCAGTAAAATATTCTCGGCAGTAGACAATTCGTTAGAAGGACGATGAATGTACATACTTTTATCTCTGATATAGTGATTATAGGCATGATAACCGTATACACACATCATAGGGAAGGTTGCTATAAGATTAATACATTGGCGTAATACATTTGAAAGAGAGGTATCATCAGCCTTTGAGTCATAGGCATACAATGTAAGTACAGATCTTGAAAGCGTGTTCATCATGTCTTTGCTTGGTGCCTTCATGATAATATCTCTTGTAAAGTTCTTAGGCAAAGATCTCTGGTCTCCAAGTAAACGATTGAAATCTTTAAGCTCATTTGAAGTAGGCAGATTGCCGAAAAGCATTAGATATGCGACTTCCTCAAATCCGAATCTGTTTTCATTTAAAAATCCGTCTGTAAGTTCATGTATATCAATGCCCTGGTATCTAAGCTCACCGTCACATGGTATCTTCTCACCATTTTCCCTTTTAAATGAGGTTATCTCGGAAATGCGGGTAAGTCCGGCTCTTACACCTTCACCTTGAAGATTGCGCAAGCCCCTTTGCACATCAAATTCTTTTATACAAGGATTGGTTTATAGTTAAATTTGTAAGGCATTTTGAGGTCAGATCCTCTATTTCTTTTTGTAATCTTTTGGTTGTAGCTCATATATTTCTCCTTTAAAAATTATACATGTACAAAGTTACTTATATTTATTAATTATATAGTTATAATAATTATACATTATTTTATAACATAGTTTAATTAAGAAATTATGTATAGTTATTGAATAAATAATGACTATGGGTAATGTGACATAAAAATAAAGTGGATTAATCTACACATTTAATTATTATTATGCATTTAAATATAGAAAAACATATGAAAAATTAGATGTTATAAATTTTTTTCCTGTTTATATTATTGAAAAATTCAATAAAAAGAGTAAAAAAATATTCTCTGTAAAATAATCGTAAGTAATATTAAAATAAGCTTACAAATAAAGGAACAAACCTAAGGGAGGAAAAAACAATGAAATTGTTCAAGAAAGTTTTAGCAGTATCAGTAGCATCTGTGTGTGCTCTTTCATTAGCAGCATGTGGAGGTGGAAGCAAGCCGGCAGAGACAACTGCAGCAGCTACAGAGTCAAAGGAAGAAAGCAAGGCGGCTGAAAGTGTTTCAGAGGCAGTTGCAGCTACAGGTAAGGATGCAAAGGATATCAAAGTAGGTATCTCAATTTATAAGTTTGATGATAACTTCATGACATTATATCGTAACGAGCTTGTTAGATATCTTACAGAGGAAGTTGGTATTCCAAAAGAGAACGTAGTAGTTCAGGACGGTAAGAACGATCAGGCAGAGCAGACAAACCAGATCAACAACTTTATCGCAACTAAGGTTGACGTTATGATTCTTAACCTTGTTCAGTCATCTTCAGCTCCTACAGTTACAGATCTTGCTAAGGAAGCAGGAATTCCCTGTAGTGTACATCAACCGTGAGCCTGATGAGGCTGAGGTTACAAGATGGGGTGCAGACGGTATCAATGCTACATATGTAGGTGCAGATGCTCGTCAGTCAGGAACATTCCAGGGTGAAGAGATTGCAGAGCTTGACAACAAGGGTGACATCAACGGTGACGGAACAGTTAAGTATATCATGATCCAGGGTGACCCTGAGAACATCGATGCACAGTACAGAACAGAGTATTCAGTTAAGGCACTTACAGAGAAGAGCGGATTAAAGGCTGAGCAGCTCTTAATTCAGAGAGGTGACTGGGATCAGGCTAAGGGACAGCAGATCGCACAGGACGCACTTACACAGTACGGAAATGATATCGAAGTTATCTTCTGTAACAATGACGCTATGGCACTTGGTGCACTTCAGGCTATCAATGCGGCAGGAAGAAAAGTTGGCGAAGATATCTATATCGTAGGTGTTGATGCACTTGCTGAGGCAGTTCAGGATGTATCAGAAGACAAGATGACAGGTACAGTATTTAACGATTTCATCAGCCAGGCACAGGCAGCAGCTAAGGCAGCTGTAGCATTTGCAGACGGTGAGAAGGTAGATACAAAGATTCCTGTAGACTATGTAAAGGTTACAAAGGATAACGCAGCAGAGATCTTAGAGCTCGTAAAATAATCAAAAAATTAACTTAGTAAACATCTTTCGGGTGTGCGGTGCACACCCGATTTTTGAAAGGAGCAATGGATGTCAGAGTACAGATTGGAAATGAGAGGGGTTTCAAAAAGTTTCCCCGGTGTAAAAGCACTAGACAATATCCATCTTAATGTCAGACCGGGCAGCGTACATGCTCTTATGGGTGAAAACGGAGCAGGCAAGTCCACACTTATGAAATGTCTGTTTGGAATATATACAATGGATACCGGTGAGGTCTATGTAGATGGAGAAAAAATGAATATACTAAATCCTGATGATGCACTTCATAAGGGATTGGCAATGGTTCATCAGGAGTTACAACCTGTACCGGCAAGATCCATTGCGGAAAATATGTTTTTGGGCAGATATCCTACAATTAATATAGGACCTCTAAAAGTAATAGACCATAAGAAGATGGAAAATGAAGCCAATAAATGGCTTAAGGAAGTAAAACTTAATGTAAATCCCAATGCATTATTGCAGACTTTATCTATTTCACAGATGCAGTCTGTAGAGATAGCAAAAAGCTGTTTCAATGGGAGCAAAGATCATCATTTTAGATGAGCCTACATCATCACTTACTGAAAACGAAGTAAGCGGATTGTTTAAAATAATAAGAGAATTAAAAGAAAAAGGTGTATCTCTTATATATATCTCACATAAGATGGCTGAGATAAGAGAGATAGCAGATGATATTACCATCATGAGAGACGGAACCTATGTAGGTACATGGGAAGTAAAAGACATCAGTGACGGTGAGATCATAAGACAAATGGTTGGTAGAGAGCTTTCAAATATCTATCCGCCGAAGGATGACTTAGAAAAAGGTGAAGTTATACTTAAGGTCGATGGCCTTACAAGTATACATGAAAAATATATTTAGAAACTGCTCATTTGAACTTAGAAAAGGTGAGATACTCGGATTTGGCGGACTTGTGGGTGCAGGTAGAAGTGAACTTATGGAAGCCATATTTGGACTTAGAAGTGTAAAATCCGGAAAAGTATACATGAAGGGCAAAGAGCAGAATATAGCAAGACCAAGAGATGCTATAAAAGACGGACTTGGTATGATTACAGAGGACAGAAGAGGAACAGGAATACTGGGATGCCTTTCAATAGCTGATAATGTTGCTATTTCTTCGCTTAATAATTATCTTGTAGCAGGTATTGCATTGGATGACGGTAAGATCAAACAGGTTGTAGATGAAAATGTAAGCAAGCTAAGTATAAAGACTCCAAGCAATAAGACATTGATACAGTCTTTGTCGGGAGGTAATCAGCAAAAAGGTAATTATTGCAAGATGGCTTGCAAACAACCCTGATGTGCTGATAATGGATGAGCCTACAAGAGGTATCGACGTAGGTGCAAAATATGAAATATACCAGATAATGATAAACCTGGCAAAGCAGGGAAAGGGCATCATAATGATTTCTTCCGAGATGCCTGAACTTATTGGAATGTCTGATAGAATAATCGTTATGTGCAATGGTGAAATTACCGTGAAGTATCAAAAGACGATGCTACACAGGAGAGTATCATGGCATTGGCTACTAAATTTTAGGAGGAATACTTATGAATACAAAATCTTTAGATATAAAGAAATTGTTACTGGATAACGGTATCATAATAGTTTTACTTTTGCTTGTACTGTTTACAGGTATAATGAAGGACAATTTCTTTTCAGCAAGTAACTTAAGAAATGTTTTGGTAAATGTGGCACCAAGAGTAATCATTGCCTTCGGTGTGTCAGCATGTCTTATAACAAAGGGTACCGATCTTTCAGCAGGTCGTCTTGTAGGACTTTCAGCCTGTGTAGCAGGTACACTTTTACAGAATAAAGACTATGCAAATAAAATGTTTCCAAATCTTGGTGACATGAATATCCTTGTAGTGCTTTTAATAGCTATAGCTATTTGTGCTGTATTCGGATGTATCAACGGTATTGTTATAGCTCATTTAAATGTTCCTGCATTCATCGGAACACTTGGAATGCAGCTTATAGTATATGTGTATGTCTTGTTTATACAAAGGCCGAGCCAATCGGTGGATACAGAACAGCATATACAACAGTTGCAACAGGAAACTTCTTAAAGATTCCGTATCTTTTCATCTATGCACTTGTTATCGGACTCATTATGTGGTTTGTTTTCAATAAAACAAGACATGGTAAGTATATGTATGCAATTGGTGGAAATGAGGCGGCAGCAGAGGTATCAGGTGTTAATGTAAAGAAGACAAAGATACTTATCTACACATCAGCAGCAATTCTCTATGCAATAGCAGGTTTCCTTTTGGGAGCAAAATCAGGTGGTTCATCTGTAAACATGGGTGCATCATACGAGCTTGAGGCTATCGCAGCTTGTACAATCGGTGGTGTATCTGTAAACGGTGGTATCGGTAGAATATCAGGTTGTGTAATCGGTGTTTTGGTATTCGAGTTATTGAAATCCTCAATGCAGTTCCTCGGAATCAAGCCGGACTTCCAGTTCATAGTACAGGGTATCATCATTGTAGTTGCTATTGCACTTGATATCAGAAAGTATATACAGAAGAAGTAATTGATTAAACATAAAACTCCATTTACACCCCTTTATATGTATGATATAATGATACATATAGGGGGTGATTTTTTTGATTGATGTGAACGAGGTAATTGACAGTGAGGAAGACTACAACGGATTGATGGAGACATTATACTTGTCATCAATTCCGGTATGAAAAGAAAAAGATTGTTGAAGGAATGAAGACCTCCATAGAGGATTGCATACCCGAAAAATCAGGTATGGTGAATGCAGTATTTGTATATAAGTAGCAAAAAGATGGATATATAGTGCTTTAAAGGAGATAAAAAGATATTGAATTTTACAATTTTTAAGGCAGATAAAAAGTCTTCCAAGTGAATTTATTAAGGAACTAAAAGAAAGTCGGAGGAAGTGTAGAACTGTTCTTTTAGGGATTGCAGTAAGAATGTTACAATAGATATATAAATATAAAAACACAGTCACCGATGCATTAGTACATTGGTGATTTTCTTGTATACAAAGACTTATTTTACTTAAAAAGATATCATTGTTTCAAATGCTCTTCATAATATTTTTTTCAAGCTCCGACATAAATTTGCTCTGAGATATATGATTTTGTACAGTCATATATGGCTGGTCTGTCAGTGGAAAGCTCTATTTTATCAATGTTCTTTCTATATGATTGTATATCGATTCCCATCTTTTGCTTAAATAATCTGTTCAAATATCTGCTGTCTGAAAAAGCCTGCCTCACAACATATATCACTGATTCTCAGAGTTGTTTTATTAAGTAATGAAAAATGCATGGTCAAATCTTATATTATTTAAATATTCCGTAAAAAGTAGTGCCGGTCATTTTTCTTTTATAAAGTGAGATATATAATAGGTAGATAGAGACTCGAGATTTGCAATATCTTCCAAAGTTATATTCTCAGAATGATGTTCGGACATGTAATCGGTTATTCTTTGCAAACGCTTACCCTTGGAACGGCTTTGTTTTGTACTTTGTTCATCAATAAAAAGGAGTTGCTATTTTACTTAGTTTATAAATTAAGTCAAGAGCTTTTGCTCCGCCCCTAATTCAGTGAAAGCCATATCACTGGCATAACACATAGCACATTCAAATATTGTCTTATAAAGATCACTATTCTTTTCATCATATACTATATGATTTTTCTTATATATAATATCAGGGTCCTATATTTTTATACAGTGCATGATTTATCAAAAAATATAACTATCTTATTATGATGTTTATTGCTGTAGAAAGAGTGTGGCTGATATCTGTTTTACTATGTAGATATCATTTTTTTCTTAAGCTTGAAAACTTCATTATCAATAACAAGATCTATATTACCTTCCAGTATCATACCTATTTCAAGATCAGAATGACAGTGTACACTTCTTGAAAGTATCTCAATCATAAAGCATGGCAAGGGAGTTTGTTTTTGTATGTCTTATTATCTCATATTCGGTTTTGTTAGTTTTTATTGAGTTCAAGTCCATAGCATATATTCCTTTATATAAATAGAATAAATTAAGTTGTAAAAAAATAGTTAAAAATAGACAAATAAATGTATAATCAGCATCTATTTTGTTTTCAAATTCAGTATATTCTATACTATATATTATTTCAACATAGAAATAGCAATATTAACATACATCAATAACAAGATTATCGACATTTGGTTTTAATATATCAGTTATCATAATATTACATGGAAAAGTCGTTTATAAACTACATAGCAATATTATCTTTTATTATTGCAAATTTGAAAGGAGACATATTTATGAAAGAATTTTTCCCAAGCATTTCACCTATTAAATTTGAAGGAAGTGAGAGCAAGAACCCACTCAGCTTCAAATACTATGATGCTAAAAAGAGTAATAATGGGTAAAAACTATGGAGGAACATTTATCATTTTGCTATGGCATGGTGGCATAATCTTTGTGCAAGCGGTGCCGATATGTTCGGACAGGGTACTGCCGATAAAGCTTTTGGTGAAAATCAGGGAACAATGGAGCATGCAAAGGCAAAAAGTTGATGCAGGTATTGAATTCATGCAAAAGCTTGGAATCAAATATTATTGCTTCCATGATACAGATATCGTACCGGAAGATCAGGAAGACATCAATGTTACAAATGCACGTTTGGATGAAATAACAGATTATATCCTTGAAAAAGACAAAGGGAACAGACATCAAAATGCCTTTGGGCAACATGCAATATGTTCAGTAATCCAAGGTTTATGAATGGTGCGGGAAGTTCAAACAGTGCGGACGTTTTCTGTTTTGCAGCCGCACAGGCTAAGAAAGGTCTTGAAAACGCTGTAAAGCTTGGAGCAAAGGGATTTGTATTCTGGGGCGGACGTGAAGGATATGAGACTCTTTTAAATACAGATATGAAGCTTGAAGAAGAGAATATTGCTACATTATTTACAATGTGCAGAGATTATGGACGCAGCATAGGATTTAAGGGTGATTTCTATATCGAGCCAAAACCGAAGGAGCCTATGAAGCATCAGTATGATTTTTGATGCCGCAACAGCAATAGGATTCTTGAGAAAATACGGACTTGATAAGGACTTTAAGATGAATATTGAGGCAAATCACGCTACATTGGCAGGACATACATTCCAGCATGAGCTTAGAGTGGCAGCAATCAATAATATGCTCGGCTCAGTAGATGCAAATCAGGGTGATACTTTACTTGGATGGGATACAGATCAGTTCCCTACAAATGTATATGATACCACTCTTGCAATGTATGAGATCTTAAAGGCAGGCGGTTTAAGCGGAGGATTAAATTTCGATTCAAAGAATCGTAGACCAAGTAATACGGCTGAGGATATGTTCTATGGCTTCATAGCAGGTATGGACACATTTGCACTCGGACTTATCAAAGCCGCACAAATAATTGAAGACGGCAGAATAGATGAATTTGTTAAGGAGAGATATTCAAGCTATAACTCAGGAATCGGTGAGAAGATAAGAAATAAATCAGTTACATTGGTGGAATGTGCTGAATATGCGGCCAAGATGAAGAAACCTGAATTACCTGAGTCGGGAAGACAGGAATATCTTGAGACTGTAATCAATAATATATTTTTTAATTCAAAGCTATAAAAATACCTGATGAGGAACGTTTAAATCAGGTTTATATAAGGAGGATACTATGAAAATGAAGAAATTATGTGCGTTTGTAGCAGCCGGTATGTTAGCTTTATCACTGGTGGCATGTACTGACGGAAATGAGCCTGCAAAGACAGCAACAGAGCAGACACAGGCGGAGAGCACCAAGGCAGAAGGCGACTCCAAAGAAGCAAAGGCTATGGGTGGAAAAAATCGGTATATCAATGCCTACAAAGTCTTTTGGAGAGATGGAATCGTGACGGCTCTTACCTTGAAAAAAGAGTTTGAAAAAAAGCGGGCTATGAGGGTTTCACTTACTTACTCAGATAACAAAATCGATCAGCAGGTAAAGGATATAGAAGGTCTTATAGCAGATAAGGTTGATTTACTTGTAGTAGCAGCAATAGACGGTGAGTCACTCGCACAGGTACTTGCCGAGGCAAAGAGCCAAAATATTCCTGTTATCGCTTATGACAGACTTATCATGAATACAGATGCAATATCATACTATGTTTCTTTTGATAACTACACTGTAGGAAAACTTCAGGGTGAGTTTGTGGCAGAGAAACTCGATCTTGCCAATGCAGGTGATAAGAAGTTTAATATTGAGTTTTACAGGTGGAGATCCTGCTGATAATAATGCAAAGTTTTTCTTTAACGGTGCAATGGATGTTATAAAAGCCATATATTGAAAAAGGAACAGTCGTAGTTCCTTCCAGGACAGACAACATTTGAGCAGGTTGGTACTGCACAGTGGGATACATCAAAGGCATTATCAAGATTCCAGAATATTTTGGGTTCATATTACTCAGACGGTACACAACTTGATGCGGCTGTATGTTCAAAATGACTCCACAGCTTTAGGTGTAACTACAGGCTATTCAGTCAGATTATGCAGGAAGTAATGAGATAATAATTACAGGTCAGGACGGAGATGAGGCAAATCTTGCAAATATCATCGACGGAAAGCAGACAATGACAGTTTATAAGGCTGTTGCAAAACGAGGCCATTATACACTTAACCTTGGTGCTGCTATATTAAATAATGAAAAACCTGATGCATCACTTATTGAAAAATCAGGCTGGAGCTTTTGATTGTACATATGATACATCATCATATGACAATGGAGCGGCTGTAATACCTTCATATCTTTTGGTTCCTGTTACTGTAACAAAGGACAATATCCAAAAGGAACTTGTTGATACAGGATATTACACAATGGGAAGTGACGGTTATCCACATCCTGTACAGTAAATTACCGCAGGCTCCGGGGAATCTTTGCGGAATATTATCGTAGATAACGATATAAGACTATAATATTGCCTTATATGGCGGAAAGGCGGATGTATTGAAAGATTATATTTTAGAAATGAAAAATATTACAAAGGAATACCTCGGAGTAAAAGCTTTAAATAATGTAAATCTGAAGATTGAAAGAGCAAGTATTCATGCATTGGTAGGAGAGAACGGAGCAGGAAAATCCACTCTGATGAATATTCTCTCCGGAACCATTGCACATAATGAGTATACCGGTCAGATTCTCTACAACAATAAAGAATGTAAATTTCAAAAGATACATGACAGTGAAAAGCAGGGTATAGTGATAATACATCAGGAACTGGCCCTTTATACCCGAGCTAATCAATTGCTGAAAAATATGTTTCTTGGAAATGAGAGAAAAAACAGATTCGGTGTGATAGATTGAATGAGACTTTTCATCAGGCCGACGCAGCTATGAAAGCTGTTGGCTTAAATGAAAATACACAATCTCTTATAAAGGATATCGGAACCGGAAAAACAGCAACTTGTAGAGATCGCCAAGGCTATATCAAAAAGATGTAAAGCTTTTTAATTCTGGATGAGCTGACCTCTTCACTTAATGATGAGGATTCAAGAATGCTCCTTGATATGCTGATACGTTTTAAAAAGAAAAAAGGCATTACATCAATCATTATTACACATAAATTGCAGGGAAGTTGCATATGTGGCTGATGAAATAACAGTAATAAGAGACGGAATGACAATTGAAACTATTGATAACTCGGATCACCTTATAAATGAAGAGCGCATTATAAAAAGGTATGGTTGGACGTGAGCTTGAAGACAGGTATCCTGCAAGAGAACATGTAATAAGTAATGAAAATAATGTTTTGAAGCAAGGGATTGGTCTGTATATCATCCGATATACACTGAAAAATGTGTTGTAAATAATATAAGTTTTCATGTAAAAAAGGGGAAGTCGTAGGTTTTTCAGGATTGCAGGGTGCAGGAAGAACAGAACTGGCCAAATCACTTTTTGGAAAGAGTTATGGCAGTCGTATTTCAGGTCGTGAATTTATTGCAGGTAAGGAGGTATTTCTCAACAGTTCCAGAGATGCAATTGTTAACGGTCTGGCATATGTAACAGAGGATAGAAAAACTGACGGATTGATACTTTCTGAAACGATTGCAAGAAATACAACACTCGCAAGAATGGAAAAAATTGCGGACAAAAGAGGCATTGTAGATGTTTCAAAGGAAAACATGGTTGCAAAGGATTATGTAAATGCAATGAAAACCAAAACGCCTTCTGTTTTACAAAAGGTTGGAAATCTTTCAGGTGGTAATCAGCAAAAAGTTCTTTTTATCAAAGTGGATGTTTGCGGGACCTGAAGTTTTATTCCTTGATGAGCCTACCAGAGGAATAGATGTAGGTGCAAAATATGAGATCTATTCCATTATTAATGATATGGTAAGTCAGGGTAAGTCAGTTGTAATGATTTCATCGGATCTTACAGAGCTTTTAGGTATGTGCGATAGAATTTATGTTATGAACGAAGGTAAGATAACCGGAGAGTTTAGTGCCGAGGAAGCTACACAGGAAAAAATAATGAGTACAATCCTAAAAATCCGATTGTGCTGCAGTTAATTAGGGAGGTAAAAATGAATGCAAATAAATTTGTAAAAATATACAATGGTACTTGCTTTTGCTTGTAGTTTTTTTGTATTCTTTACATATCTTACAGGTGGTAGACTTCTTCTTGCACAGAACATTTCAAAATCTATTGTTACAGAATGCATATGTTCTTATAATGGCATGCGGTATGCTTTTTGTGTATACTTACCGGCGGTAATGTCGATTTGTCTATAGGATCCACATTATGTCTGTCTGCCGCACTCTCAGCCAAATTACTAAGTATGGGAATAAGCCCTTTTGTTGCTATATTGGCTTCAATTGCAGTTGCATGTGTTATAGGTGTATGGCAGGGATGGCTTATAGGATATGTACATATTCCGCCTTTTATATGTACACTTGCGGGTATGTTCCTTTTTAGAGGTATTGCAAGAGTTATTCTGGATTCAAAAGACTGTTCCTATAATGGATAAGAAATTCCTAAGTCTGTTTACATCATATATCCAAATTCCGGGACTTGATGTAAATCAGCGAGTTATTTCATCAATGGTTGTGGGAATAATAGTTGCGGTAATAATAACAGCCTATACCTTTATTTCAGAGAGAAAAAAAGTAAAAAAAGGTTATGCAACAGCCGGATTTGGTCTTACCGCGGCAAGAATATGTATATTTGACCTTGTAATATTATTTTACGCATATAAGCTTATGAGCTATAAGGGTATTCCGATAATGCTTATTTGGATCTTGATTGTAGTTGCAATATTTGCATTTATTACAAGCTCAACAGTATTCGGAAGATATTTCTATGCTGTTGGCGGTAATGAAAAAGCTACCAGGCTTTCAGGTATTGATCCGAGAAGAGTGTACTTCCGGGCATATTTTCTTATGAGCCTTCTTGCAGGACTCTCAGGACTTTTAGTAGTGGCTCGTATAGGTTCGGTAGACGGAAATATGGGTAGTTCATATGAGATGGATGCTATTGCATCATGTTTCATAGGTGGAGCATCTGCTTATGGTGGTTCCGGAACTGTACAGGGAATAATGATTGGTGCAATACTTCTGGGTGTAATAAATCAGGGTATGTCAATACTTGGACTTCCGGATCAGTATCAATACATTGTAAAAGGTGCTGTTCTTTTAGGAGCTGTAGTATTTGATGTGGTATCAAATCATAAAACAGGAAAATCATAAAATATATGGGGCTATTATACAGTTTTGTATATAGCCCGTATTTGTATATGTAAATTCAGAAAGGGGGATTAGGTGTTTGACAATATAGTTTCCAGAAAAAAATACAAATTGTGCTAAATGGGATGAAATAATAGCAGATTGCGGAGTGGATGATTTGATTCCTCTTACAGTTGCCGACATGGATTACAGAGTAGCACCGGAAATTATGACAGCTGTTATAGAAGCTGCAAATCATGGAATATACGGATATACAAATGTAAGCGATAAATATATAGAACTGTCAAAAAAATGGGCACAAAATAATTATGGCTTCAATCCTGAAAATGAGTGGATAGTTTATTGCCCAAGAATAATTCAGGCAATATCCTTGATAATACAAAACTATACAAAAAAGATGATAAAGTTTTTGGTATTTACACCACTCTATGATCCTATTCAAAAATGCTGTACGCATCAATGACAGAGAATTGGTAGAATGTTCACTAAGCTTAAAAGACGGACATTACGAGATAGACTTCAAGGACTTTGAAGATAAGATAAGGAGCGGAGTAAAAATATTTATTACAGTATCACCTCATAATCCTGTAGGGAGAGTGTGGACTGAAGATGAAATAAAACAGACCGTGGAAATATGTAAGCGACACAATGTACTTATAATATCGGATGAAACACATGCCGACTTTATCTGGAAGGGAAAATTCATATCTTATGCATCGTATTATGATATGTATGAGAATATAATAATAGGATTATCAACATCAAAGAATTTTTAATATTGCAGGACTTGAGGCCAGCAATATAATTATAAAAAATGAGGAGCTTAGAACTTTCTTTAAGAAACTTCTAAGACAGGGCGGAATACATAATCCGAGTTATTTTTGTATACCGGCTGTTATAGCGGCTTATGAATACGGTGAAGAATGGCTTAATATTGCAAAGAAAAATAAAAGAAAACATGGATATCATAAAAAGCTTCTTTGAAAAAATGAGATGAAAAGGCTTTAAGGTAATTGATTCGGAAGGAACTTTCCTGTCATGGGTTGATTACAGGGAGCTTAATATTTCAGAAGATAAATTAAAAAGAGCTTATGATAGAAAAAGGCTCATATAGCATTTTCACTTGGTAGCGGATATGGTGAAGACGGAAGAGGTTTTTCAGAGTAAAATGCCGCTTTACCAAAAGAATTGCTTAAAAGAAGCTTTATTTAGATTTAAAAAAATAACATAAAATTGGGAGATATTTTATGAGTAAGACAAAAAGAAAAACCTACTGTACTGCAGGCATTGTTCCCTATACTTTCAATGCTTATATACTTGGTGTGGGAATTGCATTTTTAGATTTGCCTGCTGAGCCTTTGATAGTGCTGGCCGCTGTGGTATCGGGAGTACAGAGCAATTTTTCTGGGATATTCGTATGATGATATAATGAATGAGATCGCAACCAAGATCGCAAAGGTTTGGGGGTGCATTATTAATTCTTATAATCGTAGGTTTTATGATAGGTTCATGGATGCTTGGCGGTACTATACCTATGCTTATATACTATGGTTTAAAACTTATAAGTCCTAAATATCTTGCACTTACAGCATTTATACTTACAGCCATAGTGTCGGTTCTTACAGGTACATCATGGGGTTCAGCCGGAACAATAGGTGTTGCCTTTATGGGTGTTGCAATAGGAATGGATGCAAATCTTGCATTAGTTGCAGGTGCAGTGGTATCAGGAGCATATTTTGGAGATAAGCTTTCACCGCTTTCAGATACTACAAACCTTTCATCTGCAGTTTGTGGAGTGGATCTTTATGAGCATGTATATAATCAGATGTGGACAACAGGAAGCGCAGCTGTTTTTGTCTGTAATATTCTACTTTATAATGGGACAGGTAGAGCAGTAAAAATGTTGTTGTACCTGAGACCATCAATATTCTTACAGGTACATTGGACCAAATGTTTAACTGGAATATTTTGTTACTTGTTCCTCTTGTAATAGTACTTGCAGGATCAATTACAAAGAAACCTACAATTCCTGTTATGCTTGTGGCATCAGCAATTGCGCTTATAAATGCTGCAGTATTTCAGGGGGCGGATCTTAAGAGCATAGTAGATGTTACATTAAACGGATTTAATGTAGAGATGATTGGAATGACTAAGGACGAGGTTGCACCGGAACTTATAAGACTTCTTCACAGAGGCAGTATGATGTCAATGATGAATACACTTCTCATTGCTGTATGCGCTATTTCTTTTGCAGGTACTATGAGTGTAACAGGCGCTTTAGAAGTTGTAATTTCAAAGATGCTTGAAAAGATCAACTCAACATTTAAACTTGTAGCTTCAACAATAGTTACATGCCTTATAATTACAGGTGTTACAAGTAACGGGCAGGTATCTATTTTGATGCCCGGAGAAGCTTTTAAGGATGCCTATATTAAGATGGGCTTGCATCCGAAGGTATTATCAAGAACACTTGAGGACTCTGTTACATGTACGGAATGTCTGATACCATGGACAGTGGCAGGTGCCTATATGGCAAGTACACTTGGTGTAGATACATTACATTATCTGCCATATGCAATTTTGAATTATTCAGGTATGATATTTGCACTTGTATTTGCACTACAGGAATCGGTATCGCAAAACTTAATAAGAAATCAAAATAATAAATCAAAGATGTCAGGGTGCTTCTACCCGACATTTTTGCTATTTTTCCTCCTCCTTTTTAATTTTATACAATATTTGATATAATCAATAATTATAGAAAAATAAGGAGGCTTCTATGCATTGATACAATTAATATAAAAGATAATTACGAAGTAGAGACAAATGAAAACGGAAGACTTGGTGAGGTAAAGATTGCTCGATGAAGTTGTTGCTGTTATTGCAGGTATTGCTGCTACAGAGGTAGAAGGTGTAGACTCAATGGCAGGAAAATCCTACTAAAGAAATAGTAGGTAAACTTTTCAGGAAGTAAGACCACAAAGAGTATGAGAGGAGTGAAGGTAGAGGGTAAATGATGATAAGGTTTGTGTTGACCTTGCAATCAATGTAAGTTACAACTACAACATTCCTGAAGTAAGTGAGAAAGTACAGAGAGAGTTAAGAATGCTATCGAGAATATGACAGGACTTACAGTGCTTGAAGTTAATATTAAGATAGCATATGTTGTAGCAGACTAATGAGACCTTTTCAAGTAATTATATAAGAAAGATAGCAACTATCGGAATGCTGACAGCTTTTAGTCAATGGTACTTGGCTTTGTGGAAACATTAATACCTATCAATTTAGGTATTCCCGGCATGAAGTTAGGACTTGCAAAATCTGATTGTGATTATTGCTTTTTATTTGTTTGATATAAAAACAGGAGTAATAGTTTCACTACTTAGGAATTGTTTTGATAGCTATGACTTTCGGAAATATTTCAATGATGTTTTATTCTATATCAGAGCCACGCTTAGTTTACTTTGTATGATTTTTAGCAAAACGAGTTAAAAGGCTTTTCCATGGTAGGTATAAGTATTATTGAGGTATAATGCACAATGTCGGACAGATAATTTGTGCGGCTTTTTGTTTAGTAAGGACAAATGGGGTATTTACATATTTACCGCTACTTATGATTGCAGGTGTAGTCAGCGGTATGCTTATAGGAATAGCGGCATCACTTGTTATAGTTAGAGTAAAACCTTATATACGCAAATAGCTTATTATAAGTAGATGTAAAGCATTCATAATTTAAATATATTATTAAACAAAAGTTACATTGCAAGTTTGATTTTATAATCAGGCTTGCTTTTTAGAGATTTTAGAATGGAGATAAAATGGCAAATACAAAGATTGATGTGGTTTCAGGTTTTTTAGGTGCAGGAAAAACCACTTTTATAAAGAGACTTGTTGAAGTAAGTAAGGACAAAGGAAAAACAATAATAATAGAGAATGAGTTCGGTGAAATCGGTATAGACGGAGGCTTTTTAAAGAATTCGGAATTGAGATCAGAGAAATGAACTCAGGATGCATTTGTTGTTCTTTGTGGGAGATTTTTGAGGCATCTTTTAAGAGAACTCTTATCAACTTATGAGCCGAACAGAGTTATTATAGAGCCGAGTGGAGTAGGTAAGCTTTTCAGATGTATTGAAGGCTGTTTCGGATGTAGAAAAAGATTTGCCTGTAGAGTCAAAACTCAGCTGTGACAGTTGTTGATGTAAAGAAGTGTAAGATGTATATGAAGAATTTCGGTGAGTTCTTTAACAATCAGATTCAGTTTGCAAATACTATAATCTTATCAAGAACAGATTTGGTAGATAACACTAAAATCGAGGAAGCTGTTGCACTTATTAAGAATGTAAATCCTGAAGCAACTATTGTTACAACACCTCTTGATAAATTAAGCAATGAAAAGATAGAAGAGTTATTATCAAGCCCTATAGATTTAAAGAGCGAATTGCTGGAAGAGTTAGCAAGAGAGCATGCACACCATCATGACCACGAGCATCATCATGATCATCGAGCATCACCATGAGCATGAGCATCACCATGAGCATGACGAGCACTGCGGATGCCATGAACATGAACATGAGCATCATCACGAACATCATCATGATCACGAGCATGATGAGCACTGTGGATGCCACGAGCATGATCATGATCACGAACACCACCATGAGCATGATGAGCACTGTGGATGCCACGAACATGAGCATGAGCACGAACACGAACATCACCATGATCACGAACACCACCATGATCATTGCGGATGTGGGCATGACCATCATGATCACCATCATGCAGATGATGTGTTTGACAGTTAGGGGAATGGAGCAGGTGCCTGCAATAAGCGAGGAGAAGCTAAAGAATATACTTGAGAGCTTTGCGGATGAAGAAAAATTCGGTGTTGTTCTTAGAGCTAAGGGAATGTTAAAGGATGTAAACAGTGATGACTGGTTCTATTTTGACTTGGTTCGGGAGAGAGTGATATCAGAAGAGGTGCTGCAGAGTATACAGGTAAGGTATGTGTTATCGGAGCAGGATTAAAGACTGAAGAAATAGAAAAGTGTTTTAGAGCTTAAAGATTATTGATTGGAGAAGTTATGGAAAGATTACCTATTTTTGTCATCAATGGTTTTTTAGAAGCCGGTAAAACACAGTTTATGAAATTTACAATGCAGCAGGAGTATTTTCAGACTGACGGTAATACATTATTGATTGTATGTGAAGAGGGTGAAGAGGAATATGATAAAGATTTATTGGAGTCCACTCACACAACCGTAAAGTACATAGATGATATATCGGATTTTACAAAAGAAAAGATGATAGAGTTTACCAAAGAGGTTAATCCTGAAAGAATTCTTATAGAATGGAACGGACTATGGGAACAGGACAAGATACAAATACCTGATATCTGGTATGTTAATCAGATGATTACCATATATGATACATCTACATTGGATCTCTATATAAAGAACAAGGACCTGAAGGCATACATGGGTAAGATGCTTAAGGATTCCGAACTTGTTATATGTAACAGAGCGGATGATATTGATGATGAAATTTTAAGCACATATCATCTTCAAATAAAGGCCATGGCACCTAATGCGGAAATTATTTTTGAAGGAGAAGAGGGAGAGATTACAGGAGATTTCAGCATAAATCTTCCATATGATCTTGAAGCTTCAAAACTTATTATCAAACCTGAGGAATATGGTATTTTCTATGTGGATGCTATGGACAGAACTGAAAAAGTATGACGGAAAAGAAGTTGAGTTTGTTGCTCAGGTTGTAAGACCTGACGGAATCGGTGATGATATATTGATTCTCGGAAGAAGAGCAATGACTTGTTGTGAGGCCGACATTCAGTTTTTGGGTTTTGTATGTCACTATAAAGGTGCAAAGAATTTTTAAAAAACAAGGACTGGGTAAAGGTAAAGGGCAAAAATAAAGTATGAAATGAGCCCGCAATATTGAGCTAAAGGACCTGTAATATATGCAAAATGATATTTTTACTTACAGGACCTATAGAAGGATTAGTACAGTTTTAGGAGAATTATGTCTGATTTAGAATTACTGAAGAAGCAAAAAGCCAGAAAAATGGCCTATGTTCCATATTCAAAAATATAAAAGTAGGTGCTGCACTTAGCACCAAATCAGGAAAGATTATACATGGTTGTAATATTGAAAATGCAGCTTATACACCGTGCAATTAGTGCGAGAGAACAGCTTTTTAAAGCAGTTTCGGAAGGAATATACGATTTTTACAAGATAGCTGTTGTTGAGGCTTTGAAGACTCTGATGCAGATGCATTATGTACTCCATGTGGAGTTTGCAGACAAGTGATGCAGGAGTTTTGCAACCCTAAAGAATTTGAAATCATAATGTCTCGACGGTGCAAAGGTAAAATCTATGAAATTGGAAGAATTGCTACCATTTGGATTTGGACCTGATAATCTAAAATGACAATTAAAATGTACATACGAAAAAAGACAGATATAGGAAGATTTGATGAAGAAGACATTATTAAATAAATTTATTCTGGTAACGACATGGGAACGATACTTGTAACAAGTATCGGAAAAATATTTTTATAAAAAGATATCAATGCATTTACTACAAAGAAAGGTACTGTAGATGTAAGTACTTTGAATGTAGATCGAATGCGGGTACAGGAAATAATACTATTGCTACATTACAAAGAGATACCGGTGTTACTGTTCTTGATGAGGTTAACAGTGACGGAATGTACTGGTATAAAATAAGTTTTAATATAGGTTCAGGTGATAGAGGAAGGTTATGTTGCAAAAATTATATAAAAAGACAGAAACTACTGCAAAAATATACAACTGATAAAACTTTTGAGTCTGAGATAGCAGGTTTTCCTGAAAGCTATAAGAACAGACTCAGAAGTTTACATGCAGAATATCCTAACTGGAAGTTTGTTGTACAGAATGTGGATATTTCATGGGATGAAGTTATAAGAAATGAATCGGTAGTCGGAGTAAATCTTGTAAGGAAGAATGCAAAAATCATCATGGAAATCAACTGCCAGAGGAGCTTATAACTGGAATAACTCTACATGGCCGGATTTGACTCAAATGAATGGGTTGCTGCAGGTGAAAAATATTATAAGATATTATATGGACCCACGAAACTTTTTAGATTCAACCAATATATTTCAGTTTTTAAACAATGGATATACTACAGGTGAACAGACTGAAGAAGGTGTTGAGAAGATGCTTAAAGGGACTTTCATGGAAAGTACATCAAGTGTGAAAAAATACAGCACCGTCCACAGCATCACCTACAACTCAAACTACAATAGCAGCAGCTTCTACAACTCAAGCAAAGACTTCCGGAACGAATAAGAACACGACAGTCAGTTACTCAAGTGTAAAGGCTCCGGAAAGTGTACAAAGTAGTGAAGGTAAAGCGTATTCGACCAACACACAAACGGTCCGTGGCAGATCCTAATGAAAATGCGGAACTTGTAGGTCCGAGTGTAGAAAGTGTAACTGCTGCAACAACTGTGAAAGAGGAACTTCCTACCGTAGAGGATAAGGACAACGGTCCGGGATACACAGAACCTGCATCCGCACCGGTTTTTGAACCTACTACAGAGTTTAACGATACAGCACATGGACCGGGAGTTGTAAACAGTGATACAATCAAAGAGAGTGTAAGTGCTCAAATAGTATAAAATGCATCAACAGCTTCAAGTTCATCTACAGAAAATACAAATTCCAATGCGCTTTCAAACGGAACCACATATGTTGATATGATAATGGATGCCGCAAAGAGTTCCGTGTAAATCCGTATGTTATAGCTGCAATGCTTATACAGGAACAGGGTGTTAAGGGAACTTCAGGACTTATAAGCGGAGCAACAGGTGTATACAATTTCTTTAATATTGAGGCCTACCAATCAGGAAATCAGACTGCAACAGCCAGAGGACTTGCATGGGCAGGAAGTGGAAATACATACCTTCGTCCTTGGAATACAAAGGCAAAGGCAATAATAGGTGGGGAGCAATGTTTTATGGAAGTACCTACTCAAAAGCTCGGACAGAACACATTTTTACTTTAAAGAAATTTAATGTACTTGGTGAAAACAAATATAAGCACCAGTATATGACAAATATTGAGGGTGCAAAGAATGAAGGAGCCATGCTTTCAAGAGCATATTCTGAGGAAGATAAAAAAGGAGTGTTTACATTCCATATACCTGTTTATAGAGATATGCCTGAAGTACCTGAGTCAATGCCGACAGGAGACGGTAGTCCAAATAACAGATTATCTTCATTAAGTATAAGCGAATATAATATTGAACCGAGTTTCAGTAGTGATAATTATTCTTATACGGTGCAATTGCTCATCTCAATGTAAAGAATATTAATATTAAAGCAAATGCATCTGATGCAAGTGCAACTGTTTCAGGCAGCGGGGATATTGAATTGAACGGTTCAAGTTCTGCAATTGACATAATTGTAACAGCTCAAAATGGAACTAAAGAGAAGCAACAGCATAAATATAAAGAGAGGAAATTAGTACTGTATCTACATTTTTATGTAGGGATAATGTCAGAGGATTAAGATGAAATTTTTAAAAAAGCCTAATGTAAATATCGTCATACCGTCATTTATACTTACATTGATATTTTCAATAGTAGTAGCATTTAACGCTTTCGCTATGGGTATCAGTATAAAGCTTTGCAGATGTCAATGCAACAGTGGGTGATGAAGTAAATTTGATAATGAGTCTTTCGTCAACAGACGGAAATATTGACAGTGCAAATATAATGCTCGAGTTATGACGACAGCATTTTGGATTTTGTCGGAGGAACAAATGCACAGGGTGGAGCAGGAAGTATAAAGGTAACATCGAATACAGGAAGCAGCAGTAATAATCAAAAATTATTCCCTAAAATTTAAGGCAAAGAAGGCAGGAGATGCTACAGTTGTTGTAAGTACATGGGAAGTGTATGATACCAATTCAAAAATGGCTACAATGCAGTCTCAAGGAAGCGGTAGAATAAAGATAAAGTCAGCAGATCAGGCATCAGTGAGGAGTCTACTGTTGAAAAGAACAAGGAAGTAGCAACTACTGTTGCGGTAGATAAAAAGGATGCACTGCTTTCTTCTTTAAAGGTGAGCCCTGAAAGCTTTTCACCCTAATTTTAACAGTACTGTAAAAATTATGATATGAATGTTGCCGCAATATATCAAATATTGCAGTCAATGCTAAGGCAAGACAGGATGGAGCAAAGGTAGTTATTACAGGAAAATGATAATCTTGTAGTAGGTGTCAATGCTATTGCTGTAAAGGTAACTTCTCGGACGGATCATCAGTGGAAAGTTATATAATAAATGTAAATAAAAGTGAGGGCTAAAAAGGAAGAAACCTCAGATGCATCTTCATCGTCCTCTTCAGAAAAAGTGGTAGAGGAGAGTGAGAGCAATGCTGATGTTCTTGATCTTGTTTCTACCGAAAACGGACTTACTTTTAGGTGGAATTGATTATCAGGTATCTGATTCGTTTGATAAAAACATGTTGCCTGAAGGCTTTTGAAGAAGCTACCTTTACATATAAAAGGAAGAGATGTAAAAGCCGGAAAAATGAAGGGACAGGATGTATATATCCTCTACCTCGTAGGAAAATGACGGTTCAGGAGATTTCTATATTTATGATGATGCTGCAGATACATGGGCAGTATATACACAGCTTACCACAAATCCGAAGAGTATTACTGTAATGCCTGTTGATAAAGGTGTAGAGGTACCTAAAGGATTTATTGAAAGTATTATAAATATAAACGGTAAAAAGATTCGTGGATGGATTTGGGGCAGTGACAATGAAAAGAGATATTGTGTTGTCTATGCTATGAATTCTGACGGCAGAAAAGACTTCTATAGATATGATATGGAAGAGAGAACAATACAAAGATATTTTGCCGATCCTAATGTAGATACCGTGTATCCACAGAGGAGTACAATACTCTTGAGAAGAAATACGAAAAAGAGTAATGAGTGGGTAAGAAATCTTATTGCTTTAGCTATCATACTTGCTATATTTATATTTATTTTGCTACTTTCAAAAAGCCACAAATAAAAAGAAAGCTCCAAAAGGCAGTGCCTAAATCTACAAAAAGAAAAAAATAAGAGCAATATTACTTCAAAAGTTGATTTGATTCCTGAAGAAGAAATGAATGATAAGACACGATTAGAGTATATGCCTCTCAGTCAGAAGAAGGAAGAAGAGCCCGCAAAAAGATGATGTGGAAGACGATTTTGATATAATAGACCTTTCGTTGGATTCTGATGAATTTGAAGAAGTGGAAGAACTTGGTGATGATATTGATGACGACTTTGAAGAAGTAGCAGAACTTGACGACGACTTTGAAGAAGTAGCAGAACTTGATGATGATTCTGAGGATGATTTTTGAAGATTTGGATATTTAAAAATACCACCCGAAAAGGGTGGTGTTTTTGATATTAATTGAATTTCTTTTTCTTTCCGAGTTTAGGCTCTGTAGTAAGTCCTATTCCAAGCTTATTGAGTGTTTTTATATCGGTTTCTGAAAAGCATTACGGAGGAGTGCATTTGAAGTCCTTTAAGCTTAGGAATAGCATTTAAAGCTTTTCTTGCATTCTCATCTGTAGCTGCAGAAACAGAAAGTGCAATAAGAGCCTCATCTGTATGAAGTCTGGGTTATTACCACCAAGATATGTTGTCTTTAACTCCTGTACAGGTGCAATAACTGTAGGTGATATAAGTTTTTATTTCATCATCTACTCCGCTGAGTGCTTTTTAATGCATTTAAAATAAGCGCTGCGCTTGCACCAAAGTAATTCGAAGTTTTTTTCCGGTGATAAGTTCCCCGGTCTCAAGTTCAATAGCCGCTGCAGGTGTATTTGTAGCTTCCGCCTTTAAAAGAGCGGCTGAAACCGATTTTCTGTCGTTAATACTTGTTTTTGCCTGCTGCATTATAAGCTCAAGCTATATATTTCATCAGCCGTACATTCTCCTTTTACAAAATCTTGAAAGGAATTATAGTATCTTCTTATTATTTCCTGCTTACTTTGCCTCTTTTGCATACTTTTCATCATCAATAATACAGTTTCCAACCATATTTACCCTCATATCTGTTGGAGACTTGTATGGACATTCACCGAATATTCCCTCAAAAATAGCCATTAAAACAGGATATATCTCAATATCTCTATTGTAGTTTACAGTGGTTACACCATAAGCTTCCAGATGGAAAGGATCGATCATATTTACATCATTTAAGTCGGCAGTTGCAGCCTTCATATGCAAGGTTAACAGGATGTTTTAGAGGCAAGTTCCATATAGGGAAGGTCTCAAACTTTGCATATCCTGCCTTTATTCCTCTTTTATTTTCATGATATAGCTGAGAAAGACATGTAGCCATTTTTTTCCGGATCCCGGCCGGAGCTGTAACTATTACAAGCGGTCTTGAAGTAATAATATAATCATTTTTCCGTAGCCTTCTTTCACTGACTATATGTGCAACATTGCTTGATATCCGTCAAATCAGATATAATTTGTATACCTTAATTCCAAGATTTTTCAAGTCTTTCTTTGAACTTATCCGCACTTTTTTTGACCAGAGTACTGTGTGATACAAACACTGCCAACAAAAAGTCCTTTTTCTAAATTCATCTATAAGTCTGATTACATCGGCATCATAGGTAATACCATGATCTTCTCTAATCTTATTTTTGCTCTATATCTGATGCAGAGATTGAAATAATAATTTCAGCCTGATCTTTAAGTTGAAGAAGCATTCTGAGCTTCGAATCAGGCTCAAAGCCAGGGAGTACTCTGGATGCATGGTAATCATCAAAGAGTTTTTCCACCAAACTCAAGATAGAGTTTATCGCCAAAACTTGCAATTCTTTCTCTTATGTGCTCAGATTGTGTTTTCAAATACATCTGATTATCGAAACCGATTTTCATAACACGCCTTTTCTTATTTAGTATTGAACTATTATATAAAAATCAAAAATTAGATTATATCACTTTTTGACAAGGTATTAAAGGGGGACGATATAGTTTAGTAATTAAATTATATTTTATAGATTTGAATTTTGATTATAATAATTTTTCATTTATTATTAAAAATAAATCTACAAACTTATATATTATAAAACACGATTAAAGTGATATACTAAAAGCGACTTAAAAAAGAAAGAAGGTTTTTATGAAAAAGCAATTATTTATGACAGTTATGGGTGCAGCTATTGTATTGGCGGCTTGTGGAAACAAAGGTACAAGCACCAAAGAAGATACTACAGTAGCAGTAGAAAGCAGTCTTGATGAAAGTACTGAAAATGGAGGCATGGTAGAGGAGCCAAGTGCAGCTGTGAGTAAGGCAAATATAAAAATTAAAATATTCAAATTTAGTTGATGAAGAGACAAGAGAGAGAGTAAAAACGCGCTAAAGAATGCAGGACTTGCTGATGAAAAGATAAAGAACTTTTTTGATGCGGTAGATGAGTATAATAATGCAGTAGGTAGAGAAAAATCTGGTTCAGAGTATGACAACTATAGATGCTGGCTTCCCTACATTTGACCAGGACAAGCTTATAGATGCATGGATTGATAAAGGTGGATACGTAGGTAGAAACTGTAGAATTACATCATACTCTTTAATAGGTGATTTTATTAAGGTCGGTAATCCTAAACCTGGAGATACTACCATGCTATTTAATGATTTTGAATCCATAAAAGATAAAAAATATTTTTGATGGTGAAGATAAGGCAAAAGTTTGATACATTGTACTCATATATTGATGTAACAAATACCCACGATACAAATGTTTTTATCCGATGAGATAGTAAAAATCATGGGAAGATAAGCAGATTTCATTTAATAATGATAAGATGCATATGATATCTGCTGCTATGACCATGGATGACGGTATGAATAAGGTACAGGAGTTCATAGGACATACAGGTATTTTGGTAGAGGATGGCGATAAATACCTCTTTATTGAGAAGTTGGCATTTGAATTACCATATCAGGTAGAAGAATTTGATAATTTACAGGATTTAAATGATTATTTAATGGGATATTATGATAATGAAGCCGAAGGACTGACTGCAAAACCTGTTATTTTTGAAGACGGAAAAAGTAATGAAAGAGTACAGAGTTTTAAAATAATGCTTGCATTTTGTTGATATATTTGATTGAATTATATTATCAAAAATAGGAAAGAAGTGTTATGGCAGAGAGTTAATATATTAAAAACAGATTATGAAATGAATCGTTCAGACTTGACAGAGGTAGTATCGGCAGTATTTGGCGGCATGCTACGTGTACAGGAAGCTATTGAGATGTATGTAGCCAAAGGACAGGCTTGGAATGTGGATTTTCATACGAAGAAGATTAAAATCGGAAAAAGCACATATCCGATACAATACGTTGGAAGCGAATCAATTGAATCAAATGACTGGCTTTTGGGGGCTGGGAGAATATAAACGGATTTGATGAGAGTTTACTTGAACTTGTTGGAGAAGCAAGGGAATTTGGAGAAAAGGTAGGCTTTGCAGCCTTAACAAATCCAAATCTTCCTTTGACAGAGAAAGTAACCGGATATATACTTTCAATGATTTCATGTGGCATAAGTGAAAAGAACTACGGATATTATCCATGTAAACATCCCGGAGGTATTGCATTTGTGGCACTTTACGATTTACTCTGAGAAGTTCTTTGCACCTGTAGATACAAAGTTATTTATCAAAAACTATAATGAGTGCAATAAGTCAGTATGAGCTGGACCATAAAAATTTTTAGTAGAAGGCTTCCTGCATGGAACGGTACAGATTATCATTGGGAAAACAATAATATTTATGCTAAATTTGCAGAAAAATGATGGACAACTTCTGATAAGATTTGAAGATATCGGAGATAAAAAGAATAGAGTCAATCGACGGATTGAAATAAAGATAAGGGGCTGTGAAATAAGTACCTAAAGAAATAGGACCATTCGATCATGCGAAAGGTCCTATTTTTGTGGTAAAATTAACTTGCAATGAAAAATTTACACACTAATTATTGTAATTCAAAAACAAGGATATTTACCACTGTTTCTTTTCAGATTGTTTGGATCTGCTGGATCCTGTTTTTAACATTTGACAGATTGATGGGAGGAATCGATTTAAACAAGTATCTGACGGATATTTCCGAGTACACAACCGGACGACTCAGATATAATCCGTCAACATGTTAAAAACAGTACTTTTTCGGATTTATGACTAGCGGTTACTGCTCTCTGAGAGAACTGGAAGACAACTGCAAAAGTTAATATCAGGTTCATGTATCTCATGGATCACCGGACTCGTCATACAGAACCTTTGGATATTTCATCAATGAAATACTTCAAGATAAGATTGAAAACATTTTTAACGACATCAATCATGCTATCTTTTAACGAGGAGCATGTAGATCTACAACATCTCTACATCGACGGCTCCAAGTTTGAAGCAAAACGCAAACAAGTATACCTGGGTATGGAAGAAGGCTACGGAAAAGTTCCGTTACAAGCTTTTACGAAAAAATCACTGCAGAGATTGATGAAATTAATGCAGAAATCGCATGGAGTGGGGTGCAGATCACAACAAACACGAGTATGTACCGGATTATCTGAATGAAATCATTGAGCAGCTATTACTTTTATGGGAACTGGATACAAGTGCATTTGTTTACGGAAGCGGAAAGCGAAAAATCCAAAGAACAGCGTCATTATGAACACTTGACTACTTTCTGTCAGAAGCTTCAAGAATACATACAAAAATTGAAATCTGTGGTCCTGACCGAAACAGTTACTCTAAAACAGATAACTCGGCTACTTTTATGCGTATAAAAAAGGATTACATGGGCAATGATCAGCTTCTGCCGGCATATAATGTACAGATTGGTGTAGCAGATGAATATATTGCAGTTGTTGACGTGAACCATTATCGTTCGGATATGGATTGTTTCTGTTCCTTTGATGGAGCACTTCAAACAAACTTATGGATTCTATCCCAAATATCCTGTGGCAGATGCCGGATATGGCTCATACAACAATTATATTTTCTGTGAGCAGAACGGAATTGAAAAGCATATGAAATTTCCAATGTTTAAAAAGGAAACTAAGGATCGTAAATATCATGAAGATCCATTTCATGCAGTTAACTTCAGAATTGATGAGCAAGGAGTCATGAGATGTCCTAACGATAAAGCATTCCATTTTTATGCAGAAAAGATGAGGGGAAATCAGTACGGACGCAAGGAAGAACTGTATGAATGTGAAGACTGTAGCGGATGTCCATATGCAAAGAAATGTAAGAATACAGATAAGAATCGAACCGTTCGGATCAATCAGGAACCAACTTCCATGCACCAGGAAGTAATAGAAAAACCCTAGAAAGTATCCATGGTGCGTTATTACGAATGAACCGTTCGATACAAGCAGAAGGCACTTACGGAATTATGAAAAACGACCGTTGGTACAAGAGAATTGTCCGAAGAGGTATTCATTCAGTCAAACTGGAAGTTTTACTCGTGATGATAGGACATAATTTATATAAATATCAGAAAAAGATGAGAAACAGAACTGCCGCATAGATTCAAAAAGAATTTCTATGGGGTAGGGGAAGTGCGCTTTTTCACGTATGATTTCAGTAAACTATACACAATAATGTAGGGGAGATGCGAAAAAACTCAATCGAGTTTTTCACATCCCCTATTTCTTACAGATGCTTTACACTCTGTCTTCTTAAAAGCTGATAAGGCATTTTAAATGCACTTCCTTTGAAAGAATTTGAAGAGAAGTATTCCAGTAAAAGTTGGGCAGATTTTACTCCTGTATCAAAAGTGGCATGACGTATTGTAGTAAGTGACGGTCTGATAGCAGTTGCCAGATTACTGTCGTCTACACCTGTAACTGAAATATGCCCCGTACTTGTATATTATTATCATACATAAAATCTATGGCTCCTACAGCAATATTGTCTACAGGCACAAAGAACTGCGGTAGGAAGTATAGATGCCTTTTCATATATTTGATTCATTCCCTGTATAGCCGTCTTCTATGGTAAAGGAATCCTGAAGGCTTATTAGGTCTTGGGAAGTATTTAAAGAACATTCCCTAATACCTTTCATATACCCATCATATCTTTTCTTTCCGGCTGATAAATCATGAAGCGGTCCTCCAATAAATGCGATATTTCGATGTCCCATGTTATAAAGAAAATGTACCATATCACAAATTGCCTGTTGATTATCCATATTTACAGAACTTACAGGGATTTTCAGCTCAAAATCAGGAATATCCTGACATACATATATAACAGGCTTATTGTTTCTATGTATCCACATCATATGTTCTTTAGGTATATGAACATTTGCCATAATAATACCTTCAACTTGCTTATTTTTTAAGACATCCAAAAAGTGTATTTTCTTTTATCAAGTTCACCATTTGTCTCACATATTACGGTATTATAACCAAGAGGTGTTACAACACTATTTATACCCTGTAATATTCTGCCGAAAACATTATTAGATATATCAGGAAAAAGAACACCTATCAATTTATTAGATTTACGATTTTCTTTTTTTATTGTCGGAGCAGTTGAATAACCAAGCTCTCTTATTACTTCCATAACTCTATTTCTTGTAGCAACAGATACAGTATTACTTTTGGTTTATAACTCTTGAAACCGTTGAAATGGATACACCTGCTGCACTTGCAACATTATTAATAGTAACCATATAAGACCTCCTTTATGAAAATGATTATGAAAAAGACAAGAGTATATCTTGAAAAACCATGAAAACAATAGCATATTTGATATGAAAAAATGCAAGAAAAACATACACTTGCATAATCATTTATAAAAACTTTGGAGCATTTGTGAATAGGATATTTATCTAAAAATAGTTTAGTATAAAAACAGAATTTTAAAAAGCATTCATGAAAAAATAGTTATATCAGATAAGAGGTTATATATGAAAAAAATATTTTTTTATAAACCGAAAGACGGTTGGGTTGGAGATACTATTCCATTTGCGCATGATGGTAAATTTTATATTTATTATCTTCATGATGAAAGAAAAAGGAAACACACAGGATGAGTATGGATATCGTACAAGCTGGAATCTGTTGATAACGGAAGACGGGGTTAATGTAAAAGATTGTAAGGTTGTATTACCTGTTGGTGAGTATGACGATGCGGACTATGCCTGTTATACAGGGTCTGTAATAGAAGGCAATGACGGCAATTTTCATATGTTTTATACCGCACAAAATAATTATAATCCCAAATATCATAGGGACGGAAAACCTTTACAATATGTTGCACATGCAATTAGTACGGATCTTATAAATTGGGAAAAACTGCCTGAGCTTACATTCGGCGCTGATGAAAGGATTTACGAGCCTTTTGACTGGCGTGATCCTTTTGTTTTTTATAATGAAGAAGAAAAATGCTTTGATATGCTTTTAGCTGCAAGATTGCGTGGAGCAAGTGAAAAGAACGGAGGATGTGTAGGCTTATGCAGATCTTATGATTTACTTCACTGGGAGGCAAAAGAGCCGTTTTACAATCCGAATCTTATATGACACATGAATGTCCGGATTTGTTTAAACTTGGTAACAAATGGTATCTTGTGTATTCAACCTTTTTCGGAAAAAAATTTGTAACACATTATAGGATGTCTGATAAGCTGAGCGGACCGTGGACCTCTCCTATAGAAGATACTTTTGACGCAAGAGCGTTTTTATGCTGCAAAAAAACAGCACAGGTTGGTGATAAAAGAATGGCATTTGCTTGGGTGCCTACCAAGCGTGGTGAAAGTGATTTCGGACAGTATGAATGGGGTGGAAATTTTTATTGCACATGAGATTAATCAAACAACTGATAATAAGCTTACTGTAAAAACCTGCAGAAGGATTGATCAATATGTTTAATAAGGAATTCGTAAATGAAAAATTAAATAAAGTTGAAATAGAAAAATTATGAGGGGGAGAAGTCATATGTAATCGATGGAATGAAAGATACATGTATGATAGAAGCGGTAATAGAATTCAGTGAAGGAGTTAGATCTTTCGGAATAGGTTTTGAGACAGGATTCAGCTCTTGCAAACGGGTATTATCTTAGATTTGAGCCGTTTTATAACAGGATTGTGGCGGATATGTGGCCAAGACGTATACGTGGCGTAAAATCAATGGTATGTTGACGGTGATAAGCCCTTTATGGTAGAACTTGAAAGACCTTTTTGATTATAAAAAGTTTAAAGGATAATAAAGTACATATAAGGGTTTATGGCAGACGGAAGTATAATATGTCTTTATGTGAACGATATTACTGCTCTGACAATGAGAGCCTATAATCTGAACAGAACAAATTGGGGATTTTTTGTAAAAGACGGAAGTATCAGAGTTTCTGATATTCATATGTATGAAGTTTAAAAGGAGATTATTATGTACAAGAAGATAGGAACAATATGCCTTATAGCAGGAATGGTATTAATGGGTTGCGGAAATAAAGCACAAACTGCCGCAAATTCTGCAGAGGCTGAAAACACAGACGGTAATGTAAGAGAGATTCATTATTTTTCTTCAAGGTCCGCATCAGATGATACAATGGTAACATTGCAGGAGATAACGGATAAATATAATGAGCAGGGTGGTAATATAAAGCTTGTTATAGACAGTAATGCAGACAGGACATCGTATGATCAGAAACTTAGAACAATGATTGCAGGCGGGCAGATGCCGGATATGTTTGACCTTGATGCGACACCGTATGCTACAGAACTTGGAGAGCAGGGAATGCTCACAGATATGGATGCCTTTCTTGATGAAATAGGTGAAAAAGACAGCTATATTCCATTGGCATTAAACTATGGAAGAACTTCTGACGGTAAATTGTATACATTACCTTTAGAGCTTTCAACAGAAATGATTTGGTACAATGTTGATATGTTTAAAGATGCCGGAATTGAAGCACCAAAAACTTTGGATGAGCTTTTAGAAGACTGCAAGATTTTAAAAGAAAAAGGGTATACCGCATTTGGAATCGGTGGAGGAGACGGATGGCCATTGCTTCGCCTTCTTGCAACATATCCGTTCAGAATGACAGGAAATGAGTATTTAAATAAACTATCTTTAGGAGAAGCAAAGATGTCAGATGAACCGGGAGTTAAGGCGGTTACATTCATGTCGGAAATAGGACAGTATTTCCAACCCGGATTTTCAACAACCGATGTGGCTACAGGATTAAATTTATTCCTTAGTGGAAAGAGCGCAATGTATCCTACAGGTACTTGGGAGTTAAATTATTTTACAGATAAGAACAGACCGGAAGGTCTAAATGTTGATTACTTTTATATGCCGACAATAAAGGACGGAAAAACAAATGCAAATGATTACTGGGCATTTGGAGGTATAGGTTTGGCAGTTAATCCTAAGTCTTTTGATGATCAGTACAAAGATTATCTGACATTTATAGTTAAAAACTACAGCCCTGCATATTTTGCACATGAGCATTTGGCACCACAGAAAGTTGATATGAGCGATAACAGCAGCTTTGACCCGTTATTTTTAAAGGTAATGGAAGATACAAATAATATAGGATCAACTGCGGCAAGACCATGGGATGTAGTATTGAATGAAGATGTAATAGCAACAATAAATGACAATCTGCCGGGACTTTGTATGGGTGAAGAAAAAACTGATGACTTTATAAAGGCGGTGGATGAAGCCTTGAGGCAAATAAATAGAATTTTATGAAAATTTTGAGAGATAAGAAAGCGATTGCTGTATTTTTTTGCTACCTGCTTTTATTGTCTATTCTGTTATAGTTATGGTTCCTATACTCGTTTCGATTTATTACAGCTGCTTAGATTGGAACGGTATAGGGAAAAAGACTTTTGTAGGTTTTAATAACTACATAAAACTTTTTGGAGACAGTGTATTCAGACAGGCATTCGGAAACAATATAATATATATAGTTATTGTAATGGTGCTGCAGCTTGGCTTCGGTTTTATCATTGCAGTTTTACTTACATATCTTAAAAAGGAAGAGGTTTTATTCAAACTGTATATTACATACCTTCTGTTATTACGGTTATTGCAATATCACAATTGTTTACAGGATTTTATTCATATGAGCCTTTGGGTTTATTTAATATCTTCAGAAAAAAATGCTTGGTATGGAGCCTATTGCATTTTTAAGTGAATATAAAACTGTTTTATGGGCGGTTGCTTCTGTGGAAGGTTGGCAATATATAGGTATTTATATGATTATTTTCTATTCTGCATTGGTTTCGGTATCACCTGATATATTGGAAGCGGCAAGAATAGATGGAGCTACAGAGTTGCAGATTCTTGTAAAAATCAGAATACCTGCTATAGCAAATGTAATTATGCTTTCATGTATATTGAGTCTTGTAGGTGCGCTTAGAGGTTTTGCGGCACCTATGAATATGACTAAAGGAGGTCCGAATCACAGATCTGAAATACTTGCAACATATATGTATAAAAAAGCTTTTACCAGCAGAGACTACGGATATGGAAGCACAATTGCTGTAATAATTGTAATACTCAGTATTATTGGAGTTTTATTAATCAGTAAATATATGGATGGCGAAAACGAATAGGGAGGATATATGAAAAAGAAATATCAGAAAAATAATATATTGGTCTGTTATGATCATGTTCCTTATAATTCAGGGCTATCCTGTTATATGGCTTATTGTAGCCGGTTTTAGACCGAATATAGAGTTATTGACAGAACCGTTCAGCTTTCCAAAGAGCTTTACTTTAGAGAATTTTATTAGAATATTCATTGAAAGCAATATAGTTACCTATAAAAAAACAGTGCTATAATTTCCGTAGTATCATTAGTGTTTATTGTATTAATCAGTTCAATGGCATCATTTGCTATTGCCAAGATGAAATTCACGGGAAGGAAGAAAATATATAGATATTTTCTTATAGGACTTACAATTCCATATGCAGTTACATTGATACCTTTATTTACAATGTTTGCAAAAATTGGACTTATAAATACAAGGATAAGTGTTATATTGCCTCTTTTGGCATTTCAATTACCTGTATCGATAATGTTGTTTGTAAATTTTTATTCATTTATTCCTGATGAAATTATAGAGGCTGCAGTTATTGACGGGGCAAGTATCTACGGTATTTATACAAAGGTAATCATACCATTGTCATTAAATACAATAATGACAGTGCTTGCTATGAATTTTATAACAGTGTGGAATGACTATACATTCAGTCTTGTATTTATAAATAGTACAGAATTGAAAACAATATCCATAGGTCTTGCAGACTTTATAGGGCCGAGAGGATTAAAGGATTGGGGGGCAACTTATGCGGCCATTGCAATGTCGGTATTTCCTACACTGGTTATATATTTTTCACTAAATAAAAAGGATGACAGCCGGAATGACTTTGAGGGGCAGTAAAATCATGAGTATGAAGCAAAATATTTTCAGACCTAAATATCATTTCTCCCTAAAAAGAGGATGGATAAATGATCCTAACGGCCTTGTGTGGTTTCAGGGTAAATATCATATGTACTTCCAATGTAATCCATACAGCAATAACTGGGATAAAATGCATTGGGGTCATGCGGTGAGTATTGATTTAATACATTGGGAAGAGTGTAAGCCTGTTCTTATTCGGATGAGGTATATGAGGATTATGACAGAGGCGGCTGCTTTTCAGGATCTGTAGTTGTTAATGAAGATAAAAATATGCTTTTTATACGGCTGTTTCGTTGGTAGAAGGTGAAGTTTGTCAAAAGACAATGTATGGCATATTCTTTTTGACGGTTATAATTTTATAAAAATATGAGAAAAATCCGATTATTGAATCTATTGGAAAAAGACTTTAGAGACCCTAAGGTAATATTTCATGATGGAACATGGCAAATGGTAGTCGGAGGATCCGACAAAAAAATGCGTCGGATCTTGAAAGCCATGGAAGAATTTATCTCTTTCATTCTAAGAATTTGTTTGACTGGAACTATAGCGGAATACTGTATGAGGCAAAAAGCCGGTGAAGGGACAATGTTTGAATGTCCGGACATATTTGAAATAGGTGGGAAGTGGGTTATAACGGCATCACCTATGAATCGTACCGATTTTCTACCTACTGTGTATATGGTTGGAAATATTAATTTTAAAAAATTGTATTTTTCTTTTCATGAATATAGCGGGACACTAGATTTTGGCCCTCACTATTATGCATCACAAACATATAAAGATAAGTATGGACAAAGTATTTCGATAGCATGGCTTGGAGGTTGGGAATGGATGCCGTGGATTAATGACCATGGTCCATCAGAAGAAAGCGGATATCGTGGAATAATGTCATATCCAAGACTAATTGATTTGGAAGAAAATGTTTTGAAAATGTCACCTTATGGTCATGATCTTGAGCTTAAAGATGACTTTGAATACAGCCTAAAGAGTAAAGGAAACGACAAAAAAATACATCCAATATATTGGATAATATGTGTGGCAGGATTTATATATCCGTGTGATATCAAGAGATAAAAAAACAGTACGGAATTAAATCTTGAATTTTTTTGACATTGAAGAGCAAAAAAATAACAATAAAACTTGATTTTCTTTTGGGAATATAATTACAGATTTTACTAAAGCTGATGAATATATACGAAGCGGAATAAGGATATATAAAGCAAATATAAAAAAATGAGACTGACATAGATTTCAGTATAATAAAAGACGGAAATGTTCTGGAAGTTTATTTACTTTGGAGGTAAGTACAACTTTACATCTATGATTTATCCAAATGAGGGAAAAATCGGTATTGGAATAAGGTCAAAAGATGCCCTTATAAGGTATAGAAAAAAATAAATATTGAATGATAATAAAACAGACGTGTGAAATTATAATAAATTTTCACATGTCTGTTTTATGGTAAAAATACTATATTAATTTTTTTGAAATATTATTTATGTCACTATACATTTTATTTCGAGCCAGATAGTATATCTTATTTGCAACAATGTCAGCAGCTCGTACAAGAAGCTTTGATTCTGAATTACAATATTGTAATTGAATATCCTTGATATTACTAAATATTGGTGGATAGTATGTATTATAGTGGTAGTTATAGGGCACCCAGCTTAAATTCTTGTTCTAATGATTCCTGTAATTCATAACGGCCGTTTGTAGCTGTAGTATGTTCATCTACATAAAAAAATATTCTTTCAACTTGATTTGGATCTAAAGATTTTTATGTTTATTAAATTCTCAAAAAGCTCGCTTAACCGCAATTTTATATGCATAATCCAAATATCGTTGTTTGTCCTTTTTACTGTAATAAATACGATCTAATACGTTTTTCTCCCTTATAACAACTCCAAATTTATAACAATTATTTAGTGACCCTAAACAGTTTGCCTTTTTTTCACTATTTGTAATTCTAGTAGCATTTAGTTCGTAATCTAACTTTACACCTTTACTTTTTCCTAAGAGTCTTTTCAACAGCGGAATACTTTCTGGACCATATTTCCTTTTCATTAGTTCCAATACAAATTAATCCTGCAAAAACAAAATAGTCATTATGTTCTTTATCAAATACTCCGGATTCATCTGAATATACATAAATATTCATGTAAAAAATTCACCCCAAATGAAAATAAAAAACCACCTCAAAGGTGGCTCTCATGATCGACGATATTATATATCGCTTAAACGCTAATTCGATATCATGAGTATACAGCGTATCTCTACCTGCAAATTAATTATACTCGTAAAGTTAAAAATCAACTTTTTAAAGTATATAATTTTTATAATATTGACTTTTTATCTTATAAGTGCCATCTACAATTCAATGTGATATAATAAAATTATATTAACGAAAATAAAAAGAAGGTAATATAAATGGGTATGACAATCAAAGAAAAGCTAAAAGAAGCAGAAAAATATATCTGTGAGAACTTTGATGAATTGGGAATAGATGATCCTATAGAAGAAGGTTACTTTGAAGAGTATGAAGAAATAGGTGGCGCAAGTGAAGACGAGTTTGAAGATTTCGAAAAAACTTTCGGAATAATATTACCCGAGGATTTTAAAGAGCTTTATTCATACAAAAACGGTAGCGGATATTTTGAATTGTTACAATGTGATATAGATGGTAGAGAAATCAACTTTACATTATTCAGTCTTGAGGAGATGAAAAAGGTAAAGGGCTATTTCAAGACAGAGATGCTCTTTTAACAGATTACCCTGACTATTTTTACCGATGAAGTTATAGAACAAATGAGAGACAGCAGAATAAAACCATATCTCTTCCATAAAGATTGGTTTGCCTTTGCCACATATCTCAATTGCGGATATCTTATGCTTGATTTTGATCCGGATAAGGACGGTGAAATAGGACAGGTTATTTTCTATATACATGATCCGGATGAGATAATCTATACCGCATCAAGTGTAGAGGAACTTATAGATAATGTATGGGTATTTTTAAAAAGAAAATTTTTGATTAAAAAGAGGGTGATATAATGAGAGAGAATCCGAGAGCGGAGAGTTCTACAGACATTTTAAGAATAAATTGTATCAGATAGTTGCTGTTGCAACACATTCTGAAAAATAAAGAGCAACTTGTAATATATCAAGCACTATATGGAGATTTCAGAATATATGCCAGACCGCTTGATATGTTTTTTTAAGTGAGGTGGACAGAGAAAAAATATCCTGATATAGAGCAAAGGTATAGATTCGAAAAAGTGGAAAAATATATCTGAAACATATAAACAAATTATAGATAGAAATAGTGAAACTAATATAGAAACAAATAACAAAACACAGCAGGAGGAAAGTGGAGATGAACAAAAAAATTTCTTTATAGACTTTCTTGATGCCGAAGATTTTTATACAAAGAAAAATTCTTACAGAAAAACAAAGAGAATATTACAGATAAGCAATTGGATGCAATGTTTGATATCTATGGATTAAAAGAGAAAAAGAATTGATATAGAATTGGATATTGCGGATTTTATCGCATATCTGAATATGCAAATACATTTTTGAGGGGAAAAAGACTAAGGTAATAGATGGCATTTGTAATAGAAGATGAATTAAAGAAATTGCCACGTCAGCCGGGCGTATACATAATGCATGACAAAAAGATGATATTATATATGTCGGTAAGGCAATCTCATTAAAAAACAGAGTAAGACAATATTTCCAATCGAGTAAGGATAAGAGCCCGAAGATAAAAACAAATGGTCTCTAAAATTGAAAGGTTTGAGTATATTGTCACAGATTCCGAGCTGGAAGCATTGGTACTTGAGAATAATCTTATAAAAGGAACATAGGCCAAGATATAATACGATGCTAAGGGATGATAAGACTTATCCCTATATTAAGCTTACAGTAAGGAAGATTATCCCAGACTGCAGATGGTAAGGCAGATAAAAAGATAAAAACAGATATTTTTGGACCTTTTTCAGTGGAAATGCGGTAAGAGATACAATAAATCTACAAATAGAGTATATAAGTTAAGGACTTGCAGTAGAAATCTCCCAAAGGATATAGGTGCAGAGCGACCATGTCTTGATTATTTTATACATCAATGTGATGCGCCATGTCAGGACTATATATCAAAAGATGATTATAATAAAAATGTAGCGGAAGCACTTAGATTTTTAAGTGGTGATTTTGATCCTATTATAAATAAAATAAGGGCTGAAATGGAAAGTCTTTCCGCTGAACTTAAATTTGAAGATGCTGCCAAACAAAGAGATTTATTAAACTCTGTACTTCATATTACACAAAAAGCAAAAAATAACCTCTGACGATTCCAAAGACAGAGATATTATCGCTATGGCAAGAGATGACAGAGATGCCGTGGTACAGGTATTCTTTGTACGTGAAGGAAAGATGGTGGGGAGAGAACACCACTATATACAGGTGGCAATGGATGATGATAAGGTTGATATTCTGGAGAGTTTTATAAAACAGTTCTATGCAGGAACTCCTTTTGTACCAAGCCAAATAATGTCACAGTATGAATTAAAGGATGAAGAACTTATAACAGAGTGGCTTTTCAGCAAAAAGAGGTTCAAAAGGTAAGTATTATTGTACCAAAGAAGGGCTCAAAGGAAAAAACTTGTAGAACTTGCAAAGAAAAAAATGCTGAAATCGTTCTAGCAAAAGACAGGGAGAAACTGCAAAAGGCAGGAAGCAAGAAGTGTAGGTGCCGTAAAAGAAATCGAAGAGCTTTTTATCACTGCCTAATTTAAAACAGAATGGAAGCTTATGATATTTCCAATATTTCAGGTGTTCAATCAGTTGGTTCTATGGTAGTATATGAGAATGGAATGCCTAAAAAAGTGATTACAGAAAGTTTAAAATAAAAACGGTAATAGGGCCAAATGACTATGCTTCGATGAAGGAAGTACTTACAAGAAGATTTGATCATGGTGTTGATGAAAAAGATACCAGATTCAACAAAATTACCTGATATAATACTTATGGATGGTGGAAGAGGTCAGGTAAAATATTTGTCTGCAGGTTTTAGAAGAGTTCGGACTTAATATTCCGTCTGTGGAATGGTAAAGGACGACAATCATAGGACCAGAGGCCTTTATTACAACAATATTGAAAATACCTATAGATACTCATTCTCAAGGATTTTTGTTGATTACAAGAATACAGGATGAAGCACATAGATTTGCAACAGAGTATCATAGAAGTTTAAGATCAAAAACTCAAGTGAAATCAATACTTGACGATATAGAAGGAATAGGTGCAGTAAGGAGAAAAGCACTTATGAAACATTTTAAGGATATAGAAAAATATAAAAATGCAAGTCTTGAAGAACTTATGTCTGTGGATGGGATGAATAAGAAAGCAGCTACTGCAGTATGTGAATTCTTTTCAAAAGCTAAACAAGAATAATATGTTTGACTGTATGGTTTGACATCAATAAAATACGTAAAGGAGAAGTTATGTTAAGACATATCGTAATGTGGAAGTTTAATGAGGGAGTGAACATACCGAGAGTAGGAGAAGAAATAAAAAGCAGTTTACTTGATTTATGTAACAGAATGGATGAAGTTGTGAATGCAGATATTGTTTTAATATTTTACCCTACCAGTACCCACGATTTGATTTTGATACTTGATGCCAAAGATAAGGCGGCTCTTGATAAATATGCAACATCAAGAGAACATGTAGCTATTGTAGACAGCCTTATAAAGCCGAATACAAATTCAAGAGTTGCAATCGACTATTTTATTTAAAAGGTGATATAGTGTAATGTATATTATCCGGATAGATTTTGTCTATCCGGTTTTTACATTTATATTGACTTTTTTATTTGTAATGATATACTTTTTGTAAAAATATAACTATATGAACTTGGGAGCTTATATATAGGCTGAGAGGGAAGTGTGACTTTCGACCGTTTACCTGATTTGGATAATGCCAACGTAGGGAGATGTTTTTACTTTCTTTTCAGGAGATACATGCTTGTATCTCATTTTTATTACAAAATTCACCTAAATATAAGTATATAAGTTTTGAAGTTATAAACTTTATTTTAGGAGGATTACTTATGGATGAAAGTAATGTCAAAAAAATTGAGCATTTCAGGTTTATTATGTGCACTTGCAGTTGTTGGAAGCCTGTTTTCATTTCCTGTCTTAGGAAGTAAATGCGCACCTATACAGCATATGATAAATATTCTATGTGCAGTAATACTTGGACCTGTTTACGGAGTAGCGGTAGCATTCGGTGCGAGTTTGCTTAGAAATCTGCTTGGAATAGGAAGCCCTATGGCATTCCCCGGAAGTATGATAGGAGCATTTCTTTGCAGTATTGTTTTTTATAAAACAAAGAAAATATTCCCTACACTGATTGCAGAGGTATTCGGTACAGCAGTACTTGGAGGATTATGTGCATATCCTGTAGCCATATTTATAATGGGTAAGAATATAAAGGATGTGGTATTTTACGCCTATATCATACCTTTCTTTATATCAACATTTGTAGGAACTGTAATTGCAGGCATCTTGCTTTATTCCATTATGAAAACGAAAATTCTTTCAGAGTTTAAAATTATAAACAATAAGGATAATAATTATGCTAAAAGAAATGCTTGAAAATGTCAGACTAAAATCACCCTTGGTACATAATATAACAAACTATGTGACGGTAAATGACTGTGCAAATATACTTCTTGCCTGTGGTGCAAGCCTGATTATGGCAGATGATTTGGATGAAGTTGAAGAGATCAGCATCAATATGTTCGGGGCTTAATATAAATATAGGTACATTAAATAAAAGAACAATTCCATCAATGCTTGCAGCCGGTAAAAGGTCAAATGAATTAAGCCATCCCATAGTACTTGATCCTGTGGGGGCAGGAGCATCAAGATTAAGAACAGATACAGCTAAAGATCTTATTGAGAAGGTAAAGTTTAGTGTAATACGCGGAATTTATCAGAAATAAAATGCCTTGCCACCGAAACGGTAATACAAGAGGTGTGGATTCGGTTGATTGTGTTAATGAAAGAAATCTGGATACAGTGATTGAATTTGCGAAAGACTTTGCTATAAAAAACTCTGCCGTGACAGTCATAACATCTGTAATAGATATAATCACAGACGGTAAAAATCGCATATTGTGTTTACAATGGTGATAGCATAATGAGCAAAATTACAGGTAGCGGTTGTCAACTTTCAGCCATGATGGCGGCATATATAGTGCAAACCCAAACGAGATATTAAGGGCGGCTCTAGCATGTGTGTGCGCAATGGGACTTTTGCGGTGAGATAGCAAAGGCTAGAATGACAGAAAGAGACGGTAACAGCAGTTATAGAAATTATTTGATAGATGCGGTGTACAATCTTACACCTGATGAACTTGAAGGTTGGGCAAGGTATGAGATTAGATAAAAATATATGCATCTATATGCGGTTACGGACAGGGCATGGACAGGTGAAAAACTTTGTATGAGCAGATAAAGGAAGCTCTTGAAAAACGGTGTTACCTGTGTGCAACTTAGAGAAAAAGGATTAGATGAAGAAAGCTTTATTGGAAGAAGCAAAGGAGATATCTGTACTATGTAAAACAGTATAAAGTTCCTTTTTATTGTAAATGACAATGTAAATGTGGCGATTGCTTCTTTGTGCCGACGGAATACATATAGGACAGGAAGACATGGATCTTACAGAAGTCAGAAAAACTTGTTGGGGAGAATATGATAATAGGAGTTTCAGCTCATACAGTAGAGGAAGCAAGGTCTGCACTGAAAAACGGTGCCGACTATATTGGTATAGGTGCCGTATTTGAAACGTCAACAAAAAAATGATGTGAAGGCTCTTTCATATGAAACATTAAAATCAATTTGTGAGGCTGTAAATATTCCTAAAGGTGGCAATAGGCGGAATAAAATGCAAAAATATTTTAAAACTTAAGGGTAGCGGAATAGACGGTGTTGTTGTGGTTTCTGCTATATTCGCAGCAGAGAATATAGCCAAAGCGACAAGAGAACTTTTTGATTTGGTAAAAAGATGTAATTGAATAGTGGGGGTATTATTTATGAGAACAGCATTAACAATAGCAGGAAGTGATTGCAGCGGAGGAGCAGGCATTCAGGCGGATATAAAAACAATGACTGCAAACAAAGTATACGCAATGAGTGCGATAACAGCACTTACAGCACAAAATACTACAGGTGTAACGGGAATTGTAAATATAGACACAGATTTTTTTAAAGAATCAGCTGGAGATGATTTTTTTGAAGATATTTATCCTGACGCAATAAAAAATAGGCATGAGTATCTTCATCGGAAATTGCTGAGGCAATTTCATTTGAGCTTATAAAATATAAGGCAAAAAATATAGTACTTGATCCGGTAATGGTTGCTACAAGCGGTTCAAAGCTTGTGGAAGATTCTGCAATAAAAACATTAAAGGAAAAACTTTTTCCATTGGCAAGGGTTATAACACCGAATATACCTGAGGCGGAGATACTTTCAGGTATGAGCATTAAAGATGAAAATGATATGCTTACCGCCGCAAAAATAATTTATGAAAATCATGGCTGTGCGGTACTCTTAAAAGGTGGACATAGTATAAATGATGCCAATGATTTGCTGTATGAAAATGAAAAAGCCAAGTGGTTCTTTGGAAAACATATAGACAATCCTAATACTCATGGAACAGGATGCACACTCTCATCAGCAATTGCGGCAAATCTGGCAAAGGGATATAGTCTGGAGGAATCTGTAAGAAGGGCAAAAAAATATATATCAGAAGCACTTCTTGCAATGCTTAATCTTGGAAAGGGAAGCGGTCCTATGAATCATGCATTTAATATAAACGGTGAGTATGCAAAGGAGGTTAGTAATGAATAAGCGTACATCAGTATTTGAAAACGGATTGATATGGTTTGGAGCGGCCGTATCAATTGCAGAGATTTTAACAGGCACATATTTTGTCTCTTTAGGCTTCTTTAAGGGATTACTTGCGATAATTTTTGGACATATAATAGGTTGTATTTTATTGTTTTTAGCAGGACTTATAGGTGCTAAGACTAATAAAAGTGCAATGGATACGGTAAAGATGAGTTTTGGCGGTAAGGGAAGTATTTTCTTTGCAATATTAAATATTATGCAGCTTTTTGGATGGACCGGTATAATGATCTATGACGGAGTCCTGGCAACACAGGAATACTGGCCATAGGTCATATAATATGGTGTCTTATTATAGGTGGGCTTATATTGGTATGGATACTTATAGGAGTTAAAAATCTCGGCAAAGTAAATATAGTTGCCATGTCCGCATTATTTATAATGACTATAATACTAAGCTTTATTATATTTAAAGACGGAATAGTTTTTGATTTGGGTGATGGAAGTATGAGTTTCGGTGCGGCACTTGAGCTTTCGGTTGCAATGCCTCTTTCATGGTTACCACTTATAAGTGATTATACAAAAGAAGCCAAAGAACCTGTAAAGGCAACCGCTGCAAGCAGTATAATATACGGAGTTGTAAGTATTTGGATGTATGTTATAGGAATGAGTGCGGCATTATTTACAATGGAATCAGACATAGCTCAGATCTTACTGAAAGCCGGACTTGGTATACTTGGACTTTTGATAGTAGTACTGTCAACAGTAACTACAACATTTTTGGATGTGTATTCCGCCGAGTATCCACAGAATCAATATTTGCAAAAGTAGAGTCAAAATGGGTGGCGGTAATTGTTACAATCATAGGAACATTAGGAGCGATTTTATTACCTATGGATGATATAACAGATTTTTATATCTTATAGGATCAGTTTTTGCACCTCATGATAGCTATACAGATATCTGATTACTTTATATTAAAGACAAGTCAGGAAGGAAAAACTGTTTTCACATACATATTTTGATATGGGTGATAGGATTTATAATATACAGAATTTTTAATAAAACTTGATACGTCAATAGGGAAGTACAATACCGAGTATGTTAATTACCATACTAATATCTGTTGCGGTAAATAAAATTTTTATAAAAAAGAAAGAATGTAATAAATATTTAAAAAGACGGCAGAGCCTTTATGTACTATAAAAAAATGTATAAATATTGAAACAATCCCTAGTAAAATACTAGGGATTGTTTTTATTGAAAAACATGAGAAAAAAATTTAACAAATATTGCTTGATTAAAAAAATAATGGTGTTATTATAGGGGTATAAATAAGTTAGTAAAACCCTAACTAATTTATCTAATATTTTAAGGAGGTACTTATGTGCTGGGATGGTTTTAAGGGAAGAAAAATGGCGTGACGATGTAGATGTCCGTGATTTTATACAAAAATAATTATACAATATACGATGGCGATGAGAGCTTTCTGGAGGGTCCTACAGAAGCAACAAATAAGCTTTTGGAGTGAGCTCAAGACTTCAAAAAGAGGAGCGAGCTAAGGGTGGAGTTCTTGATATGGAGACGGAAGTTATTTCAACTCTTAGAGCATATGGACCTGGATATATAAAATGAAGGTATGAAGGATCTTGAAAAGGTTGTAGGACTTCAAACCGATAAACCTTTAAAAAGAGCATTTATGCCGTTTGGCGGAATAAAGATGGCTGAACAGGCTGCAAGTACCTACGGTTATCAGACTAATGAAAAGTTTCATAAAATATTCACAGAATATCACAGAACTCATAATCAGGCTGTATTTGAAGCTTATACCGATGAAATGCATGCTGCAAGGCATAATAAAATAATTACAGGATTACCTGATACATATGGAAGAGGAAGGATTGTAGGTGATTACAGGAGAGTTGCACTCTATGGTATAGATTTTCTTATAGAAAAAGAAACAGGAAGATTTAAAAAATTGTGGCGACGGAACAATGATTGATGAAGTTATCCGTCAAAGAGATGAACTTGGAATGCAAATAGAAGCACTGAAACAGATGAAGGAAATGGCTGCAGTATATGGATTTGATATTTCAAAACCTGCAAAGGATGCAAGGGAGGCTGTGCAGTGGCTATACTTTGGATACCTTGCTGCCATAAAAACACAAAACGGTGCTGCAATGAGCGTGGGAAGAATATCGACATTCATTGATATCTATATTGAAAGAGATCTAAAATCAGGAAAGCTTACAGAAAGTGAAGCGCAGGAGCTTATTGATCATATAGTAATGAAATTTAGAATGGTTAAATTTGCCAGAGTTCCTTCATACAACCAGCTTTTCTCAGGGGATCCTGTTTGGGCAACTCTTGAGGTTGCAGGTCTTGGTATGGACGGCAGATCAATGGTTACAAAAACAGACTTCAGATTTCTTCACACACTTGAAAATATGGGGCCTTCACCTGAGCCGAATCTGACTGTGCTTTATTCAAGTAGATTACCAAAAGCTTTTAAGGAGTATTCATCAGCTATATCTATCAGAACAAGTTCGGTTCAATATGAAAATGATGATGTAATGCGTCCTGTTTGGGGTGATGATTACTCCATATGTTGTTGCGTATCAGCTACAGAAACCGGAAAGGAAATGCAGTTTTTCAGAGCCAGAGCAAATCTTGCAAAAATGCCTTCTGTATGCAATCAATGGTGGTGTGGATGCAAAAACAAAAGAGCAAGTTGGTCCTGCATACAGACCTATAACATCTGAATATCTTGATTATGATGAGGTTATGGAGAAATATGATGTGATGATGGATTGGTTGGCTGGACTCTATGTAAATACACTTAACTTAATTCAGTGTATGCATGATAAATATTATTATGAGGCTGCTGAAATGGCACTTATAGATACAGATGTCAGAAGAACATTTGCAACAGGAATTGCAGGATTTTTCACATGTGGTAGATTCACTTTGTGCTATAAAAATATGCAAAGGTAAAGACAATTCGTGATGAAAACGGAATAGTAGTTGATTACGAAACAACAGGTGATTTTTCCAAGATACGGTAATGATGATGACAGAGCAGATAATATTGCCGTATGGCTTTTTAAAAACTTTCCTTAAAAAGGTAAAGAAGAGACATACATATAGAAATTCAGAGGCAACAACATCTATACTTACAATCACTTCAAATGTGGTATACGGTAAAGCTACAGGAAGTATGCCTGATGGAAGAAAAGCGGGAGAACCTCTGGCACCCGGAGCAAATCCAAGCTATGGTGCAGAGAAAAACGGCCTCTTGGCTTCACTTAATTCGCTCACAAAGCTTCCTTATGAGTATGCTCTTGACGGTATTTCAAATACTCAGACTATTAATCCGTCTGCGCTTGGACATGGTGAGGATGAGCAAAAGAAAAATTTGACTCAGGTAATGGATGGATACTTTGATCAGGGTGCACATCACTTAAATGTAAATGTTTTCGGTACAGAAAAAGCTTATAGATGCTATGGAGCATCCGGAAAAGGGAAGAGTATGCAAACTTTACAATAAGAGTTTCAGGATATGCTGTTAAGTTTATCGACCTTACAAGAGAGCAGCAGCTTGATGTTATTGCCAGAACATGTCATGAAAAGGCTTTAATATAAACTGATTTTTATATGGCTATGTGAAGGTTTCTTTACATAGCCTTTCGCTTTTGGAGGAGTTATGGAAGTTAGAGGAAATATACATTCGTTTGAAACATTCGGACTTGTAGACGGACCCGGAGTAAGATTTGTTGTATTCGTGCAGGGATGTCCTATGAGATGCCAGTTTTGCCATAATCCGGATACATGGTCTACAAAAGAAAATCAAATTTTTACTGCTCAAGAAGTATTTGATAAGGCTATACGATATAAGCCGTATTGGAAGGATAATGGAGGTATTACTGTAAGTGGTGGAGAAACCACTGTTACAGATAGATTTTGTAATAGATCTTTTTAAACTGTGTAAAGAAAATGGTGTAAATACCTGTCTTGATACTGCAGGTGGACCTTTTAGTAAAGATTCAAAGTTTTTTTGAAAAAGTTCAAAGTTTTAATGCAATATACAGATCTTATAATGCTTGATATAAAGGAGATAAATAATAAGAGACATGAGACAATTACAGGAATGAAAAATGATCATATACTTGATATGGCAAAATGTATGGATGAACTTGGTAAAAAATGTGGATTCGTCATGTTTTAGTACCTGAGAGAAGCGATTATGATGAAGATCTTATTAAGCTTTAGAGAATTTATTACCACTTTAAAAATGTAGAAAAAAATAGAAGTATTGCCATATCATACATTGGGCAGACATAAATGGGATAATCTTGGTATTGAATACAAGCTTGAAGGTATAGATCCTCCTTCTAAGGAAAAGAGTGGAGAATGCAAATAAGATACTTAAATGTGATATAGGATAATTTATAAAAGATAATATAAACTCGGCATAAAAAGACCCCGAAAAAGCATTAGATTTTTGGGGGTCGAGTTTCGAGTATTTCCTGTTCTTATACAAGCATTTGAAGTGGATTTTTCTTTCGACAAGCTTTGCATGTAATAAAAAAAGTACTTATAGGAATATTACTTAGCAGACTGGAAAGTGCAAAGAAACCGCTTTTTCCAAGCTCTACACGGTCTTGCCTTTACAGTGGTAAGCGGAGGTGACGTATGCGCAGCTATCTCTAAATCATCAAATCCTATAATACTGATATCTTCCGGAACCTTATATCCCAGCTGTTGACACTTTATAATTGCAGCTGACGCTATAGTATCATGACTGCAAATAACTGCTGTCATTCCTGCTTTAAGAAATCTTGGAAGATGTTTTTTTCTATGCATTCTGAAAGATAGTAAGAACATCCGGTATCTTCAAGGTTGGCAACAAGCTCATGAGTATTCATAGCGTTTAAAAAAGCTTCATGTCTTCTTTTAAGTACATAGGAGCCAAGTGAACCGCTGAGGTAGGCAATTTTCTTATGTCCAAGATTTATAAGATGATCCAGGATTAATTCCATTCCTTCATCATTGTCTATTCCTACATATGCGGTAGAAGGATTGCTTATCACATAGTTGTCATAAAGTACGGCAGGAGTATGACTGTTTTTAAATTCTTTAAGCCATGGATCATTAAATGAAAATCCAAGAACAAAGGAACCTACATAGTCATGTTCAAGCATAAAAATATCATAATTTGTATCATTTTGTAATGCGTTATCAACAGGTACCGTCACTACTTCAAAACCTGCCGGCTCTGCCAACTGGCGAAATCCCATAATAATATCATAGGCGAAGTGATGAGGCTTTTTCATATTCAATATTTTCTTTTTCTATAAGTATACAGAGCTTTTTTACTGGTTTCTTATATCGTCTTAACTTCGTATAATCCAGTGCAACGGCAGTTTCAAGAACTTGTTTGCGTAAAGTTTCGCTAACATCATGTGCATCATTTAATGCCTTTGACACAGTACTCTTGAAATGCCTAATTTATCAGCAATATCCTGTATTGTAGTCATAGTTTAATATCCTTTCATATAAAAAGAAAAAAATATTTTTTTAATCATTATATAGAATAAAAATAGTAAAAAGCAACAAAAGAACATCAACAGGTAATTTATCAATAATTTATTAAAAACAAGCAACATGCTTGGAATACTGTATACAGTAGTGTTTAAAAGTATTTAAAAACATAAAGAAAAACATGAAAAATTTATTGACTGGGAATTAAAAAGATATATATTTACAATAACGAAAACAATGCGAAAATTTAATCAGGAGGTAGGAAGATTATGGTAGGAAGTCTTAAAAAGATTTCTAACAGGAATCATGGCTTTGACTCTGGGAGTGGGGCTGACTGCATGTGCGGCAGTAAAGGATCCGGCACAGCCGAGAAAGTCAGACTGATGGTTTGGTCACCGTCTGAAGATCAGTCAAAAGACAGTGGTGAGTGGCTTCAGACAATGTGTAAAAATTTTGCGAATGAACATCCCGAATGGGATATCACATTTGTATATGGAGTTGCGGATGAAGCGACTGCTGCAGATCAGGTATCACAGGATCCGGAAGCGAGCGCCGACGTATTTATGTATGCAAACGATAAAATAAGTAATCTTATCGATGCAAAGGCAATAGCAAAGTTTGGAGGAAAGTATAAGGATACTGTTGAGTCGACCAACTCAAAAGAGCTTCTGGATTCACTTACTGTAAATAATGAGCTTTACGGTGTACCCTTTTACAACAAATACTTGGTATATGTTTTTATGACAAGTCAGTATTTTCAGATGATGACATAAAAACCTTGATACAATGTTAAAGAAAGGTATCGTGTCTTTCCGCTTGCCAATTCCTGGTATCTGCCTGCATTTTATCTTGGAAACGGATGTACCTTGTTCGGAAATGATAACGATGAATCAAAAGGTGTTGATTTTTCCGGGGAAAAAGGCTGTAGATGCTACAAATTATGTTATAGATCTTGCAGCAAATCCTAATTTCAAAATTGATGCTGACGGTTCTGCACTTGCAGGGCTTCGTGACGGAAGTGTAAATGCAATGTTTACAGGTTCATGGGATGCAAATGCAATTAAGGAAGCACTCGGAGAAAATATGGGTGCCGCTTCACTTCCTACATATAACATTAAAGGTGAGGAAAAGCAGATGCTTGCATATGCAGGTTCAAAAGGCAATCGGAGTAAATTCACACAGTGAGCATATGGAACAGGCGGTTGCACTTGCAGTATACCTCGGAGGTATGGAAGCACAGAAAGCACACTATGAGTTGAGAAATGTTATACCTTGTAATACCGAACTTTTAAAGGACCCTGAGATAGCATCTGATGCACTTGTTTTGGCACAGAACAATACCTTTAACAATACTTCAATTCTTCAGCCTTTCGTATCGGCTATGAGTAATTGTTGGAGTCCTGTTGAAAATATGGGCAAGGCAATCAGAAATAAGAGCGTGACACATGATAATGCCAAAAGAGCAAACAGAAGCGATGAATGCGGCAATGAACAGTAACGGATTAAATTAAAGGTAAATGTTATGGGTTTATTTAAAAAGAGTTAATGAATTTCCGACGCCATACACTTGCACCAATGCAATAAAAGAGGGCGGATTGTCAACAAAACTTTCCATGATTCTGATGGGATTTGGAAATATAGTAAACGGACAGGTTATAAAAGGTCTTATATATCTTCTGATAGAGATTGCATATCTTGTCTTTATGTTTGTAAACGGAATAGGATTTATAGCCGGTCTTCGTACACTTGGAAGTGTAGAACAACAGGAAGTATGGGACGAGGCTAAGCAGATTTATACCTATACCAAGGGTGATCAGTCTATTCTTATATTACTTTACGGTGTTGCCAGCAATTTTAATTACCGTTCTTATGATAGTCATTTGGAGAGGTACATTAAAGAGTGCATATAAGGCTGAATGTCTTCGTAAAGAAGGTAAACATGTAAACAACTTTTGCAGAAGATTTGAAAACGCTTTTAAATGAAAATTTGTATCGTCTGTTTATGACACCGCCTACAGCATTTGTATTTATATTTACAATACTTCCTTTAGTATTTATGATTTGTATGGCATTTACAAATTACAGCCGTATAGATAATCATTTAATGCTTTTTGATTGGGTGGGACTTGATAACTTCAAGACATTGTTTGATTCAAAAAGTATCCTTGGAAGTACATTCTGGTCAGTGCTTGCATGGACAGTTATCTGGGCGTTTTTTGCAACATTCAGTAACTATATTTTCGGTATGATCTTATCGCTTCTTATAAACAGAAAGGGAACGAGAGCAAAGGGATTTTGGAGATTTTGCTTTGTACTTTCATGTGCGGTACCTATGTTCGTATCACTTCTTATAATGCGTACAATGTTGCAGCCTGAAGGTGCTGTAAATGTACTTCTTAGAAACCTGGGACTTATAGCAAGTGATAAAAGCCTTCCTTTCTTTACCGATCCGACATGGGCAAGAGTTACCGTTATTATAATAAATATCTGGGTAGGTGTACCGTATACCTTACTTCAGCTTACAGGTGTATTACAAAATATTCCGGAAGATCTTTATGAGGCGGCAAGAGTTGACGGAGCAAATGCGATACAGACATTTACAAAGATTACATTACCGTACATGCTCTATGTTACAACACCCTATTTGATAGTTACATTTACAGGTAATATAAACAACTTCAATGTTATATACCTCTTGTCGGGAGGAGATCCTGTTACAGACCTTTCTTCAACAGCAGGTAAGACAGACCTTTTGGTTACATGGCTTTATAAGTTGACAATTGACAAGCAGTATTACAATATCGGTGCGGTTATCGGTATTATGACCTTTGTTATTTTGGCAATAGGTGCACTGTTTACATACAGAAACAGTAAATCATATAAGGAAGAGGGAGGATTCTGATTATGGCAAAACAATTTCAGTCTGCAAAGAAAAAGAGAATGATAAATAATACTGTTGTACATATCATTCTTGCCATATTGGCCGTTATTTGGCTTTTTCCGATATTTTGGGTAATACTTACAAGCTTCAGAGCGGAAAAAGGATCTTATGTATCTACCTTCCTGCCGAAGGCTTTTACACTTGACAACTATGCTAAGTTGTTCAGTGACACAACTATTTTGAACTTCCCGCAGATGTTTATGAATACATTGTTTATAGCTGTATGTTCATGTATATTGTCGGCATTCTATGTACTTGCAGTTTCATACTGTCTTTCAAGAATAAAGTTTAAATTAAGAAAGCCTTATATGAATATGGCAATGGTACTTGGACTCTTCCCGGGATTCATGTCAATGATTGCCGTATACTTTATATTAAAAGGCAATGGGACTTACTGAAGGAATTTGATTAAGCTGGCACTTATTTTATGTTACTCCGGAGGTGCAGGGCTTGGATTCCAGATTGCAAAGGGATTTTTTGATACAATTCCTGCAGCGATAGATGAGGCGGCACTTTTGGACGGATGTACCAGATGGCAGATTTTTTATAAGATAACTTTGCCGCTTAGTAAACCTATTATTGTATATACTGTATTAACATCATTTATGGGACCATGGCTTGATTTTATTTTTGCAAAGGTTATTTGCAGAGCTAATTCAGATCAGTATACAATTGCTATCGGACTTTGGAAGATGCTTGAAAAAGAATATATCGACAACTGGTACACAAGCTTTGCTGCCGGTGCAGTCCTTATTTCAATTCCGATTGCACTCTTATTCTTATTCATGCAGAAATACTATGTAGACGGTATCTCAGGTGCTGTTAAGGGATAATAATGGAAAATATAATTGAACTTAAAAAATATTACTCTTCAAAGGAGTTTCTTGAAAACTACATTTATGAAGGAAACGACCTCGGTGTGGAATGTAATGAAAACGGGACCACATTCAAACTGTGGTCACCGAGTGCAAAGAGTGTAGCACTAAACCTTTATGAAGCAGGAGACGGCGGTAAGGCTTATGAGCAGATTCATATGGAAAAAGCCGATAAGGGAGTGTGGTGCTTTCACTCGGACAAAGAGCTTCATAAAGTGTACTATGACTATTTGATAAAAAGAGACTCTAAAGAAGTTTTAACAGCCGACCCGTATGCAAAAGCATCCGGAGTCAACGGTATCAGAAGTATGGCGGTCAACTTAAAAAAAACCGACCCTAAGGGATGGGAGAACGATAAGGCGCCGCAAAAGGATAAAGAAAGAGTTGTGTATGAGCTTCATGTAAAAAGAATTTTTCTTTTGATAAGTCGGGAGGTTTCCTTTAGAGTATCGTGGGAAGTATAAAGCCTTTACCTGTAAGCATACAACACTAAATAATGACGGTATTCATCCTACAGGACTTGATTATCTGAAAGAACTCGGTGTTACGCATATTCAAATAATGCCGATGTATGATTACGGTTCTGTGGATGAAACAAAAAGACTATGAGTTCAACTGAGGGATATGACCCGGTCAACTACAATGTACCTGAAGGTTCATATTCTACAGATGCCTTTAATGGAGAGGTTCGTATCACTGAGATGAAAGAAATGATACAAGCTTTACATGAGGCAGGGTTTGGTGTGATTATGGATGTTGTCTACAATCATACATTCTCACTTGATTCATGGTTTCAAAGAACCCTGCCATGGTATTTTTACAGAGTATTTAGTGACGGTAAGGTATCTGACGGTTCCGCCTGCGGAAATGATGTGGCAAGTGAGAGAGCCATGTGTTCAAAATATATTTTGGAGTCTGTACTTTACTGGGCAAGGGAATATCATATTGACGGATTTCGATTTGATTTGATGGGACTTCTTGATACTGATTTGATGAACAATATCAGAAAAGAGCTTGATATCATATACGGTAAGGGTGAAAAGATAATCTATGGTGAGCCTTGGTCTGCAACAGATACTGCAATAGAATATAATAAAAACTTGCAAACAAAGACAATATAGCTCTTTTAGATGAAAATATAGGAGCATTTTGTGATAACACCAGAGATTCTATAAAAGGGTTCCGCTCTCAGGCCTAAGGAAGCCGGATTTGTAAACGGCGGCAAGGATAAAGAAGACGATATACTCTCAAGTGTAAGTGCATGGTGTAACCCGAAATATAATAAAGAGTTTGAAGGTGTGAAAGCACCTTCGCAGATAGTTTCATATGTTTCGGCACATGACAATCAGACACTTTGGGATAAGCTAAGTGATACCTCCGGTAAAGATGAGGTAATGAGATTAAACAAGCTGGCAGCCGCAATTTATATGACTTGTCAGGGTACTTTGTTTTTCTTATCGGGTGAGGAGTTCGGCAGAACAAAGGCCGGACATGATAATACCTACAATATGCCTATTTCTGTAAACAAGCTTGACTGGAGACTTGCATGGGAAAATAAGGAACTTGTAGATTACTATAAAGGTCTGATTGCACTTAGAAAACAAATTTCAGGGCTTTGTGATAAATCCGAAAACAGCTATAAACATATCACCGATGTGTGGAAGCAAAGCCGAGTAGTTGGGTTTACCGTAAATAATGATAAGAATTCTTTATGGAGTCAGATTAAAGTCATTTACAATGCATCAAAAAAAGACTTTGAAGCCAAGCTTTCGGGCGGAGACTTTGAAGTACTTTGTGACGGCAAGGACAGTATGATTTGGAAAAAGAATATAAGTGTAAAGGCTCCTATAAAGGTAGGAAAACAAAGTGCATTAATACTTGGTAAGAAAAGGGTAGAGGAGATATAATGGAATTTACAGGTGTATACCATAGGACATCAGAACAAATGAGTTATCCGATAGATGAGGACAGACTTATTATAAATTTAAAAAAACAGGATATGATGTGAAGCAGGTCTTTATCCACTATGGTGATCCGTTTGAAGCCGGAATACTTGGCGGAAACGAGAAGTGGACCGGAAAAAGAGAAGAGATAGTCTATAAAAAACGATTGTCAAATCAGTTATGGTGGACTACAACTTTACTTCCGATATATAAAAAAGGTGTAAGTATTTCTTTGAACTGCATACGGATGACAGTGTCTGGTATTACTTTGAAGACGGATTCTTAACCGAGGAACAGTTCCATATGGACGGCAGAATGTTGCAATGTTTCATTATACCATGGATGAATCCTTCCGATATAAACATTACTCCTACATGGGTAAATGACACCATATGGTATCAGATATTTCCCGACAGATTTTGTAACGGTACTCCGGAAAATAATACAGATGATATTTTACCTTGGAGAGATCATGGAAGTGTTACAAATTATGAGAAATTCGGAGGAAATCTGGAAGGAATCAGAAGCAAACTTGATTACCTGCATGACCTTGGAATAACAGGTATCTATCTGAATCCTATAATGGAGGCCGAATCAAATCATAAGTATGATACAACCGATTATACAAAGATTGATCCTTCTTTTGGTGACAGTGATACAATGAAATCACTCTGTAAAGAGGCGCATGACAAGGGTATTCGCATCATGGTGGATGCGGTGTTTAACCACTCAGGAAGAAAATTTAAGCCATGGCTTGATGTGTGAAAAAGGTAAAATCCTCAAAGTATGCGGACTGGTTTATGGTGGAAAAACTGGGAAGATATTGCAAAAAGAGGAGATACAAGAGATAAAAGGTATTATACTTTTCGCATTTACTGACGGCATGCCGAAACTTAACACAAATAATGACGAAGTGATTGAATACTTTTGCAAGATTTGTGAAGACTGGATCAAAGATTTTGATATAGACGGTATTCGTTTTGATGTGGGCAATGAGGTATCACACAGGTTTTTAAAAAAGATAAGAGAACATCTAAAGACAATAAAGCCTGATATATATCTACTTGGAGAAATCTGGCATGATGCGATACAGTGGCTTCAGGGAGACGAATATGACTCTGTGATGAATTATCCTCTACTTAGCGGAATTCATGACTTTTTCCTTGATAAGACAATGAAAAAACATGAGTTTGAGTACATGGTAAATCGCTGTTATACAATGTATATGCAGCAGTCTAACAATGTTTTATTCAATCTGCTCGATTCACATGATACCGAAAGACTTATGAACCGTTTCCACGATTTGGATAAGTTTTATCAACAACTTGCAATTCTTTTTACACTTCCGGGTAGTCCATGTATCTACTACGGTACAGAGATAGCAATGGAGGGGGCTCATGATCCGGATTGCAGAAGATGTATGCCATGGAGTGAGATTGACAGCAACGAAAATGTAGAAAAAATTTCTACTATGAAAAAGTCTTATAATGCTAAGGCGCAATGAGAAAATGTGTAGAAGTCCACATTTCCACTTTCCACATAACTATGATAATGACAGATGTGTGGAATATATCAAGATTGATGAAGATGGGAACAGTATGGAAGTCTTAATAAACGCTTCAAAAAATCCGATCAAAATAAATTCAGGGAAAGAAATTTTATTTTCACGAAAAGTTTAACGGAGAAGTACTTGGAGCAAACGGAACTCTAATCCGTAGGATTTAAAAAAAGGAGAAAAAGATATGTCATTAGAAGAGATTTTTAAAGAACAAGCTTGGTAAGGAAATTGCTGCAGCTTCAGATGCGGAAGTTTACACAGCACTTTTGAACATTACAAAAGAGAAGATGGAAGGCATGGAGCATAATACAGGAAACAGAAAGCTGTATTATATTTCAGCGGAGTTCCTTATCGGAAAGCTTTTATCAAACAATCTGATTAATCTTGGTTTATTTGATGAAGTAAGAGATATTCTGGCAAAGAACGGTCATGATATAACATCAGTTGAAGAGGTTGAGCCGGAGCCTTCTCTTGGAAACGGTGGTCTTGGACGTTTGGCGGCATGCTTCCTTGACTCTATTGCAACACTTGGATTAAACGGTGACGGTGTAGGATTAAATTATCATGACGGACTTTTCTTACAAAAAGTTTGTAGACAACAAGCAGTATGAGGAAAAAGAACCCATGGATTACAGACAACAGCTGGCTTACAAGAACAGATGTAAGCTTTGAAGTTCCTTTTAAAGATTTTTACTTTAAGATCTACAATGTATGATATAGATGTTCGGGATATCATCAGAGTAAATGTAATAAATTACATCTTTTTGATATCGACAGTGTTGATGAGTCTATTATCAGAGACGGAATAAACTTTTGATAAACATGATATCGGAAAGAACCTTACATTGTTCTTATATCCGGATGACAGTGATGAGGCGGGACATTTACTTAGAATTTATCAGCAGTACTTTATGGTAAGCAATGCGGCACAGTTAATTATAAGAGAGGCTGAAAGTAGAGGTGTAGATCTTTACAGACTCCATGAACATGTATGCGTTCAGATTAATGATACTCATCCTACTATGGTTATTCCTGAACTTATCCGTATCTTGACACAGCAAAAGGGCTTCAACATGGATACAGCTATTGATGTGGTAAGAAAGACATGTGCTTATACCAATCATACAATACTTGCCGAAGCACTTGAGAAGTGGCCAATCAGTTACCTTGAGAAGGTAGTACCACAGTTATTGCCTATTATTTATGAGCTTGATGCAAGGGTAAGAAAAGAGTTCAGTGATGAGATAGTATATATCATAGACAATCAAAGTCGTGTACATATGGCACATATTGATATTCACTTCGGATATGCGGTAAACAGTGTTGCGGCTCTACATACAGAGATTTTTGAAAAAACTCAGAGCTGAAGCCTTTCTATGATATATATCCTGAGAAGTTTAATAATAAGACAAACGGTATTACATTCCGTAGATGGCTGGTTCATTGTAATCATGAGCTTTCAGAGTATCTGAACGAGCTTATAGGTACAGATTACATGGAGGATGCTGCTAATCTTTCTAAACTTTTAGACTACAAAGATGATGAAAAAGGTATTAAAAAGCTTAGAGAAATCAAGAAGGATGCTAAATTAGAGCTTAAGAAGTATTTAAAAGCATACTCAGAATATTGATATTGATGAGAACTCTGTATTTGATATTCAGATAAAGCGTTTGCATGAGTATAAGAGACAGCAGATGAATGCACTCTATGCTATTTACAAATATAAAGAGATTAAGAAAGGACATTTACCAAAGCGTCCAATAACTATGATCTTCGGAGCAAAGGCTGCACCTGCCTATACTATTGCAAAGGATATAATTCATTTGATTTTTGTGTTTACAGCAATTGGTAGAGAACGATCCGTCTGTAAGTCCATATCTTAAGATAGTTATGGTGGAAAACTACAATGTTACAAAGGCTGAAAAGCTTATCCCTGCTTGTGATATTTCCGAGCAGATTTCGCTTGCATCAAAGGAAGCTTCAGGAACAGGAAATATGAAGTTTATGCTAAATGGTGCTGTAACTCTTGGTACAGAGGATGAGTGCCAATGTAGAGATTCATGAACTTGTAGGTGATGATAATATCTATATCTTCGGTAAGAAGTCAGAGGATGTAATAAAGCTTTATGAAACATCTTCGTATTGTTCTGCCGATATCTATGACAACGATCCTGAGGTAGAGGAGTTGGTAGATTTTATTATAAGCAAAGAACTTATCCGTATCGGAGATCCGATGAATCTGTGCAGACTTTATAAGGAAATTGTAAATAAAGACTGGTTTATGGCACTCCTTGATGTAAAGGATTATATAAAGACAAAAGAGCAGATGTTAAATGACTATGAGGATGAGATGGCTTGGTCAAAGAAAGCTCTTGTAAATATGGCAAAAGCAGGATTCTTCTCATCAGATAGAACTATTGCAGAATACAATAATGATATCTGGCATTTATAAGGAGAATTTAATGAAAAAAACAGGAATTTTAATGCCGGTTTCAGCCCTCCCTTCCACAACAGGGTGGGAGAGCTTGGATGGGCTTCCTATCAGTGGATTGATATAATGAAGGAAAAATGGAGTAAAGATCTGGCAAATTTTACCTCTAAACCCTGTAGGATTTGGAAACTCTCCTTATCAACCATACTCATCATGTGCCGGTGATGAGCTTTATATCAGTCTTGACTTACTTTTTGAAGCAGGATTACTGGATAAGAAACCTGATAAATTTAGAGAAAATGCTAAAAGAGTTGATTATACAGCCGTAAGAGCTTTTAAAGAGAGTTACTTAAGAGAAGCCTTTGAAAAGTTTGTATCTAAAGACGGACAAAAAGATCCTGCATATGTAGACTTTATGTCACAGGATTGGGTATATACATATGCTGTATTTCGTGCTCTAAAGCTTGACAACAACGGCGATTGCTGGAATGATTGGAAGGCTGATTACAAAAATTGGTCAGGAGACAAGAGTGTACTTTCCGAGAATGTAGAAAAAGAAGCAAGATATCAATGCTTTATTCAATATGTTTTCTATACTCAGTGGATGGATATAAAAAGATATGCTAATGAGGCAGGCATTGAAGTCATGGGTGATGTGCCTTTCTATGTCGGACTTGATTCTGTAGATGTATGGGCAGGTAAAGATAATTTCTTACTTGATACTGACGGAAGACCTATATTTATTGCAGGAGTTCCGCCTGATTATTTCAGTGCTACAGGCCAGAGATGGGGAAATCCTATCTATGACTGGGACTATTTAAAGAAAAAAATAAATATAAGTTTTGGGTAGACAGAATAGGATATAGCAATAAGTTGTTTGATATCATTCGTATCGATCACTTCGTGCATTTGATACTTTCTGGAAGATTCCTGCTTCATGTCCTACAGCTATTGACGGAGAGTGGATCGAAGCACCTGGATATGAAGTAATAGATACCTTAAATAAGGAACTTGTCGGTGTAAATCTTGTAGCAGAAGATTTGGGTGAGTTGCGTCCTGAGGTATTGAAGCTAAAGGATCACTATCACTTAAAGGGCATGAGAATACTTTTATTCTCTATCGATACAAATGGGAAATATGCAAGGGATATATCAAATGATATAGAGAATGTTATTTTCTATACAGGAACTCACGACAATGATACCTTGATGCAGTGGTATGACGGATTAACAGTTGCTGCAAAGAGAAAGGTCAGAGAGTTTTTAAAGAAACAGGGTATAAAAGCAGGCAATATAAAGGACAGACTTTTGACCTATGTGTTAAAGAGTAAGGCTGAGTATGCCATTATACCTTTGGCAGATATTATAGGACTTGGTAAAGAAGGTCATATCAATACACGGGAACAGTCAGAAGCCCGAACTGGGAATGGCATATGGTAGACTTCAAAAAGCCAAGGAAGAACTGGCAAGATATAAAAATTTGATAATGAACAGATAATAGAAAGTGTCAAGACTCTTTGAAGTAAAAAGGGTTTTGACACTTTTTGATTAGATTATAAAGTGGATGAGAGTGGAATTAGGAATCAGCCTATAAAAAAATCAAACTTGCTTTTATATCTCTTTCCGATTTTACCCATATAAGTAAATATATCAGGATTAGAAAAAGACAAATATTTCGTCTATCTTTTTAATGCTTTTTTCATGGATGTATATATGTTTGGCTTTTTATTCTTATTGTAAGCTTTTAATATAAACAGAATGCTTAGAACAATTAGGAAAAGAAATGGATGTAGTTTACCATGAAAGTATGCTGATTGAACCACAAAAAATAGTGAAATATTAACTTTGAAAAAGAATTTGCTGAAAACAAATGACCATATAAGTTAGATTCAATTAAAAAAATCAAGGAAATGATAAAAAGAGAAAAAAGCAAAAAGAAGATTTGATTTTAAAGTTTCTGCCGTATCGCATGACTTGAAGATACCATTAACGGTAATGCAAGGGAATTCTGATTTGCTTTTATATTCAGAATATATGCAAAAATTAAAAATCTTTTAAGGTTTTTAGAATCTCTTCGCATGTATACTTGTGTCTTAAAAATTTTTCAAGATATCTGTAAATAATCAAGGCTAAAAAGTAAGTTAAGAAGTGAGACGTAATTCTATCAGTTCTTTGCAAAAATACCGGTCTTGCTTCAAACTCGATTTTTCATAATTCTAAAAGCATTCATAGATTTGCCAACGCTTTTCACTTATACTTAGTCTTTTTAAAATTTTTCTTCAAGTGGTTTAATAGAGGTTTGCTCATTTGCATTTTTCCGGAAATAGAGAACAGGGATGTTTTTCCATAGATATCTTGACAAATACTGAATTTTAATTTATTATTAAATATAAATTCAGTATTGGAATGGAAAAGAGGTGTGCTATGGCACAAGTATTAAAAGAAGAAGTTAGAAAATAGAATACTCGAAGCAGCAGAAAAAAGTGTTTTTATAAAAAGGATTATAGAGGTTGCCAAATTAACAGAAATTGCAAAAGAAGCAGATATTCCTGTGGCACTAATTTATACCTATTTCAAGAATAAAGAAGTTTTGTTTGATGCAGTAGTAAGTTCTGTTTATATAAATTTCGAGTCAGCTTTTGATGAGGAAGAATCTTTGGAAAAAGGTTCTGCTTCTGAAAGGTTTGATGAAGTTGGAGAAAACTATATTCATGAACTATTAAAAGAGCGTAAGAAGTTAATTATTTTTAATGGATAAAAAGCTCAGGTACGAAGCATACAGAAGCCAAACACAAACTCATATCACAAATGCAGGTTCATATTGAAGTAAGTTTAAAAAGACAATCGAAACAGGAATATGATCCGATGCTTGCCCATATCTTAGCAAGTAATTTCACAGAGGGACTTCTTGAAATAGCAAGACACTATCAAAAGTGAAAAGTGGGCAAAAGAAATGCTAAAACTTATTGCGAGGTGTTATTACAAGGGAGTAGAATCCTTATAATCAGCACTAAAAAAATAGACTTTGTGTAATCAGCAAAGTCTTACTTTTAAAACTATAATACTGAATTAAAATTCAATATTATTCAATTTTGAAAGGAGAGTTGTTCATGCCAGAAAAAAGAATTAAGGAAAAAGTGATTGGGAAAAAAATGGTTTAGCGGGTTCACTTCTTGCTTTAAAAAAATAGTATTTGATTTGATACCACAAATCTTACTTGTATATTTGATTAGTTCTTTAATCACAAACAATATTAACGAAGGTAATTTAAAAGTATATATTCTTGGGAATCTTTATATCGTTTGCATTAAAGGGAGTGTTTTACTATTTTTGCGACAAAAGGTTGCCCATGAGAAAGCATACGAAAAAAATTGACAGAACTTAGGATAGATATTATCGGGCATCTAAAAAAACTAAGTTTGGGATTTTTAAAGAACATAATACAGGGAGCTTACGAACATTGTTCAGCATGATGTGGAGCAAGTGGAAGTATACCTTGCTCATGGTCTTCCTGAAATAATGGCAGTTACGCTTCTGCCTGCCATTATTTTTCATAGCTATGATTTTTTTGTAGACTGGCGTCTTGCTCTTGGAATGATTGCGGAGTTCCACTCATGTATTTGGTAAAAAGTTCTTTCACAGAAAAACAATGGATAAGAACTTTTGCTATTTACTTTAACCATGAAAATAAGATGAGAGAAGAGCTAATGGAATATGTAAAAAAATATATCTGTGATTAAGGCTTTTTGCTAAAGAAGAGGAGATTAGCTGAAAGAACATTAAAAAAACGGCAAGAGAATATATTTACTGGGTTAAAAAAGAGTATGGGAGCAATCACAATTCAATGGGACTCATTGACATATTTATGGAAATGGAGTAGTTATTGACATGATTTTAGGAAGTATATTTCTTTACTATAGAAATATTACAACCCCTAATTTTATACTTGCCATTATTTTATCATCTGCTTTTTACTGCATCTATAAGCAAGAACAGCTACATTGCAACATTTTTCTATTGTGTTTAAGGAAGCTCTAAAGGCGATTGGAAAAGTTTTAACAGTTCCACTGCCAAACAAAAAGACAGAACAAGGTTTAGAATTTGGAAACATAGAATTTAAAGATGTGAATTTTGCATACGGAAAAGATGGATTTGAGCTTAAAAAATATCAATTTGACTTTTAAGAAAAAAATAGCTTGAATGCCTTTGTAGGAGCAAGTGGTTGTGGGAAAAAGTACTGTATCTAATTTGCTTATGGGTTTTTGGGATGCAGATGAAGGACAAATACTGATAAATGGAAAAAGATATAAAAAGAATATAGTCAAGAAAAACATCTCAATGCTGATTGGTAGTGTGCAACAGGAGGTCATCCTTTTTGATTTAAGCATTTTTGAAAATATAGCAATCGGAAAAACTAAATGCAACGAAGGAAGAAGTCATAGAAGCGGCTAAAAAAGCAAGGTGCCATGACTTTATTTCAGCATTGCCAAATGGATATGAAACACGAGTAGGTGAAATGGGCGTTAAGTTATCTGGTGGAGAAAAAACAAAAGAATCTCCATAGCAAGAATGATGCTTAAAAAAATGCACCGATTTTAATATTAGATGAGGCAATGGCAGCTGTTGATAGTGAAAAATGAAAGACTAATCGGTGAAGCGATTGATGATTTAAGTAAGGATAAAAACCATTATTACAATTGCTCATCATCTAAATATGATTAGAGATTCAGACCAAATTATAGTTATGGATAAGGGTGTTGTTCTTGATGCAGGAAGCCATGAAGAGTTGATGAAAAGATGTGATTTTTTTATAAGGATATGGTTGAAGCACAGAACAAGGTAGATAGATGGAATTTGAAAGATAATAGTCTTTCACGAGCAAGCAACAAAGCGGATTGCGAGTGTATAAACGATAGTCTTTCACGAGCAAGGAACGGAGTGGATTGCGAGTGTACGGAAGTGGTAACAGAAAAATGTTTAGAGAAATGTTAAAACTACTTACAAAAAAACCGGCAAGAGAGATTTGATTATATCAAGTGTATTCTTTGCCTTTATGGACTAAGCTCCATAGCCATGATTGTCATCGTATTTTCTATACTATTCCAAATCTTTTGATGGAACGAGCTTAGCAAGCCTATATAAATATTTTTATTGCGATTGGATTATTTGTAGTCTTCAAAGGTATTTGTAATATGGTCGCAGATATGAAAAAGCATAGTGCAGGTTTTGATATTGTTCAGCAAATCAGAGAACGCATGATTATCAAATTAAAGAAATTTAGTTTAGGTTTTTATACCAATGAACGACTTGGGGAAATCAATACAATTTTACACAAAGATGTTGATAATATGTCCCTTGTTGTAGGACACATGTGGTCGAGAATGTTTGGTGATTTTTTTGATAGCTGCAGTCATATTTGTTGAGGCTTGCAGAGTATTGATTTCAAACTTTCTATTATTATGGCTGTATCTGTTCCGATTGCACTTATCTTTCTATATCTGACAATTAAGCAATCTGAAAAAATAGAGAATCAGAACAACTCAGCACTTCTTGATATGGTTAGCTTATTTGTTGAATATGTTAGAGGAATACCTGTATTAAAAGAGCTTTTCAAACAATAAGAGCTTGGATAATGATCTTATGAACAAGACAAAAAAAGTTTGGAGAAACAAGCAAAAGCAGCTTCAAGATTCAAAAGCAAAAAACAATTATCTATATTCGGTTTTTTTACTGGATATTGGATATTTAATTCTTTTAATCGCAGGAACAATATTTGTTGTAAAAGGGAAGTCTTGATGTACTTCATTTTATTATCTTTGCAGTAATTTCAAAAGAGTTTTATAAGCCGTTCCTTCTATGGAACAACACTATATGTACTATGTTTCGGCGATAGATAGTTACAAAAGACTTTCGAGAATTTTATATGCAGATGTAATCCCGGACAAAGTGAATGGAATTGTTCCGAAAGATAATGATATAGCTTTTGAAAACATAGATTTTTCCTATGAAAAAGATGAATTTAAAATGGAAAAATTGAGCTTTTCTATTGCTGAAAAAACAATGACAGCCTTAGTTGGTGAATCCGGTAGTGGAAAGACTACTATAACCAACTTGCTTCTAAGATTTTATGATGTGCATAAAGGGAAAATTACACTCGGAGGAATTGATATAAGGGATATTCCTTATGATGAGCTTTTAGATCGTATCAGCATTGTTATGCAAAATGTTCAACTGTTTAATAACACGATTGAAGAAAACATCAGGGTAGGTAAAAAAGGAGCAACGAAAGAAGAAATCATTGAAGCTGCAAAGAAAGCAAGGATACATGATTTCATTATGAGTTTACCAAAAGCTTATGAAACGGATATTGGAGAAAATGGGGGAATTTTATCAGGTGGACAAAGACAAAGAATATCTATTGCAAGAGCTTTTCTAAAAGATGCACCGATTTTAATTCTTGATGAAATGACAAGTAATGTTGATCCTGTAAATGAATCTTTGATACAAGATGCTATTACAGAACTTGCAAAGGACAGAACTGTTCTTGTGATTGCTCATCATTTAAGAACCATTCAAAAGGCAGATCAAATTCTTGTGTTCCAAAAAGGAAAACTATTGGAAAAAGGAAAGCACAGGGAACTTTTAGAGAAAGATGGCTACTACACTAAATTATGGAAAGCTCAGTATGGGGTATAACCATGATTTTGTTAAAAGATGTTTCTTATGAATGGGAAGATGGGCGAACTGCTTTAAAAAAATATCAATCTTGAAATTAAAAAAAGGTGAATTTGTTTTAATTTCGGGGAAAAAGTGGAAGTGGCAAAAGCACTCTTGGAAGTGTAATGAATGGTCTTATTCCACATTATTACAAAGGCAAAAATGAAAGGAGAGGCCTTTGCGTACAGGAAAGATATAAGCAAATTATCGCTTCATGAAATAGGGCATATTGTAGGGACTGTATTTCAAGATCCAAGAAGTCAGTTTTTCACGACAACGACAGATGAAGAAATAGCTTTTGGGCTTCAAACTATCTGCAAATCAAGAGATGAAATCAAACAGAGAGTAGAAGAAGTATATGCAGAGCTGAGACATTGAGGAACTGAAAGGAAAAATCTGTTTTTGAATTATCAAGCGGGCAGAAACAAAAGATAGCTATTGCGAGCATCTACGCAATGAATCCGAAAAGTTTTAATTTTTAGATGAGCCTTCAGCAAATTTGGATATGAAAGCAACATTTGACCTATTTTTTTAATTTTGGAAAAATTAAAGAAAAAGGGAACAACTGTTGTTCTAATTGAACATCGTTTTGTACTATGTAAAAATCTTTATTTGACCGTTTTATTTTTGGTTAAAGATGGAGAGATTGCACAGGACTTAAGTCGTGAAGAAGTTATTTCTCTTAACCAAGAGTTTTGGTATGAGAATGGACTAAGAACTCTTGAATTAGAAGAATACAGGATAAGTGAGAAGAAAGATTTATATCAATTAAATGATGAAAGTATCAGTGGGAAAAGGCTTGAAATTTTGTTACCCAAGTGCAACTAAGGTTGGAAATAAGCAAAAATGAGTACATCTTAAATCATCTTGATTTCAATATGAAGTGCGGAAAAAGCCATTGGTCTTATTGGGTTAAATGGTACCGGAAAACTACTTTTGCAAGGGTAATTTCAGGACTTGAGAAGATAAAAGAGGGGAAAAATATGGGCGGAAAAAGATAAAGAGTTGAATCGTAAAGATTTAATGGATATGTCATATTTTGTCTTTCAGGATTCAGACTATCAGTTGTTTTTCGGAAAAGCGTACTTGATGAAATGCTGCTTGGTATTTCAAATAAAGATAAAAAAGAAAGTACCCAAAAAGGCAAAGTCTATTTTGGATGTACTTGGCTTAGATAAATACATTGATAAGCATCCATTTGCTTTATCAAGAGGAGAAAAAACAAAAGGCTGACAATAGCTTGTGGAATGATGAAACAGGCAAAAAGTTTTTTTATCTATGATGAACCAACATCAGGTTGTGATAAAGACTCAATGCTTTCAGTGGCAAAAATTGATTGAAGAACAATTAAAAAAATGGGACAACAATTTTGGTGATAAGTCATGATTTTGAGTTTTTAGCAAACACAGTGAGTGAGGTTGCGGTAATGGAAGATGGAAAAATAGAAAGTGTTTTCAATATGAGTGAAAGTAATAAATTTCTCATATTAGACAAGATGAGAGGAGGTAGAAGCTTGTCAGATAGAAAAACTATAGATCCGAGAATAAAACTTACTCTACTTCAATTGCCTCCTTTACGAGCTTTTTGTATAAGCGATACAATTCTACTTTTTTTACTAATTGTTTTTGTCTTTTTCTATATTTATATAGTGGGATGTGGAAAAAGAGCGGTACGCTTTATCTTGTTCTTTGTGCTTTTATACTGCATAGAGTTAGGACTTGGAAAATTCCCGGAAGCAAGTATTGTATTTGCAATATATATGTTTATTTACTTTGCATCAAGAATGACCTTAATTGCTATGTTTGGTGGATATATAACAAAGACTACAAGTGTAAGTGAAATGCTGGAAGCGCTAAATAGAATGAAAGTACCAAGAAGCATTGGTATACCTTTTAGTGTTTTGCTTAGGTTTGTACCAACTATAAAAATAGAACTCAAGGCATTAAAAGAGAATATGAAGATTCGAGGAATTGTAACAAGCAGATTTTTCCCATTGCTACATCCAATTAAATATATTGAATATACGCTTGTTCCGCTTTTAATGAGAATGATTAAGATTTCAGATGAACTATCAGCTTCGGCACTTATTAGAGGACTTGATAGTGATGAGAAGAGGGTAACATTAACAGAATTGCGGTTTAGAAAAACAGACTTAATGATTGGACTATTAGGAGCTTTGATGATTGCTCTTGTGATAGTAATACAGAAAATTTATTAGGAGGACTTTATGAAAAACAAATTGAATGGTCGTGATTTTATTACAATCGGAATCTTTAATGCAATTGGAATTGTTATATACATGGCGGCCAGCTTTGCTATGGCAACAACAGTTATAGGAGGATTTATTGCTTCAGGAGTTAGCTTTATGATAGCTGCTACCGTTTATATCCTTATGGCTTTGAAAGTTAAAAAGAAGGGTGTATTTACAATATCAGGAACGCTTCTTGGTTTAATTGCGTTGTCAGGAGGACATTTACCTCATGCAGTCTTTGCTGTAATCGGTGGAATTATATGTGATTTAATTATAGGAAATTATGAGAGCAAGGGACGAATGATTATTGGGTATGGGACATTTGCATTAGCAGATTTTTTAGGAACAGTAATTCCTGTAATTTTATTCGGAACAGCTTCTTTTGTGGAAAGAGCATCAAAATGGAAAATGAGCGAAGCGGGGATAAATGAAGCATTATCATATTTCAAAGTTTCGTGGGCAGTAGGATTTGGTTTGATAACTTTTGTTCTTGCTTGCATAGGAGCATTTGTTACAACAAGGATACTTAAAAAGCATTTTGAAAAAAAGCTGGAGTCATTTGAATCAATCTTCATCTGAAGAAGTTTTTCTTTATCAGTGTGATAATGGAATAATGCAGAATTATTGGTCTTAAATGATTTACTGAAAAGTTTATCAATGCCAAGTTTACTTACGAAATCTTTTATAAGAAGTAAGCCTGCATTGGAGGATAAATCGCCTCCATTGAAATTAATTTTAATTTTCCTATTGCTTTCAAGTGGTAAGGTGTTTACAATACTCATAAAGGGCTCTTTCGTGTGATTTTTATTGATTTTTAGCACCTTAATTTAACCACAAATGGACGCTCTTTTTATTCACTTAATAGGTGAGAGCAGTATTTTGTTAAAATATAGTAATTATATGGGTTTCAGTCACTTTCATGGTGTTACCATAGAATAATCTAGAGTTAAAGATATATTGACTAATGACAATTGGGAAAAACGCACTGATCGTCATTTTTATGAGAGTATTGTGTAAAATAACTGATAATAGGTGATGAAAATGAACATAAGATCTTTTCATAATCCGGATGAGGGAAAACGGATATTTAAGTAATTGGTATCTTTCAGAGTTTAAAGTAGATTCGATACAGTTTTTCATCAATGGAACAGTATATGATGTATAAAAAGGCTATTATCTTTGAAGATACTGAAATTGCAAGAAAATTTTAAAAACTAAGGATGTTTCAGGAATAAAAGGCACTTGGAATGCAGGTTTCAAATTATAATGATACATATTGGAACGGAGTAAGGCAGATTGTTGTATACAAGGGCTTACTTGCAAAAGTTTTCTCAGAATGATGATTTAAAAGAAAAGACTTCTTAATACAGGTAATGATATACTTGCGTAATGTGCTGTACAGGATAAAATCCGAGAATAGGACTTTCAATGAAAGATACAAACAGATGGGATATGGCAAAGTGGAGAGGAAAATATGTATATTACAAAAATATTGGGGAGATTTTTATCGGCGGTTCTGATGACAGCCTGAGTCTTGTTGAGTTTTTGGATGACCTGAATAAAGAAGAAGTTACTCTTAAAGAAATATTTACAGGTATAGGACTTGATAGGCAGAATATGGATTTTTAGGCAAACAGTCGAGAATCTCGGGTTTATAAATTCGACCGGTCTTGAAATAGACTTTTATTATGCGATAAATGTTGTTACAGACCTTGCTGCCATTTTGTTGGAATGTAAAATTAGCGTACATGTAAATCTTAGAGATTTGGATGACAATGAAGATGCCAAAAATCGATGTATACGAGTTGTAGCCACAGAAGAAGAATATAAAGAGGTATAAAAGCTGCTTTGGAAGACTTTGTAAAAGATCCGAAGTCATATGATTTATATGAAATGATAGGTGATGATATCATTGAGATGGCGGAAATTGTAAAAAGAGCTGAGGCAAGAACTGCTGCAATATGAGCTATAATATGTTTTGGAGATTACTATGAGTATTAAATTTACAAAAAGGTATTGAGAAAGACAATATTCTACTTTTATGTAAGTGGTCAAATGAAAGAGGAGCGATATTTCAAGAGCAATGGATGGGGTCTGAAGTTTCATTTCCGTTAACTTATGAAAAAAATAGAAAAAGTTGGAAAATAAATTTTCTATCTTTTAATGAAGAAGAGTTTATCGGAATGATACAAGAAGTGAAAAATTGAAAAAGATAATATTCACATAGGTAGATTTGTATTAAATCCTATAAAAACAGGATCCGGTCTTGGAACAAAGGCCTTGAAAAAATTTATAGATTTTATCTTTAAAGATGAGAATATTAGAAGTATCTCTTTAACTGTATTTGACTTTAATAAAAAGTGCAAGGAGAGTATATGATAAGCTGGGTTTTGAAATTTATGAAGTGATTGAAACACCAAAGCTTAAGTATATTATGAAAAAAGTTCAGATGATGTAAGGTGACTTATCAATGATAAGATGGCGGAAGTAACGCAAGTATCACGTGATTCCTTAGCTGAAATTGCTTTACAGAAAAAGAGAATCTTTTTATAGCAGAAACAGTATTATTGAAATTTTAGTAATTAGGAGAGATATAAAAAATGGCTTCAAGCAAAGAATACTTAGACTTTATTTTTGGAACAAGTCTCTAAATTAGATAATGTTAGTTATAAAAGCTATGATGGGAGAATTTATTATCTATTACGATGGAAAAAAATTATTGGCGGAATATATGATGATAGATTACTTGTTAAACCTGTGCAGTCTGCGATAAATTATATGCCAAAATGCAGTATATGAGTTACCGTATGATGGAGCAAAGGAAATGTTGTTGGTAGATGATGTTGATAATAAAGAGTTTCTAATTGGCTTGTTTGATGCTATGTATGATGAGTTTACCTGCACCAAAAACCAAAGAAAAAGAAATAATAAAATTTCAGTTTGTATAAACAGGAAATTTACGGAGATAAAATTGAAAAGGTATAGATGTTATATACAATAAACAGATCTTAACGCTCACAAGATTTTGGGGTGATAACAGATTATGTTTGTTTGCGAAAAATCCAAGTCAAATTAATGTTTCCAAAAAAATGGAATTTGTAGGTGGATACCCTAATGAATGGTGTATTTTTATTGATAATCTTAATGAAGATGAAAAAGGCTGAGATTAAAAGATATTAATGGAAAACATATCAGCTTACAGGAAATAGGTATATAAATCCGGGAGTTGTAAATATTGTAAAACTACATTCCTAAAGGTCGGAATGAGTAGTAATTTTAAATAATGATAAAGTCACAGAACAGGAATGCAGATTCCTATTTTGTGACTATTTTTTAACTTATATTTATTTTGATGTTTATATAATCTCAGCTATTTTGTCTGCAAAGAATAAGGCATATTTTATATTTTTTGCCGTTTTTTCTATGCTCCATGACCTTATACTATCTTTTGTCTCTTGGTGCTGCAAAAAGACACTTATTATTATAAGCTGCAATATAAATACGAGATTCATTGCTGTATAGAGAAAGTCCACAGTCCGAAGTATTGTTGTTAAACCACTCAATAACAGTAGGGGTTAAGAACATTCTTGCTGATTGTTCGTCAGTACAGTAAGTGTTATAGTATTTGTTATACTGTACATTACCTATATCGATTTTCTTACCTCCGGACATTGCACAAAGATAGCCTCCTTGAGTCTTTATATTAAGGAAATGTTTTGTTGGAACAATTCGCAAATTTCCTTTTTAAAGAATGTGTATTCTTTATAGAGTAAACTTGTCCTATAAAGCCCGTAATCTCATGAAGGTGCTTTATCTCATCCTTTCCGGTAGCTAATCCTTTTTGAAACAGTGTATGCATATAAATCTACTATTTCAATATCTTTTTCATTGTTTAGTTTAATTATTCCGGATTGGATATAGTATTTTGCGGCGGGAACTACCTCTTCTACATTACTCGGAGAAATATCATTTTCTATGTCAATTTTGGCTGAAGGATAAATGGCTTGCAGTATCGGTTCAAGGATTTCACTCTCGTAAAGTACACGCAACTTGGCTCTTTGATTTGATTCCCAACCCGGACCAATAAAGGCAAAAATCAGCACACTTAGGATTTGAAGTATCAAAAAGGAAGAGAATTAGCCTGGCAATGAGCATCAAAAGTTTATTCACAAAAAATACTGTCCGGAAGTAGGCCTAGATCTTTCGATAAGAATAATCCTCCACCGACAGTAAAGCAAAAAAATAGCAGAATAATATTTCGAACAAAATAATTTTTAACTCTTTGACCACAATTGACAGTATTCTCGACGGCTCTCCAACTACGCTGAAATCGTGAGGTTTTCCATAGATTATTTATTTTCTGTATTTCTTCAGGGTTTAAATTCATTTCCATTATTGTTTTCCTTTTTATAAGCTAATTTCACTTTCTTGCTCATATTATAACAAATAGAAGCCCAATATATAATAGAATAATGTATAATAATTATAAGGCATTACAGATTCAAGATAAGTAGACAGTAGCATTAAAAAATTCTGCTGCTATAGATTCATTCAGGGGGTAAATTATGGACAAAAATTCAGATAAATTTATATATGACAGGCACAGCGAAATCATTTTCAGCCTTAGTGGTAGCAGAGTAAAGGGAATCAAATTCTACAATAAAACCCTCAACCTTAAGTTGGATTCATTATACCAATATGTAAACAATGAAGAAGTAGAACACGAGGGTGAAGTCTGTTTTAAAGATTGTGATTTAAGGCTTTGCAGTGTGTTGATTTTTAATAAAACCTTAGGTAAAGGACGTTTTACTGGAGATGCTATTTCTGTAGAGGAATTTATGGATAGTTATAAAAATTCTGAGTTTGAAATTATTACAGAAGGCTATTTTGGAAATTCAACTACTTATTCAGGATGGCTTTGGGAAGAAGGGAAAAACCCTGTATCCGCTATTGTGTATATTTGGAACAGTGGGGATATGGAGTATTCTATCATGAGTGAGTCTATGATAGATAAATTTTTTGAAAAGGAATTTGATTTTAGTAAAGCTATAAGAAATCCATACATTAAAGAGCTTAAGAAGTAGGTAACCATAAAGATATCGACGATAGTTATAGACTATTTTAAAGAATAAACTTGATATCAGTTGAAAATAGTTATTTTATATCATTATAAAAATCTGAAATTTTGACATCTGAATCGCTATAGTAGAACCTCTTTTAAATGGTCAAAATATTATCAGCATTTGCCTTAAAATTACTATTTATTTGAAAATAAATAATATATAATTGATTTCGGAAATTGTAGCAAAACATTTTAAAAAGCCTTATCATTACTCAGAGTGATTTATGTGGTATAGATAACAGTCAGTAATGCCTATGTAGAAAGGAGTAAATGATGCCAAAACAAAAGAAAGATACCATAGAAGCACAGGGATTTTCTATACAAATTTATACAGAAGATTTTAAGAATGACTATATCAGTTTAACGGATATTGCGAGGTATAAGAATACGGACGATCAAGATTTGTCATTCAGAACTGGATGAGAAATAGAACACATTAGAATTTATAGGTTTATGGGAAGCTCTGAACAATGCTGATTTTAACCGTGTGCAATTCGACACGTTTAGAAATGAGGCAGGACTTAATCGGTTCACAATGACTCCTCAAAAATGGATTGATTCTACAAATGCTATTGGTTTCATATCAAAATCAGGAAGATATGGTGGAACTTATGCACATTATGATATAGCAATGGAGTTTGCTTCTTGGATTTCTCCTGAATTTAAATTATATATTATTCAAGATTACAAAAGATTAAAAAATGATGAAAACTCAAAACTATCTATTTCGTGGAACTTACACAGAGAGATTTCAAAAATCAATTATAGAATTCATACCGATGCGATTAAAACTTATCTTTTGGCAGATCTTACTAGTGAACAATTATCATATAAGTACGCAAGTGAAGCAGATATACTCAATGTAGCACTTTTTGGTAAAAGGGTAAAACAGTGGAGAGAGGAGAATCCGAGCTTAAAAGGCAATATTAGAGATTATGCAAGCCTTAATGAACTCTTGGTACTTGCAAATATGGAAAGCTATAATGCTATTCTGATTGAAAAAGGTGTGAAGCAAAAAGAGAGAATGGTGGAGCTTAGAAAAACTGGCAAGGACACAGCTTCTATCTTTAGAAAGATTAAATGATGATGGATTGCTTAGTATAGAAAAATAAAGACCAGTAAAAGAAATAATATATAATATACTTTAGGGACTTTTACTTAAAAGCTATAGTGCATATGAAGGGATAATGAGGAAGTAAAAAGAATCAATAACAGCTTGTGGCAAAGACTCAGGGAGTCTACAAATCAAATGATATCAAAGATTGAAGCCAATGAATATAAGGATTATATATTGGACTTTATTTTTTTATATGCATCTTTCAGACAAAGAAAAAGCAGGACCTGTATAACAGAGGGTAGTGATAGCATTTATTGAATCAACAAATGAAAAAGATTAAAGCAAGTGTAAACAAATTCGGGTCTGGGATTGGTAGAATATCTGTTTGTATAGTTAAATAAAACTGGGTACTGAATATATAGGTCGATAGAAAGCAAACAGAGTGACAAACTAAAAATTTTTGGCAACTGAGCCGCTATGGTAGAACATCTTTTAAAACGGTCAAAATATTATCAGCATTTGCCTTAAAAATGACTATCTATTTAAAAAGAAATAATATATAATATATTTTAGGACTTTTACTTAGTTAAAAGATTATAGTGCATATGAAGGGATAATGGGGAAGTAAAAATGAATAAACAACAGCTTGCGGCAAAGATTTGGGAGTCTGCAAATCAAATGAGGTCAAGATTGAAGCCAATGAATATAAGGATTATATATTGGGCTTTATTTTTTTATAAGTATCTTTCAGACAAAGAAGAGCAGGACCTGTATAATAGAGGGATATGATGCGGACAATATCAAGGAATATGTTAATGAAGAGGCAGATGACAGTTATTCAAGTATGTCAAGTCTAAAAGCAGGATTTGGGATATTTTATAGCATATAAGGACTTGTTTTTCTACTTGGATAAATATGGGATCTGATTTCTCAGTTGACAATGTTCGAACGGACTGTCATCATTTAACAGGAATATATCACCGTCACATAAAAAGCTCTTTGAGGGGAGTATTTACAACACTTGAGGTAGGTATTTCAAAGCTTGGTGCAGATACAAAGTCACAGACAAAGGCGGTAAGTGATCTTATACAGCTTATCAATGAAATTCCAATGCATGATAAACATGACTATGATGTTTTGGGATTTATCTATGAATACTTAATCTCCAACTTTGCAGCAAATGCAGGAAAGAAGGCAGGAGAATTCTATACACCACATGAGGTGTCTCTTTTGATGTCGGAAATTATAGCGGAACATTTAAAAGGACGTGATACAATCAAAAATATGACCCGACCTCGGGAAGCGGAAGTTTGCTTATAAATATAGGAAAAAAACCGCTGCAAAGTATATGGACGATGCTAATCGTATACAGTATTATGCACAGGAGTATAATTTAAATACATATAACTTAACAAGAATGAATCTGGTAATGCGTGGTATACTTCCGGCAAATATATTGACGAGAAATGGTGATACATTAAAAGAAGACTGGCCTTACTTTGATGAGTCAGATCCACATAGTACATATGAACCGCTGTATGTGGATACTGTAGTATCAAATCCTCCTTATTCGCAAAGATGGGATTCTACAGGTAAAGACAGTGATCCAAGATATGTGAGATATGGAATAGCTCCAAAGTCAAAGGCTGACTATGCCTTCCTTTTTGCATGACCTGTATCATCTGAAGCCTGACGGAATAATGACAATAGTGCTGCCACATGGTGTGCTTTTTAGAGGTAGCGAAGAAGGTAATATCAGAAAAAACTTGATAGAACAGAACAATATAGATGCCATAATCGGACTGCCGGCAAATATTTTCTTCGGAACAGGTATACCTACTATAGTGATGGTACTTAGACAAAAGAGAGAAAATACAGATGTACTTATAATAGACGCTTCAAAAGGATTTAAAAAAGAAGGAAAGAACAACCAGCTGCGTGCATGTGATATAAGAAAAATAGTTGATACGATAAAGTCAAGAAAGGATGTAGAAAAATATTCAAAAGTAGTAAGTCTTGAAGATATTCGTGCCAATGACTACAACTTGAATATTCCTCGTTATGTGGATTCGTCTGGAGCAGCAGAAAGTTATGATATATATGCTTCAATGTTTGGTGGAATCCCTGAAACAGAGCTTGGAAAGTTTGATAAATACTGGGAGGTGTTTCCTTCACTTAAAGGTGAACTTTTTGCCGGAGAAGATTATTTATCATTAAAGTCTGAGAATATAAGAGAGACGATAAAAAAACAATAAGGATGTATTGCAATTTATAAAAAATCATATGTTGAGATTTGGTGACTTGGGAGCATACTTGGATAGTATCCTAATAGCCAATGCAACAACTATAAATATACCAAAGACTCAGGAGATTATTGCCAATAATATCTTTATGAGATTTGTAGATAACACATTGATTGATCCGTATGGAGCATATGAGATATTTGAAGATAAATTTACTGAAATCTCAGGGAGATTTGGAGCTTATACAGACAGAGGGGATAAAAAAACTGTAACACAGGTGGACCCGAATATGGTCGTAAAGAAAAAAAGAACAGCAAGGATGTAGAAGTACAAGAAGGGTGGAAGGGACATATACTGCCATTTGATTTGGTACAGGATATTTGTCTTTCTGAAAGAAAAAGAGATTTAAAAGAGAAACAGGAAAAAGCTGGCTGAAATACCGTCTTCATATGAGGAGATTCTGGAATCATTGAGTGAAGATGATAAGGAAATTATATCGGAAGCATTAAATGATACCAATGACGCTTTTTGTATTCAAGAATATAAAGACGGTTGTAAAAGTCTCTAAAGGCTGACGGTGAGTCAAAAAGAGCTTATAGAATCCTTGGAAAAAGTTGAAAAAAACTTAATAACGAAGAGAAAAAAGCTGAAGACTGAAATAAAGCAGGGAGAAGATGAACTTAATTTGGAAAACAAAAAGCTAAGATAGAGAGCTTATCAGAGGAAGAAATAAATAATCTCTTACACGAAAAATGGTCAAGCCCTATTTATAACGGAATACTTGATTTATCAAATGATATGCTGAAAGCCTTCACAAAGGATGTAGAAGCACTTTCTACAAAGTATGCTGTAACTATGGATGACCTTGAAAAAGAAATCAAGGAAACAGAAAAAGTCACTTGCAAGTATGCTCTCAGAGCTGACCGGATCGGAGAGAGATATGGAAGGTATCAATGAGCTGATAAAGCTCTTGGGAGGTATAGATGAGTAGAGTACCAAGGATAAGATTTAAAAGGCTTTTGAAGAAGATTGGGAACAGTGTAAGCTAATAAGTTGTTTGAGTTTATTAAAAGATGGAACACATGGAACGCATAAAAGATTACCCTAGTGAGGCCATTACTTTTAAGCGCTAAGAATATAAAAAAATGGTAGAGTAAATTATGATGAAACTGACAGAAGGATATCATATAAAAGATTTTGAAAAAGATCCATTCAAATTTCAAACTTCAAGTGGGTGATGTACTACTGACAATAGTTGGATCTATTGGTGAAACTGCTTTATTACAGAATACATTTGGATTAACTTTTCAGAGGAGTGTAGCTTTTTTTAAGAGTAACAGACAATATTATACCAGAGTTCCTAATGTCGGAGATTAATACAAGTAGATTTAAAAATGAGTTGGAGAATAGGAAATCGACGTCAGCTCAACCAGGAATTTATTTAGGAGATTTAGGAGAAATTCCAGTTTTTATTTCAAAAATTCAGTTGAGCAACTAAAAAGTTGGAAGTTACTTTTGATTCCCTCAACCACCTTATCACCCTTCATCAACGAAAGCTTGAAAAAATTAAAAATTATAAAAATCAATGCTTGAAAATCTTTTTCCACAAAATGGAGAAAAAACTCCAAAAAAATCAGGTTTTCAGGATTTACTAAAGATTGGGAACAGCGTAAGCTGGGGAGATGTGCAGAAAGATTCATAGAAAAATGAAAAACTAGAATCAACACTTCCACTGACAATTTCAGCACAATATGGAGATGATCAAAATGCGTTTTTCGATAAATCGAAGTAGCAAACAAAGATGTATAGAGAGTTTATTATATTATGAAAAAAGGTGAATTATGCTGACTATATGAGTACATCAGTCGATGCTCCATTAGGGGCAATGTAGAAAAGTCAGTAAATTCTAAGAATGTATAGCTGCCATATCATACTTTTTAAGATTATGATGATACTAGTACCAGTTCAGATTACTGATATATATCATGCTGACAAAATTTATATGAGGGATACGATCAATAGCATGCATGATTTGCAAGAATCATGAGTTGTTAAATATTGCTAGGGAAATATTTTTTTGAAACAATACTATCAATACAGCTTAATATATCTGAACAGATAAGTTGGTGACTTTTATTTATATCCATCGACCACCTTATCACCCTTCATCAAAGTAAGTTGGAAAAAAATTGCAAAAATAAAGAAATCAATGCTAGAAAGTATGTTTGTGTAGCTTGCTAAATATAAGTATTAAGCGAATAAAAACTTTTTGAAGAAGAAAAAAACTATAACTTTGCTTAACATTGAGTCATACAAGTCGTATTTCCTGTTATTTTATTTAAATAACAGGAAATATTTTGCATAAACAGCTCGATATATTGGGAACAGCGTAAGCTGGGGAAGATGACTGACAGGATTCATAAGAAAACAAATGAAAGAACTAGAATCAACACTTCCACTGACAATTTCAGCACTATATGGATTGATTGATCAAAAATGAGTTTTTCGATAAACGAATGAAAGCAAAAGATGTCTAGAGGTTATTATCTTATAAAAAAAGGTGAATTTACTTACAATAAGTACATCAGTCGATGCTCCATTAGGGAGCAATTAAAGCGTTCTAGATAAATGATAAGAATGGTGTATTATCTACATTATACATACTTTTTAAGATTATAGATGATACTAGTACCAGTTCAGATTACTGAGTTACATATTATGCCACAGATTTATGGCATAGAGGGATACAATCAATAGCGGCGAAGGTGGTCAAGAAATCATGTCTGTGAAATATTGCACAAATGATTTCTTTGAGACAATGCTATCAATACCGTTAATATATCTGAACAGATAAAAAGTTGGTGACTTTTTAGTATCCCATCGACCACCTTATCACCCTTCATCAGAGTAAGTCTTTTGGGCATATTTTTGAAGGTGATAGTTAGTTGTACTTTATCTTGGGAACAGCGTAAGCTGGGGGAAGATGTTGAAGAATATTCTGAAAAGAATCATTCAGAACTACCACCACTTACAATAATTCAAGGTGGTGGAACGATAAGGCGTGATGAATCTGACAGGGCTTTACAATATGATAAGGGTAGTTTATCTAATTATAAAAATGGTAAAATAAAAGGTGACTTTATTGTACATTTGCGTTCTTTTGAAGGTGGGTTAGAAAAAGGCCAATTCTACAGGAATTATAAGCCCTGCATATCATACTTTTAGTGGAGAAAAATACTGACACAACCTTCTATTATGCATATTTTCGATCTGAAAAAATTTATTGAATCTGATTTAAAAGCCTCATGTTTATGGAATTAGAGATGGTAGGAGTATTGATATAGAAGGTATGAAATCAATAAATATCCCACACACTATTTTTGATGAGCAGAGCCGTATAGGTGAATTTATTGATTCAATAAACCACCTTATCACCCTTCATCAACTGGAGCCTTTTCAACTGATTTTTAAGGCAATAGCTTATAGAATTATAGATTACGCTAAGAGTAAGCCTCAAGGAGTAGAAAATAAGCTAATTTAACATTATTTATATAATGCTATGTATGAAAATTGCGTATATTCGCAATATAATTACGTATATTTCTTGAAAATATATTGTATCAAGAATATAATAATATTGATGTAAAGTGCGTATATATGCAAAAATTATAATATAAAAATAGGAGGCGGTATGGAAATTAAAAGGGATTATTACTTGGAGCAACTGATTAGTAAGATGAACAACGGATTGGTCAAGGTAGTGACAGGTATGAGAAGATGTGGAAAAAATCATATCTCTTGTTTAATATATTTAAAGAATATCTTATTTCCAAGGGAATAGACAAAAAAATCATATAATAGAAATATCATTTGATACTTTTTGAAAGTAAGAAATTCTGTGATCCTAATGTCTTATATCCACATCTGAAAGAGTCTATAAAAGATGAAAAAGATGTATTATATATTATTGGATGAGGTGCAATTGCTGAGTGATTTTGAGGCTGTTTTAAACAGTCTTATCAGAATAAAAAATGTAGATGTTTATGTTACAGGAAGTAATGCACGTTTTCTCTCAAAGGATGTTATTACCGAATTTAGAGGTAGAGGCGATGAAATACATATGTATCCGTTAAGCTTTGCAGAGTTTATGTCTGTATATCAGGGTGAAAAGATTGACGGTTGGAATGAATATATGTTATACGGAGGTATTCCTTTGGTATTGAATATTTCAAGCCCTGAACAAAAAGGTTGCATTCCTAAAATCCTTATTTGAGGAGACTTATATATCAGATATTATCGGTAGACATAATGTAAGAAATAAAGCTGAACTTGAAGATTTATTAAATATAATTTCTTCAGCAATAGGTTCACTTACTAATCCTGAGAAATTGTCAAAAACTTTCAAGTCGGTAAAAAATAAAACCATAAGTAGTAATACTATTAAACGCTATATTGAATATCTCAGTGATTCGTTCCTAATTGATACCGCATATCGTTATGATATAAAGGGAAGAAAGTATATAGGCAGTCCTGTAAAATATTATTTTAATGATATGGGATTAAGAAATGCAAGGCTTAATTTTAGACAAATTGAAGAAACTCACAGTATGGAGAATATTATATTCAATGAATTAAAAATACGAGGTTTAAATGTGGATGTAGGAGTGATTGTGCAAAACGGCAAAGATGAAAACGGAAGCAGCATTCGTAAGCAACTTGAAATTGATTTTGTATGTAATAAGGCTTCGAAGAGATATTATATACAATCGGCATATGCTATACCTGATGAGGCTAAACTGATGCAGGAACAGAGGCCGTTGATGCTTACAGGAGATTTCTTTAAACGAATTATAATAACAAGGGATACACCGGTGCCGCATTATAATGAGTCGGGAATACTTAACATGAGCATATATGATTTTTTTGCTGAATAAAAAAACAGCTTGGATATTTAGTTTTACAATAAATATTATTGGAGTAAATATGGATTATTTTACAAAAAGAAGCAAACTTTGAAAGTGCAGTCATTGCCTTGTTGCAAAATTATGGATGGGAGCAGAATGTACTTAAAAATTATACTGAAAAAGACCTTATAAGAAACTGGGCTGATATATTGCTTGAGAATAATAGAGATATTGACAGGTTAAACAATATTCCTCTAATAGATGAGGAGATGGATGAACTGATAGAAAAAATCAGAGAGCTTAAGACTCCGTTGGCACTTAACAGTTTTATCAATGGAAAAACTGTATCTATCACAAGGAAGAATCCTGAAGATAAGCTTCATTTCAACAAAGAGGTCAGTTTAAAAATTTATGACAGAAATGAGATAGCGGCAGGGCAGAGTAGATATCAGATAGTGCAGCAGCCTAAGTTTTTTAGAAAGGACAGTGTTCGTCAGGATAGGCGTGGAGACTTGATGCTTCTTATCAACGGTATGCCGGTTTTTCATATTGAGCTGAAAAGATCAGGTGTTCCTGTAGCGGAGGCGGCAAATCAAATTAAAAAGTATGCTTATGAGGGTGTATTCACGGGACTATTTGCACTCGTTCAGGTCTTTGTAGCTATGAATCCTGATGAAACACTCTATTTTGCAAATCCGGGACCGGATGGTGATTTCAAGCCTGATTTTTATTTTCATTGGGCCGATGCCAATAATGAACCGATTAACTATTGGAAGGACGTTGTGGAAAGGCTTTTGTCAATTCCTATGGCACATCAGCTTATAGGATTTTACACTGTAGCTGACGGAGGTGACGGTGTACTTAAGGTAATGCGTAGTTATCAGTACTATGCATCAAATAAGATCTCCGACAGAGTATCAAAGAATGATTGGAAGGATAATAATCAAAGAGGCGGATATATTTGGCATACTACAGGTTCAGGAAAAACCATGACATCTTTCAAGTCGGCACAGCTTATAGCTAATTCAAAAGATGCCGATAAGGTTGTATTTTTGATGGATCGTAAGGAACTGGGTTCACAGTCTTTGACAGAATATCAAGGGTTTGCAGATAATGTAGATGACGTTCAAGGTACTGATGACACAAATATGCTTATTTCAAAGTTGAAGAGCACAGATCCTAAGAATACTTTGATAGTTTCATCTATTCAGAAGATGAGTAGAATCAAGGAAGATGAGATTGGTAGGATGCGTGCCAAGGATATTGAAGATATGCAAAATAAAAGGTTGGTATTTATTATTGATGAATGTCACCGTTCAACATTTGGAGACATGCTTATAACAATAAAGAATACTTTCCCAAATGCTTTGTTCTTCGGTTTTACAGGAACACCGGTATTTTCTGAGAATGAAAAGAGCTTGAGTACTACAACGGATATCTTCGGTGATGAACTTCACAGATACAGTATTGCAGACGGTATTCGTGATAAGAATGTACTCGGATTTGATCCTATTATGGTGTGTGTATATCCTGATATGGAACTTAGAAAAAAGGTAGCTATAGAAGAGGCCGGCGCAAGTTCCGAGGCGGAGGCTATATCAGATCCGAAGATGCAAAAGATATACTATAGATTTATGACAGTATCAGAAGTACCTATGGCAGGAAGATTACTTGAAGACGGCACATATCAAAAGGGTATTGAGGAATTATATAAAAGAGACGCTTGGGAAAATGACAAGTATCAGTACAGTATAGTTGATAATATAAAGAAAAATTGGCTTAGATTGAGTCGAAATAATAAGTTTCATGCCATATTTGCAACTTCAAGTATACCTGAAGCAATAAGTTATTACAGAAAGTTTCGTGAAAAATATCCTGAATTGAAGGTAACCGGTCTGTTTGATCCGACTATTGATAATGCAAGCGGTGATAAGGCTTTGGAAAAAGAGGACGGTATTGTAGAAATGCTTAATGATTATAATAATTGGTATTCTACAAACTGGGATATTGCAAGATATGCAAAAATTTAAGTTAGAGGTATCAGAAAGACTTGCTCATAAGGGACAGTTTGTTCGCATGAAAGCGGAATCTCAACTTGATTTACTGATAGTTGTAAAATCAAATGCTTACGAGGCTTTGATTCTAAGTGGGTAAATACATTATATCTTGATAAGATCTTGGAATATCAAAAATCTTATACAGGCATTTTCAAGAACAAACAGACTTTTTTTAATATAAATGAAAAACCTTTCGGTTCTATAAAATACTATAGAATGCCGCATACAATGAAAAAAATAATATAGAGAATGCTATGAAGCTATATTCGGAGACAGACCTCAAGGGGCTTTTTGCAGATCATCTGCCTGATAATATTGAGCATATGAACATATCATTTAAGGATATGGTGGCTGTTTTTAAAGCGAGGCAAATATTGCCGATATGCAAAAGCTTCCTGATGATACGGAGTCCAAGGCAAAGTTTTGCAAAAGCTCTTCAGAGAATTTTCTACATATTTACAAGCTGCAAAAAAATACAGGGATTTAGCTGGGATATAAAAGAATATTCCATCAAGATTGATGATGAGGATAATCGTACAGGCAGTATCACAGTAATTCCGAGTGAAGAAGATTATAATATACTATTACAAAGATACAAGGAATTAAGTAAACATACAGAGCCTCCTGAAGAAGGTGGTAATGATATTACATTTACTGTCGATCCGTATTTAAGTGAGCAAAATACAGGAATTATAGATAATGATTATATGAATTCCAGATTTGAGAAGTGGCAAAAACAGCTTTATGATCCTAATGTAAGTAAGGAAGAGAGAGGCTACACTTGAGGAGCTTCATAAATCTTTTGCAATGCTTTCTCAAGAAGAACAAAAAGTATGCAAATATTTTTCTTCATGATATACAGTCAGGAGATGCCAAACTTAGCAAAGATATGACTTTTAGAGATTATATCGTTATGTATGCAAAGAATAAGGAAATGTCACAAATAAAAAAGTTTGTAAAATATCTGGGTGTTGAAGAAGGTCTGCTTGTAGAAATCAAAAAGTCCAAGGTAACAGAGTCAAATCTTGATGAGTTCGGAAGATATGATGCATTGAAAAAATCTATAGCAAATGAGCCGGCAACGGAATATTATACGAAGCTTGAGGGAAAGAAACTTCCACCATTTGTAGTTAGAAATAATGCTGAAAAAATTATTGAGAGACTATATTTTATATGATATAGATATTAAGGATCCTGATAATGAAGATATAGAATAATTTTAATATCAAAGCTTTATAATATCCTTAGGCAGGTCCTTCATCGGTAGGAAGGAGAGATATGCCTAAGGATTTTCAATCAACAGATTTATTGAAAGATTTTTATAAGGAATGGATAGCAATATATAAGGAAGGTGCTATCAGGGATGTAACTTTGTCAAAGTATAAGATGAGTCTTATATGGGTTGAAAAGCTGGCTCCACAGCTTCGTCTATGTGATATTTCAAAGGGTTGAATATCAACAGATTATTAATGATTATGCCAAGGAGCATGAGCGTCAGACAACTATGGATTTTCATCACCAGTTAAAGGGGAGCTATACTGGATGCTGTGGATGAGGGACTTGTTCCAAGGGATCCAACAAGGAAAGTTATTATCAAGGGTAAAATTCCATCAAATAAGAAAATCAAGTATTTGAACCAGTTTGAACTGCACAGTCTTTTAAAGAGCCTGACTCTTGAAGATGAGGTGAGTTGGGACTGGTTTATTTTACTGGCAAAAGACAGGAATGAGATTTTCAGAAGGTCTTGCTATTACACCGAATGATTTTGATTTTGCACATCAGACTGTATCGGTGAATAAGACATGGAATTATAAGGAAGGCGGTGGTTTTTCACCTACAAAAAACAAGTCATCAGTACGAAAGATACAGATTGATTGGCAGGTGGTGATGCAATTTGCCACACTTGTAAAGGATCTTCCGGCAGATAAGCCTATCTTTGTAAGAGATAATAAGGTTTATAACTCTACAGTTAATGATATTTTGGTGAGGTACTGTAAAAAGATTAATATCCCTGTTATTTCTGTACATGGACTCCGCCATACACATGCTTCTATTTTGTTATATGCAGGGAGTGTCTATTGCCAGTGTAGCAGAAGACTGGGACATGCAAGTATGACTACTACCCAGAAAACATATTTACATGTGATACAGGAGCTGGAAAAATCAGGATATTGATCTTATAATGAGATCACTTTCAAATCTTTTATAGAGAATGTATTGTATATAGGAGTGTCTGTAATATAGTTTTATGACCGATGGAGGACTGTTGCGGTATAGTTAAAACCTAACACAATATATAATAATTTTAATACATTGCAGATTCAAGATAAGTAGACGTAGCATTAAAAAGTTTTACTGCTACAGATTCATAAATAAAATCCTTTCGGTTGTCATGAGCGGAAACCCACTACCCTTGGGTGGTGGGAGGAGTCTTGTGATTTTTTAACCATTACCCTTGGCTTTCGATGTACTTTTTGAATTGTAGATGACGATACTTCCCCAATACTACAAGCAAAATAACCATCAGACCAAAAGATGTGTTTCTTCCAATACTGTTTGGAAAGAAAACTGTTATATTTAACTCATAAACAATGAGTTGTTTCTTGCTTGATGGTTTTTACGATATCACAGATCTTATCGGTAGTGTCATAACTGACTAGAAAAAATGCATATGGTCTTGTCAGTTTCTATAGCAATTATTTCCCAATTATGAGATTTACAAATATCAGAATATCTTTTGTTTTACATCGTCAGCAATGTTGCTTCCCAGTAGCTGTTTACGATATTTTGTCACTAATACGATATGTACTTTTAAACTGTATTTACGCCTGTTATGACGATTATATTTATTATCCATAATATTACCTCTAATTATTGAATTTCACTAATTGTTATTATATAATATTTTTTAGTGAATATCAATGAAAAGGAGTACATATGGAACAGATAACTGTTACAGCAAAAATTCAAATAGTTCCAAGTGATGATGATAAAACATTACTTAATACAACTATGTCTGCCTATACAGATGCTTGCAATCATGTTTCAAACTATGTATTCCGGACGCACAATCTAAAGCAGTTTGCTCTTAACAAGGTGCTGTATTCTGATTTAAGAAATAGATTCGGTTTTAAAATCTCAAATAGGCTCAATCTGTTTTAAAGACTGTGATTGCTGAGATACAAAAACCATTCTTGGAAATCAGAATGAGTGGATTAAACCTAACTTCACAAAACCACAATATGACCTTGTTTGGAATAGGGATTATTCTCTTACGAATCATTGCTTTTCCGTAAATACTTTAGATGGACGTGTAAAACTGCCATATTTTGATAAGGGTATGTCTAAATATTTTGACCATAGTATTTATAGTTTTGGTACAGCCAAACTTGTAAAATAAGCACGGCAAGTATTTTTACACATACCTGTAACTTATGAAGTGGAAGAATGTGAAGATGCTGAAATCTGCAACGTTGTTGGTATTGACAGAGGTATTAACTTTGTCGTTGCAACCTACGACAGTAAACATAAATCAGGCTTTTTGGTGGTAAAACCATTAAACAGAAACGTGCTCATTATTCTAAACTTCGCAAAAGAATTACAGATGCGTAGAACTCCATCTGCCAGACGTAGAATAAAAGCGATTGGTTCACGAGAAAACCGTTGGATGCGGGATGTCAATCATCAGGTATCGAAGGCACTCGTGAGTCTAATCCAAAGTATACTCTCTTCGTCTTAGAAGATTTAAGTGGAGTTCGTTCTGTTACTGAACGTGTACGAACAAAAGACCGTTATGTATCTGTATCATGGTCGTTCTATGATTTAGAGCAAAAGCTAATTTACAAAGCAAAACAGAACCAGTCTCTCGTATTAAAGTAGACCCTCGCTATACGAGTCAATGCTGTCCTGTTTGCGGACATATTGAAAAAGCCAATCGTAACAAGAAAATACATTTGTTTGCTTGTAAAAACTGTGGATATAAATCAAACGATGACCGCATTGGAGCTATGAATCTATACCGTATGGGAATCAACTATCTAACCGATAGCCAAGTACCTAGTATAGTTACAGCAGAGTAAATCCTTGTTGTAAAGGGTGTTGTCAACCACCCTACGATGTAACGCCACTTTAGATAGCAATATCTATTGGGAGGGCCTAAAGGTCGGAGACGTAAGCCGTTACTACGACTGGGCAGTTACAAGCCCATTACCTTTAGGTGATGGGTAGTTTGACTCAGGAGTAAATCATGGACAAAAATTTTTAATAAATTTATATATGACAGGCACAGCAATATTATTTTTCAGCCTTCAAAATAGTAGAATAAGTGAATTTAAATTCCATAATAAAATACTTACGCTAAAGCCCGATATATTATTTAGATATATCGACAATGAAGAAAAAGAATACACAGGTGAAGTCTGTTTTAAAGATTGTGACTTGGACCTGTGCAGTGTATTGATTTTTAATAAAACATTAGGTAAAGGTCGCTTTACGGGAAATAGTATTTCTTTAGAGGAATTTATGGAAATTCATAAAAATTCTGAGTTTGAGATTATTACAGAAGGCTATTTCATAAATTCAACTACTTACTCAGGATGGCTTTGGAAGGATGGGAAGAATCCTGTATCAGCCATTATGTATATATGGAATAGTGGGGATATGGAGTATTGTGTTGATGAAGAATTATAATTATTTAATTTTAAGTATTTCAATTGTATAAAATTAGGTGTATAATAAACTAAAATTACAAATGAAAGGAGTAAAAGCTTATGAAAGCTGATTATGATATAGTTGTTATTGGATTTGGTAAAAGCAGGTAAGACACTTGCCGCAAAGTTCAGTAAATCGGTAAGAGTGTTGCTTTAGTGGAGAAAGATAAAAAAATATAGTATGGAGGTACCTGCATTAATGTAGGTTGTATTCCTTCAAAGCGTCTTATAACAGATGCATCTAAATCTCCAAATGGAGAGTTTGAGAAAAAGAACAGCATTACAAGGAGGCGGTTTGCTGAAAAGAAAAACTTACAGCCGCTCTTAATAAGGCTAATTATGATAAGATTGCAAGCACAGGTGTTGACATCATTGACGGAACGGCGTCATTTAAGATAATCACCATATAATTGTTTCAACTAAAGACGGAAATGTGAAATTCAAGACTGATAAGTTTATTATCAACACAGGTTCGGTTACTGTAATACCGAAGATTGAAGGAGCCGACAGTAAAGGCGTATATACCTCAGAATCTATTATGAACCTTGAAGAATTGCCTAAAGACTTACTATTGTAGGTGGTGGTTACATCGGACTTGAGTTTGCATCTATGTATGCTGATTTCGGTAGTAAGGTAACTGTAGTTCAGGACGGTGATGTATTCTTGCCTAGAAGATGAGGATATTGCAAAAAGCTATACGTGAAGTATTGGAAGCGAAAACTGTAGAGATAGTTACAGGTGCAAAGGTGACTAAGGCTGAAGAAGGTAAATTATATTATGAGGTTGCAGGAGAGGCAAAGACTTTGGACTCTGATGCAATTTTACTTGCTGTAGGGTCGTAGACCGAATACTGACGGTCTTGGATGTGAGAATGCAGGAGTTAAGCTCACTGATAGAGGGTGCAGTAGTGACGGATGAGCATTTAAAGACAAGTGCAGATAATGTATGGGCAGCAGGTGATGTTTGCGGTAAGCTTCAGTTTACATATATTTCACTTGATGACAGCAGAATCATTTGGGATGAAATTATGGGAGAAGACAAGAGAACTACTGAAAACAGAGGGGCTTTCTCTTATTCGGTATTTATAAATCCACCGTTCTCAAGGGTCGGAATGAGTGAAAAAGATGCAAAGGCGGCAGGCGTGGAATACAAGGTTTTAAGCCTTTAGTGCCAATGCTATTCCAAAAGCTAAGGTCTTAAGAAAGACAGACGGTTTATTAAAAGCTTTGGTTAAAGCAGACGGAACTATTCTTGGCGCGGAACTTTTATGTGAAGAGTCATATGAAATGATTAACTTTATAAAAGCTTGCAATGGATCATGGTATCAAAGCAAAGGATATAGCAAACTTTATATTTACATCCTACGATGTCGGAAAGTCTGAACGACTTATTTTGCAATGTAATGTACTAAAGAGGTACCGGGGCGACATTTTTGTCACCTGGTACCTCTTTTATTAAAAACATTGATTTTAATAAAGTCTTATGCTAATCTTTAAAAAGAACATAGATTTTATGCTTTGCATAGGAAGTCGGTGAAAATCCCACAGGACCTACTGTAATAATTAAAAGACTTTATTTTTGCCACTGTTTATAGAAAATGGGAAGGCTGAGTCTACTGATAAATGTATTTTATCAGAATTTAAAGTCAGGATACATCTATGTAATACTTGCTTATCTACATAAGCAAGGAGTGGTTTCTGATCCCAACAGCCATTTGATATTATGATTATTTAAATTTTTAGGACACTCATTTTACTTGTTTTTAGGACTTTTTTACTTTTGCTTGTATTTTGATTTTTCTAAAAATATGGTTAATTTATTAATATTAGCTGCTTGCAAGGGATCAACAGGTTTATTTAGAGCGAAACCTGTTATACCTTAGGCGGTTATTTTTGAGGAAATTTATATGGCACATCAACATGGCGGATATTTCTCAATAGATTTATATGCTTTTAAGTCTAAGCTAAAAAGTATCAATCCGAGTTTAAACTTATATCTGCTTTATTAACTCTTATTTTAACAATAATATTTAATAATATTTTTTTGTATCTGTATATGTACTGTTTTTAATGTTTTTATAAGTGTAAATCTTGGAGGGATGGATTTTTAAAGAATATATTTCCATTCTTCTTACGCCTTTAAGCTTTATTGTCTTGGCGAGTATAGGAATTGCTTTGGGATTTCAGCTGAATATATGAGAGAACTTAATATAAAGATCGGTTTTCTATATTTATACTTCAAAGGATCAATTGATTGAAACTGCTAAGCTGATTATTAAAGTTTTAGCATGTGTAAGTGTTATGCAAGGATTGATTCTTTCAACCATGCCATATGAAATAATTAATGCTCTAAGAAAACTTCATGTTCCGAAGCTTATAATTGAACTTATGAATCTTATACTACAGATTTATTTTTATACTTATTGAAAGCTATTCCAATATGAAAAAAACTCCGCAATGTCCAGGATGGGATATCATAATTTTAAGACTTCAATCTCTACATTCGGAAATAGCAAAGCAATATTTTAGTGGTATCGTTAAAAAAAGGCCAATGCTTACTATACCGCAATGGAAGCCAGATGCTTTGACGGTGATTTGAATTTTCTTGAAGATAAGAAGAGTTTGAATAAAATTCATATTTTTTTGTTGTTTTTATAAGCATTTTATTTATGTTTGTTATATGGCTTTTTACATTAGGATTCAATATTTAACAGAATATATCAGAATCGGGGAATGTTATATGAATAATGTTATTTTAAGGGCCGAAAACCTCCACTATTCATACACAGGAGAACATGAGGTTTTAAAAGGTGTTTCGTTAGATGTATATGAAGGTGAAAGACTCGCAATTCTTGGAGCCAATGGGTCGGGAAAGTCTACTTTCTTTTTAAATATAAACGGTGTTTTAAAACCTGAAAGCGGTGCACTGTATTACAGAAATAAGCTTATAAATAAATCTTCGGTAAAAGAGCTTAGAAAAAATGTGGGAATTGTTTTTCAAGATGCCGATAATCAAATAATTGCCTCAACTGTAAGAGCGGAGGTAAGCTTCGGGCCTATGAATCTTGGCTTAAGCAGGAATGAGGTGGAAAAAAGAGTTAACAATTCTTTAAATTATATGGATATTTTGCATCTTATAGACAGGCCGCCACATTATTTAAGCGGTGGTGAGAAAAAGAGTAAGTATAGCGGATATTATAGCAATGGATTCTGAAATAATAATATTTGATGAACCGACAGCTTCCTTGATCCGCAAAAATATATCTATTTTTGAAGGAGTCTTGGACAAATTAAGTGGAGACGGCAAAAACTTTGGTGATTTCAACTCATGATTTGGAGTTTGCTTTTCGCTGGGCAGACAGGATGGTTGTATTTTGTGACGGAAATATAATTGCCGATTCGGATCCTGTCAGTGTACTCAGTGATGAAGCGATTTTAAGAAAAAGCTAATCTTAAAAAGCCTATACTTTTTGGAAGTTTTTGAATCACTTGTAGAAAACAAGGTTCTAAAGTCAGGTGATAAACCTGCAAGAAATATAGATGAGTTTAAAAAGATGTTTATTCCTCAAGTTTAAAGCTTGAGTTAATAAAAAATATTTTTAGGAGGATTTCATGAGAAAACAAGAGAAAATTTTAATGACATTTGCAATAATGTTTGCGTTCAGTTTTGCACTGCCGTTTACAGCCAATGCCATGCACATTATGGAGGGGTATTTACCGGTAGGACATGTAATAGCCTGGAGTCTTATTTCATTGCCGTTTTTAATTGCAGGTTATATGTCAATTAAAAAGACGGTGGCTAAGGACAGGAAGGCAATTACACTTTTGGCAATGTCGGGTGCGTTTGTATTTGTACTTTCATCACTTAAGATTCCGTCTGTAACAGGATCTTGCTCACATATGACCGGTACAGGACTTGCGGCAATTCTTTTTGGACCGAGTGCGGTAAGTATACTTGGTATTATTGTACTTATATTCCAAGCATTACTTTTGGCACATGGTGGATTTACAACACTTGGAGCAAATACTTTTTCAATGGCTATAGTAGGACTGATTGTATCATTTATAGTTTATAAGATATGTAAAAATCTAGGTAAATGACAATGTTTCAATATTCTTAGCAGCATTTCTTGGAGACTTACTGACCTATGTGGTAACAGCTTTCCAGCTTGCCTTTGCATATCCTATGCAGGAAGGTGGAGTAATGGCTTCAGCGGGTAAGTTCTTACTTGTATTTGCACCGACACAGGTACCTCTTGCAATAATAGAGGGTATGCTTACAGTTGTTATAGTAATAGGATTAAAGACATATGCACAGTCCGAGCTTAAAGAGATCGGTTTTTAGAAGGAGGTAGTAATGATGTCAAAGAATAAAAAGATTGTTATAAGCCTACTTGTAATAGTTGTATTGATGGCTATTGTTCCTTTATTTATGTTAAAGAATGCCGAATTTGGCGGTTCTGATGATGCAGGAAGTGAAGTGGTTTCTGAAATACAGGGTGGTGAATATGAGCCATGGTTTGATCCTATTATTGAAACTGTTTTGGGAAAGGAACTTCCGGTGAAGTTGAAAGCCTTCTTTTCTGTGTTCAGACAGGTATAGTGTAGGTATTATTGCATTCTATATGGGGAAGACTTGTAGAAAGAAAAAGCACGAAGATAAGAATAAAGAATAGTACGTTCAGCAGTTGTATATAGTCTTAGTATTTGAAAAACTTCTTGCAATTTTTCAAAAAAGTATTATTATATATACAGCTGACAGCATAGTTCGTTGTGAATGATATACATATTTAGGATAGAATGCTCAAAGACGAGTCTTGGAGTAATTCTATCCTTTTTAATATAAGAGCTTTGTATGTTGCATAAAAAAGAAAGGATTCGCCCGGTTGATTTATTTAGCTGAAGGCTGGTGAGAAAATGATAAGAATAGGTATTTTAGGATATGGGAACCTTGGAAGAGGAGTAGAGTGCGCTGTTAAAACATACAAAGGACATGAAGCTTGTTGCTGTATTTACAAGAAGAGAACCTTCAAGTGTAAAGATTCTTACACCTGATGCTAAAGTTGAAAACATTGAAAATATTCTTGATTATCAGGATGATATAGATGTATTGATACTTTGTGGCGGAAGTGCTACAGATTTACCACAGCAAACACCTGAGTATGTAAAGTATTTTAATGTCGTAGACAGTTTTGATACTCATGCAAAAATTCCGGAGCATTTTGAAAAAGTTGATGATGCTGCAAAGGTTAATAAGCACTTCGGACTTATATCTGTAGGTTGGGATCCGGGTATGTTTTCATTAAACAGAGTTTTTGCAAGTGCAATACTTCCGACAGGCGGAGATTATACTTTCTGGGGTAAGGGAGTAAGCCAGGGACATTCAGATGCCATCAGAAGAATTGATGGAGTTGTTGATGCAAGACAATACACTGTACCTGTAGAAGATGCACTTGATGCTGCAAGAAGCGGAAACAATCCTGAACTTACTACAAGACAAAAGCATACAAGAGAGTGCTATGTAGTTGTAGAGGACACAGCAGACAAAGCGAAAATTGAAAATGAAATAAAGACTATGCCGAATTATTTTGCTGACTATGATACAACAGTACATTTTATTTCAAAAAGAAGAAATGGATAGGAATCATTCAAAGCTTCCACATGGTGGTTTTGTTATCAGGACCGGAAAAACAGGATGGGATAATGAGCACAATCATGTAATTGAGTACAGCTTAAAGCTTGATTCAAACCCTGAATTCACAGCTTCTGTAATAGTTGCTTATTCAAGAGCTGTATATCGTATGTATAAAGACGGTAAGATAGGAGCTCATACAGTATTTGATATTCCAGCCGCATATCTTCTTGATATGACTTCTGAAGAAATGAGAGCACATCTTTTATAAAGTAACATATGTTAAATATTGTCCTATAAGTTGATTTATTTTTCAACTTATAGGGCTTTTTGTTATATATGTATAACTAACTGTTAAGACTTATAGTGTATATTTATGAAACCTTCCGCGTAGAGCTTTTATGACGGAAGTGAACTGTTAAAAAGCTCTTTCAGAGTAGATTTTTAGCTGCGAACAGAATTTGACCATTGACATCGCCTGCTGATTTTGTTATTATTTTGGGGTAGTAACGCCTATACATGAGATTTGGATACTCCAACCTTTCCTTATGTATACGGTAAGATTTTTAAAGGAGAAAAGAAAAATGATTACAAAAGAGAAAAGACAGCTATCATGGAAGAGTATGCAAGAAAAGCAGGAGATACAGGTTCACCTGAGGTTCAGATAGCAGTTCTGACAGCAAGAATCACTGAGTTAACAGAGCATTTAAAGGCAAATCCTAAAGATCATCACTCAAGAAGAGGTCTTTTAAAGATGGTTGGTAAGAGAAGAAATCTTTTACAGTATCTTAAGAATAAGGATCTTGAGGGTTATCGTGCACTTATAGAGAAGCTTGGACTTAGAAAATAATAAAAGTCTTTGGTGGAGAGTTTTTCTCCACCTTTTTTATAATTAATAATATGGCTTGTAGCCGAAGCTAGTGATAAGCATTAAAGCATTGTTTTAGTTTTTATCACTAGTTCATATTTTTATGTTTCAAGAAGAGCTCTTCTCGAATATCGGCAAGCCAAAAGGAGATGAAATGAGTAAGGAATTTAAAAGTTATTCAATGGAACTCGCAGGTCGTACTCTCAGGGTGGATATCGGGAGAGTCGCTGCACAGGCTAACGGTGCCGCATTTATGCACTATGGTGATACAACGGTTTTATCTACAGCAACAGCATCAGATAAGCCAAGAGACGGTATTGATTTCTTCCCTCTTTCAGTAGAATATGAGGAGAAGATGTATGCGGTAGGTAAAATGCCGGGAGGATTTAATAAAAGGGAAGGAAAGGCAAGTGAGAATGCTATACTTACATCAAGAGTTATAGACAGACCTATGAGACCGCTTTTCCCTAAGGATTACAGAAATGATGTTACATTGAACAATCTTGTAATGTCGGTAGATCCTGATTGCTCACCTGAACTTACAGCTATGCTCGGTTCTGCAATAGCAACAGCTATCTCAGATATACCTTTTGACGGACCATGTGCTACTACACAGATCGGTATGGTAGGCGGTTTCTTTGTGGTAAACCCTAATGAAGAGCAAATGGCTGTATCGGATCTTAAGCTTACAGTAGCATCTACAAGAGATAAGGTAATAATGATCGAGGCGGGTGCAAATGAGATACCTGATGAGAAGATGATTGAGGCTATATATAAGGCTGACTCTGTAAATAAGGAGATTATTGCATTTATCGATAAGATTGTAGCGGAAGTAGGTAAGGAAAAGCATGCTTACACAGCATTTGTTATTCCTGAGGAGCTTACTTCGGCTATTAAGGAAATTGTACCTCCACAGGAGATGGAAGTAGCGGTTTTCACAGATGAAAAGCAGGTTAGAGAAGAAAATATAAAGGCAATCACACAAAGACTTGAAGAGGCATTTACAGATAATGAGGAATGGTTAGCTTTACTTGGTGAGGCTATATATCAGTACGAGAAGAAGACTGTAAGAAAGATGATTCTTAAAGATCAGAAGAGACCTGACGGAAGAGCTATGAATCAGATCCGTACACTTGCGGCTGAAACAGATATTATTCCGAGAGTGCATGGTTCAGCTATGTTTACAAGAGGACAGACTCAGATTTGTAATATAGTTACACTTGCGCCATTATCGGAGGCTCAAAAAAATTGACGGCCTTAATCTTTTAGAGACAACAAAAAGATATATTCATCAGTACAATTTCCCTTCATACTCAGTAGGTGAAACCAGACCTTCAAGAGGTCCGGGAAGAAGAGATAGGGACATGGTGCATTGGCTGAGCGTGCGCTTATTCCTGTACTTCCTACTCCTGAAGAGTTCCCATATGCCATAAGATCTGTATCAGAGACTTTTGAGTCAAACGGTTCAACTTCTATAAGCTTCTACATGTTCTTCATGTATGGCACTTATAGCTGCCGGAGTACCTATTAAAAGAATGGTTGCTGGTATTTCATGTGGTCTTGTAACAGGTGATTCTGATGATGATTATGTTCTTCTTACAGATATCCAGGGTCTTGAGGATTTCTTCGGGGATATGGATTTTTAAGGTTACAGGAACTGATGCAGGTATTACAGCTATTCAGATGGATATCAAGATCCATGGACTTACAAAGGATATTGTAAAGGAGCTATTGCAAGATGTCATGAAGCAAGAGATTTTTATTATGGATACTTGCATGAAGCCATGTATATCAGAGCCTAGAAAAGAACTCAGTCCGTATGCACCGAAGATTTCACAGATTCAGATTAATCCGTCAAAGATCGGTGATGTTGTAGGTAAGCAGGGTAAGACTATCAATAAGATCATTGAGGAGACCGGTGTAAAGATTGATATCAGTGAAGAAGGTCTTGTTTCTGTTGCGGTACGGATCAGACTATGATTGATAAGGCTATTGATATAATCAGAGGCATTACAATTGAGATTGAAGCCGGAATGATTTTTGAGAGGTAGTGTAGTTCGCATATTAGAGTTTGGTGCATTTGTAGAACTCGCGCCGGGCAAAGACGGTATGGTTCATATTTCAAAGCTTTCAGATAAGAGAGTGGAGAAAGTTGAAGATGTTGTAAAAATAGGAGATGAGGTTACAGTTAAGGTAGTTAAGGTTGATCCTATAAAGGGAAGAATTGATCTGTCTATGAAGCCTTCAGACCTAAACTATTAGCAGAGAAAGGTGGGACTATGGAAGAGAATGTAAAAGAGGTATTATTTGATCTTGTATCAAGAAAACAGTTCCGACAATTAAAAAGATGAGCTCTGCAGGATGAATGAGTTTGATATTGCTTCCTTCTTAGATGAGCTTGATTCTGAAAAAGCAGATAATTATTTTCAGAATGCTCCCTAAAGGAGCTTGCAAGTGATGTGTTTGCTTGTTTAGAGGTAGAGACACAGGAACATATAATAAACAGTATTACAGATAAAGAGTTGGCATATATTATTGAAGAATTATATGTGGATGATGCTGTAGATATGCTTGAGGAGCTCCGGCAACAGTTGTAAAGAGAGTTTTACAAAATGCCGCTCCCAGTACCAGGTTACAGATAAATGAATTTCTTAAGTATCCTGAAAATTCCGCAGGATCTATAATGACAGCAGAGTATATTGGTTTAAAGAAGAATATGACCGTGCAGGAGGCCTTTGCCTATATCAGAAAGCATGGTTATGATAAGGAAACCATATACCTGTTATGTAATGGATGCCAAGCAGATGCTTGAAGGAGTTGTTACAGTTAAGGATCTTTTTAATGAATGACTATGAAGTCAAAAATTGAAGATATAATGGATACAAAATGTTATCAAAGCTGTAACTACAGACGATAAAGAAGAGATTGCGGATTTATTCAATAAATACGATTTGTTATCTTTGCCGTTGTTGACCATGAAAACAGACTTGTAGGTATTGTTACAATTGACGATGCTGTGGATGTTATGGAAGAAGAGGCGACAGAGGACTTTGAGAAGATGGCGGCTATGCTTCCTTCTGAGAAGCCTTATTTAAAAACAAGCGTATTTGAGCTTACAAAGAACAGAATTACATGGCTGTTGGTACTATGGTAAGTTCAATGCTTACAGGTGGAATACTTACAAGGTATGAGGATGCATTCAAGGTAATGCCTTTGCTTGTTTCATTTGTACCTATGCTTACGGATACAGGCGGTAATGCAGGTTCACAGTCATCTACCATGATTATCCGTGGTATGACTATAGGTGAAGTTGCAAGTTCAGATATATTTAAAGTTGTTTGGAAAGAGGCAAGGGTATCTGTTATTGTCGGTTTGATACTTGGTCTTGTAAACTTTATAAGATTGGTTGTTCAGTATCCGGGACAGCCGCTTGTAGCACTTACAGTAGTTTTGGCATTATTCGCCACAGTATTTGTAGTCAAGGTTATAGGTGGTATACTTCCTATACTTGCAAAGAGACTTAAGCTTGATCCGGCTATTATGGCCGCTCCGCTTATAACAACAATAGTAGATGCGGTTTCTTTAGTGATTTATTTCCAGATTGCTGTAGAACTTTTACATATCAATTAAATATGAATATTTTCTTAGGCTAAACATGAAAAAGTTTAGCCTTTTTCATTCTTTATACACTTATTTATGCTAAACTATATATAAAAGATAAAAAGGATCTTGCGTGATGAATATATATGGTGAATATGAAAAATACTTAGAATTGATTTTTGGAAACATTGTCAAAAGAAGTATATAAATTAAATGACGAGTATAAGAATAATACAGGATACAAAACTCTTTGAGCATTTTATTTCAAGAATAAAGACAAAATGAAAGTATGATTGAAAAATGTAAAGAAGAGAATTTGAGCCTACAACATATAATGCTCTAATGAAAATTAAAGATGCAATAGGTGTTAGAATAGTTTGTGGATTTGTTGATGATATATATGCTTTAGTGGGTATGTTTAAGAAGATGTCAAATATTAATGTGGTTGAAGAAAAAGACTACATACTTAATGTCAAACCTAACGGATATCGTTCCTACCACCTAATACTTGAAATTATTACATCATTTCCGGATTGTGTAGGAAATGAAAACGGTAAGTATTATATAGAGGTTCAATTAAGGACCATTGCAATGGATTCTTGGGCATCTCTTGAACATCAAATGAAGTATAAGAAAAATATAAGAAATCATGAGAGAATTACAAAGGAACTAAAAAGATGTGCCGATGAGTTGGCATCCTGTGATTTGAATATGCAAACTATAAAGAATTTAATTGAGGAGTCAGACATTAATGAAGATATTATTAGCTGAGGATGAAATAGCTCTTTCAAGAGCATATGCTACCGCACTGGAAATGCAAGGTTATGAAGTTGTACAGGCATTTGACGGTGACAGGTCGCTTGAGCTTGCAAGTAATGAAGTATTTAATCTGATGATATTTGATATAATGATGCCAAAAAGATCCGGACTTGAGGTTTTAAAAGAAATCAGAGAAGCGGGTAATACTACATATGTTATGATGCTTACTGCAATGAGTGAAGTGGATGATAAGATATCAGGACTTGATATGGGTGCTGATGAGTATCTTACAAAGCCTATAATGTTAAAGGAGCTTGTAGCAAGAATTCGTTCATTGGAAAGAAGAATTGATACAAATTTTAATGAAAATGTGCTCACATTTGGAAGTGTAAAGCTAAATGTTGCCGAACAGGAGCTATCTGCAAAGAATTCTATTATTCTTGCAGGTAAGGAAACAAAGCTTATGGAAGTTCTTATGAGAAATAAAAACAAAAAATTATCAACGGAATATATATATAATCACGTCTGGACTAAGGATGATGAATGTGATGCCGGTTATGTCTGGATATATATATCCTATTTAAAGCAAAAACTAAAGGCAATCAATGCTAATATCGAAATAATGGGAGAAGAAAACTGTGAGTTTGAATTAGTAGAGGTGTGATTTGTTTAGGAGACTTCGTATACAATTTATTGTAGCTGCGACTGTAGCGGTCATAGTAATGCTCATTTCAGTAATAGGCGTTTTAAATGCTTCAAAAATATGCAGTCAGTGAAAACAGAATAAATAAAATATTGGATTTATTATCTGAAAATAACGGAGTTCTTCCGGACGAAGAGATCGTAGAAAAGATTCTCGGCAGAAAAACAAATTCAGATATTATAATCCAATACAGATACTTCAGTGCACAGGTTGACAGCAGTAATAAAAGTAATACTATGAATACTGAAAATATTGCAAACCTTTCAGATACTGATGTTGTCTTTTATGTATTCTTTCGGGTGGTAAAACATATGGAAGTTTTACTACTACGGATGGACAAAAGTTTGCATATAAATTTAATATTGATGAACACGATGACAGCAAACTTATAGTGGTACTGGATACTACAAGATATTCCGAAGACAGAGCTGATTTGATAGAGACATCGGTCTTTATTTTTCTTTTCAAATCTTGTTTTCTTTATAATAATATTTGTAGTTTTTCTCAGGTAAGGTGATGATGCCTTTATGGAAAAATTATAGAAATCAAAGGGCTTTTTATTACAAATGCCGGTCATGAGCTTAAGACGCCGATAGCTATTATTTCTGCAAATAATGAGCTTTGTGAGATGTTAGGCGGTGAAAATGAATGGACACAGAGTACAAAAGAGCAGATACAGCGTTTGACTGAACTTATTAACAGGCTTGTTGTACTTGCAAGATTTGAAGAACAGACAAGTGTAGCCGCTATAAATATTAATTTTTCAGGTATAGTGGAAAAGTCATCAAAGTCATTTAAATCAATTGCAATAAAGGGTGGAAAAACTTTTGAGTCCGATATTCAAAAAGATATATGCATATCAGGAGATGAAAATGCAATTTATGAGCTTATAAATATTCTTATAGATAATGCAAACAAATACTGTGATGAAGGAGGGACTATAGGTGTAAAATTATCGCAGCATGGTATAACATTTAAAAAAAGCAAAACTTGTAATATATAACACCTATAAAGATGGTAGTAAGATAGACTATTCAAAGTTCTTTGAAAGATTTTACAAGAAGACAAGTCACATAACAGTAGTGTTGCGGGATATGGAGTAGGGGCTTTCTATCGCAAGAAATATTATAAACAGGCATAAGGGTAAGATCCATATCACATATAAGAATGATATGATTTATTTTAATATATATTTTAATATAGTTTCCAATATTGAAGAAAAATAAAAATTACTATTGACAAACGTAAAGGTTTTTGATATCCTAGGCAAGGTAAAACGACCGTAGACAGTAGGTGCCGTATGGCTTAAAGCAATACCTACCGAGGAAGTGACTAAGTACGTTGATGTATTCTCACTCTCTGTCTGCATGTCAGAGAGTTTTTTAATGTATAGATTTACACTTATTGCTTTTACGGGTTTTACTGAAACTATAAAGGAGGTTAGAAATGGCAAAAATCGAATTAAAACAGCCTATAGTTAAGGAAATTGCTGAGCTTTTAGATGGCGCACAGGCAGCTGTAGTCGTTGACTACCGTGGTCTTACTGCTGACCAGGATACAAAGCTTCGTAAGGAACTTAGAGAAGCAGGTGTAACTTATAAGGTTTATAAGAACACAATGATTCGTTTAGCAGCTAAGGGAACTGCATTTGAGACACTTGACAGCTCACTTGAAGGACCTACAGCAATTGCAGTTTCAAAAGAAGATGCAACTGCACCTGCTAGAATCTTACACAATTTCTCTAAGACTGCTCCAAAGCTTGAATTAAAGGCAGGAGTAGTAGACGGTGTAACATATGACCAGGATGGAATCAAGCTTATAGCTACAATACCATCAAGAGACGAGTTGATTGGAAAGCTCCTTGGAAGCATTCAGTCACCAATTACAAACTTCGCTCGTGTGTAATCAGATCGCTGAAAGCAAAGAAGCGTAAATAAAACAAATAATGGAGGATTATTAAATGGCAAAGTTAACAACTGCAGAGTTTATCGATGCAATTAAGGAATTATCAGTTCTTGAATTAAATGAGCTTGTAAAGGCTTGTGAGGAAGAGTTCGGCGTTTCAGCAGCAGCAGGCGTTGTAGTAGCAGCAGCAGGTGCAGGTGCAGCAGCAGCTGAGAGAAGACAGAGTTTGACGTAGAGCTTACAGCAGCAGGTGACCAGAAGGTTAAGGTTATCAAGGTTGTTCGTGAGGTTACAGGACTTGGACTTAAGGAAGCAAAGGATCTCGTTGACGGAGCACCTAAGGTTCTTAAGGCAGAAGTTTCTAAGGATGAGGCTGAGGCTATCAAGAAGCAGCTTGAAGAAGTTGGAGCACAGGTTACTCTTAGTAATTTAATTGAAAATTTTCCGAGTGATTGCGAAAGCAGTCACCTTTTTAATATAAAATTTTATATATATTTCCATCAAAATCCTTTATATGATATAATATAGCCCGATATAAGTATTTTAGAAAGGAATATATTTATATGATAATGTTAAAAATGTAAGATTATTAGATCCTTGTACAAGGACTGATGATATAAGAGATATACTAATCTCAGAGGGAAGAATAACAAAGATAGATAGGACTTATACCTGGATGCAACTCTTATGGCAAGAGCCAATGGCGAGAGACTAAAAGTTTATGATTGTACAGGACTTTGTGCGGCCCCGGGATTTGTAGATGTACATGTACATTTAAGAGAGCCGGGTTTTAGAATATAAGGAAGACATAGCAAGTGGAGCAAGAGCTGCTGCTAAGGGCGGTTTTACCACAATAGTTGCTATGGCAAATACAAAACCTGCAATTGACAGTCCTGAGCTGATATTTGAAGTACTTAAAAGGGTAGAAACACACCTATAAATGTCAAAACCTGTGCTTGCATTACAAAGGGAATGAAGAGTGAAGAGCTTGCAGATTTAAAGGAGCTTAGAGAAGCCGGTGCGGTTGGCTTTACAGATGACGGAAGACCTTTACTTGATGAAAATCTTGCAAGAGAAGCCATGAAGGTTGCACGAAATATCAAAATGCCACTTTCATTCCACGAAGAAGATCCAAAATTTATTAAAGAAAACGGTATAAAACCATGGGTTGGCATCGGATGAGTTACATATTTTCGGTTCAGACAGACAAGCTGAAATTTCAATGGTTGAAAGGGACTGCAGACTTGCAAGAGAAACCGGTGCAACTATAAGTATACAGCATATCAGTGCAAAGGAAAGCGTAGAGCTTGTCAGAAAGGCAAAAAAGGCAGGACTTCGTGTATTTGCTGAGGCTACACCTCATCATTTCACACTTACCGATAAGGATGTTATAAAGTACGGTACACTTGCAAAAATGAATCCACCATTAAGAGAAGAAGAAGACAGACTTGCAATAATCGCAGGACTTAAGGACGGCACCATAGATATTATTGCTACAGATCACGCTCCTCACAGTGTTGAAGAAAAAAACAAGGACTTTGTAGATGCACCAAGCGGAATAATAGGATTGGAAACAAGTTTTTCTCTAGGATATATGCATCTCGTTAAACCGGGACATCTTACATTAATGGAGCTTATGAACAGAATGAGCTATCAGCCTGCAAGACTCTATAATATGGACAGGGGAGTTCTAAGAGAAGATGAAATTGCGGATATTGTTGTATTTGATGTAAATAAAGAATGGAAATACGATAAGAGCGAGAGCAAGTCAAGCAATTCACCATGGCTTGGAGATACACTACAGGGAAAGATAATATATACTATCTGCGAAAGGCAATGTAGTGTATGAGGATGTGGATTAAAATATAAAATAGGGAGAAGTTATGAAAGATAATAATTGTGCTTACTGTGTACAAGGGGATTTACTTGACAAGTTCGGTTATCCTGTAGGACAGATGGAGAGCGGATATTTATACATTTTCAAAGAGCAGACTAAGATGGGGCGAGTTATACTTGCCTATAAGGATCATGTCAGTGAGATAGTTGATATTTCCGATGAAGACAGAAATCAGTTCTTTGCTGATGTAAATAAGATCGCTAAAGTAGTACACAAAGTTTTTGCACCAAGCAAAGTAAACTATGGGATGTACGGAGACACAGGTTGTCACTTACATATGCATATAGTTCCTAAATATGAAGGAGGGATGAATGGGGTTCCACATTTACTATGAATCCCGATAGAAATATTTGAAAGATAACGACTATGAGGAAATGGCAAAAATTTTTAGAAGAGATCTGAAGATTAATAAATAAATATATAACGAGAAACAGCAGCCACGAGGCTGCTGTTTCCCTATAGAGTGATATAGAGTGCATAATGCACATTTTGTAGTGAGAGGTCAACGCAAGAAAAACTCTCAACTACGAAGAGTATAATAACATAATCGGAAGATATATGCAATAGGAAAAAAAGTTAATAAATTATGAATTTTTGAGTAACAATAAGCACATAAATACCGTATATTGTTTTTAGATTTTATGCAATTCAACCCTACTAAATAGATACTGAAAGTTATATTCAAGTTTTAGTAGAATTGTTGTTGGATAAACTGTATAAAAAGAAATAAGCATATAAATCATTATTGGCTTTTAATAATACTATAATAGTTATCATTCATAATAATTCTGTAATATCAGTCAAAGCTATAAAATATTGTTTTTCGTATACCATTGTGTTATACTACCACTATAACATTTATAACTTACTTAAATAGCAAAATTATATTTTATTATTTAATATATTGCGAAAACATAAATTAGACAAATTTTTTTATATTATATTGGAGTGTGTGTATGGATGTAATCATAGATTTTCATAGTGAAGAGGCTATATATGTACAACTTTGTAATCAGATAATAGTTGGAATTGCGACAAATAAATATCACGAAGGTGATATGTTTGCCTTCTGTCAGACAGTTGGCAGAAGAAATAGAGTATCAATATGCATACCGTAAATAAAGCCTATGCTACATTAAAAGAGAAGGCTTTGTACAGCTTGACAGACGAAAGGCGCAGTTATTAAAAATAGATGCAGACAAGCTTAGAGTACTGAATACCATGAGAAAAGATTTTTGGGGTAGTGGTGGCAAGAGGTATATGCAACGGAGTTACAAGAAGAAAGCACATGAACTTATAGATGAACTTTATAATGAATTTGAGTACAAGAATTCGAGGAGATGTAATAACAAAGATGTTATGTGAAAAATGTAAAATTAGAGAAGCAAATGTCTTTTACACTGAGATAATAGACGGAGACCAGAAAAATGAACATCATCTATGTTCTCAATGTGCCAGAGAAATAGATCAATATTCAAGTCTGTTTGATAGAGACTTCAGTTTTTCAAAATTGCTCTCAGGAATACTGGGAGATGTCTTTGAAAAGGAAGAAAATACTGAATACAGACAGATAGTATGTCCGACATGTAATACAAGCTATGATGATTTTTATAAAAGAATTCAAAGTTTGGTTGCAAAGACTGCTTTGAAGTTTTTAATCTGTTAATAAATGATAATATTAAACAGATTCATGGAAATGATATTCATATAGGTAAAATTCCTAAAAACTATCATAAAAATGACAAGATACTTCCAAGATCGATAGTTACGGACAACATTGAAAAATATCTTCAGTGATGAAGATAGTAAAATTGAAAACTTGAAACATAAACTGGAAGATGCAATAAAAAGAAGATTTTGCACAGGCTGCTATATTAAGGGACAGAATAAAGACTATCAAAAGAGGACAAAGAAGATGTGGTATGATAATGTATCTTTGAAGACAGATTATAATTATATAAGTAGTAGAATAAGACTTGCAAGAAACTTCGACTATGCACTGTTTCCGGAAAAAGCTCTCGATACAGAGGCAAAAAAAGCTTATCGATAATACTATAGGAGAATTGTCAAATATATCAACAGATTTGGGAATTCATACAAATGCTCAATATACTTGATAGAGTTTCAGAGATAGAAAAGAATGTCAATGTATGAAAGGAAAATTTTAAATCTGACATTGGCGAAGAAAAAATACTCCTACAGGTATAATATTAAATGACAATGAAGATATCAGTATTATAATAAACGGTGATGATCATATACGTTTGCAGACACTTTCTGTTGGAATATCATTATATGACTTACTGGAAAAAGCAAACAAAATTGATGATTATATCAATGAGCATTTTGATTATGCTTTTAATGAAAAATATGGGTATTTAACAACCTATCCTACGAATATAGGAACAGGAATGCGTGCCGCAATAGTTCTTCACTTACGGCATCAATGCAGAGCAAAGATTTTTCAAAAACTTATTTCAAGTGTTGGAAGATTTGGAGTAGCTATAAGAGGAATACATGGTGAGGGAAGAGAAAACTACGGAGCACTGTTTGAGATCAGCAATCCAAAAACTCTTGGTATTTCAGAAAGAGAAATACTGGATGCTGTGATAAAGGTTGCAAATCAATTAAATGCAAATGAAAGAAAACTAAGAGAGTCACTTATTATTGAGAAAAAGACTTGAAAAAAACAGGATGAAGCATATAAATCATTCGGAGTTTTAAAATATGCAGAAAACTTTCACTAAAGGATGCACTCAGCTTTTTAAGCTCACTTATGATGGGGAGTGCAGACGGATTGATTGAACTTACCTCAGCAAGTAAGTTATATTCAATGATGATAGGAGCTCAGTCATCAAATCTTTTGAAAATGACCGGCAGACCTTTAAGTGAAGATGAAATAGATGAAATAAGAGCAAAAATACATAAGGGATAATATGGGAGAATTACTATAGAAAGGGAAAATAAATGGCAGAAGATATACATCTCAAGCAAAGGAGGCGATTAAGTATGCCGAAATGGCTGCTAAGGAATTATCGCAAAATTATGTCGGTACCGAACATATCCTTCTTGGACTCGTACAAGAAGGAAGCGGTGTTGCCTCAAAAATACTTGAGAAAAAACGGAATTACAGAAGAAAAAATATTAAACTTAATAGATCAACTTATAGTTTCAAATTACAATGTGGCTATAGAGAGTAAGCAAAACTATTCACCGCTTGCAATCGGTGTATTACAAAATGCATACAGAGAAGCCACGAGATATAAGTCTGCACTTATAGGTACAGAGCATATATTGATTGCTATAATAAAGGACAGTGCATGTATAGCACATAAGCTTCTTTTAACAATGAATATAAATATACAAAAGCTTTATATGGAGATCTTATCTGCAATGGGTGAGGAGATAGAGAAAAAGAAAAACTATGAGAAAAACAAGCTCAAAGTCAAATTCTCTTGCTACACCTACGCTTGATAAGTATTCAAGAGACCTTACAGAATTTGCGAGAATAGGAAAACTTGATCCTGTTATAGGTAGAGATAATGAGACCAACAGAGTAATGCAGATACTCTCAAGAAGAACCAAGAACAATCCGGTACTTATAGGTGAGCCGGGAGTTGGTAAGACTGCAGTAGTGGAAGGTCTCGCATCAAGAATCATATCTAAAGAGGTCCCTGATACATTGCTTGATAAAAGACTTGTAACACTGGATCTTCCTGCAATGATAGCAGGCTCAAAAAATATCGTGGTGAGTTCGAAGAAAGAATAAAGAAAGTAATAAATGAAGTTGTAAGTGCAGGAAATGTATTACTTTTCCTTGATGAGCTTCATACTATTATCGGTGCAGGCGGTGCAGAAGGAGCGGTAGATGCTTCAAAATATTTTAAAGCCGCTTCTTGCAAGAGGTGAGCTGCAGCTTATAGGTGCAACAACCATAGATGAGTATGAAAACATATCGAAAAGATTCTGCACTGAGAGAAGATTTCAACCGATAATAGTTGAGGAGCCTTCTTTAGAAGATGCGACAAAGATATTACTTGGTCTAAAGCACAAGTATGAAGAACATCATGCAGTATCTATTACGGACAGGGCAATAGAGAGTGCTGTAAAGCTGTCCAAGCGATATATTTCAGACAGATTTTTACCGGATAAGGCAATAGATCTTGTAGATGAAGCAGCTTCAAAGACAAGAATCAGCAATTATATGGAGCCTGAAAAGATAAAGGCTATAAAGGCTGAAATCGAAAAAGATGGAAAAAGGAAAAAGAGGATGCTGTAACTGCTGAAGAGTTTGAAAGAGCAGGTGAGATAAAAAGAAAAACAGGAAAAAAACTCAGAGAGAAACAAGATAAATTACGTGATAAAATGGATTGAGGACAAGAAAAATAAAAAGCTTGTAGTAGATGAGGATGAAATTGCAGATGTTGTTGCACTCTGGACAAAAAAATTCCTGTAAAAGAAGATCACAGAAAATGACTCTCAAAGACTCAATAATCTTGAAAAAAGTTTTACATGAAAGAGTTGTGAGGGCAGGAGGAGGCTGTAAAATGCAGTAGCCAGAGCAATAAGAAGAGGTAGAGTGGGTCTTAAAAGATCCAAAAAGACCGATCGGTTCATTCTTATTCCTTGGACCTACAGGTGTTGGTAAGACTGAATTATCAAAGGCACTCGCTTACAGTATGTTCGGATCCGAAAGTGCACTTATTCGTGTAGATATGAGTGAGTACATGGAAAAACATTCGGTTTCAAAGATGGTTGGATCACCTCCGGGATATGTAGGATATGATGAGGGCGGTCAGCTCTCCGAGAAGGTTAGAAGAAATCCTTATTCTGTAATACTTTTTGATGAGATTGAAAAGGCTCATCCGGATGTATTTAATATACTTTTACAAGTGCTTGATGACGGACATATTACAGATTCGAGCGGCAGAATAGTTGACTTTAAGAATACGGTTATTATTCTCACTTCAAATGCCGGTGCACAAAGAATAGTAGAGACCGAAACATCTTGGTTTTGCTTCAAGTACCGATGATGAAAAAGACTATTCAGCAATGAAGAACAATGTTATGGATGAAGTAAAGCAAATGTTTAAACCTGAGTTTTTTTAAACAGAATTGATGAAACAATTGTATTCCATCAGCTTACACGTGATAACTTAAAAGAGATATTGGATATATTGCTTCAGGAGATCAATAACAGACTCTCTGAACAGATGCAGATGAATCTGAAGCTTACCGATAAGGCCAAGGAATTCCTTATTGATAAGGGTTATGATAAGAAATACGGTGCCAGACCACTAAAGCGTGCTCTGCAAAAATGAGATAGAGGACAAGATGGCTGAACAAATACTGCTTGGAAATGTAAAGCAGGGAGACTCTCTTAAGGTGGATTGCAAGGGAGAGGATAAAAACAGAGAACTTATATTTAGACCTATTGTTAAAAACTAAAGTAAAAGAGCTTGTAACACAATAATTTTTAGAGCTGACTGATATTTGTATAACATTTATTAGTCAGCTTTTTATATTTAATAAAAACATAAATAATTTAAAAAAATAAAAAGATAAATATACAAAATATATGCTATGATAGAATGTATAGAGAAGATTATCGTATTTATTAAAGGTGAGTATAATGGATGAGATAATAATTGAAGTAAAAGGGCTTTATAAGTTCTATAAAGCAGGAGAAAACTATAGTACATGCTTTGGACGGTTTGGACTTTACTATAAACAAAGGAGAGTTCGTAGCGATAGTGGGTCCGTCAGGTTCCGGAAAATCCACATTACTTAATATGCTGGCCGGACTTGAGAAACCGACTAAGGGAGAAATAATAATCAGCGGAACTCATCTTGAAAAGCTAAAAGAAAATCAATTGGTTTGCATTTTGAGGCGAAACAATGTAGGCTTTATTTTTCAATCATATAATCTGTTACCGACTATGAATGCACTTGATAATGTGGCGTTACCACTCGTATTTAGAGGTGTTGATACAAAGAAAAGGGTTGAAATTGCAAAGAAATATCTTACTTTGGTCGGACTGGAAAAGCAGATATATCAAAACGGAAATGCTATGAGTGGGGGGCAGCAACAAAGAGTCGGTATAGCAAGAGCGCTCGCTATGCAACCGAAAATCATATTTGCAGATGAGCCGACAGGAAATCTGGATACAAAAGACTACGGCGAAGTGCTTGATCTGATGAAGCAGATTGTAAAAGAGGAAAATCAGACTCTTATTATGGTAACACATGATAATGATATAGCTAAAGTTGCGGACAGACAAATCAGAATTGTAGATGGAAAGGCGGTATAGTTAAGATGAACGGTATAAAAGAAGATTTTGGGGATTTTGATGATTCTTTTAATGGTTATTATTCCACAGATAGAATCATTTTGCTAAGCTAAGAAATATAGAAAGCAATAATGTATTTCATCAAGATAAAGATACCTGTAGGGAAAAAAACAGGTAAAAAATGATGAGTGTGACATTCTATGTTGAGACAGGCTCCGACTATGCCGATGCATGGGCAGGTATAGCCTATGATGATGAAGAAGATGAAAATATAAATTTCCTTTTTGAACTTACATCTGAAACCACAGACAGAAAAACATGTGGGAAGAATAAGTAAGGGTAAGAAAAAGTATTACTATCTCAGCCAGAGTCAGAAGAGATATTCCTGAAGGCTACTACGGTATTCCTGTTTATCTTGCAGATGATAAGGAAGGTGGAAGAGAGTGTACAGGAATATATAAATGTATATATTCAAAAATCAAGCACAACGGACAGCAGTGAGTCTGAAGCGGTAAAAAGATGTTGAGTTTACTTTGGGTGAAGGACAGTCTACACCTAGGGGCAAATATCCTGATGTATTAAACTTCAGTCTTAATCTTTGCGAATACGGGTAAGCTTACTGCATTTGATGTTACTGCACATATGGTAATGGATAAGGACAGTACTGTTTTTCCTTTTGAAATAAATGACGCCAACTACGACAGACATTTTGATAAGATTGAGAGTGGCGGTGTTACCGGCCTTGATTACAGCTTTGCAATACAAAAAAACACCTATACAGGTTACTATCCTATAAAGCTTGAGATAACATATCGAGACTCTACTGAGGGGGAAATTAAAAAGACCGAAGAGCAATTTTTTGTACATATTCAAAAATAAAGATAAAGATGAAACAACCACTTCGCCGGGAGGTTTTAATCCCAATGACAGAACTAAGGCAAGAATAGTTGTTGACAGCTATACTACAGAGCCAAAGGATGTATATGCAGGTGAAACATTTGATTTAATAATTGTAATGAAAAATGCTTCTGCAAGTGTAGCTGCAAGTAATATTTTATTTACCTTAGAATCAGAGAAAGCAAGTGACAGTGCTGTATTCAGTATTGAGCAAGGCTCAAGTTCTCACGCAATTAATTCATTGCCGGCAAATCAAACTACAGAGCTTAGATTTAAGATGAGTGCAAAAGCCGGTGTGGATCAAAGATCATACTCTATTACTATAAATGAGCAGTATGACTCACCTGAGTATAAAAATGCGACAGATAAGGTCACTGTAGATATACCTGTAAAACAAGTAGCAAGAATGAATATAGGCAGTTTTGAAGTAAACCCTGACAGTATAAGTGTCGGTGATGATGCGAATATTACATTTCAGATAAATAATACCGGAAAGGTAGTTCTTTATAATCTTATGGCTAAGTTTAAGGCTGATTCAATAAAGGAAAACGAAGCCTATGTAGGAAATATAAAAGCCGGGTGAGACAGGGAATGTAGATGTAAATCTTACAGGAAAGGCTGTCACTACAGATGACAGTAAGATAAATATTACAATCAGTTATGAAGATGAAAACGGTAATGTAACAGAAGAGACAAGAGACTTTATATTAAATGTAAATGAAGAGCAGGAAAGTGAGTTTGATGTAATAGATCCTGAAATGCCTGAAGACGAGGACAAAGGATTTAATCCTCTACTTGTTATTATCGGAGGAGGTTTATCATCTATTATTTTAGCAAGTGTTGCTATATTGAAGAAAAAGAAAAAGCAAAAGGAGCAGATGTAAATGAAAACTACTTGATTTACTTAAATTAAGTATTTCAAACCTAAAAAGAAGAAAGCTTAGAACAGTGCTTACTGTACTTGGCGTTTTAATAGGAACCGCTTCGGTAGTAACTATAGCTTTCACTAGGTATAGGACTTGATGAATTAAACAAGGAAAGCATAGCTCAGTCAGGTTCATTAAAGGCTATTGATGTCACAGTACCGTATAACAGACAAAATGAATCATCCAAAAAGTGAACCCTTACGCATAAAGGATGAGACAATTGAAATTTTCTCAAAGATAGAGCATGTGGAAGGGGTGTCTCCTGTACTGTCTACTTCAGTAATTATAATGCAGGGACCATATATGCAAAGCACTCAAATAAACGGAGTAAATGAAGAATATATGGCTGAGATAAAACTTGAGAGCGGTCATATTCCTACAGATAAGAAAAATCTTGAATTTGTATATGGAAATTTTGTTATTAAAGATTTTCAGAATCCTAAAAAGCCGAATGAATCATTTTATGAGACTAACAAGCTTCGAATGTGGACTACAACAAGCCCATGTTTGTTATCTTTGACACTGAAAGCTATGATAAGGCAAATGCCGGAGGAGAGAATGCACCGAAGCCGCCAAAGAAGTATATCATAGATACTGCAGGTGTGGTAAAGGGAGGCGCTACAATGGATGATTATGACAGTTACAATAATTTCAGCTTCGGAATATATTGTAATATAGATGCTTTAAAAGTCATGCTTAAGAAAGTCTATAAAAACAAACCCATTCCGGGTCAGCCTACAACAAAGAAAGGCAAGCCTTTAAAGTATCTGGTATATGACTCTGCCAAGATATATGTGGATGATATGAAAAATGTTTTGACAGTTCAAAAGCAAATCACAGATATGGGTTTTCAGGCCGATTCGCAGATGGAGTGGATAGAGCAAAGTAAGGCTTCAACAAATATGATTCAGATGGTGCTGGGAGGCATTGGTGCCGTTTCATTGTTTGTTGCTTCTATAGGTATTGCAAAATACTATGATGATGAGCATATATGAAAGAACCAAAGAGATTGGAATTATGAAGGTATTAGGGTTGTGATATGAATCGTATACGAGATATGTTCCTTATAGAATCCGATGCTATAGGTCTTATCGGAGGATTTACAGTGTAATTTTCAGTTTTATTATTTCAATTATAATCAATGCTCTTGGAGTGGCGGCAGCTGTTTCCGGAGTAGATGGAAATATCTCAAGAATACCGCCATGGCTTGTAATATCCGCAATTATTTTTGCGGTTATTATAGATATGTCTGGCAGGTTTTTCCCTTCTTTAAGAGACAATGAAGTTAAGTCCGCTTACTGCACTTAGAAACGATTAGAGGGTTTAAGTAATACAGGTGTTAGGCTTTTTCTATCATTAAGCATATTATTGAAAAAATTTGTTGATTTAATATATATTTTTATTATAAAATTTAAATAATCAATAAATTTATAACAGTTTTTATTGATATTCCTGATATTATGGAGGGGTTATGGCAATATTAGTTACCGGTGGTGCCGGTTATATCGGAAAGTCATACCTGTGTTGAATTGTTGAATGCAGGTTATGAAGTGGTTGTAGTAGACAATTTGGTAAATTCTTCAAAAGGAATCACTGAAAAGAGTGGAAGAGATTACAGGAAAGACTTTACGTTTCTATGAAGTTGATTTGTTGAACCAAAAAGGCTCTTACAAATGTATTCAAAGAAAATAATATAGATGCAGTTATACATTTTGCGGATTAAAGGCAGTTGGAGAGTCTGTTTATAAACCACTTGAGTATTATCACAATAATATTACAGGAACTCTTATTTTTGTGAAGTAATGAGAGAGTTCGGTGTGGAAAAAATAGTATTCTCATCCAGTGCAACAGTATACGGAGATCCGAAAGTTGTTCCTATTACAGAGGATGCACCACTTGGAGTTATTACAAATCCATATGGAAGAACAAAGGGAATGCTTGAGCAGATCTTGACAGATCTCCATACTGCAAATGACAGTTTTCAGTAATGCTTTTTAAGATACTTTTCAATCCAATAGGAGCACATGAGTCAGGAAGAATTGGTGAAAATCCGAAGGGAATTCCGAAACAATCTCTTACCTTACATTACACAGGTTGCTGTTGGCAAACTTGTTTGCCTTGGAGTATTCGGAAACGACTACGATACTAAAGACGGTACATGTGTAAGAGACTATATCCATGTTGTAGACCTTGCAAAGGGACATGTAAAGGCCCTTGAAAAGATGATGAGGGATCCAGGCAAGGTAGATATATATAATCTTGGAACAGGTATAGGTTACAGTGTACTTGATGTAATAAATGCATTTGAGAAAGTAAATGATTTAAAAGATAAATTATGTATTTAAAGACAGAAGAGCGGGTGATGTACCTGCTTGTTATGCAGATCCTTCTCGTGCGCTTAAAGAACTTGGTTGGAAGGCTGAGAAAAAATATCGAAGATATGTGTAGAGATTCATTTCAGATGGCAAAAGGCTAATCCGAACGGATTTGAAGAGGAGAACTCTGATATTGTAGTCAGAAAAGACGGTTCAGTTATTAAAAAAATAAATATAATTATCTGCCTTACGGAGTTTTCCGTAAGGCGGTTTTATAAAGGAGATTATGCTAAGTAAAATAAATACAGCAGGTCTTTTTAGGTATCAATGCATTTTCATGTCTGTTGTGAAACTGATATTGGTGACGGTCTACCGGGAATAATTCTAATAGGTTCTCTATCCGGTGAAGTCAAAGAGGCGGCAGACAGAGTAAAGACCGCAATAAAAAAATTCTAAATATTCTTTTTATCCCAGAAAAAAATTGTTATTAAATCTTTCCCCTGCAGAAATCAAAAAAAGAAGGTTGTGGCTATGATTTACCTATTGCCATATCAATACTTGAAGCACTTGGAACAATAAAATCAAATATATTAAATAAATCACTCTTTGTGGGAGAGCTTTCACTAAGCGGTGAATTGCTTCCTATAAGAGGCATACTGCCGATTGTTATATTTGCAAAAAGAAAATGGATTTGAGAAATGTATTTCTTCCATATGATAATCTTGCTGAGGCAAATATAGTTACAGGTATTAAAAAAATTATCGGTATAAAAAAATCTAAAAGATCTGATTGAAATTCTAAATGGTGAAAAACTTATTCGGAAAATATTCAAATACAAATCCCGACATTCAAAAAGAATACAGTGACTTTTTCGGATGTTAAACGGACAGATATTACTAAAAAGGGCTGTACAGATTGCTGTTGCAGGAAGGCATAATATATTGTTTATCGGTCCTGCAGGTACAGGAAAAAGTATGATTGCAAAAAGAATTCCGGGAATAATGCCTAATATGAGTGATGAAGAGGCTTTGGAGGTTTCAAAGATATACAGTGTATGCGGACTTCTTAATTCAAAAGAACCGGTATTAAAGATAAGACCTTACAGGGATCCTCATCACAGTGTTTCCCCACAGGCACTCTCAGGAGGAGGCAGGATACCTAAGCCGGGTGAAATCTCTCTGGCGCATAAGGGAGTGTTATTTTTAGATGAGCTGGCTGAGTTTAAGACAAATACTATAGAAGTACTTAGGCAACCTATGGAAAATAAAACAGTCAGTATTTCAAGAGTGAATGCTAGTATTGAATACCCGGCTGATTTTATGTTGGTAGCCGCCACAAATCCCTGTAAATGCGGATACTATCCTGACAGAAGTAAATGCAGTTGTAATGAGGCTCAGGTAAGAAAAATATCTGTCACGAATATCAAAACCTTTACTTGACAGGATAGATATTACAGTTGAAACTTCTCTGATAAAAGTATGCAGGAGCTTAAAGGTGATTTTAAAAAAATATCAGCAGTGAGGAAAATAAAAAAATATATAGAAAAAGTAAGGCAGATACAGCTGAACACGATATAAAGATTATGGGTTTTTCTTATAATTCTGAAATTCCGGCAGGCCTTATAAATAAATTTCTGCATTTAAAAAAAGAGATGATGATGTTTTTCTATCTGATTTATATGAGATGAAAAAAAGATGAGTGTAAGGGGACTTCATAAAATATTAAAAGTTGCAAGGACTAGTTGCAGACTTTTAATGAACATAAAACATATTGAGCATGATGATATATGTGAGGCTATATCATATCGCTCTTTAGAAGATAAATATTGGTAAGGAGGATAATATGCAGATAAATTATATTTCAGACAGAGAAGCAATGTTTTTTTCTGTCAAGTTTAGCTGAACTTGGGCTATGTCTTCAAAGCGTACTATATATGAGAATATAAAGCCTTTGTACAGTATTTTTTTGAAATGAACTTTGAAAAATTTAAAGAATGAAAGATTAAAACTAACTGAAAAAGCAAATTAAGGCTGTTTATAGGATTAAAAAGCTAAGACTGACCTGAACTTCATGAAGAATATCTATCTTTAGATGAAAGAAAAAAATTAAAATTTATACTTCCCGTTTGAAGATGATTATCCCAAAAAGCTTTTTGGACTTTAAGAGATTATCCCTTTTCGAATATTTGTAAAAGGTGATATTCCAAGGCAGAGAAAAGAGTGTAGCAATAGTTGGAAGTAGAGGTGCAAGTGAATATGGACTTGGAATGGCAAAGTTTATTGCACAGGAGCTGGCGGCAAATAATGTGGATATAATAAGCGGTATGGCACTTGGAGTTGACAGTATGGGCACATGAGGGGTGCAGTTATTTGAAAACGGTAAAAAACTTATGCAGTTCTTGGAACAGGAGTAAATGTATGCTACCCTGAGAGCAATTTTAATCTATACAATAAGCTATGTAGATGACGGTTTTGGAGGTGTAATATCTGAATTTCCTTTGGGTACCAATCCTTTAAAATTTAATTTTCCTATAAGAAATCGTATTATTTCAGGATTGGCAGATATTACCATAGTAATAGAAGCAAGATTAAAATCCGGTTCACTTATAACGGCAACACATGCCATTGAACAGGGAGAGAAGTATTTGCACTACCGGGAAGAATAACAGATTGTATGAGTCTTGGATGTAATAAATTGATCTCCGACGGTGCCGGTATTATAACACTCACCTACGGATGTTTTAGAGGCACTTGACCTTAATGTTGATAAAAAAATTCAAGTATATAATGAAAAAAACGCTAATATACTTGCAAAGAATGATAAAAAGGTTTATAGTTGCCTTGATTTAAAAACCAAAATATATTGATGACATAATCAAAGAAAGCGCTTTAGATGTCTCTCAAGTGCTTAGCTCACTTTTTATTACTTGAATTGGAAGGTTTTTATCGTACAAGTATCATCAAATTATTATTGTAAGAGATTAAGTTAGTAAGGGGTTAAAAATGGCTGGAAGTTTAGTGATAGTGGAGTCGCCTGCAAAGGTAAAGACCATAAAAAAATATTTAGGTTCGGGGATATGAAGTTACGGCATCAAACGGGCATGTGGGAGATTTACCTAAATCCACTATGGGTATTGATGTTGAAAATGACTTTGAACCGAAATATATTACCATAAGAGGCAAGGGCGAGTTACTTGCTAAACTGAAAAAGACGTAAAAAAAGCTGATAAAATATATCTTGCAACCGACCCTGACCGTGAGGGTGAGGCAATAAGTTGGCATCTGTCAAAGGCTTTAAAGCTTGAGGACAGTGAAAAGAAGGTATTTCCGTATCAGTTTTCAATGAGATTACAAAAAAATGCTATAAAAGAGGCTATTAAACATCCAAGAAAGTCTGGATATGAATCTTGTTGATGCGCAGCAAGCGAGAAGAGTACTTGGATCGAATGGTTGGGATACTCTATCAGTCCATTGCTCTGGGCAAAGGTAAAAAGAGGATTGTCTGCCGGTAGAGTGCAGTCTGTAGCTCTTAGAATGATATGTGACAGAGAAGCACAGATAGATGAGTTTATTCCTGAGGAGTATTGGACACTTGAAGCTGAGCTTTTGACCAGCACTCAAAAAGACTGTAAATGCCAAGTTCTATGGTAAAAAGAGTAAACTTGCCATAAACAATAAAGCAGAGATGGATAAAAATATTTAAAGGCATTGAAAAGGTGCTTCATATATAGTTTCGGAGATAAATGAAGGTGAAAGAGTAAAGAAAGCTCCGATTCCTTTTACTACATCCACCTTGCAACAGGAGGCCAGCAAAAGCTTAATATTCCACTCAAAAAGACAATGAGGCTTGCACAGCAATTATATGAAGGTGTGGAAGTAAAGGGTAAGGGAACAATTGCTCTTATAACATATTTGCGTACAGACTCAACAAGAATAGCTGCCGAGGCTGATGCCGCAGCAAGAGAGTTTGTAGATAAAAGCTACGGACCTGAATATGTTTCAAAAAATGTTGTCACAAAAACAAATAACAATAATGTTCAGGATGCACACGAGGCCATAAGACCTACAGATGTAAATCTTACTCCTGCAATGCTTAAAGAATCATTGCCAAGAGAGCTTTTCAGATTGTATCAGCTTATATGGAAGAGATTTGTTGCCAGCAGAATGGAAAATGCAAAGTATAAGACCACTTCAGTGAAACTCAGTGCAGGAGATTATATTTTTACTATGTCCGGCTCAAAAATAGTTTTTGACGGATTTATGAGTGTATATACTGACGATGATGAAGAAAAGGTTAGTTCGGATGCTATTATAGGAAAGCTTAAGGTAGGAGATGAGCTAAAACTTGAAAAACTTTTGGATGTACAACATTTTACACAACCACCTGCACATTTTACGGAAGCAAGTCTTGTAAAGGCATTGGAAGAGCAGGGAATAGGACGTCCGTCAACATATGCACCTACTATTACTACAATTCTTGCGAGACATTATATTGTAAAAGAGCAGAAAAATCTCTATGTTACTGAGCTTGGACAGATTGTAAACTCTATGATGGTTAACTATTTTGGTAGTATAGTGGATAAGGAATTTACAGCAAATCTTGAGCAGTTACTGGATTCTGTAGGTGACGGAAGTGTAAACTGGAAAACTGTTGTATCAAACTTTTATCCGGATCTTGAGTCGGCAGTTGAGCAGGCTTCAAAGGAGCTTGAAAATGTAAAGCTTGCTGATGAAGTAACGGATGTGATATGTGAAAACTGTGGAAGAAACATGGTTATAAAATATGGTCCACACGGAAAGTTTTTAGCATGTCCGGGATTCCCCGATTGTAAGAATACAAAGCCGTATCTTGAAAAGATAGGAGTTAAATGTCCTAAATGTGACGGTGAAGTGGTAATAAAGAAGACTAAAGAAAGGGTAGAATATACTATGGTTGCGAGCAATGCACCTGAATGTGATTTTATGTCATGGAATAAGCCTTCTTCTATAGCCTGTCCAAAATGTGGCTCATATATGGTTGAAAAAAAGGAAATAAGCTTCTTTGTATGAATGAAGAATGCGGATATTCCGAGAATAAGCCTAAAAGAAGAATAAATATTTAGAATAAACGACAGACAATAAGCCGTCGTTTATAGCATAAGTACTTTTTCATAGGATTTTTCGTTATTCCTTATCATCATCTTTTTTTATCAAGATTTCTTATCTGTTTTGTTATAACAAGATATGCATATACTATTACAGGCATTACAATATCTATAAACAAGAACACAAACAAAAGCAATCTGATATTGTCTGAGAATATTGCAACAAAGAAACAGTTGAGATCAAACTGAATATAAGTAAAAAGTAAGGTTATTATCGCAAAAAAACTTTTTTTCATTTTCATATTAATTTTCCTCCAGACTTAAAGTCAGTTCCTCCCATTCATTCATAAGTTTTTCAAGCTTTTTCTTCCAAAGTTGTTTTTTTCTTTTTGCAGTTCCATAAGTTTACCAACATTTGAGGAAATCTCAGGATTGGCAAATTCTTCATCGATAAGTGAAAGTTTTATCCTCAAGCTTTTTCTATTTCTTTTTCACATTTGTTCAAGGCATTTGAGTTTTTCTTTTCTTTTTGAGCCTGAGCAGTCTTATTTTTCAATCCATTCCTGCTTTGAGTCTCAGAGATTTCTACGGTTTTTCTTCTATATTATTATTTGAAAAGATTAGAGGCACCTTCTACCGCCTCTTTTTTTCAATATAGTAATCATAATTTCCTATATAGTTAAGCAATCTGTTTCCTGTAAGGTCAAGAATCCTTGTTGCAGTCTTATTGATAAAAGTATCTGTCATGTGATACATAGCAAATAGTACCAGGGAAAACTGTTTAAGGCACTTTCAAGTACATCCTTACTAAGAATATCCAAATGGTTTGTAGGCTCATCCAAAAGCAGGAAATTTGCTTTTGATAACATAAGTTTAACCAAAGATACTCTGCCTCTTTCTCCACCTGAAAGATCACCGATCTTTTTATACACATCCTCACCTGTGAAAAGAAAAGCTGCAAGTATGTTTCTTATTTGAGTATTGCTCATCTCAGGGATAAGTATCTGAAATCTCATCAAACAAAGTCTTATCCATATGAAGTACCTGATGTTCCTGATCATAATATGCAATTGATACATTTGACCCATAGATTACTCTCACCGGTATCAGGAGTTAAAAGTCCGTTTATAATCTTTAGAAGAGTAGTCTTTCCTGTACCGTTATCACCTATAATAGCGACTCTTTCCCCTCTTTTTATTTCAAAATTTATATTTGAAAAAGATGCTTTTTCATCAAAACTCTTTGACAAATTATGTACTGCAAGAACATCCTTACCGCTTTCTTTTTGAAATATCCAAAGAGAGTCTCATATTTTTCTATATGAGTTATTGGAGCTTCAACTCTTTCAATCTTTTTCGAGTTGCTTTTTGTCGGCTCTCCGCTCGTTTTTATCGACTTTTTCTCTGTTAAATTGCTTAAGCTTTAGTAATAACAGCTTCTTGATGCTTTTATTTCCTGCTGCTGATTCAAATATTCCTTCATTTTGGCATCTAAAAAGCATCTGCTTTTTTTGCTGAGAAACTCTGAATAATTTCCGGAATACATTTGGACTTCGGCGTTTTCTATGTCTATAACCTTACTTACTATCTTATCAAGAAAATATCTGTCATGTGATACTATAATAACAGCACCCTTATAGTTTAAAAGATAGGATTCAAGCCATTCTATACTGCGAAGATCCAAATGGTTTGTAGGCTCATCAAGTAAGATAATATCGGGTTCCTCTAAAAGCAGTTTTGCCAGGAAAACTCTTGTTTTTTGACCACCTGACAATGTATTTATCTTTCTGTCAAAAATCATTTTCATCGAAATCCCAAGACCTTTTAAAAATACCGATAACTTTACTTTTTGCGGTATACCCGTCCATAAGCTCATAACTATGTGTAAGAGCAGTATAGGAAGAATATAACTCTTCAAGTTCCTCGCCTGATAGATGTTTCATTTGTTCCTGCATCTCTAACATTCTTTTTTCCATATTTAAGATATGCTCTATAACTGTATATAATTCATCTATAATACTTAATGTAGAATCTACATTATTTATCTGTCTGAGGTATCCAAGTTTAGCATCCTTTGCAAGTATAACATTACCACTGTCGGCATGTTCCTCACCTGTCAGTATCTTTTAATAATGTGGTTTTTCCGGCACCGTTTACACCCTGACAATGGCAACTTTTTTTCATGTTCATTGACTAAAAAAATTTGCATCTTTTATTATCTCATTGCCTCCGAAAAGACTTTGAGATATTTGTAGCATTTAAAATCAAAATTTGCCTCCTTAGTCATATAATCCACATAAGTATAGCTTAAATACATGTTTAAATGCAAGACAAATCATGATACTAAAATGAAACTTATCATAAGCTTAAAAACTCAAATAAAAATATATAATATTCACCATATATATCTGTATTGACATTTATATTAATAGATAATATACTAATTGTAGAATTCTTAACAAATGGAATTGCTGAGAATATTAGAATATTATACAAATGAATATACATTCGTCATTTGTATCAGATTCTTATTTTAAATATTTTTTTCAGTGTTAAATTTTTATAAAATGGAGTAAATATGGAAGAAAGAAAAAAATATCAAGAGCAGTCATTTCAAGATTGCCAAGATACTATAGATACTTAGGTGAGCTGTCAGAAGAGGGTGTTGAAAGAATATCCTCAAAAAGAACTCAGTGAGAGAATGAAAGGTTACGGCTTCTCAAATCAGACAGGATTTAAATAACTTTGGTGGCTTTCGGGCAGCAGGGATATGGATATAATGTAAGATATCTGTATAATGAGATTGCAAAAGATTTTAGGGAATTGATCGTCAGCATAATATTATAATAATCGGTGCAGGTCATTTTGGGACAGGCTATTGCAAATTATGCAAACTTTGAGAGAAGAGGTTTTCTTATTAAGGAATGTTTGATGTAGATCCTAATCTTTTTGGAAAAAAACCATACGTGGTGCAAGAGTGTATTCTCTTGATAACCTTGAAAAAGTTTGTATCTGAAAAATGATATTCAGATAGCTGCACTTACAATACCGAAAGACCAGAGCAATGGAAGTTGCTGACAGACTTATAAAGTCAGGCATAAAAGGCAATCTGGAATTTTTGCACATACGGATTTATCGGTTCCTGATGATGTAGTGGTTGAGAATGTGCATCTTTCAGAATCTCTTATGAGACTTTCATATAGAGTCAGTAATGTAGATGCCGTTCCGTTTTGAAGGAAAGTATGATTAGAGGGAATCGGAACAGATATAGTCGAAATAGACAGAATATCAAATGCAATTAAAAAAGATTTTTTTTTAAAGAAGGCTTTCAATGATAGTGAAATAGATATGGCTGCAGGCAGAAATAAAGACAGCTTTCTTGCGGGGAATTTTGCTACAAAGGAAGCCTTTTGTAAAAAGCATTGGGAACAGGTTTCAGAGGTGTTGAACTTAAGGACTTGGCAGTACTCAGAGATGAACTTGGAAAGCCTTTTATAAAAATCTGCAATAACTCAAACAAGCATTTACAAGGAATTGATGAGAACAAGATCCATGTATCCATAAGCAATACCGATTCATTGGCAATTGCAATGGTAGTAATAGAAACAGAATAATATATGGAGATGGGGATATGAGAATTCTTGATGAAACTGCATTAAAATATATACCTGAAAGAATTAAGAATGCAAATAAAGGGCAGTTATGGACATGTTCTGGTTATTGCCGTAGTAATGGGATGAGTGGTGCCGCATTTTTGAGTGCAATGGCGGCATATCGTTCCGGTGCAGGTTTGGTTAGAATACTTACAGTAAGTAAAAATAGAACAATTTTACAAACACTTTTTACCTGAAGCTATAATAACAACTTATGATGAGAGAGAAGCATATGAGAAATAAGGAATGTTTTATAAATAAGATTAAGGGTTGTCTTGACTGGTCAAGTGTAGTAGTACTTGGACCGGGACTATCCACTGATTACTATGCAAAAATCATTGTAGAATATGTACTGGCTGAATGCTATGTACCTATGATAATAGATGCTGATGCTTTAAATATTATTTCGGTGGATACGACACTTACAAAGTATTATACTGACAATATAATCATAACACCTCACATAGGAGAAATGTCCAGACTGATAGATGTATCTATAGAGGATATATTATCGGATCCTGTAAAAGTATGCTGAAGAATATGCAAATAAATATGGTATTACGGTAGTTTTAAAATCCCATCAAAGTGTGATTGCGGCTAAAGAAGATACTTTTATAAATAAATCAGGAAGTGCAGCTATGGCAAAAGCCGGAAGCGGAGATGTACTTTGCGGTATAATTGCAGGAATGTTTTGTCTGGCTATAGATGATGATATGGCAGTAGCTCTGGGAGTATTTATACATGGTATGGCAGGAAGTCTTGCCGGTAAAAACTATGGAGAGCACAGTATTTTAGCAAGAGAGATTATAGATAAATATAGGTGAAGTGCTGAATAGAAGGAAGAGAAATGGACTCATATAGACGTGCTTATGCAAAGGTTGATCTGGATGCAATAAAGCATAATTTAAACAGTTACAAAAAAGTCTTTAAAAGAAGATATGAAACTGGCGGCAGTTGTAAAGGCTGACGGTTATGGACATGGAAGTGTTCCGGTGTCATTATATATAAAAAGATATTGTGGACTTTTTCTGTGTAGCTACACTGGAAGAAGGTGTTAATCTTAGATATCATGGCATTACAAATCCAATCTTAATTCTTGCATGTATTCCAAGAAACAGCTATAAGGAATCAATTGTATTTGATATAAGAGAATCTGTTTTTACACTGGAACAGGCTAAGAAAGATCAAATGATGAAGCCGGAGAGCTTGGGTAAAAAAATGTCGATTCATATAGCTATAGATACAGGTATGAACAGAATCGGTTTTAAGCCTACAAAAGAGAGTGCAGATATTATAAAAGAAATAAGTGAAATGGAAAAATATCGAGATTGAAGGTATTTTCACACATTTTCACAGTGCTGATGAAAGTGATCTCACGTCTGCAAAAGAACAGGAGAGCTTATTCAGACAATTTTTGGATTTACTAAAGAGTATGGGTATTAAACCTGCTATAGTACATGCTTCAAATTCAGCAGCTATAGTAAACGGTATAGGAACAGACTTTGATATGGTGCGCTTGGGAATAACAATGTATGGAGTTGCACCTTCAGATGAAGTGAATTTGACTAACTTTGACTACAGGCCGGCATTAAGTATTTACTCAACAATTACATATATAAAGAGAATAAAAGCAGGTGAATCTGTAAGTTACGGTGCTACTTTTAAAGCTGAAAAAGATATGGATATTGCTACAATTTCCTTCGGATATGCAGATGGTTATCCAAGAGATTTGAGTAATAAAGGGATATGTATTGATTCATGGAATAAAATGCAATATTATAGGTAGAATCTGCATGGATCAGACAATTGTAGATGTTAGCAATGTTCCAAATGTTAGTATAGGAGATACGGTAGTTATTTTGGGAGAAAGTGATGTAAGCAGTATAACTGTAGATGAGCTTACAAAATATTCAAACACTTTTTCATATGAATTTATTTGCGGCATTAATAAGAGGGTACCCAGACTCTATTATTCAAATGGTGAATATGTAGGTAAAAAGGACTATATAAAGAGATTTATATACTATGATATAGTACTATAAAAAGTTTTAAAAATATAAGATAAGTAGGAGATTTTTCATGGACGATGCTCATTCGGCATTATTAATTATAATTTGTGTAATTGTATTGTTTATTAATTTTTTTCAATTCATTCTTTCAACTCAGCTATAAATGAGTTAAACAGCTCTGAAATTGATGAGGACAAAAAGTGGTGATAAGCTCAAATATCATATTGAAAATATCGACAAAAGTACTTTACTGCATGTATATAATAAATGTCTTGTCAGGAATATTTTTTTCGGATGGTTTTTGTCAGTATCGTTTTCATCAGGTATAAAAGTCGATATTATCAAATGTTGTACCCTTTATCGGTATCAACCGTGATATCTATCATTTATTGTATTTATTGTTGTTTTGTATTTTTCTTTGTTGTTTTCGGTATATCAATACCAAATAAAGCTGGCAAGGAAAAGCACCGAAAAAAGTGCTTATGCATTTATGAATATTTCAGTGTCTTAATTTTTGACTATTGTCACCGATTATTTATATTGTTGACAATATTTCATATGTTATTTTTAAAGGTATTTCGGATCTTGATATAAAAGGCTCAGTCTGGAAACAGTAAGTGAAGAAGATATTATGAGTATGGTAAATGAGGGTCACGAGCAAGGAATCTTTGAAGGATCTGAAGCTGAGATGATCACTAATATCTTTGAGCTTAATGATAAGCAAGCAAGAGATGTTATGACTCACAGGAAAAAAATGTTGTATTCATAAACGGTGAAGACAGCTTACAGACTGTAATTGATTTTATGCTTACTTCAGGTATAAATTCCAGATATCCCGGTTTATGAAGAGAATATAGATAATATTATGGGAATTTTAAATATGAAAGGATGCTCTTATATGTGAGAAATACTTCAGATTATCAAAATACCGCAATTAAAGATATTCCGAATATTTTAAGGCCTATTACATTTGTTCCGGAAAAATAAAAGAGTTTGGATACATTGTTTTAAAGAAATGCAATCGCAGAAAAAACCATATGGTTGTCGTAGTAGATGAATATGGATCAGACATCAGGTATTGTATACCATGGAGGATATACTTGAAGAGATTGTCGGAAATATTATGGATGAATACGATGAAGATGAAGAACTTGTAAAAGAACTTTCTGACGGTTCATTCTTAATGAAGGGAATGACTCCACTATCTGATATAGAAGATATTTTAAATATAAAATTTGATGAAGAGGAGTTGGAAAAATTTTGATACTATAAATGGTCTGATGATATCATGCACTTGACAGAATACCGAGGATAATGAGAAATTTGATATAAAAAAATGCATGGACTATGAGTTTAAAGGCATTACATGTATCAAATAAAATGATCAATACACTATTAAAGTAACAAAATTACTAGAGGATGAAAAGCTTAACGAAGAATAAATTGTTTTTACCTTATCAAAATATGTTTAAGGACAGGGGAGTATGTTAGAAGAGTATTATCTATAGCACTTCCGGTATCGTTCAAACATTTTTAAAAAATGATAGTAAATTTTGTAGACACTGTAATGATAGGAAAGTTGGGGGAGACTGCCATTGCAGGTGTAGGGTTGGCAAATAAATATTTTCTTTTGTTTTTATATTGTTGATATTCGGAATAGAAAGTGGGACAGGAGTATTAGCATCACAATACTGGGGAAACGATGATATAAAAAATATAAGAAAAAGTACTTGGAATCGGACTGTTTATTATCAATTACCGGTAGTATTATTTTTTTCATCTGTTGCATTTATTATGCCGGATAAACTGATGATGATATTTACAGAATCTGATAATGCGATTACTATAGGTGCTGCTTATCTGGGCATTGTATGTATTTCATATCCGTTTACAGCCGCTACAGATATATATGTATCCACAATGCGTGCAGTGGGAGAAGTAAAAGGTACTGGTTATATCAAGTATTTTTGCAATTATAGTTAATATTATATTGAATTATATTTTGATATTCGGTAAATTTGGCATGCCTGTACTTGGAGTTGTAGGGTGCGGCTGTTGCGACAGTAGCAGCAAGAATATTTGAATTTTTTTATTGACAATTATACTTATATCAATAAAGAAATCACCTATCATATGTTCCATAGCAAAAGTTAAATCCGTTTTTCAAAAGAGTTGATATCACAGTTTGGAAAAACGGCATTACCTGTAATAATCAATGAATTTTTCTGGGGAGTGGGAACCACGCTTTTTTCCATAGCATATGGAAGAATGGGAGATGCTCGCTATAGCTTCGATAACCATTTCAACTGCATTACAGGATTTGCTGGTAGTATCTTTCAAGGGAATTGCCATAGCAACAGTAATTATACTTGGAAATGAGATGGGTGCTAATAATCTTAAAAAAGCTAAACTATATGGATCATATTCTTATGTTTTAACTTTTTTAGTAGGAGTTTTTGCATCAATACTTATTATGATATTCAGGATACCTTTTCGTATCACTCTATAAAGTATCCGATAATGTGATAGAGAATGTAAGAGTTATGCCTTATGGTGTTTGCTTTTTTTCTTTCCTTTTAAATCGATTGCTACTGTAAATATCGTAGACATACTTAGAAGCGGAGGAGATACATTGGCATGTCTGTTTCTTGGATTTATCTGCAGTGTGGCTTTATAGAGTGTACCCATGGCATTTTCTTGGAGGATTTGTATTTTAAATTTCCCATTTATACAGTTTATGCAATGGTACTTTCATCGGAAGTTTATAAAAGCAGTGGCAGGATACATCAGATACAAACAAGGGAAAATGGTTGAAAAAAACCTCGCCATAGAATTGACAGCAAATTAATTTTCAGTATAAAATAAATTCTTTGGATTAGTAGATAAAGGAGATATTATGTCAGGACATTCAAAAATTTGCAAATATTAAACATAAAAAAGAGAAAAATGATGCGGCGAAGGGAAAAATCTTTACTGTAATCGGAAGAGAGATAGCAGTAGCGGTAAAGAGAGGCGGACCTGACCCGAACAATAACTCAAGACTTAGAGATGTTATTGCAAAGGCAAAGGCAAACAATGTACCAAATGATACAATTGAAAGAGGTATTAAAAAGCTGCCGGTGATGTAAACTCTGTAAACTATGAGCAGAACACTTATAGAGGCTATGGTCCTAACGGTGTTGCAATTATTGTTGAGACATTGACAGATAATAAAAAAACAGAACTGCAGCAAATGTAAGAGCCGCTTTTACAAAGGGTGGCGGAAATATCGGAACACCGGGCTGTGTATCATTTATGTTCGATAAAAGAGGACAGATCCTTATAGATAAGGAAGAGTGCGATATGGATGCTGATGAGCTTATGATGGCTGCACTTGACCTTGGTGCTGAGGATTTCAATGATGAGGAGGACAGCTATGAGATACTTACAGATCCTGAGAATTTCTCAGCAGTCAGAGAAGGACTTGAAAAGCTTGGTATACCAATGGCTGATGCCGAAGTTACCATGATTCCTCAAAATTGGGTAACACTTTCCGATGAAGAAGATATTAAGAAGATGAACCGTATTTTGGATCTTTTTGGATGCGGAAGATGATGTACAAAAATGTATATCATAGCTGGGATGAGTAATATGACATTGCCAAAAGGATCCGGTGATGTTATTATCACTTATAAATACAAAGCTCAGAGTTATAATTCATCATTGGATGATTTATGTAAAGAGTATAATTTGGATAAAGAGTATATTATAGAAAAGACTTTCAATGATTGATTATCATTATAACGAAGAGCATAATCAATTTTGTATAATTCTATTTGTTAATATTTTCATATTGCTTATATTATAATTATAAAAGTAGTATTTAAATAGTTAGTAATTACTAATTGTTTAAATACTATTTTTTTATTTGAAGGAGGATAAGAATGATAGTTTGTCAGGTGAAAGAAATTTTAAAAAGTATAGTATATTTTATTGTTGCCATACTTAATTTGTGTAAGCGTCAATTCAAGTACGCCTCCCCATAAATACACTTACACTATAAAATAATCTTATACTAAATATGTGGAGGTGCCTATGGCTAAATATTCTAAAGAAGAAAAAGAGCAATTGATTGAGGGAGTTTTAAAAAATAGTGGATTAAGTATCGCAAGCTGGGCTAGGAAGAATGGATTACCTATTTCAACAGTCACAGGATGGGTGAGTAAACATGATAAGAAATCAAAGCACTCTAAGGATGTTAAATTTATTGAAATCAAGACAACACAAGCGGCAAGACCCTAAAGATGGAGATAGGTGCTGTCAACATCGTAGTGGATAGATATACGGATCTTGAACTACTTGCAAAGGTGATCAAGGTGGTGAATAAAATAAATGTTTAACTATGACAACTATCGTGTAATTCTTTCTTGTGGTGCTACTGATATGAGGAAAAATATAAATGGATTAGCTGAAATTGTTTATAGCAATTTCAACCTTGATCAAGAGATAAAGGTAATATTTGCTTTCTGTAACAATGTAAGGGATAGGATAAAGCTTCTTGTATGGGAAGATAATGGATTTTGGATTCATTTTAAAAGAATTGAAAAAGGACATGTGGTTTGGCCGTCACAAAGTGATACAGAAATCACTATGGATTTATTAATAGACGACTTGAAGAATATAATCATGGCACGGGAATAAAAACAAAAAAATCAAGTGTAGTGAAGTCTTTAAAAAGTGTTGATTTTTGCTGGATTTACCATAGATTTTATAGTATAATCTTTTACATAAATATTTGAGATTTGGAGGTCCGGTAAAATGAAAACTATAGATGAATTGCAAAGCAGAAATTGCCGGACTTAAGGCTATCTTACATGATAAAGACAATGAGATTAAGACTTTAGAAAAAAATAAAAAGAAAAAGGACAAAGAGATTGAGACTTTAGAAAAAGTACAAAAAGAAAAAGAGTGAACAGATTGCTAAGTTAAATAAATTAAATAATTGGTATATGGAGCAACTGAAATTAAAGGCAAAGAGAAATTTGGCAAATCAAGCGAAAAAGCTATTGATGGACAACTTTCTCTTTTTGATGTCTTCAATGAGGCTGAAACATTTAGAGAGCCCATTCAAAGTGAGCCACCACGGAAAGTATTATACCTGAGCATAAAAAGAAAAAAAGCTAAAAAGGAAGCAAGTTTAATGATATTCCTGTTGAGGGTAGTTGAATATAAATTAAATGACAGTGAACAGGTATGTGATAACTGCCACAGCCCCCTTACAGTTATGAAGAAGAGATAAGAAAAAGAACTGGTGGTAGTCCCTGCAGAGGTTAAGGTTATAGAGCATGTGACTTATGTTTATAGTTGCAGAAACTGTGACAAGAATGGAGAAAGTGGCTTTATAAAGATAGCACCTCATCCTAAAGCTCTTATTAAAAAGAGTGTAGTATCACCAAGCTTTATGTCTTATATAATGAATCAAAAGTACACACTTGCACTACCACTATATAGAATGGAGCAAGAGTTTAAAAGATTAGGCTTTGAGATATCAAGACAAAATTTATCTAATTGGATCATAAAAGGAGCTAATCTTCTAAAGCCTATATATGAGCAGATAAAGCTTAGTCTACTAAATGAGACACTACTCCATGCAGATGAAACCGTCCTGAGGTATTGCATGAACCGGAAAAGGAAGCAGGAAGCAAGTCATATGTATGGGTGTATAGAACAAAAGCAAATACAATACACATCCTGCAGTATTGTATGAATATACACTTGGTCGAAGCGGAGACTATGCTAAAAAAAGTATCTTGAGGGATTGGAAAGGAACTTACCTTCACTGCGATGGGTACACGGATATAAAAAGCTTATGGATAAGACCTTATGCGGATGCCTTGTACATGCAAAGAGAAAGTTCCATGAAGCATACGAAGTTAATAGGAGTAATGAGTATGCAAAACAAGGGAGACTTATCTAAAGGAAACTATTCCGCTTGGAAGATAAGGCAGACGAATCAGGTCTTACATTGGAAAAGCGACTGGAAATGAGAAAAACCGAGTCAAACAAGTACTTGATGAGTTCTATAGTTGGATTTCACAAATAGAATCAAAAATCCTTCCTAAGAGTTTTAATGGGGAAGGCTATTACTTATGCAATAAATCAAAAAGATTACTTAGAGAACTTTCTAAAGGATGCAAGAATACAATTAAGTAATAATCTTGCTGAACAAAGTGTGAAGCCATTTTGTTATAGGTAGATCTAATTGGCTATTTGCGAATACACCTAACAGAGGCTAATGCATCTACATTGATATACAGTATAATTCAAAGTGCAATACTTAATAACCTGATACCACAAAAATATCTTACATTTGTTTTTGATACCATACAGTCAGGTAGAGACGCTTCAAGCCTAGTACCTTGGTCAGATGAGATTCCTGAGAGTTGTAAAAATAAAAAAAGTCGTAGGATTAGAATGATAAGTTCTAGTTATATGACTTTTTGCTCTATACGTGCTTAGCTTGACGCTTACTAATTTGTTAATGTTTATTATAAGTTGTATAGTATTTTATTGGTCCGGATATATTCGTGATCAATATAATATAATGAACGATGGAGAATACATTGAGACTTTTTATTTAATTTGTATTGTTATAAGTGAGATATTTGTATTTTTCTTTAATATATTTTTAAGACAACATAAATCAGGAATATATAAAGTATTATATCTATTGTATATAGTTTTACTTATATTGTTTGTATCTAAAACTATAAATTGTATTCTATACTATAACAATTATATAGTATAGAAGAGTATAGTAAATCAAATAAGGTTTCATTAACAGTAGTACATATTCGATTGCAGGGAGAGTAGTAATATCTGTTACTTTGTGATTATAAGAAAGATGTAGTGATTAAGATTTAGTTGATCTGATATTAAATTGATTTAAATAAATTAAATTTGTAGTTTAAAAATATTAAATCAAGAAAGTGCAGTAATATAATTAAATAAATAGAAAATATAGTAGAGAAAAAGCATGATTAAAAACATTGTGAATTAATAATTGTAAAAATTATATTACATATAATATGACCGGATATTATTATAAGTGAATTATAAAAAAATAGTTTTATGTAAGCTGTAATCCTTTAAAATAAATATTTTACTATTTTAAACCTGTAATAGAACATATTAAACTCTTAATCAAAATAATGAAAATCTATAGTAAATAATAAAGAGAAATTACAGATAAAAAGATGCTATAAAGCCTATCATAGATCTTAAAAATAGAATGTTTAAAGAGTATTGCAAAGCTAAAGAGGGTATTTATTGTTTTTAGCTTTATTTTTATAGAATATAACTATTCGCAAAACTCAAGTTTAACGAATAGTTAATGCGATAAAAATATAGAGAGTTAAATACCCGTAACTCCTATATTATCTTAATCATTTATATACTGTAACTCTATGTGATCATAAAATCTATATATTCGTACTTACTGTTTCGCCAACTGCAATAACACTGCATTTATTATAGCAGCACATACATTGCTTCCACCTTTATTACCGTCACATATTATTGCAGGTATATTACTCTGTTTTACAAGTTCCTTAGCTTCTATTACATTTACAAAGCCTACAGGTGCCGCAATTATAAAGTCAGGCTTATATTTATCTAACTGTTCATTGATCCTTATAAGGGCTGTAGGTGCATTGCCTACAGCAAATACTATCGGAATTTTCTTACCAAGTAAAGCTTCCTTTTCTTCATGCATTTTATATGCAAGATCTATTGCTGCATTTGCTCTTGTTGTTTCATTTTTCTTTGCAAATTCTATGGTTTTTTCATCTGCTATAAGGCATAAAGGCTCAATTCGAATTTACGGTCAATATACGCTTATTTATACCGCTAAAGTGCCATATTTGTATCTGTAAATATCATAGCATCAGATTGTATACAATCTTTCAATACCTGTAGTGCATTATTTTTGAAAAATAACATTATATTGATAATCAAAAATCCGCTGTGGTATGTATTGTTCTTTTTACAACCAAAAGTTCATCTTCTGTATAGAATTTTAATCTGTTTTCATCCATTCTTGAAGTCAGAATCTCAAAAACTTTTCTTTTCTATATCTTCAGGTCTTACTTCTAACATAAAACTCCTTTTCTATATCTACTTTTCTGATTTGTGGAGTATATCCATTATTGCATCTATATCCAAAGATTCCTCAATTAAATCTGCAAGTAGATCATATTGTGACTCTTTGTAGAGCATCAAAATCATTGACTTGGTTATCCAATGTAACTTTTTTTAAAGTTTTTCTTGGATAAACCTTTATAAGTGCATCTACAAAATTATCATTTTCAAATATACCATGTATATAGGTACCCATTATATTCTTATTTACAAAACCTCCATTATCAGTGATATCAGATTTTGTAAAAGGCAATTCATTGTATTGTATTGTGCTTCCCATATGTATTTCATATCCTTTTATAGTAAAAATTGTACAAAAGTATCTATAAAAATTGGGACAGTTTATTATATCAGTCTCTGTTTGCCTTGTTGTCTTTTCTTTAGCAAATACAGTACTGAAATTTAAAAGTTTCAGACCTGTTTCATTGCCGCCTTCTTCCACACCGTATTCATCTATAAGATCATTTCAAGCATTTGAAAACCGCCACAGATTCCAATCAGATTCTTCATTTCAAGATTTTTCGTGATTAAAGCCCATATTCTTTAACCATTTTAAATCGTATAAGGTGTTTTTGTGCCGGGAATTATGATAAGATCTGCATCTTCCATCTCCTTTGGGGAGGTAATATATTTCAAAATAACTTCTTTTCTTCTGCTAAGAGGATTAAAATCTGTAAAAATTTGAAATATGAGGAAGTTTTATAACAGCAATATTTATCTTATTTGTATCAAAATATTACTTTTTCGGTATCCAATCTTTCAGACAGAGAATCTTCATCATCAATATCTATTTTCATTGGAATAACACCCTAAAACAGGGATATTTACACCAATCTTTTAAAATGTTCGGAAAGCATTTCAAATCCGGAGTAAGAAGATTCTTATCACCTCTGAATTTGTTTATCACTATACCTTTTATTCTGTTTTTAGCATCATCATCCATTAAAGCTACTGTGCCGTAAATAGATGCAAATACACCACCTCTGTCTATATCAGCTACCAAAAATAACAGGAGCATCCACAAGCTTTGCAAGTCCCATATTTACTATATCATTTTCGTTCAGATTTATCTCGATCAGGTGAACCTGCACCCCTCAATAACTATGATATCATATTCTTCACAAAAGCTTATTATATGCTTCGAGAATATATGGTATAAATGCACGTTTATTCTTATAATAATCAGAAGCGCTCATATTGGAATGCACCTTACCGTTTAATATAATCTGACTTCCTGTATTTGATGTGGGCTTTAAAAGAATCAGATTCATTTCCACTGTAGGGACTAATTCCTGCCGCTTGGCCTGCATTACTTGGGCTCTTCCCATTTCCATACCAGTCTTTTGTTATGTAAGAATTTAGAGCCATATTTTGTGATTTAAAAGGTGATACTTTAAAACCTTTTCTTTTTAATACTCTACAAAGTCCGCTACCAAAAAAACTCTTACGGAATTTGACATAGTACCTTGAACCATTATAACTTTTGTCATATATTAACTCCCGATAAGTTTTTCGTATTGTATCTACCAATACAATATTCTCTGAGTTTGTTTTTACAGTAACTCTAAAAATAGGTATCATCCATTCCTATAAAGTCTGAACAGTCCCCTGACAATAATTCCTTGATTCAGTAAATCCAAGTACAGATATAATGGCAAAGAAGAAAATTTGCTTTTTGAATCAAAAACATCAATACCAATCGATTTAAGATTGTTTAATAATATATTCTTTTCATTTAATATTTTTAAAACAACCTGACTCATATCCTGTTTTAGAGAAAATTTTTGCAGCTTCAAGTGCTAAGGTATTTATATCCCAAGAAGGAGTAAGTCTGTTTAATACTTTTATTAAATTTCTGTTTTCAGTCAAAAGATAACCGAATCTAAGTCCCGGAAAAAGCAAACAATTTCGTAAGAGATCTAAGTACAGCCAGATTTTTAAATTTTTGAAATCTTGGCTATTTGAGAATACTCTTCTCCGTCTTCTACAAATTCCAAAAACATTCATCAAGTAAAAACAAATATATATTTTCTTCACTAAACTCAAGCAATATTTGTAACAAATCTTCTTCTATCATATATCCTGTTGGATTATTGGGATTTGCAATTACTAAAATATCTGTATTATCTGATAATATGTCAAAGATACCATTACTTATCTTGAAGTTTTTCCATATTGTAATAGGTAATATTTCCTGATACAGCTTCAGCCGCCATTCTGTAAGATTCAAAGCTTGGTACAGGTATGCAGATATTCACATCCTTACCAAATGTTTGAAATAGTCTGAAAATAATACTGTTTGCACCATTCCCAAGATAAATACTATCTTCACTTACATTATGTTTTTATTTATTAATGTCTTTATTTCAGAGTAATCCTGATTTGGATAATGCTCTAAAATATCTATGGATTCTTTTAAAACTTTTTAGCTCCGGATCAAGGCCGTAAGGATTTTATACTTGCAGAAAAATCTATATATTTTTCCTGTTTTTAGAAAAACTCTAAAAGTCTACCTCCGTGCATCTTTAGCCTCCCTGTACTCATGACTGAAATGTTTATCATAAAGCTTGCTTAACTCAAATTCATCAGCCAAAAATCTTCCTACATATACAAGAGCTGTTTTATTTATATCTGCACTCTTAACTTCCCCTGCAATATTTTCCAAAGTCGACATTATTATTTTTTGATCCGGCCAGCTTGCCTTATATACTACAGCCGCAGGTGTATCCTTAGGGTATGAAGTCATAAGTTTATTTGCAAGTTCTTCAATACTTGCAATACTTAAAAATATTGCCATACTTGCCTGTATTTTTGCAAGATTTTCAATACTCTCAGCCTCAGGCACCGGCGTTCTGCCTGCCATTCTTGTAAGAATCATGGTTTGTGTAATACCCGGTAGAGTAAATTCTCGTTTCAGTGCCGCAGCACCTGCAAAAACAGAGCTTACCCGGTACAACTTCATATTCTATTCCTTTTTTGTCAAGAGCCACCATCTGCTCTCTGATAGCTCCGTACATAGCAGGATCACCTGTATGGACTCTGGCAATACTCAGACCTTTGTCATATGAGTCAAATATTATTTCCAATACTTCATCAAGACTTAATGATGCTGAATTTATCAGTTTTGCACTTTCCTTAATATCTGTAAATAATTCTTTATTAACTAAAGAACCTGTATAAAATAATAATATCCGAATTATCTATTATTCTTTTTCCTTTGATTGTCAAAAAGCTCAGGATCACCTGCGCCTGCACCTATAAAATAAAGCATGTTATGCCCTCGATTATCAAATTTATTATCAGTAAAACCATATAAGAAAAGATATGTAATATTATTTAATATAACAATATCTTTTGCACTTATGATCATTACCGTCACCAATACTTCTACTAATTTACCGAAATAATATGCGTCACCAAGTAGTTTAGTATTAAAAACCGGCAATTACACTTTCAGTTTGTCCTGCATTAGGACTTGAATGAATATATCTGTATTTAAAAATGCATGTACTGAATTTCTAAACATTTGAGTATTATTTTTAACTAATGATACAAAAATATTACTATTAAAAGTATAAAAAGCAGAAAATCTTGCCCGGTAAAAATTAACTACATCATCAAGTTTTGGCCGCCATTTTACCTATATAAAAATATTTTCATCCTTATAGCCGATCATTGAATCCATTGTATTTACAGCCTTGTACACAATAGGAAGCACAAAAATCAGCCATGAGAATTTCCATATCTGAGCATATAGCAATCACAGCACCTAATGTGGCATAAAACCATGGAGCAAACAATTCCGTCCGACATATTTTCTGCCACTGTCTCTATAACCGCTTTAGTTATCTGTTTCAAAATCAAGACATGTAGTGCCTCTTCCAACTATCATGGAAAGAGACTTTCTTGATTCATCTATATCACGGATTTTTATCTCATGATATACTTTCATACTCTCATAACGTAAAGTTGCTTTTTGCAAATATCTGGAAAAATAAAAAAACACTCTATTATAAAAGCCTAAATAAAAATTAATTCTATATATAACTATGTCAATAAAAATAAGCCAAACTTCCCCAAAGTAAGATATTAAAAGCACAATAAGAAATCCGGCAAAAATAACAGCCCCGAGTTCGACTTGAGCCCTCTGAAAAGTTTTTCAAGTACTGAGATACTGTTTCCCATAAATCTAACTAAATGAGGTAATTCATGAAAAATCTCTGATAAAGAAATCCAGGATAAACCTAAAATAAATGCCAAATAATGAGATCATTTTTATTTAAGGTGCAAGTGCCAGTACCAAGACTACAACCAGCTCTGCCAGTTGAAGAAAATAACCTGCAAGATCACCTGTAATACCCCAAAATTCTTCAAAAGATTTCACTCTGTAATACATAAAAAAACTAAAAAATGTGGAAATTGCACATAATAAACCATAATTAATATTTACTATGATCATTGCCGCACTTCCAAAGTAAAATAAATGATATCAATACTATTCTATTGGTGCATATCAAACTTTTTATCAGCAAACTCAAATGCAAGACCGCTACCTCTTGCATTTTTAAATACTATCAACGAAAGCGCATCTGTATGCCCTGATAAGCATATATGCAATTGCCAATATGTACACTTTCAAATCCTACAAATGTAAGCATGGATGCAAAATATAATAATATATATACTAACCCTCCGATTATTGCAAAAGCACCGGAATTGGAATCCTTTAAAATCGACAGCTTCTTTTGTCTGTCCTGATTTGATCCAAGGGCATCCATAGTATCAAGAAATCCGTCCATATGGATACCACCTGTGTACAAAATAGGTAATACTGTAAGAACAGCCGCAATTAAAAACAGGATTGATATTCAGTTTATTTAAAAATATAGAAAATACAATTAAAAATATACCTTCTACAATGCCTACAACAGGTAAAAATAAAAAGGCAATACTTCATATTTTCTTTTTCCCATTCAAAACTCCTAACAGGAATTTTAGAATACATGGCAAAGGTAATTGCCATAGATTTGAATAAAATTACTCATATAAACTTTTTTGTCATAGGGCAGCCTGTAGACTACCCTCATTACCCTATCTGCTACCTCAATTAGTTTTTAGTATGCAAAGAATATAAACAATCAATAAATATGTCCAGCTCTTTGCTTAGATTTCTTTCGGTAGAAAAATATATCATTTCCTACAATAAAAACAGAGTTACACCTATCTTTAAGAGTGATTATATCAGAAAAAACCTCTTCTGTAATCTCTTTAAAAATTATTTTTAAGTCCGTATTCATTAAAAAGATTATTTGATAAAAGGTTTGTCAGATCTTCGAGTAAAATATTGTCATCCAAGTCTATATTCAAATCTTTAATATATCTTGGTTCTTCAATAGTAAAAATCCTTTTCCATCTCTTTGTAAAAGATGCTTCTCGATTCTTTTACTTGCATATTCACGGAATTTTCCATTGTAGCGAGATATATTTTTGTTGAAATACTTTGATATCAGTTCTTCGGCATACTCCGATTTACCGCTTGAGACACCACCATAAATATAAACAATCATAGAAACTCTTATACTCTTCTATCTTAATATCTGAAAAAAAGAAGCATTCTTTGTATAGATCTGTGCTATAAGATCAAGAAGAGGAAATAGCATGGCACAACCGCTTCCCTCTCCCAGAGCCAAAGAAGCATCAATTACAGGTTTTAATTCAAGAATATCAAATATTGCATTTGCTACAGGCTCACGGCTTAAATGTGATGCTATCATATATTCCTTACAAAAGCGGATTTAAAAAAAGTAAGCCAAAAGAGCTGCAACCTCTGAAATAACATCATCTATTACTACAGGTACTTTATATATTGCTCCACCGATAAATATTCCTGTAAGAGCTGCTATATCAAGTCCTCCAACAGATGAAAAGCAGATCAATTATAGCTAATACTTTTGTATCAGTACCTTGTAAATTTATGGAATCTAAAAAGATTTATCTCTAAAAACCGTATTTATTTATTCCATTTTCTATTGTTTCTATTTTTCTTTGCAATTTAATGTCGTTAAGTCCGGCACCACGTCCTGTAACATTTACAACAGGTAGGTTCAAAAGAGCTGATGAAAGAGCCGATGATGTAGTTGTGTTTCCTATTCCCATTTCACGGTACCTATAATATTTATACCTTTATTTTTCAGGTTTTCAACTATTTCTATACCGTAGTATTGCTCTTAAGCTTATGTCTATAGGCATTGCTTTTCTTTTACAAAATTATTGGTACCATGCATAAAGCTTTATGATTTATAACACCCATTGAATAGATATCGGTATCAAAGCTGTCAATTCCAATATCTATAACCAACAAATCGGATGCGCATGATCTGCATAAAGACCGATATACTGGAAGTTCCGAGAGCCATACTCTTTGCCACAGCCAGAGTGACATCCTTACCTGATTGAGATACACCCTCTTCAACTATCCCGTTGTCGGCACACATAACCGTTATACATTTCTTATCAATATATGGAATTTCACTTTCAAATATAGATGAAAGTTTTTGAAAGATCCTCTCAAACTCACCAAGACTGTCAAGAGGCTTTGCAATATTGTCCCAGTGCTTCTTGGCCCAGATATCTGTATTCTGTAGAAGTATGCGTAATGTATGATGATAGTTTTTAAATTATCCATCAATTCATTTTTGTTTACTGGTCAAAACCGGTAGTCTATACATTGGTTTTCCTCTCTAAATACTCAACTAAATTCTCAATTAAAAATTCATACCCACGCAAATATATATGCGGAAATCCTGCAAATATATTTTTATATGCATTTATACAATCCCATTCCTTGCTCTTATTTGCTTTTATTGCATGAGCGTATTCACCATTATTTGTAGAATCGCAGTAGTGGAATTCATGGCTTCGTATCATTTGACCTTTTTTCATCAGTATACTGTCAGATTTGGCTTCTATTTCTATATAGCCGAATCTGACAAGCTTTTTGAGTTTTTAAAAGCTTTACCATCTATAAGACCAACACCTCTAAAGCTTTGTCCATTATTGTCTTCAAAAATTTTTATGCAGATAAATAAAACCTCCACATTCGGCGATAATCGGTATATCTTTTGTCTTTGATATACTTTCAAGCATTGAAGTATTTTCTGAGAGCTCTTTTGCATAAAGCTCAGGATAACCTCCTGAAAAGCCATATGGCAGAGATGTTTTCCGGAAGTTTCTTATCATGTAAGGGACTGAATTTCACTATTTCAAAACCATATTCTTCTAATACCTTTATATTTTTCATTATAAGTAAATGAAAATGCTTCATCAAATGCAAATGCAAGGCGGTACTTTGACATTATACTGTTTGATTTAATATCAGCTACTTCACATGAAGGTATATTATTTTTCCATGTTTAAAAGTAAACTTTTCAAAAATTAAAAATCTAATGTTTTTAGAAAGCTCATCAGATAAATTATCAACTGTTTTAAATACATCCTTTCCTGGTTCATTTAGTCCCAGATGTCTGCTCTCCATATGATAATTTTCATTATAGTACAAAAATCCCAGTAGAGTTAGATATGACTCGTTTTAATCTTTCACGAATCAAACTTATATCATAGCCAATTGGTACTTTGTTGACTATTACAGCTTTTACGCGGTGAGAAAACTTTTTAAGATATTCACCTACAGTATCAATCTCATCTATATCTACTACAAGAATAACATCAATACCTATTTCCTCGGATACAGTACAGGCACTGCATCTTTTTCCTTCACCATATACTCCGTCAAACAATCCCATGGCACCCTCTATAATAGCCATATCGCCTGTAAAATTTCTAAAAAATATATTTTTTAGTATATCAGGTTTAAAATCAGGTTCCAAAAAGAAAGGATCAAGATTTGTGGAAGGATTTCCTGCAATCTTTTCATGGTACATTGTATCTATATAGTCAGGACCTGTCTTATAGACAGATATATTTTTACCCATTCTCTTAAATATATTTTATTAACCCTAGAGTAATAAGTGTCTTACCGCTCCCCGATTTCATAGCCGAAACCATAAAGACTTTTTTTATCTTTTGTAATATCATAAATTTAACTTCTCAAATACTCAATATACTCTTTTTATCTTTTTCCTCAAGTTTATATCTGTTTTCAACTAATTGAGGATAAAAGCCTGTAACACCGTATGAAATCATTTTGCACAGTCCTGAAAAATCTATAAGCATCTTCACCCTTTTTATTTTCATTCTGTATTGCCTTTCAATTTCATCCGCATAGGATACTGATTCTAAAGTCTGTCTACCGCAATCCTTGCATAAAACTTCCAGGTACTTTCTTCTGTATCTTCTTTAGTACGAGGTACTGAATATACCTTTTCATATTGGCAACAATCTCATCTTTTTATTTGTCTCACCTTTGGACTCATAAATATAAGCCTGTAATCCCCAAATAGATAAAAATCCATGTCCAAATATTAAAAATCAATCTTTTCAGGTATATCTATATTTACAAGATTATATATATTTAATATCTCATCCTTATAATCATAAATATAAAGCCAAAAAGCCAACTCATATAGATTTGTCATATCTTTACTTCTTGTAAGAGCAAAACTCTTTGAGAGCTTCTTACAAAGTTTTACAATATTCTTTTCCTTATATTTTAAGCTAAGCTCTTCAAAATTCATCTTCCATCTCCCAATCATAATCTTCTTCATTAAAGTCATCTTCAAGAAAGCCTTCAATAATTCTTTCACTATGACTTCCGTCAGCTTTTGTTTCAAGCAGTACCCAGCTTAAATCATCATCTTCAGATCGTGGATTTCCTTCTTCAAGAAAAACTGTAAAAATTTTGATATCACAGCTTTTGTATAAATTTGTAAGAATCTCTCAGCTTCTTTATCACTGAAGCAGTCATTAAATTTGTCAATTAACTCATGATCTTCTTCATAAAATTCATCAGCCAGCTCAAGGGTACCCTCTATATCTCTTATTATCTTATGCATCTCTTTAAATACCGACATTCTGGCAAATTGTGGAATATTTTCTGTAACTTCACTGTATGCAGCAGGTATATTATTTTTAAAACCTGCATTATTCATCTTTACAACAAGATCAAGTATTGACTTCTGTTTTTCTTTATCCAAAGTTGAAATATTGGATAAATAGAATTCTTTTAGCTTTATCATCTAATTTTTCGTTTGTAATAACTCTTTTTCAATTCTTCAAATGCGTCCATAAAGACCTCCGATATGTTTATATAAATACTTTTATCAAATCTTTTTATAAATAATTTGGCCTACTACTCATAATAACCCTCCTCATATAATCAAGTGTTTTTTTGTTGAAAATTCAAGGTTTTTGACCTTGTCTGTCCTCAGTAAATAAGCCAGAGTTATAAACATTTCGGTGTATCTGGTACTGAAATAGCGGTAAAAGGTACACGAAATAAAAACGTCATTGATTTTCGCTTTACTGGCCTTGTGTATACCCATCCCTCTATGGCAGCTAACCTCCTATACCCACCAGGATCATCTCTGTCTCCAGAGGTCCTAACTTCCTTCGTCCTGCCTGCCCATAACCAGGGGTGTCAGCTATGCTCCTTTACGGGGTCATGCCCCATGGTTACAATTCCTGCCGACTACCGCTCATTCTTTGTATTGTTGATTACTGAGCTCGCTTCCTGTACCAGCACTGTAATCAGTGGACGTTATCTGCTACATTCTGCTTTTGTTTAGTGACCTCCCATAGGACGGCCGCCGTATTGATTACATTGTACGCTTATGCTGCCTGCAAATATACTTCCGGTCTCTTTATATCACCAACCAGCTTTTTGGAATCATAGTCCACGCCCTTGGTCAGCATTGCAAAGAAGACACGGAGCAGCTTTGCCGCCACAGCCATCAGCGACTGCATCTTCTTTAATGGATTCAGCTTTCTGGTTGTATAGTATGGTGGAGTTCCATGAACTCCGGATTTTTGAAACAAGGGACATTGCAGCCTCGAAGAGCAGATATCTTAGTCTCTTTTCGACCTCGTCTGCTTATTGTTGTCTCACCCTTATGTTTACCCGAACTATTCTCAACCAATGCTAAACCTGCAAGTTTCTGCAGTTCTTTTGGGTTATTGAAGCGGCTTATATCGCCTACTTTCAGCCAGGAATCCCTGACACCGTCTTGATTCCTACTCCTAATTTCCAACAGCTTTTCAGCCATTGGAATCTTTTTACCAGCTCTTCAATCAGAGCTACTACTTCCTGAAGACAGTATTTCTGGACTCATAATCATCCAGCAGCATACGGATTTCCATCCTTGCAGATATTTCACCTTCTTTGCTTCCAACACTGTGCTCAGCAGCTTCTATCAGGGTCTTTGCCTCGCTTTCCCAACTGCTCTCACCTTCGCATCTCGCTAGATTTGGTTCACCCCATCGATACCCAACGTCAGGATATCTTCCGGAAGTAGCGCCACCTTAAGAATCAGCATTCCGCTTTTTAGCATCCGACTGTCCGTACACTGTTTTGTATTCAGGAAAATATATATTGAACCAACGACTGATCCTATTCTGAATTCTTGTAAGCTCCGCTTGTAGCTGAAATCTCATGTTAGATGCAGTTCTAAGATCTGCATAAACACCCTCAGGCAGGTATGGGATCATGTAACGTCCCTCTCTAACTAGTCCTGCTATGACTTTCGGATCCTTACGATCGTTCTTTGTCGGATTGTTATCGTCGAGTTCTTTTGATTTCTTTACATGATGAGGATTCACAAGAACCGGCTTCATCTCGTTGTCCTGAAGGAACTTACCAAGATTGAACCAGTAGTGGCCGGTAGGCTCCATTCCTGGAATCACTTTGTCCTTACCATGCTTTTCTTTGATGTCCAGAATCCATGCCTTAAACGTCACGAATCCGGCCTCATCATTACTAAACTTTAATGGTTTCTTAGAATACTCGATTCCTCGGTAATCAAAAGCTCTTGCATAATGCGTTTCACTTCCGACATCGATTCCGAGCACCAAAGTAGTTTCTGTAATTGCTTCAATTTTTGTATTTTGTGTGTTAGACTTCATTGTAGATACCTCTCTGTTTGATAAGATTTACCAACCTGCCAGTCAGTAGTCTTATTTTACTCTGAGGTATTTTCAATTTTCAACGTCCACCATTTAAATTATACAGGAAGCTCCTTGCATTACATCTTAATTACACCTATAAACACCATATTCTGTGCCATCATCATATTATAGGGTCCCACTTCTTTTGACTTTGACACATTAACGGCTGTAATTTCAGTATCATAGCCTTTTTCCTTTGCAATTTTTACAATATTCGTTATCTGCGCAATGGTTTCCATAGTTATAGCTGAAATTACAATTGTATGATTCTTTTTCGATGTAAATATCATTTCCATTATGCTGCCAAGCTCACTGCCGCTACCACCGATAAATATCTTATCTGCATCAAGTATATTATCCAGTCCCTCAGGTGCTTTGGCATGTATCAGCTCTATATTTTCAGCACTGAAATTATGAATATTTTTGTATAAGCTCTACAGCAAGAGGATTTTTCTCTATGGCATAGACTTTTTCCTTCATAGGCAAGTCTAGCCATTTCAATAGTTACTGAACCGCTACCTGCACCAATATCATAGCAAATACTATCAGGATGAATATCTAATTTACTCATTATTATTGCTCTGACCTCAGACTTTGTTATAGGCACCTTTATCCCTTGCAAATACTTCATCAGAAAGTCCAAAAGCTGATAGATTTATCAGCATCAGGATTTGATATAATCATACAATTTAAATCAGATATATCCATATCAAGTAAATCAGATGCTTTAGCTGTCGTTATTCTTTCATTATCATATGAAAGATTTTCTCAAGTGTTATATCAAGATCAAAAACCAAAAAGAAATAAGTTTTCTACATATTTCTTTTTACTCCTTCAACTTTAGAAGTGATAATAAAGGTATATTCATTTGAGTCAATATTGTGATACAAAAGTTCTTCCTACCATGAAATGATAATATCTTCACCTTTGAAATATCAGTATTTGTTTTTGCACATAAATAACTTAAGCTGGATATTCCGGGATATGTATTTATAACACAATTTTTAAAAAGCTTTTTCATCTTGTATTGCGACATTCAGTCTTTCAACCAGCTTAATACTCCCACTAAAAGTGAAATATCGCCACTAAATACTATGGCTATTTCATTGCTTATATTCTCTTTTATAATTTCCAGAATTTTCTCTGCATTATACTCTATAAAAAAATCTTATCAGGAAAGTCTTCTTTTACACTTTCAACTATTCTTTTTGCACCTATAATTACATTTGATCTGTCTATTGCATCAAAAGCTGACTTTTGTCAAAAGATCAGGATTTCCAAGCCCTATTCCGACAAGATTTATATTTCCGGCTTTTACCATACTTATACCTACTAATTATATATTTTCTCTAAATTAAACTTGCACTCTTCTACAGATATACCTGTGATCTCAGTTTTCGGCATAATAATCACAGGAATACAAGCTGTATTTTTTTGCGGCCTCGATCTTCTCATCAAAACCGCCGCTTCTTCCGGATAATTTACTTACAAGATATTTGCAATCAAATTCCTTTATAATAGCTTCATTTAGATCTTTTTGAAAAAGGTCCCTGCATCGCTATAATATTTCTTGACGGTATACCGGCAGATATACAGGCATTGATAGAGTCTATACTTGGCAGAACTCTTGGAAATAAACGATTTGAAAGTTCACTGAATGCCGCAACTCTCCTTACTCCCTGTTGTAAGTAAGATATTCCCTTCTGCATTTAAGAGGTAATCAACTGCTTCTTTGTTACTTGAAAAATTCAAGTACATCATTTAAAATTACATCCATAGAATCTCTTTTTTTATCTTAAAAATGTAATACTTTTTATCCAAGAGTTTTATTGCAGATTCAATGTTTTTTTGATATTTCATATGCATATGGATGTGTGGAATCTATAATACATGATATATTATTGTTTTTATAAGTTCTGCTATTTCCTCTATATTAAGTCGTTTATTGCTCACTGTAACAGTTTCAAATTCGGAAGTACTTCTTTTTCCATACTCTGTTGCTACACAAAGTATAGTCGGTATTTTAAGTTTATCACAAAAAAAGCAGCCAGTTCTCTTCCTTCTGTAGTACCTCCAAAAATAAGTACCTTACTCATTGGAATATCCTCTTGGTGTAACAAGTTTACCGTCTACCACCTTTGTCATTGAGTTACCTATAAATACAGTTTCAAACATTCCGACCTGTACATCCTTTAATTCAGAGAGAGTATAGACAGTATAACTTTCACCATCTCTTCCTATATTTTTGCTATAGCGCATGGTGTTTCTTCACTCTTATATTTTAATAATATTTCACATGCTTTTTAGATAATCCACTCTCTTTTTACTTCCGGGATTATATATTGAAATACAAAAATCTCCTATTGCGGCACATTCAAGTCTTTTTTCTATCTTTTCCCATGGTGTTAAAAGATCACTTAAACTTATTACAGCAAAATCATGTATCAAAGGTGCACCTATAATCGCTGCACCTGAAAGAGCTGCCGTAACTCCGGCTACAGTCTTTACATTCACATCTTTATAATCAGGTGCTATACCAAGCATAAGTCCTGTGAGTCCGTATACGCCGGCATCACCTGAGCAAACCATTGCTACAGTCTTTCCTTTATCTGCCTCTTCAAATGCCATTACACATCTTTCATATTCCTTTGTCATAGGAGTGGAAAGACATTCCTTATCAGGCCATATTTCTTTTATAAGATCTGTATATACAGTATATCCTATAACTATATCACTTTCTTCTATTTTTCTTTATGGCTTCAACCGTCATCTGTTCATATTTGCCCGGTCCCATACCTATTATATAAATTTGTTTCATTTCACACCTCTTACTATAATTACTGTAAAATAACCGCTTGTTTCCGGAAGATCAGCGGCACCGATAAATAATCGTTCATTTGTCATACCGCAATTTTCCACCATATACACATCAAGCTCTGCTTTATTTTCTTTGATATACTTGACGAGATTTTCATAGCTTTTACCTGATTTCATAAATACCAATGTACCCTCAAGATTGAAAGCCTCTTCAAATGAATATGAAGAAGGTATTACATGCAGCTCTTCGTCTGCAAGAGTCAAAGGTATACCAAGTTTTGCGGCTGCCGCACTGAAGGATGTAATACCTGCTATTGTTTCCACATCCACTCCTGAATTTTTAAGTCTAAGTGCAATATACGAATAAGTCGCATACACCCCCGGATCTCCAAGTGTAAGAAGGGCCACATCTCCTTCTTTTAAAAGCTCGTTTATCTGATTGGTAATTTTTGAATGTGCTTCTTCCAGTACCTCAGGATTTTTGTCATTGGAAAATCAACACATATCTTTATTTTATCATCTATCTCAGGAATTGCCTGTTTAGCAATATTAAAAGCAATAGAGCTGTCTTCACTCTTTCCCGGAAAAACAGATGGTTTTTGATCTTTTTATGGCATTAATTGCTTTTTATTGTCATAAGCTCCGGATCTCCCGGGTCCTACACCGACACCATATAGTTTACTCATTTATTTTTCTCCTGTGTCTATAATCATCATATTGTCACTGAATACGATAATTCTAATTTCAAAATTGTTTTTAAACTCATCCATATCTGCAAATCTGTTCTTATGGTAGAATATTTCCGCTTTAAATGCACGATTATAGACATAATAAAGCATTTGATTTGCAAGTATATCAAAGCATTTTTCAAGTCTTTTATTATATTTATAGCACCTGTAGTTGTCTTTTTGCTCAAAGATATTTGATATAATATATTCAAGAGATTTAAAAATCTATATTATTTTTAATAGCATGTTTAAGTACTGCAGATGCAAGCAACTCAAGTCTCGAATCGGAATCATTTGAATGTATTCATTATTCCACCTGATAATTTTATAAAGCTTACCAAGATCACCGCAAAGTACAATTTCTTTTGCATCATTTGAGATTGCATAGTCAATGCTTTCACCTATAAAATTACTGATAATTGCCACTGTTTTACTTTCAATGCCGAAGTTTTGTTCTAAAAAAATCTTGCACCTATATTCCCGGGTGCCATATATACTGTTTTGTTTTCTGAATTTTTAAGCCTGAATTTTATATCAGCCTCTATTGTTTCCAAAAAGTGCTGTTTTTACTCATAGGCAGTACCAGTCCCTGAGGTACCGAGTATTGAGATTCCACCGATAATTCCAAGTCTTTCATTAAAGGTCTTTTTGCTATCTCCACTCCGTTTTCTACCATAACGGTTATATTAACTGTTCCTTTAAATCGGATTCTTTTAATATACGCGAAAGATTGTCAATCATCATTTGCCTTGGTACAGGATTTATAGCGGCTTCTCCCTTTGGCAGAGCCAATCCGTCTTTTGTAAATATTCCGACATCTTTCACCTGCAAAAAAATTAAACTCAAGACCGTTTTCTTTTTTTATAAATTCAAGCTTTGTACTAATTAAAATTCCGTCAGTAACATCAGGGTCATCTCCGGAATATTTTTTAACACCGCAGGTAAATGATTTTTCATCATATTTACCATAAGCTAAAGGAATAGTTAGTGTTATACCGGCAGGAAGCTCCACATCAACCATATCCTTTTTATCGTTGAGATACATATATGTAGCACCGATTGCCGCAGCAGTTGCGCTTGTACCTGTAGTAAAGCCATACCTCTGTGTATGGCCGTTTATTCTATTAAATTCATCAATCGTCATATCTATGCCTTTGGTATATTGAAAGAAAATTCAACACCTTCAAGTATATTCCTTACAGCAACAGTACCATTATGTGCTTCCACTATTGCCTTTACAATGGAAAGTCCGATTCCGCTTCCTCCATATGCTCTGGAATGTGCCTTGTCCAGCTTAAAGAATTTCTCCCAAACATTATTTATATCCTTTTCCGGTATAGGATTTCCTGTATTGTACACACTAAAAGCCTATAATATTTTCGTGATCAGAAATATTTATTCTGATTTCCCCTGAATCCTTAACATGGTGAATCGCATTGCTTATATAGTTTGTAACAACTTCTTCTATTTTAAATTCATCCGCATTTAAATATATATCCTTAGTTGAATCAAACACTATATTTACGTTCTTTTCACCGATAAGTATTGACATGGATTCAATAACCGATTCTACAAGCGATGTCAAATTAAATCTTTCCTTATGCAATATACTGTTTCCTGATTCAAGTGAAGAAAGTGTAAGTAATTGTTTTGACCATCTTATTCATCTTTTTCACTTTCATCCAGTATGACTTCAGTATAGTATTTTCTGCTTTCCTCATCTTCACAGAGTCCCTCATTTAAGCCTTCAGCATAGCCTTGAATAAGAGCAATAGGAGTCTTTAATTCATGAGATACATTGGCTATAAAGTCTTTTCTCATCTCATCAATGGCTTCTTTTCTTTTAATATCTTCCTTTAATATCTCATTGGCTTCCTGGAGTTTACCTATAGCATTTTCAAGTCTGTCGGACATATAGTTCATATTTTGTCCAAGTGTCTGTATTTCGTCACTTCTGTTACCTGAATACTTTGCGGTAAAAATCCAGCTTTCCCATTTTATTTGATATCTCAGCCAGCTCAAGTATAGGATTTGTAATCATTTTGGCAATAATAAATGTAAGTATGACAGTTATAATAAATCCTATAATTGCCATATATATAAGAAATCTGTTTGAAATACTTACACTTTCCTTTTAAGCTGGCAAACCGGAGTGGACATAATTACAATAGTCTCATTATTACTGCAGTATCCAAAAGCCTTCAATAAACGAGGTTTTTGCATGGTTTGATGGAGTATTATTGTATAATTTTTATTACTGTACAATATATTTTTGCTTTTGATTTCCAATAAAACCGTCCTGAATTCTACTTAATAATCCGTCACCCTCTCTTGCGGATGAGTATATCGCCCTATTTGTAAAAAGAGTCTACAAGTGCAATTGTTATATTATATTTATTTGAATAGTCCAAAAATAATACTTTTCAAACTGTCATTGACAATTGATTCGTACGAGCTTTCATCTATTATATGCTGACCGTTAGACTCAATTTTCATCACTTCATTATCAATTTTAAGATAAGCCTCTTTTTATCTCGCTTACCTTTTCATTCTGATAAAAACCACGGAAGTCCGAAGTTGTTTAAAAGACCTATTGATAATAATAATATTGAAATAATCAATAATATTATTAAGGTTATTTTCATACGCAGTGAATGGCTGAATTTTTGTATCATATATACCTCACTATGGATTGGCCTTAGAAGAAAGTTCCACTATAAAAATCCGACTTACCGATGGACTTTCCAAAAATTCTCCTTACAATAGCAAATAAAAAGTTTATGTCTTGCTCTTGTCATCGCAACATAAAACATTCTTCTCTCTTCTTCTATCTCATCAGCACCTTTAGCCTTTTTTTATAAGGTACGCTCCCCTCATTTACATCAATTATATAGACAATATCAAATTCCAGTCCTTTAGAGGAATGAAAGGTCATAAGTCTTACACCGTGTCCTCTTCATTTGACTTTTTCCTTGCCTCTATCAACTCCTCCTTATACTCTTCCATATGAACAAACCAGTCATTGAAAGTATTAAATTCAGATGCACTGTTTTCAAGATCCCCTAAAACAGTATAGCATTCATCACTTTCTACACCGTTCATATCACAGTATTCTTCTATATATTCATCATATCCGACAACATTTCTTATATATCTTAGAGCCGTTGCAGGCTTTAAATTCTTTATTGTACGCAAATGTTCTCTAAGCTCTATGATTCTTTTTATCATATAACTTTTATCGTCATAATAATCAAAGAGAGTTTCAATATTTGCCTTTGATGAGACAAGAGAATCCCTGCTTATATATCTGTTCGGCTTGTTTGAAATACGAAGCAGATCGGTTTTATTTCCCATATTAGTAGCCAGCTTTATGTAAGATATAATATCCTTTGATACCCAATGCTCAAAGAGATTTGGAATAGAATCTCTTATTGTGAAAGGAATATTATTCTTCATCATTCTCTATAAGAAGTCTTGGAGAAAGGTTTGTACGGTAAAGCACTGCAATATTGTTTATATCCTGACCTGATTTTTATGTATTCTTTTTACATCGTTTACTATTGTATTTACCTCGGCGAAAGGATTTTTAAATTCAATAACCGATACCGGTGCTCCGCTTCCGTTATTTGCCTTAAAAGTTTTTGGAAATCTCTTACTGTTAAACGATATAAGTTTGGTTGAAGCATCCACTATTTGAGTAGTAGATCTGAAATTTATATCCAAAAAAACCTTTGAAACATTTCTAAAATCTCTTTCAAATCCAAGCATTATTTCAGGCCTTGCACCTCTGAATCTATAAATAGACTGATCGTCATCTCCTACTACAGTAATATTTTGCTTTTTCCCCGCCATCAACTTTATTATATTGTATTGCAAAAAAATTTATATCCTGAAACTCATCTACCAAAATATATTGATATCTTTCTTGTACAGCCTTCAAAAATATCTTTTCTTTCACTTAAAAAGCTCATATGTAAGCAAAAAGCATATCCTCAAAAATCAAGCTTATTTCTTGACTCAAGTTCGGCTTCATACTCTCTGTATAATTTTTTTGAAAGTATCACTTGCAATACTGTTTGAATAGTAATTTTTTTATATTTATATTATCCTGTTTAATAAGAGCTATTTCATTTAAAAGATTTCCGGAAAGTGTATTGATATCTTCATTCACTATTTCATTTTTCTTTATCAGTTCCTTGATAAGAGTATATCTTAATTCATCAGAGGCAATCTGTTCCGCACTGAATCCGTAAGCTGTTTTTAGAATACTGAAAAAAACACCGAGTGAAATGTTCCAAACGTCACCAAACTTTTTTTCCGTGCAGCTTTTCAAATCTGTCTTTCATCTCCTTGGCTGCGGCCCTTGAAAAGGTTACAACTAAAAATATGGGCCGGGTTTATACCCGACCCCTTTATAAGATATTTTATTCTATGTGTGATCACAAAGGTTTTTTTCCGGAGCGGGTCCTGCCAATACCATCAAGGGACCTGCCCCATGTTCTATGGCTTTCTTTTGATTACTGCTGTAATTTATCAATTCCAATCTTAATCCTTCTTATTGATTCATCTTTTCCAAGAACTTCCATAATCTCGGTAGCACCTGCAGGAGTCATTTGCTTTCCTGAAAGCGCTGTTCTGATAGGCCACATAATAAATCCTGTCTTGTATTCATGCTCCTTACCGAATTCCTGCAAGGTAGCAAACAAATTATCATTTGTGTAATCATCTGTATTTTTCAAGCAGTGGCAATACTTCCTTTAAAAAGGGCCAATGAATTCTCAGAATTTGTTTTCATCTTCTTATGAGTATACATTTCGATATCATACTCAGGTAATTCCTCAAAGAAATCGATATGTGAAGCAATTTGTGGCAAAACTTCTATTCTTGTCTTTACCATATTTGATATTTTCTTTAAATCAAGAGGCTTTTTAATAACCTCTTTGATATATGGTTCTGATAATTTGAAGAACTCCTCTTCACTCATATTCTTTAAATACTCACCATTCATCCATGAGAGCTTAACCATATCAAAAGACTGCAGGTGATTTTGAGATATGCTTATAGTCAAAAGGCCTTTATAAGCTCTTCCAATGAGAATATCTCCTTATCATCCTCAGGTGACCATCCAAGTAATGCTACAAAGTTTACTATAGCCTCAGATACATATCCTTGCTCTATCAAATCCTCAAATGAAGAATGTCCGCTTCTCTTTGAAAGCTTCTTATGCTCCTCATTTGTTATAAGAGGGCAATGTACATATGTAGGTACTTCCCAGCCGAATGCTTCATATAATCTGTTGTACTTAGGTGATGATGAAAGATACTCATTACCTCTTACAACATGTGTGATTCCCATAAGATGATCATCCACAACATTGGCAAAAATTATAAGTAGGATATCCGTCAGATTTTATAAGTACCATATCATCAAGCTCTGAGTTATCTACTGTAATATCACCATAAATATCATCATGGAATGATGTTGTACCTGTAGTTGGATTATTTTGACGGATTACATATGGCATACCGCTTTCAAGATTTTTCTTTATCTCTTCCTCAGACAGTGAAAGGCAATGCTTATCATATTTCATGATTTCCTCACCGTTTACACTTGATCTGAGTGAATTCAGTCTTTCAGGAGTACAGAAACAATAGTACGCCTGCTTCTTTTCTATAAGTTTTTTAGCATACTCAAGATAAAGTCCCTGCTTTTGTCTCTCACTCTGTACATATGGACCACAACCGCCATCCTTATCAGGACCTTCATCATGAATAAGTCCTGTTTCTGCGAGTGTTCTGTAGATGATTTCTGTAGCGCCTTCCACATATCTTTCCTGATCTGTATCTTCTATTCTAAGCAGGAAATCTCCACCCTCATGTTTTGCAATCAAATATGCATACAATGCTGTTCTAAGATTTCCTACATGCATTCTTCCGGTAGGACTTGGTGCATATCTTGTCCTTATCTTTGTCATAAATGCTCCTTATCTATATTCTTATTTAATACAAGTTATATTATGATGTAATCTCAAACTTATAGCCCATGCCCCATACAGTCTTTATATAATCACCGCAATCACCCATCTTGGCACGAAGCTTTTTACATGAGTATCAATGGTTCTGGCATCTCCGAAATAATCATAATTCCATACTGAATTTAGGATTTTTTCTCTGGATAGAGCAATACCTTTATTTTCAATAAAGTAAGTCAGAAGCTCGTATTCTTTAAAACTTAGATCCACAGGCTTTCCATCTATATAAACACTGCGTGCGACCTTATCTATCTCAATAGCCCCTGCAACCAGTTTTTCTTCCGATTCTCCCATGGTTCTTCTAAGTACCGCTTCGACTCTGGCCACAAGTATCTTAGGTGAAAAAGGTTTGGTGATATATTCATCAACACCGAGTTTATAGCCTTCCAGCTCATCTCTTTCTTCACTTCTTGCAGTCAACATCATAACAGGTACCTTGGAATACTGCCTTATAACTTCCAATGTCTCAAAGCCGTCAAGTTTGGGGCATCATTACATCCAGTAGAATCAACTTTATATCTTTGTTTGAATCAAAGATTTTAAGAGCCTCCTCACCGTCTTCTGCTTCCAAAACTATAAAGCCCTTTATGGCAAGAAAATCTTTTACAAGTTTTCTCATTCTGGCTTCATCATCAACAACCAGTATCTTCACATCTTCCATAAAATCCCCATATCAGCAAATAATATTATTCACCTTTTATTATAAGTCCAAGTTCCTTAAGCTGTGCATCATCCACTCTGTCAGGAGCGTTTGTCATAAGATCTGAAGCATCCTTTACCTTAGGGAATGCAATAACATCTCTTATAGAGTCAGCCTCAACCATAAGCATTACAACTCTGTCAAGACCATATGCAAGTCCTGCATGTGGCGGTACACCGTACTTAAATGCATCAAGAAGATAACCGAACCTCTCCTGTGCAACTTCTTTTGAAAGGCCAAGAACATCAAACATCTTTTGCCTGAACATCACCCTGGTGAATTCTTACAGAACCACCACCGATTTCAGTTCCGTTAAGTACTATATCATACGCCTTTGCTCTTACTCTACCGGGATCTGAGTCGATATACTGCCAATCCTCATCCATAGGTGCAGTAAACGGATGGTGCATTGCCTTAAATCTGTTTTCATCCTCTGACCACTCAAGAAGTGGGAATTCTGTAACCCAAAGAAATCTGTAATCATCCTTCTTTAAAAGACCAAGCTGGCTTGCAAGCTCAACTCTCAGTGCACCAAGAGTATCCCAAACAACTTTATTGCTGTCGGCAGCAAAGAATAGCATATCTCCGGCTTTTGCATCCATAGCCAATTTAAGTCCCTCTATCTCAGCCTCAGTCATAAACTTGGCAAATGAAGACTTGATATTTCCGTCAGCCTCAATAGCCATATATGCAAGTCCCTTTGCTCTGTAACTTTTAACAAATTCTACAAGAGCATCTATTTTCTTTCTCGGCATACCTGCCTGTCCTGTAGCATTTATACCTCTTACACTGCCACCGGCTGCCAAGGCGTTCTTAAATACTGCAAATTCAGAGTTTGCGACAACACTTGAAACATCTTTTAATTCCATACCGAATCTAAGATCAGGCTTATCCGAACCGAAACGATCCATTGCCTCCTGCCAAGTCATTCTCTGTATCGGAAGCTTTACATCAACATTAAGTACATCCTTGAAAAGTCTTTGTAAGAGTCTCTCATTAACATCTAAAACATCATCCACGTCTACAAATGAGAGCTCCATATCTATCTGAGTAAACTCAGGCTGACGATCTGCTCTTAAATCCTCATCTCTGTAGCATCTTGCAAGCTGGAAGTATCTGTCATATCCCGACACCATCAAAAGCTGCTTGAAAAGCTGTGGTGACTGTGGAAGTGCATAAAAACTTCCCGGATATACACGGCTTGGTACAAGATAGTCTCTGGCTCCCTCAGGTGAACTCTTAATAAGTGTAGGTGTTTCAATCTCTAAAAATCCGTTCTCTGCAAGGAAGTTTCTTGTAGTGGTAGCCACCTTACTTCTAACCATAAGATTTCTTTGAAGATCAGGTCTTCTAAGGTCAAGGAATCTGTACTTTAATCTAAGCTCTTCCTTTGTCTTTGAATCTTCTTCGATATGGAAAGGAGGTGTCTCAGACTCTGAAAGTATTCTAAGTCCTGTTGCTCTTACCTCAAGCTCTCCTGTTTCAAGTGATTCATTAAAAGCTCCGCTTCTTTTTAAGAAGTCCTGTAACAGCAATGCAAAACTCCTGCTTAAGCTTCATTGCCTTATTAAATACTTCACTTCCGCATTCATCCTCTTCAAAAATAATCTGTAAGATACCTGAACGGTCTCTCAAATCACAAAATATGATTCCACCTTTATTACGGTTCTTTTGAACCCAACCCATTACTGTAACTTCACTCTCAAGCGGTGCGTTAACCACCTCTGCACATCTATGACTTCTCTTTAAGCCAAGCATTGATTCTGCCATTTTTATCTCCTAACTATTTTAAAAGCTTCTCTATAAAATTCTTTAAATTCAATATATCCTTGTTTTTTTCAAGCCCTTCTTTTTGGAACTTCTTATTCTTATTCATCTTGGAAACCAAAACAATATTTCCGGCCTCTCTTAAAGTTGCAGCCTCTTTTAATATAGATGTTAAAACATTTGAATCTATATTTTTCTCATAGAGGAATGCGATTTTTTTGCTCTCATCAGGAATCTTAAATCCTGAATCCATAAGTATTGTGATGATTCTTTCAAAACCGATGGAAAAAAACCGCATGCAGGAGTATCACTTCCTGTAAATTTTCCTATCATCTTATCATATCTTCCGCCACCGGCTACCGAACCTGAGAATCCCTCCATACTTACTTCAAAAATAGTTCCGGTATAATATCCCATACCACGAACTAAAGTGGGATCAAATTCCAGTGAAAAATCGTTTTCCTTTACATCAAGCACTGTATTCATTATCTCAGATAAGCCCTCTAAAACTCCCTCTTCAATAAATCCTGCCAGACTATCCTTTAAAGAAGTAAGAGCCTTTGCATCATTTGATAAACCGTCAAAAAGATTTAGATATTTCTCACACTTTTCTTCACCGTCAAGCTCTGTCAACTCTTTTCTGACTCCGTCAAGTCCTATTTTGTCCATCTTATCAAGGATAATAAATACATTACTTATATTGTCATCAGAATAACCTGCATAAAGAGCCATTGCTAAAAGAATTCTTCTGTCATTAATTCTTACTGTGAATTTCTTTCCTTTTGCAATCTCACTAAGTGCTTTGGTTGTTGCAAGTATCAGCTCTATCTCCGCAAGATTTGATGCTTCTCCAAGAATATCTATATCACATTGTGTAAACTGTCTGAATCTTCCTTTTTGTGGTCTGTCAGCCCTATATACATTACCTATTTGCAATGCCTTAAAAAGGATTTGGAAGACTTGCCTGATTGTTTGAATAGTATCTGGCAAGTGGCAATGTAAGGTCGTATCTGAGTCCTGCATCAACCAGGTCATTTTCATCCTTTGCATCTTCAAGCTTTAATTTCTCACCTCTTTTTAGAACCTTAAAAATAAGCTTTTCATTGTCACCACCCTGCTTACTTAAAAGATTTTCAATATGTTCCATAGCAGGAGTCTCTATTGATGTAAATGCCGAAGCTTCCATAGGTCTTTTTATTATATTTATCAAATAGTCCCTGATAATCATCTCCTCAGGGAGAATGTCCTTCATTCCGGTGACACCTTTTTTAATCAATGCCATGCATACTTTCCTTTCTCATTATCATTTCATCAAGTCTTTCTATATAAAGCTTCGGATCCTTTACTGTTTCGATTCTCTCTATTCTTCCGTCTCCAAATACTATCTTACTTGATGTACCTGCTCCACAGGCTATGATAGTCTGTTTTTCTTCCATAATCAATATATTGTAAAGACATTCTTTACCAAGTTTTGAAAAATCCAATATTTTTCAAGATTTCCTGCCATATTTTTGCCTATACAAGTAATAAGGCTCCAATCCCAAATTGGTACATGTATCGGTTGCTGTATTTATCATTGATAAAAATCAGATCATTGTCCATAATCTCTCTTTTATTTTCTGTATTTAACCTGGCTGCTCTCTTTAATGCAAGAGAATGTATGGTAATGGATTCCGAGCAAATGATTTCACCTTGGTAAAAGCTGTCAATAACATCCTCCAAAGTCTCACCGTTTAATCCGATTATAAAGTCCATATTTATATTCTCAAAGCCAACTTCTCTTGCCAGCTTATAGCTTTCATAGATATCTTCTATAGTATGATGTCTGCCGATAAGATCAAGAGTTTTTGTTGCATTGTCTGTGGATTTATTGATATTCTATCAACTCCTGCGGCTTTTAGGGCCTCAAGCTTTTCTCTTGTTATACTGTCAGGTCTTCCGGCCTCCACAGTCAACTCCAAAAGATTTGAAAGATCAAAGTTTTCTTTTACTACATTCAAAATCTTTGATAACTGATAGCCTTCAAGTGAAGTAGGCGTTCCTCCGCCCATATAGATAGTTTGAAGCTTTTTATCTTTGTACATCTTTGAGACAGCTAAAAGCTCTTTACAAAGTGCTTCTACATATGTATCGGTATCTTTTCTTCCATTGTGCAATAGAATAAGAGGTAAAAGAACAGTATAAACATCTTGTAGGACAAAAAGGTATTCCTATATACAGGCTGTAACCGTTCTTATAATCTACTTTTTTTAAAAATATTGAATTCATTTTTTTGCCGTATCTGTACAAAGTTTAATTCTTTTTATCACTTACAAGATAGACTTCTTTTAAATGTTTTTTTATATCTTCTAAAGACATATCATTTTTCAAGCATTTCCATTACTATCTTTGTAGGTCTTATTCGGTGAGAGTCCCCAAGGAAGTTCTTTATTACCAAGCTTTTAAAAAGATTTGTGTATATATTTCTTTTCAGATCATTTTTGGTATCAAACTTTGTTTCTTTAAGCGGTGAACTAAACTCCAGTAGATTACTTTCATCTTTTATTTTGATATGATAATATGTATCATCCTTTGATAAAAATAAAGACAGTGTGGAATCCTCATCTGTGTAAATATTTTTTTCTTCAGGATAAAAAAAGCCATCAAAAAGCTCTCTTATGTCCTGCTCAAAGGTCATATCTTCCAATAGTAACGAAATCATCTATCTATCCCATGCTTTTCCACATAAATTGCAACAGGATTATACTTCTTTTCATGTCCTACTGTAGTCATATCCATATGTCCCGGCAATATATTTACATCTTCCGGCAAAGTAAGGACCTTATCATATATCGATCTGATTATAGTAGGATTATCTCCTCCGTAAAGATCCGTTCTTCCACAGTCCTCTCTAAAAACCGTATCACCTGAGAATAAAAATCTTTTCTGACTCTATATAATAACAACCTGATCCCTTTGTATGTCCCGTGTGGCAATAAATTTTATATCTTCATCAAGCAAACGAATAACATCACCGTCATTTAACAAGAAATCCGCCTTTGTAACATATCCATGTCCGATAAATGACTTTCCGCCCGATTTATAACTGTCACCAAGCATTTCATCATCATTTTTTTGGATATATATACTTTTTATATTATATTTTTTTCCACCAAATCATTTACAGCCATTATATGGTCAAAATGTCCATGTGTAAGAAGTATTGCACTTGGTTTTAGCTTATTCTCTTCTATAACTTTGATAATAGCCTTTGCCTCTGCAGAAGGATCCACTATCAAACATTCCAAAGTTTCTTTATTGTATGTTACATACACATTGGTCTGTACCGGACCGAGTGTAAGCACATATATTCCTAATTTATCCATCAGCCTGTAGCCCTTTCAATATCTATTACTCCTGTAATCTGTCTTAGTTTACCGATTAAAGAGTTTAACTCTTCTCTTCCCTTTATATCAAACACAAGATTTATAGTTGAAATATCCTGCTTGTTTGTGCGGGCATTCATATTGTTGATTGTGATGTTGTTTTCACTGTAAATTCTTATAATATCAAATATAAGTCCCTGACGATTGTGAGCAAATATCTGCAATTCTGTCTGATACTTTTCCTCAAGTTTTGCATCTTCAAACTCCTGCCACTCGGCAGGTATAAGTCTTGTTCTGTCATCAGAAGGAAGGTTCATCACATTTATACAGTCTGTTCTGTGTATTGAAACACCTCTGCCTCTTGTAATAAAGCCAACTATCTCATCACCCGGAACAGGATTGCAACATTTTGAAAAATCTGACCGCTATATCCTCTATACCCTTTACTGTAATACCGTTTTTTTGATTTCTTATGTACAGCTGTATTGTTATTATCACTGAGACTTTCCAAAAGAGCCGACTCGGAAATTTCTTTCTTTGCAACCTTCTTTTGTTCTTCAATCATCTTATTGATAACCTGACCTTCTTTTAAGCCACCGTGACCTAAAGATGCCAGAATTGAATCCCAGTCCTTGATAGCATAGCGCTTCATTACCTTCTCCTGGAATTGAGGCTTGTTTATCTCATTCCAGTTTATACCCTTAGCCTTGCAATATCTTTCTAAAAGATCTTTACCTCTTAGTATATTGTCTTCTTTAAGCTCAGTCTTGAACCATTGTTGTATCTTAGACTTAGCCTGATTTGACTTGACTATGTTTAACCAATCTCTGCTTGGTCCCTTCGAGTTTTGAGAGGTTATGATTTCGACTCTGTCGCCACTCTTTAATTCATAGTCGATATTTACAAGGCGACCATTAACTCTTGCACCGACCATCTTATTTCCGACCGCTGAATGTATTGAATAAGCAAAGTCTATAGGGTTTGAACCTGCCGGAAGGTTCTTTACATCACCATTTGGTGTAAAGCAATATACACTGTCTGAGAAAAAGGTCTAAGTCACTTTTTTATAACCTTTTAAAAAAACTCGGCATTATCGGAAGTATCCTTTTTGCCATTCAAGGATCTGTCTGAGCCAATTCATTTTAGCATCCTCTGAACCTTGGGCAGATGTACCGCTTCCGCTTTCCTTATATTTCCAGTGAGCTGCAATACCGAACTCTGCAGTTTTATGCATCTCAAAAAGTTCTTATCTGTACCTCAAACGGTTGTCCCGTATCGGATATCAATGTGGTATGAAGCGACTGATACATGTTCGGTTTCGGCATTGCAATATAGTCTTTAAATCTTCCAGGTATCGGCTTATAAATCTCATGTGCCGTACCAAGAGCAAGATAACACGCAGCCACATCTTCAACGATTATACGGATGGCAAATACATCATAGATCTGATCCAGAGTCTTATTTTGATTTACCATCTTTTTTTATATCGAGAATAAATGCTTAACTCTTCCGCTTATCTGATATTTCATTCCTGTATCCGATAAATGCTCATTGAACTTCTTTATTATCTCATCGACAAATTGCTGTCTTTGTTCTTTTCTGAATGCCAGCTTTTCCGAAAGATCATAGTAAACATCAGGATGCAGATACTTTAATGATAAATCGTCAAGCTCTACCTTTATTTTTGAAATACCCAGTCTTTGTGCAATAGGAGAATATATATCCATAGTCTCCCTTGCTTTTTCCTTTTTGCTTCTCAGGCTTCATATATTGCAGTGTACGCATATTGTGAAGTCTGTCCGCAAGTCTTTATAAGAATAACCCTGATATCCTTTGCCATTGCCAAAAACATTTTTCTAAGGTTTTCAGCCTGCATCTCTATTTTATCATTCTTTAATGAAAGCTGTGTAAGCTTTGTAACACCGTCTACAAGATTTGCTACATCAATACCGAATATATTGGCCAGCTCATCAAATGATACGACTGTATCTTCTATTACGTCATGTAAAAAGGCCTGCCGCTATAGTCTCTTTATCAAGCTCAAGCTCGGCAAGAATTATAGCAACACAAATAGGGTGAATTATATACGGTTCACCTGATTTTTCTCTTTTGATCATTATGTGCTTTTTTTTGCCAATTCATAGCTTTTGCTATCATGATATCATCTGAAGGATGATAATGTAATATCAACAATTATGTGTTCTATCTATCAGTGCTCATCATCCTTCTCGGTAAAAGCTGCTGTATTCACTTCTCTGAATGAATTGC